>Ga0163199_1001340_pt1 | contig 15404 bp, 12 predicted proteins | sample PL_2010_150m_FD_113537 | JGI IMG/M metagenome (GOLD analysis project Ga0163199, IMG submission 113537) | Freshwater microbial communities from Powell Lake, British Columbia, Canada to study Microbial Dark Matter (Phase II) - PL_2010_150m | ecosystem: Environmental > Aquatic > Freshwater > Lake ... | reverse complement strand
GGTCATTCCCAAGGTTCCATTCGTCTTGAAGTGTGTCGATTCGCGGACAGGGGTGATCACTGCTCAGGCCAAGGTGGATGATCCAAGCTTTTGCTCTGGGGTATCTATGGTGCAAGTCACGGATGCTGGCTCAGTTCAGGCAGGGTCGAGTTCACAGATTGATGCCGTGCGACCAGGCATCGGCGCGAAAATCAACCTCAGCATGCATTTGTGTAGCTAACTCGGATTCCGTCCCTCGTACAGATCGCGCCCCAGCACCAGTGCGCGGATCTTGCCGTCGGCCATGTTGCGCTTGAGCATCCAGAAGCCGCAGTCGGGGTGTATGTAGGTGACGCGGCCGGGGCCGAGCGTTTTTTCCGCCCGCTCGATCGCGCGCGCGATTTCGTCGGCCGATTCGACTTCGGTGCGCTTGACGTCGACCACGCCGAGGCCGAGGCCGATCCCGGGCCGCAGGTCGCGAAATATCGCAAGCTCCTCCGCCGGGCGGTGCGCGCACTCCATCACCACGTGATCGGCGTGCAGGGCGTTCAGGTAATCCATCAGCTTCGCCCAGCTGCCTTTCTGGACCGACTGGCCGCCGTAGTTGCCGAAGCAAAGGTGTACCGCGGCTTTTCCTTTCACCGCGTCGAGCACGCGATTGATTGCGCTGGCGGCCCATTTCCATTCGTCCGGGTGCCCGGGCAGGTTGGCTTCGTCGATCTGCACCACATCTGCGTCGATGTGCCGTACTTGCCCGGCGAGCACGTCGGCGATCGCGTGCGCGAGTTCGGCGGCGTCTTTGTAATGCTTGTTGAGCAAAGTCTTGGCCAGCATGTGCGGGCCGGTGACGGTGAATTTGAGCGGCTTCGTCGCCAGCGCTTTGGCGCGCGCGCAGGCCGAAGGCAGGTCGAGCGTGCCGCTTCCCAGCGCCTGGTCGACGACGCCGGGCGGGCGCGCGCGAAACAGCATGCCGCCGGCCTTTCGATATTCGATCAGTTCCTCGAAGCCGATTTCACGGCGCACGCCGGACATCGGACGCACGAAATACTCGATCATGCCGTTGGTTTCAGGGTGGTTGACGTCGAAGCGGTACAACTCGCCGTCGCAAACGACATCGATGCCCGCCTGCTCCTGCGTCGCCAGGACGACGCGCATCGCGTCCGCGAGCGCCTGCTCCGACGGACTGGCGGCGAGCCAGACCGGAATGGGATAGGAACCGACTACGGTGGTCTTGATGCGCGGGGAGGCCATGTACTTTCCTGATCGGGTAGTCGAAGATTGCAATTATTAACCGTTTGGATAAAAATTTCATTATGACGAAAAAGAAAAAGGCCAAGACAGCCGCGACCAGGGCGGGCAGGGTGCCTGACCGTGTGCGGCGCAACCCGGAGCGCACCCGCGCGCGCATCCTCGAGGCCGCGCGCATCGAATTCGCGCGCCGCGGCCTGGGCGGGGCGCGCGTCGACCAGATCACCGCGCGCGCCGATTCCAACAAGCGCATGATTTATTACTATTTCGGCAACAAGGAGGCGTTGTTTCTGGCGGCGCTGGAGTCGGCCTACGAGCACATCCGCCAGGCCGAGCAGTCGCTCAATCTTACCGACCTTGCCCCGGTCGAGGGCATGCGGCGCCTGGTGCAGTTCACCTGGGAATACTACCTTGCGCATCCGGAGTTCATCACGCTGCTGAACAGCGAAAATCTGCATCGCGCGCGGCTGCTGAAGAAATCGAAAAAAATCCGGGCGCTGCATTCGCCGCTGGTGGCGTTATTGAAGGGCCTGCTCAAGCGCGGCGAGCACGCCGGCGTGTTCAGGCGCGGCGTCGATCCGGTGCAACTCTACATATCGATTGCTGCGCTCGGCTATTTCTACCTGTCCAACAATCACACGCTGTCGACTATTTTCGGACGCGACCTGATGCGGCCGCGCGCGCTGAAGCTGCGCCTGGCGCATATGACCGAGCTGGTGCTGGGCTATCTGTCAACCCGGATAAGCTGAAATCCGGGCGCTACCGCTGTGTTCTTGACCCGAAATAGCACATCGTGTTAAATGTAACCAACTGGTTAATTACCGCAAAAGCCGCGGCTTGGCTGAAACAGAGACGCAATTGGCGCGACGAATGAAGGAGATCTACTCAGGTGGCTGAACCCTTCATTCATCTATCCGGGGTGCGCAAGGTCTACCGCAAGCGCGACGCGGAGTACCTGGCGATTTCGGACGCAAGCTTCGATGTCATGCCGGGCGAATTGGTTGCGCTGGTCGGCCCTTCGGGCTGCGGCAAGACCACCCTGTTGAAAATCCTCGCCGGCCTGCACGCGTACGACGGCGGCGAAGTGAGAATCGGATCGGGCACGCACCCTTTCGATCCATCGCGCGACGTCGGCATGGTGTTTCAGCAGCCGCTGCTGCTCAAGTGGCGGCGCGTTGTCGAAAACGTGCTTCTGCCGGCGGAGATCCTTGGCCTTCCGCCTGCGGAAAGCCGTGAACGGGCGATGCAACTGCTCGATCTGGTGGGGCTGGCGGGTTTCGAGAATAAGTATCCCTACGAGCTGTCCGGCGGGATGCAGCAGCGCGCGGCCATTGCGCGCGCACTCGTCCACGACCCCAAGCTCATTCTGATGGATGAGCCCTTCGGCGCTCTGGATGCCCTGACGCGGGAGAAAATGAATCTGGAGTTGCTGCGCATCTGGAAGGAAAGCCAGAAGACCATCATATTTGTCACCCACGGCATTTCCGAAGCCGTGTTCCTCGGCACACGCGTCGTCGTACTGACCGCGGGTCCGGCGCGCATGGCCGACAACATCACGATCGAACTGAGGCATCCGCGCACGCTTGATATGAAGACCGAGAAGGACTTCGGTGATTACACCCGGCGCATTTACAAACTGCTGGGGATGGAGTGAATTGGGATGCAGACGTATGACGGAGCGAAATGATGGCTGAGAAGCGTCTTGGAATCATAATGAATGGTGTTACCGGGCGCATGGGCACCAACCAGCACCTGATCCGCTCGATTTGCGCCATCCGCGCGCAGGGCGGGGTGGTGCTGGCCGATGGCACACGGGTCATGCCTGATCCCATCCTCGTCGGCCGCAGCGCGGATAAGCTCGAGCGCCTGGCCAAAGCGCACGGCGTCGCGCGCTGGACCAGCGACCTGAATGCGGCGCTGGCGAACAAGGACGACCGGTTGTTTTTCGACGCGGCTTCGACGCAGGCGCGTCCGACCGTGCTCAAGCAGGCGATCGCAGCGGGGAAGGACATCTACTGCGAGAAACCGGTGGCGACGGGGCTCGCCGAGGCGATGGATCTTTACCGCGCGGCAAAGAAAGCCGGCATCAAGCATGGCGTGGTGCAGGACAAGCTGTGGCTGCCCGGCCTGCTGAAGCTGAAGATGCTGCGCGACTCGGGTTTTTTTGGAAAAATACTGTCGCTGCGCGGCGAGTTCGGCTACTGGGTGTTCGAGGGCGACTGGCAGGCGGCGCAGCGCCCGAGCTGGAACTACCGCAGGGAAGACGGCGGCGGCATCATTCTCGACATGCTGTGCCACTGGCGCTACGTGCTCGACAATCTGTTCGGCGCGGTAAGGAGCGTCAGCTGCATCGGCGCGACGCACGTACCCGAGCGCTGGGACGAGGACGGAAACAAGTACCGGGCCACCGCCGACGATGCCGCTTATGCCACGTTCGAGCTGGAGGGCGGCGTGATCGCCCATATCAACAGCTCGTGGGCGGTGCGCGTGCGCCGCGACGACCTGGTGACGTTCCAGGTCGACGGTACGCACGGCTCGGCGGTGGCAGGGCTGCAGCGCTGTTTCAGCCAGGCGCGGGTGAACACGCCCAAGCCGGTTTGGAATCCCGATGTGCCGCAGAGCATAGAGTTTTTCGACACCTGGCAGGAAGTGCCGAATAACGCCGCCTACGACAATGCGTTCAAGGTCGAGTGGGAGCTGTTCATCCGCCACCTGTTCGACGGCACTGCGTTCAAGTGGGATCTGCTCGAAGGCGCGAAGGGCGTGCAGCTGGTGGACTGCGCGCTGAAAAGCTGGGCCGAGCGGCGCTGGGTCGATGTGCCGGGGCTCGGGGTGTGAAGACGATGGCGAGCGCAGCGGAGAAATTGAGCCTGAGCATCAAGCTGCCGCAAGCGGGAGGGCGGCTGGAAAACTTCCGGCTTTCGGTGCCGCGTAATTTTCCGCGCAAGTCCACCGGCGCGCTCAATCGCATCGCCTATTCAGCCGCCCACGTCGTGGCCGATCCGCTGGCTGCCGTCGATCCCTGGCACGGATGCGCCATCGACTGGGACGCGACCATTGCCTACCGCCGCACCCTGTGGGGCCTGGGGCTGGGCGTGGCCGAGGCCATGGATACGGCGCAACGGGGCACGGGACTCGATTGGAACACGTCGCTGGAATTGATACGACGCTCGATCGAAGCCAGCCGCGAATACAAAGGCGCGCTGCTCGCCAGCGGCGCCGGCACCGACCAACTCGCAGCCGAAACCGCCACGACGCTGGACCATGTGATCCGCGCGTATGAAGAGCAGGTCGCCGCGATCGAAGCGCTGGGCGGTCGCATCATTCTCATGGCCAGCCGCGCGCTCGCGCGCGTGGCGAAGTCGCCGGAGGACTACCACCGTGTGTACGACCGCATCCTCGGGCAGGTGCGCGAACCGGTGATCATCCACTGGCTGGGCGATATGTTCGATCCGGCGCTCAAAGGCTACTGGGGGCATGCGGATGCCGACAAGGCGATGGACGTAGCGCTCGATCTCATTGCGCGCAACGCCGCCAAGGTCGACGGGGTGAAGATTTCGCTCCTCGACAAGGACAAGGAAATCGCCATGCGCCGGCGGCTGCCGGAAAGTATCAGGATGTACACCGGTGACGATTTTAATTATGCCGAGCTGATCGAAGGCGACAGCGCGGGACATTCAGATGCGCTGCTGGGCATTTTCGACGCCATCGCGCCGGCCGCCGCGGCCGCGTTGACCGCGCTGGCAAAGAACGATCGCAAATCGTTCCACGAAATTCTCGCGCCGACGGTACCGCTGTCACGCCACATATTTGGCGCTCCGACGCGCTATTACAAGACCGGCGTGGTATGCATGAGCTGGTTGAACGGCCACCAGGACCATTTCGTCATGGTCGGCGGCCAGCAAAGCACGCGCTCCATCCTGCATCTGGCGGAGTTGTTCCGCCTTGCCGACGCGGCCGGCTTGCTGCGCGATCCGGAGCTCGCCTGCGCGCGCATGAAGCAGCTGCTCGCGGTTCAGGGGATTGCGCAGTGAGGAAAAGATCGGCTTATGCGCGTCGGACGAGGTCCAGCGCTCGTTGTGGCAGACTTTCAATATTGCGCGGACGGCGTCCCGTCCGCGCGGATCGTCGATTGTGCACGGATGAAAAAGCCATCCGTGCACAATCGACGATCTTGTATAAATGCCACCCCAAACTGCATCTTGGTTTTACCCATAACCGCGAATTCTGTGCGGATGGCTTCTTATCCGCGCGGAATTCGCGGTTGGCGCGCGGAGCGCGCAACGCTCGCTCTTGGCGTCTGTAAGCATCGGTGACGCTGCATACACGAGTAATGACCAATTCGCCGCCCAACCCGGACCTGCTCTCGCTCAATACCGCCACGGTGCGGGAGAAGTGGAGCCTGCGCCAGATGATCGAGGGCTGCGCGCGCCACGGCATCCGCGGCATCTCGCCCTGGCGCGACAAGCTGGCCGAGCTGGGCGTGAAGGAGGCGGCGAAACTGATCCGTGCGCACGGCCTCACCGTAACCGGCTTGTGCCGCGGCGGCATGTTCCCGGCGGCGGACCGGCAGGGACGGCAAGCGGCGATCGAGGACAACCTGCGCGCGATCGAGGACGCGGCCACGCTGGAAGCCAGGTGCCTGGTGCTGGTGGTAGGCGGCATGCCTGCGGGGTCGAAGGACCTCGCCGGCGCGCGCGAGCAGGTGCGCGACGGCATCGGCGCCGTGCTCGACCACGCGAAGAGCTGCGGCGTGCCGCTGGCAATCGAGCCGCTGCACCCGATGTATGCCGCCGACCGCGCCTGCGTCAATACCGTGGCGCAGGCGAACGATCTGTGCGACGAACTCGGGGACGGCCTCGGCATTGCGCTCGATCTGTATCACGTCTGGTGGGATCCGCGCCTGAAGGCCGAGATCGAACGCGCCGGCAAAAAACGGCTGCTCGCGTTCCATATCTGCGACTGGCTGGTGCCGACCACCGACCTGCTGCTCGACCGCGGCATGATGGGCGACGGCGTCATCGACATTCCCCTCATCCGCTTCTGGGTCGAGGACGCGGGCTACCGGGGCTTTCACGAAGTCGAGATTTTCTCGGCGGAGAACTGGTGGCGCCGCGACCCGGACGAAGTGCTCGCGCTCTGCCGCGAACGGCACCAGCGCTATTGCTGAGCTCAGACGGATTACTGGGAACTACATAACTGGGATACTGCCCACCCTCACCCCAGCCCTCTCCCGCCATGCGGGAGAGGGAGTTTTCCCCCTCTCCACCGGAAACGGGGGAGAGGGTAGGGGTGAGGGGGTGTTCGACGGAAGAACTGTCATGCAGTGTCGTTACTCTCATTAATTGCAAAGGAGCGTATTTGCCAATGGCCAAACCCATATTGCGCACTGAAGATTGCGCGCGCATTCACGCGGCGAGCCTGGATGTTCTGGAGACGGTCGGGGTGCGTGTGGACGATGCCGCAATCATCGCATTGCTCAAGCACCATGGCGCCAGCGCCGGCGCGACAGCCGATACGCTCCGGCTGCCACGCGAACTGGTGAATGAGTGCCTTGCAACCTGTCCGCCGACGGCGCGCTTCAGCGACCGGCGCGGCGCTTCGCGCGAGCTCGGCGCCGCTGGAGGCAGCGTGTTCTGGACCGGCAACGCCCTCTACGTCGCGCACGGAAAAACGCGCCGCGAGCTGCTTACCTCCGATCTGGCGCTGCTCACGCGGATAGCCGATGCCTGCCCCGAGATCGATGGCATGGTCGGGACCAGCGTCGCAGATTTTCCGCCGCCGGCGCGGGACGTGGCCGGTTTTCGCGTCATGGCGATGCACACGGCGAAGCATCTGCGGCCGTGTACGTTTACGCCGGACGGGGCGTCAGCCATGCTCGAAATGGCGCAGGTGCTCGCCGACGGCGTGCCGCTCGCCGGGCGGCCACTGGTCAGCTTCGGCTACAGCATCGTCAGCCCGCTGCACTGGACGCCGACCGGGCTGGGAAGCATGCGCAACACCTCCGGACACGGTCTGCCGTTCATGCTCAACTCGGAGCCCATGGCCGGCGGAAGCGCCCCGGTCACGCTGGCGGGCTGCCTCGTGCTTGCGAACGCGGACGTGCTCTCCGGGATCGTGATTGCGCAATTGCTGGAGCGCGGCCGACCGGTCATCTACAACGTCGGCTTTGCCCACGTGCTCGACATGGCAACGGCAGTGGCGCTCACCGGTGCGCCGGAGAACGCGCTGCTGCAGTCGGCGGGCGCCGATCTGGCGCGCTTCCACAAGCTGCCTTCAGCGTCGTGGATGTCGACCGAATCGATGGTTGCCGATGCGCAGGCGGCAGCCGAGACCATGATCACCGGACTCGCGCACGCGGCGAACGGCGTCAACATCATCTGGGGCGCGGGAAACCTGGAATCGACGCTGTGCATGTCGGCCGAAAAACTGGTGATCGACGACGAGATCATCGGTTCGATCCGGCGTTTTACCCGCGGCATAGACGTCAGCGACGAGACGCTGGCGCTGGACCTCATCCGCGAACTGGGGCACCGTCCGGATTACCTGTGGAACGAACATACTGTCGCCCATTTCCAGGAGGAAATCCGGCACTCGCGGCTGGCGGTGCGCTGCAAGCGCGAAGCGTGGGAGAACGCGGGCAGCCGCGCCTGGGACGAGCGCGCGGCCGAACGCGTGCAGGAGATTCTGGCGCAACCCGCGAAGGTGCAGGTGACGCCTGAACAGGAGCGTGAACTGACGCGCATCCTCGATCGGCATATGGCGACCCTGTAGGGAAGCGCGGGCGGGAACAAATACGCCATGGCCGGCGTGCGCGCAGGCAGTCCGCGGCACCTGCGGAACGCCTATTGACATAATGAATTGCCCGGCTCATCATCGCCGCGCTGGTCCAAGAAAGTTGAGAAGTCCTGCGTTTGTCGCTTGTTCAATTCCAATAAAGGGAGGGTTCCAATCATGCGCATCTTGACTCGTTTTATGTTCCTGTTACTTACACTTACGGCATTTTCCGGCTTTGCCGTTCAAGCCCGGGCGACGGATTCGGATCTTCAGGTGAATCTGTCCCAGGCGATGAACGCCGAACAACCGATGGTCCTGGCGGTGTCGGCGCCGCATCCAGACCTCGACAAGTTTAAGTGCACCGCTCCCTTCCCGAGGTCAAAGGCAAAGGAAGCAAGGGCTGCTCACGACAAGTGTGTTGCTTGGTGCAAGGTACACGTTGGTAAAGGCGTACCCAGGGAGAATTGCATGAACCGGGACTGCGGCAGCTGCGGTGCTGTAAAAGGTTAACGGGTTTCGCCTGTCGTAGACGGGAAGTACAAAGGCCAAGAGTTCCGGCCTTTGTGACTTCAAGGTAAAACGGCCCGCGAGGGCCGTTTTTTCGCCACGAGCCGCGTGGAACGATCGCGCAGCGCGATTTCGGGGAGAAATCGAAGTCTTCCTGATCCGACTCATTTCCAGTAGCAGAGAAACAGGGGACAGACCACGTTTTTTTCGGTCGCTTTGCTGGAAGCTTAGTTTCGGGTACTGCTGAAAACGAATCAACAGTTCACCTGTTTCTTGAAAGTGTATAGTTCTCAAAGCCGGGCAAAATGGGCAAGCGCTCATATTTAAAGGAATGCCGATGATGACTACTACTACACAATGGGAATACTGTGAATTGCTGCTCAGCGATCAGGAGCGTCACAAAGCCGGCATGTTTGGCGGTTCGGAGGGATGGTCATTCGAGTGCGCGGTCTATTTTTATGGTGATGCCGGGAGCGTCAAGTATCAACAACTGGCAGAACTGAAGACAGCCATCGCTTACAATCCTTTCAAGAAGGCGATGGCTATCCTGGGATTGCGTGGTTGGGAGCTGGTATCGGTACAGCAAGCATCGTTCGGGGGGCGCGCGCGCAGCGATGGCTCTGTTTCATATGACCAAAGAGTTGCATACTTCAAGCGTCCCGTGGTTGCCGGCAGATCTGAAAGCGAGCCCGAGCTGGCTCTATGATGCAGGAACATGGAATATTGCGAGTCCCCATTCTGTCCTTTTGCTTGTTTGTCTCGGGCCTCTGCAGACGCGCCATATATCGCAATCCCCGTCATGGCGGCATAGATCGTAGTCACTGAAACCATGGCACCGATGTTGAGCCACCTGTTCCATCGCTTCGCCATTTCCTTTTGGCCGCTTGCCATCAGCGTCTGTGTGAAAATGATGCAGATTATGATGGCAACCACGAACGCATAGGCCACCAGAAAATAGTAATCCGCGGTCATTATGTAGCCGACTTTCGGAAACGCGTTCTTCTGCGACATGTGATAGACCAGAATACCCACCAGCCCGGAAATCGCGGCGCCGAGGCGTGGCGAGAACTGGTCGATCGGCACCCAAAGGACCAGCAGGACGATGCCGAGTATGATCGCCAGCGGCAGAAAAAAGGTGTACAGGTAGGGATTGAGGATTCTCTTGATCACGATTTCCAGATTGACGGTCGAGAAATATACCGGGCTCTTGTAGCCCTTGCCCATGCGATAGTCCGGGTCGCCGAAGGTAGATTGGTAGCGGTACAGGTCGGAGAAAGCGTTGCGACCGCCGTAGGTCCACTCCTGCGGCTTGATGTCTTCCACCGGCGCGGTCTCCATATGCCGCGAATCCAGTACCAGCATGACGTGTGTCGAATTCCTGTTCATGTGTGCGATCGACAGGGGCAGCGTCTGCGCGTCGAATGGGAAAGCCGACAGATCGAACGGCGCGCCGAGCGTCAGCCGTTTGCGGTATGCGCGGTACTTCACCGGTGATGACAGGTTTTCCTTGAGCAGGACGGACTGCTCCTTCACCGCATTGATCGCGGTAATTCTCTCGATGTCCTTGGCGTCCAGTCTTCCACCGGCCCACTTGAACCACATGAACAGGTCGACATCCCAAAGCATGTCCTTGATGTTGACGTCGTTGATCCTGATGACGTCAACGCCGACGAACACCACATCGACGATGTGATACGGGACTTCATCCACGACCATCACCACGCCCTGCTTGACGCGCTCGTACAGTTCTTTGAGGACATACTCCTCGCGGGGCTGGTTCAACTGGACCGCAGCCGCCTTGAACCGGCCGTCTTTCATCATCGAGACAAAAACGTCGCGCCGAACCGCTCTGTTCTCCGCCTGCGTGGTTTTCGCGCCGCCCGATTCCCTGCCGGGCTGCGCGAAGGCACCTGTTCTGCCTTCTGCCTTGTCTGCACCGCCGCTGCGGGAATCGAACTTCATCGCTAGCGCCTTGGGTGCATGCTCCTGTTTCAGCCGCGCAATGTATTTCGCGACGTACTCGGCCGTTTTGTCCTGCGCGCGGTTGAAATACAGGTTTCCTGTTACGCCTTCGACAGCGCCGAGCGAGTCGATTCTGGCAAGCAGGTCGCGGATGCCAGAGCGGGTCGGCGCCGATTTCGACTCCGGGCCCTGGAGTGTCTCGATCGCCTGCGCGATCAGAAGGACAGCGTCGTAGGTCATGGCAGCCGCGACGGAGGGCCGTTTGCCGAACTTCTTGAAATATGCCTCCGCAAACGCCGATGCTTTCTGGTTTGCGATTTCCCACAGGAAAGCCGACGTGAGATAGACGTCTGCCGTATATTTCTCATCGAGGTCGGTGAGGAATTTCGGATTCGACCAGGCGTTCGGCGCCATCACCGGCGCGTTGATTCCAAGCTCGCGCAACTGCGGAAGAAATATCAAGCCGGGCTCGCTGTGGGTCAGCGCCGCCACAATGCCGATTCGTCCGTTCTCCGCGGGGTCCGGCAGGTTTTTCGCTGCCCAGTCGGCCGAAACAGCCGGGTTGCCGGCTTCGACCACCTTTTGCACCTTCAGACCGATGCGTGACGCCTTTCGAACGAACGCATCCTTGAGGGAGATACCGAAGGAATCGGTGTTATGAATCAGCAGCACGTTGTCTTTCTTCAACACCTCCTTGATATACACGGCCATGAAACTGCCCTGGACTTCATCCGGAAAATTGACCGAGAACATCCACTTGTTCGCCCCAAGAACCGCCGGGCTGCTGACATTGGGAGACAGAAAAGGAATCCCGGCATCGGCGAAGACCCTGGCCGTCGCGAGTGCCGTGGCCGGGTAGTAATGGCCGATCACCGCAAGCAGCGCATTGTCCCTGACCATTTCCGCGGCTACCGTCCGCGCCTTCTCCGGGTCGTCGTAATCGTCTCTTACCACCAATTCCAGTTTTGCTCCATCTGCTCCCCTGGAGGCATTGAATCGCGCCGCGAAGAGTTCGGCCGCGTTCTTCAGCGGAATTCCTTTTTCCGCATGCGGGCCGGTCAGAGGAACCAACACGCCTACGCGGTAGGTCTTCGCAAACAGCGTGCTCGAAAATAGAAACAGCACCAATGCGAGCAAGGTTCTCGAAAAACGTTTCACCATGAATTCCTCCAAACATCCTTGGCCGGTTAACCCACGCTGTCGGATCGTGCCCGTTCCGTGCCGAGCGTCAAATCATAACCAGCTCCGTTGGCGAAAGAAACAGAAAACAGATGAAAGACCGTGTTTTTCGGAAGATTCGATGAAAATCTATTTTCGAGCGCCATGGAACATGGTCTGTCCCCAATTGCGCCCCTGGTCTGAGGTTGGTCGCCCACGGATCGTACTCTTCATCACGCGGTGGCAGCATTCCGTCTTGATTGATTGGTTATCCTGTCTTGATGAGTCGACTACTTCTCGTTGTAAATATAGATACCGGTCCAATCCGGTGCAGGGGGTGTTTTCAGAAATTCGGCGCAACGATCCATCATCATTCTTGAGGGCATGTCCTTGGCTTCCGAAAGACGGTAGGTTTCCTCAAACAACAACACCGCCTCCCGCCATTTCTGCGCCAGGTAATGATCGATTCCACGATTGAATGTTTCCACAAAGTTCAGCTTCGCGGCGCTAACCAATGCACGCGCGCCGACCAACTCGTAGATCATCACGCCCTTCTCTCTTCCCTTGACGGCCACGGTATCCAGCGCGCGCATGATAAATTCCTGGCCCACCGCAGCATGGGTTTCCTCGCTGACGATGATGTCGGTACCGTAGTACTTGTTTAGTCCCTCGAGACGACTGGCAAGATTGACGCTGTCTCCCAAGACCGTATAGTTCATGCGCTCGTCATAACCCATATTGCCGACAATTGCTTCCCCGGTATGGATGCCGATTCGCGTCAAGAAGGGCGGCTTGCCTGTCTGCACCCATTGCACAGCAAGCTGATTGATGAATTCCCGGCATTGCAGGGCCGCAGCGCACGTCAGCGAGGGGTGATTGTCGTTTGGGTTGGGTGCTCCCCAAAATGCCATGATGGCATCGCCGATGTACTTGTCCAAGGTGCCGCCTGATCGCTGGATGATTCGGCTCATGCCATCGAAGTAGACCCCAAGATTCTCGACGAGTTGCTCCGGCGTGAGTTTCTCCGAGATCGACGTGAATCCTGCAATATCGCTGAAGAAAATTGTAACCGAGCGTCTTTCCCCTTCAATCACGGCTTCCTTTCTCATCCGCATCAGTTGCAGCACCAATTCCGACGGCACATATTTCTTGAATGAACGGAGCCCCTTCTTCATGTTCTCGACCGAATCAAGGATCTTCAGCACTTCCCGGATGCGGGTCTTGATTGTTGATTCCTGATCGAGCTCCAGGCGGCTGATCCGGTCAACATCCTGGGTAAGCATGATCAGCGGTTTCGTCACAAGACGCGAGGCATAGATCCCAACCGCCACGGCCAGCAGGATAAAGCCAAAGGCCAAAATCAGGATTACGGTGCCAATTCGGTAGATTTGCTCCATGATCTCGGATTCTGGAATGATCACGCCGATGGTCAGCGGGAGACCCGCTTCGGCGGGCAGCCTCTCGAAAAAGGCGATGAATCGCCGCGCCCGGGCGTCGGTAAAGTAGATGCTTTGCCCATACAGTGCGTCGCTTTCCCTCGCCTGCAAGGTAGTCAGCGCCGCTTCGATTCCGCTGTCCGGCACTTCATCCGCTTCGTATAGACCGAAGGTCGAGTGACCATCCCGCTTGGTCTCCTTTACCAGTCTGGATATTTCGCCGGTGCTCTTCAAAGGTTGGGCGACAAGTTGGTAGCGGTCGTTGAAGATGAAGACCTTGCCGGTCTTCGCGACCTTGATCGTATCCAGAAAGAGCGAGAGGGAGAGGAGATTGAAATCGGCTGAAGATACCGCCAATAGAAGCCCATCGCGGTCGTACAACGGCATCACATTCGATACGGTGAACTCCTTGCTGGTCCCGGAGATGTACATTTCGCTCCACGCAATGTCCTTCCTCTCCACCGCAGTTTTCCACCAGGGGCGGGTGCGCGGATCGTATCCGGTCTCGAGATCCTGCGTTTTGCTGGCATCCAAGGCGTTATAAGCTGGGTTGGCGTGGACGATAGTCGTGACGACGTTTGTTTTGGTTCGCTTGACGATCCTGCGCGTTATGCTGCCATCCGGCATCACGCGGGCCTGGTACTTATGCCCTGCGGTCACTCCGAAGTCTAACGACGTGAATTTCGGATTTAGACGCGCGTTCTCTACAAGAAAATCACTGAGCTGCGCATCGTTGGTGAGGTCGATCGTGCCGTTCGAGACCATCGCGCGCAGCAGTCGATTGTAATTTTGAGCCGTTCCCAACTCGCGCGACGTCCTTTCGATCACGGCACGTGTCACCTCGGTCATCATGTTGTCGGTCAACAACATCAGCGACATCCTGCTTCCATAAAATGCGAGCGCCATGAACGACATCGACACGAGGATAATGATTAGCGAGACGATCGAAGCATAGGAGAACGTCGCCGACACGGTCCCGTTGGACAGGTCAATGCCCACCGTCTTGCCGAGATATGTCTTTAACTTCGTCGTGTCCATGATGGCAAGATTCCCCTACCCAAACTCAATCGATCTTACGTTCCCAGCCTGCCGCGCCTGGGCGGCAAGCGGCGTTGCGCCAAGCAAAAGCAGCACAGGTTCGGATTCAGTCTGTTCATCCGATTCCCCCCCCTTCGGTTGTTGCGACAAAGCGCCGGCACTCAGATTGTGTGGGTGGAGAGCGCCGTGCAAACCTGGACCGGAGTCAGTCTACACTTGAACATCGGCGTTCGCGAAACTTGGACGGCCGCTTGGGTCGAACTGAGGCGATCAGGGAACTTCCGGCAGGATTAAGTGCTGCCTTGGATTTCTGCGACGCAGCATGCCAATGCGCGTATCCGCAGCCGCGATGAACTGCGGACGCGGCGCAGTTCGGACGCCGGAGAAAAAACTCTACGGCCGGCGAGCGTGCTTCGACCTGGCGCCGGTTCTTCGAGGTGAATCGGGCCGGGATCCAGTACTGGCGCGGTTCTTCGGCCGGCGGCTGTCTGCGCGCTGCGGAATTCTATCGGTGAAACGCGAGCGAAACCGGGGACAGACCACGTTTTTCGGTAGCTTTGGGGAAGGCCCATTTTCGGGCGCCGCGAAAAACGTGGTCCGTCCCCAATTACGATTTTCGGGCGCCGTGGAAAACAGTTTGTCCCCAATTTCGCCCCTGGTCTGAGGCAGGCCGCGGGCGGATAGTCGTCTTCATCACGCGGTGGTACCATTCCGTCATGATTGACTGGTCATCCTGTCCGGCGGTGGAACGCGATCCGGAGCGTGTAAGCGGCGCTTGACTTTTCCGTGGTACCCGCGTGCCCGTAGCGGCGCTTTTTGAAAACGTTGAAGACGGTGCGCTGGTGTCCCAGTTCGTGGAGTGGTTCCCTGGCGTGACGCTGGAACAGGTTCGCACGGTCCTGGAGCACGCCGCGCGGAGCGCACTGGCTCCAGCCTAGGTGCGCATACTATTCGACCAGGGCACACCCGTGCCATTGCGACAAGCGCTGATGCGCCACGAAGTGACGACTGCCTACGAGCGCGATTGGTCCGGTCTGAAGAACGGCGAGTTGCTCGACGCGGCTGAAAAGCAGGGCTTCGAGGTCCTGGTTACGACGGACTCGAACCTCAAGTATCAGCAGAATCTCAAATCCCGGCGCATCGCCGTTGTCGTGCTATCCACGCCGAGCTGGCCACGCATCCAACGATCTGTAGCTGCAAATGTCGGCAGCAATTGCTGCTGCTTCCGAAGGGAGCTACACGGAAGTTGAGATTCCATGAGGAAGCCGGTCGATTGGAGCATGTGTCTTTGCATTTCGG
>Ga0163199_1001338_pt1 | contig 15434 bp, 14 predicted proteins | sample PL_2010_150m_FD_113537 | JGI IMG/M metagenome (GOLD analysis project Ga0163199, IMG submission 113537) | Freshwater microbial communities from Powell Lake, British Columbia, Canada to study Microbial Dark Matter (Phase II) - PL_2010_150m | ecosystem: Environmental > Aquatic > Freshwater > Lake ... | reverse complement strand
TTCTTTAAGAATTCTCCTGCAAGCACCGCTGCCGTGGTAGTGCCGTCACCGACCTCATCGTCCTGGGTCTTTGCGACTTCTACTATCATCTTGGCTGCCGGGTGCTCGATATCCATCTCTTTCAGGATGGTTGCGCCGTCGTTCGTTATCACAATATCCCCAAGCGAATCCACGAGCATTTTATCCATGCCCTTTGGTCCAAGGGTTGTTCTTACTGCCGCGGCTACTGCCTTGGCTGCCATGATATTGTTGTTCTGGGCTTCTCTTCCTTTTGTTCTCTGACTGCCTTCTCTTAGAATAAAGATTGGCTGTCCTCCTAATTGTCCTGCCATAAATAACCTCCGTTAAAATTTTATCTTGATTTTCAATTATATGTACAAATTAAGCTTGTACTGGGCGTTACCAATGTTTGTGGTTCTATATAAGATTTGCTCTAAGGCATATTTATATTTTTGAAAAAAAAAAAATTAATGCGCCAGTGTCATGGTCCCTTCAGTGTACCCTTCTTTGCGCGCAGCCACATTTATCGTTCCGCTGCTAGATGCTGTGAGTTGCAGTGTCACCTGACCGGCAGAGTTCGTCATACCATCTGTTGTGATGCCGCCGCCATACACGCTAACAGTCGCGCCGCTTACAGGATTATTGTTGCTTTTTACTGTAAAAGTTACAAATGTAGCGACACCGTTCGTGATATTGGAAGGAGATGCGCTAACGCTCATGGTCTGCTGACCTACTGCGGAGAACGTAGTACTGCCAGCAGTATATCCTTGTCTTGACGCTGTCGCGGTTATTGTGCCAGTCCCGGTCGAATTTACATTAATGATAGCGATACCGTTCTGGTTCGTGACACCATTCCCGTTTGCTGCTCCGGTGAGTGTGACCGTAGATTCACTTATGAAGTTGCTTCCGCTTTTCACTGTGAAGGTCACAAAGGCAGGAGTTACCGAAGTTATGGAAGAGGGAGACACAGAAATTGATAACGACTGCGTGCCTGTAGAAGTAATCGTGGTTGACCCGCCAGCGAAACCGGTCTTGCTAGCCGATGCGGTTAAGGTGCCGGTGGTATGGGGCGTCAATAAAACAATGGCCTTGCCTTCCGCATTAGTGATGCCATCCCCGGTCGCTTCGCCGCTTATGCCGATCACTGCATCAGCCACGGGCGAACCTCCTGCCGTTACTGTGAATGTTACATATACCGGAACATTGACCGTGAGACTGCCCTGGGATGAAGAAACAGATAGACTTTGCTGGCTTGTCGATGTCACGATCGCTGAACCATCCGTGTATCCTTTACTTCTGACGGTTGCAACGATCTTTCCCGTGTTCGGAGCAGTGAGCTGTTTGATTACCTGACCGCTGGAATCCGTCAAAGCTTCAAGAGCTATTCCTGCACCTGAAATATTTACATAAGTTCCTGTCATCGGTTTACCCATGCTCGTTACCGTTAATGTAACATATGTGGCAACGCCTGAGGTTATTGAAGATGGAATGGCGCTCACATCCAAACCGGGTGTAGCTGTGATAAAAGAAGTTCCGTTCCTGTATCCTGATCTTGATGCTGTCACACTGATGCTGCCGTTCGTTGTTGTGTTCACTGCAAGTTCAAGCATTCCAGTCTCATCTGTCCTCCCATTTGAAACTGCAGCGCCAGAAAGTGTGATACTAACATTTCCAACAGCAGCGCCTTTACTGAACGTTATGAACTTTACATTTGTGCTTTTTCCAGCGCCGATATTGTCTGGAACGCTTATTATGTTCAATTGCCCTTGTTCTGGCAGAATAACGCCAATTAAGCCATTAAAACCGGCTCCAAGTATAAGTCCACCGATCAGTGCAATAGAAATAAAAACCTTTGTATTCCTGTCGTCATCGTATCCTCTCATAATTCCATCCTCCGATAAATTCATATTGTTATTGTACCGCGAAGATATAAAGATTCCCGGCCAGAATTTACTCATAGCAACAATTATTTGTATAATAAAAATAAAATTGAATGACAAGAGGTGTCCAGGTGACAGGGGCTGATGTGAACCACCCTGACAGGAAGATCATCCATGTCGGGGACTGCGCGCTGGAACTGCATATTATTGTAGGCGAGATACTGGTCGAAGTGGAAGATGAAGGCGCTATCGAGAATGTCAGAAAAGCATGTGAACGGGCGCTCCCCTTCTCCTTTGAGTTCAAGCGGGGACATTACATCAAAAGGAAACCGACTCTTACCGATTATGGAAAGTACGGGTTCAAAAGCAGGGACGATGAAAGCATCAACCTTGAGGATGATCGCTTGCTTGGTCTTATAGATCCACATGCTAAAGCGGAAGGCAACCTGTGCGTTGTTGAGACGGATAAGAAGAAATAATCAAAATCCTTAAAGCCAATCATTCACACTAGAATATAAACATTGCAATCAAAGAAAAGCTGGTGGGTACAACGAGTAACGTACAATCCTGTTATCAATGCGGAAAATGCACATCCATATGCCCGATGCGTCGAATTTCAAAAACCTCTCCGCGCAGCGCTATTTATAACTCCAATGTCTATGGGATCGATACAAAAGATATCTGGACATGCCTGACATGCGGATTATGCCCGCCGGAATGTCCCCAGCAGGTGGATTTCTTAAGTTTCATAAAAGAAAAAAGGGAAGGGAAACAGCCTCTTGAAATCGCACATCAGGGTGTTTTCAGCAAATACGCTGAATTAAATTCAAAACTCGGTGGAAATTTTAAAATCGAAAAAACATCGGATTCAAAATACGGCTACTTCCCGGGATGCGTGGACTTGCTGGGGTTATTCCTGCATGATGTAGGGACGGATTTCGGGTCTATCACTACCTCATCGCTCAAACTTCTTGATAGACTCGGCATAAAACCTCAGGTTATGCAGATGAAATGCTGCGGTCATGATGTGCTCTGGCAGGGAAAAAAAGATGTTTTCGATAGATTGAAAATATCCAATATAAAATACATAAAAGATAGCGGTATCGATACGCTCATCACAAGCTGCGCCGAATGCTACCGCACATTCTCAAAGGATTACGATATCGGGATAAAGGTGGTCCACATTTCCGAGCTTCTTGATAAGCTTGGATTAAAAATAAATGCTGAAGTCACTTATCATGATCCCTGCAGGCTTGGAAGGCACATGGGTGTGTATGATGCTCCGCGAAAAGCGCTAACAGCAAACGGCGTTAAGATAATAGAGATGGAGCACTCGAAGGAAAATGCCATGTGCTGCGGTGTGAGCAGTTTCATGAACTGCAATGAGCAGACAAAAGCCCTGCGCATTGCACGGATGGACGAGGCTAGGACTACGGGCGCAAAGACACTTATTACCACCTGTTCAAAATGCCTTGCGCATTTCAATTGCCTTAAGAATGAAAAAGAACCAGAAAAGAAATACGACTTTGATGTGGTCGACCTTAGCGTTTTCCTGGCAGGACATCTTGAATCGGGTAAATGATTATCCATCTTCGCAGCTTCCATTATCCTCACATGATCAGCACAGGTTTGGTAGCATCCCGTGTGAACATTATCGGATACAGGTTCAGTATGGAGAGAAGGTCGCCTTTTTTTATCTCCCCCGATTCATGTCCGACTACAAAAGCGGTGTTGACGACGCGGTCGGTTTCCATGAGCGCTGGGCCGCTGCTGGTTCCCACCTTTATGACAGATACTAAAGGATGCTGATTGAAAGCGCAGGGGACTGCTATCATGTCTTTCTGCACTTTAATATCCTTAACTCTTACACGCTCAAATTTGCCTGCCCCGATGGTAACATCATCATTAGCTATTATCATTTCCCACTTTGCTCGTGTGGCTATAGTATATTCATAGGGGGATGCCTTCATTTTTTTTCTTATAATTTTCCCGTTGTCACTTGTGACAATATTAATGATTTCACTCATAATTCGCTCCTTATGCTTTTATGCGGTCGTATATATATGCTCCAGGTTGTTGAAACGCCTTTATGGTGGCCATAATCTGTGGTAAAGTGAAATGATTCGGGGTGATCGCCCCTGCGGGACATCCTGCTGCACACGTCCCGCAGCCCTTGCATAATACTGGGTTGATGTATGACTTCTTCGTGAGGTACGTGACTTCCTCCGCAATGACAGTCTTCTCATTCATCGAAGCAGCACGGTAAGGACAGATAGAGGCGCAATAGCCGCATCCTATACACTTTGTCTCGTCCACAACTGCTGTGATGGCTTCAGCCTGCACGTAGCCGTTCATAAGCGGTATTGCCGCTCTGGATGCCGCAGAATAACCCTGGTTGATGCTCTCGATTATATCTGCTGGAGCCCTTGCGCTTCCGCACAGGAAGATACCGTCTGTTGCAAAATCAACAGGTCGAAGTTTCACATGAGCCTCAAGGAAAAACCCATCCTGACCAAGCGGAACCTTCAGCATCCTGGAGAGGTCGCCGTTCTCGGGATGCGGGATGAGCGGCGTGGACAGCACTATGATATCGGGCGTATATTCTATCTCCCTGCCCATGAGTTCATGATACAACTTCACCCGCATTCGTTCTCCATCAACAGTAACCTCCGGAGGCTTCTCCTTTGAATATTTTCGAAACCCTACCCCCAGTTCCTGGGCTTCCCTGTACATCTTCTCATACGTGCCGTAGGCGTGAATACCATTGTGAAGTATGTTGATATCAGCTTCAGGGAACGTCTGCTTCAATAATTTTGAGTTCTTTATCGCCACGTTACAGCAAATCCTTGAGCAGTATGACCGCCCCTCTCCTCTTGAACCCACGCACTGGATAAAGACCGCACTGTCCAGTTTTTGCAATGACCCGTTTTTTAATCTCTCTTCAAGTTCAAGCTCGGTGAGCACGTTACCGCTGCCACTGTACCCATAGAGGTTAACAGGTTTAAATTCATCTGCTCCCGTTGCAACTACTATGATTCCAGTCTTGATGTCAAGCGGCACTTTTTCGTTCTGTACCGAAACCGTAAAGTTTCCTATATACCCATCCACCTTTTTAATGGTTGAAGACGTATGTACTTCAATCTTCGGGTGGTTTTTCACCTTCCCGATGAACTCGTCCATGACCAGAGACGCCTTCCTTCCCCCGGGATACAGATCGTTAAGATACCGCAGCATTCCCCCCATTTCACTATCCTTTTCGACAATATCCACCTTGAACCCCTGATTTGCAATAGAAAGAGCAGCGGTCATGCCTGCAATCCCCCCCCCTATGACGAGCGCCGAGGGCGTGACGCTAATCCTGATCTCCTCCTGCGGCTCAAGCAGTGCAGTCCTTGCCACACCCATCCTTATAAGGTCTTTGGCTTTCTGGGTGGCTGCTTCCTTTTCCTTCATATGCACCCAGGAGCAGTGCTCCCTTATGTTCACAAGCTCGAAAAGGTAGGGGTTGAGCCCTGCGTCTGCCACGGCAGAGCGGAAAAGGGGTGCATGCGTCCTGGGTGTACATGATGCCACGATTACCCTATTGAGATTGTGGTCTTTGATGGCTTTTTTTATCGCGGTAAGACCATCATCGGCACAGGTATATGTATTTCTCTCGACATGGACAACGCCAACCAGAGTCCTGGCGTATTCCACAACGCTGGGTACATCCACATACCCTCCTATGTTGGTGCCGCAATGGCATACGAATACTCCAATCCGGGGTTCATCTTTCATATATACGCACCTCCTGCCACTTCAGTTGCCCTGGCAGCGGCTCCACTCCCCTGCGCAACTGATTCAGGAATGTCCTTGGGCGACTGGCAATATCCTGCTATAAATACCCCGGGTCTTCTGGTATCAAGAGGCGCAGTCAGCTCGTCCCTGCTCTTGTAGAGACCGTATTCGTCAAGTTCAATATCCAGAATGGCAGCGAGTTTATCGCTGCCTTTTGCAGGGATGAGGCTTGTACAGAGCACAGCCATGTCGACCTCAAGCCCTTTTACCTTTCTGTTGACTGTATCGTCATACCACACGGTCAACTTCTTTGTGCTGGCATCCTCAATGATCTGCCCGGGACGGCCTCTTATGTACTTTATCCCGTATTCCTTTTCACCTCTTACTGCATATTCCTCAAACCCCTTTCCTACTGCCCTCAGGTCTGTATAAAAGATATAGGGCTTTATGTCCTCATAATGCTCTCTGGCGAGGATGGATTCTTTTATGGCATGCATGCAGCATACGCTGCAGCAGTACGGATTGTGCTGCAGGTCTCTTGATCCAACGCACTGGATAAAAGCTATCTTACCTGGATGCTCCTTATCTGGCGCGGTCTCAAGATGCCCCCCTGTTGGCCCTGAGGCGCATATCATTCGTTCATATTCCATGGCTGTGATCACATTTGCGTACTTTCCATACCCGTACTCCTGCATGTGGGTCGGGTCGAACATGTCGAATCCTGTCGCCACTATCACAGCCGCAACGTTGAGATCTACAAAGGTGTCCTTCTGTTCATAATCCACTGCACCAGCATTGCAAACCTTTTTGCAGTTACCGCATTTTCCCTTAGTGAGGTATATACAGTGCTCTCTGTCAATGGTCATTACCCTGGGGACTGCCTGCGGATAAGGCAGGAATATGGATTTCCTTTTATCGAGGTTGCCGTTGTATTCATTGGGTACTTTTGACGGGCACCTGGCGGTGCAATCCCCGCAACCTGTGCATTTCTCTTCATTGATGTATCTGGCTTTCCGCTGTACCCTTGCAGTAAAGTCCCCTGCGTTGCCGCTCAGGTCCATTACTTCGGAATAAGACAGTATGTCGATATTGGGATGCGCATTGCACTCGTTCATTTTAGGAGCGAGTATGCACATCGAGCAGTCGTTTGTCGGGAAGGTCTTATCGAGAAGAGCCATATGTCCTCCTATACTCGGTTCCCGCTCCACAAGATAGATATGGTAACCCCGGTTGGCAAGGTCGAGCGATGACTGGATTCCGGCTATTCCTCCTCCTATCACAAGCACGCTTTTCATTTCATTCACCTGCCAGCGCCCTGCATGCGGCAACAGTCAGATCCACCACAGGGATGTCGACTTTTTCCTTCTCCACCGGTATCTGGTTGTGAACAGCGCACCTGAGATGGATAAGGCATTTTGGACAGGACGTGACAAGCATATCAGCCCCTGTGGATTTTGCCTCAATGAGCCTTTCTATCTGCATCTGTTTGGAATTACCTTCGCATGTTGCCCAGGCGCTCACGCCGCAGCAGGAAGATTCTTCTCTGTTCTTATTCATTTCTACCAGTTCTCCCATGCTCTTTATTACCTCTCTCGGGGCGTCGTATATCCCCATATGCCGCCCCAGCCGGCAGGGATCCTGGTATGTCATAATACCAGCCCTGTTTAATTTAATATCATTATTCTTGATGAGCGATGAAATAAATTCAGAGATATGCACTATTTCTATATCAGTACCTTCAAGGAAATCCGCATAGTCGAGCTTCAGTGTCCTGAGACATTCAGGGCACGAGGTCACTATTCGAGAAGCACCACTTTCCTTTATCATCTCGACGTTCAATCTCGCAAGCTTCTGGAAGGTTTCCACGTTGCCTGTCCATAGGAGGTCATGACCGCAGCAGCGTTCGTTGGGGGAGACCACAGGGCTTATGCCTGCTTTATTCAGTATCTTGACTGTGCTCCTTGCAATTTCGAGGGGATTAACAAACCCTGAGAAAAGGTTCTCAAAATAAGGGAGACAGCCGGTGAAATACAATACTTCCCCTTCAGTTGAGGTTTTCAGGTCGTCCGAGATCCATTGAAGTCTATTCTGAACAAGATCCCTGTATGATTGCACCCTCTGGATGGAATGCAGCAGACCGCCCTGAGAACACCTGCTGGTGTATCCGGAATTGAATGCCGATGACCTCATGCCGCGAATAAATTCGGAAAATTTCACTGTGGATGGACACTTTGTTGTACAGGCTTCACATGTCAGGCAGGTCCACAATTCCCTGTCCCCTTCGATTTCTCCTTTCATCCCTGAAAGGGCTCTTTCTACTATTACCCTGGGGGAGAAACCCTCATTGACCCTTGCCACAGGGCATGACCCTGAGCATTTTCCGCATTCCACGCAGTAATACGCTTTTGTCCTTTTTATTATCTGTTTCATTCTCTCACTCCAAGTTGATTGGGACCAAGTTCTTTGACCTCTTCTACAAATTCTTTTACAGTGTTGGCGAATTTCACCCCTTCACTGGCTGAAATCCACTCCAACCTCACCCTTCTGGGGTCAAGCCCCAGGGTCTTCATAACTCTGAGGAGCGTCTCGACCCTCTCCTGTGCTTTCTTATTTCCTGAGACGTAGTGGCAGTCGCCGATGTGGCAACCGGCGACCATCACGCCGTCAGCTCCGAGTTCCAGCGCTTTCAGGATATAGGAGGGAAAAACCTGACCGGAACACATCACCTTTATAATCCTGATATTATCGGGGTACTGCAATCTGCTCGTACCTGCAAGGTCTGCGCCCACATAACTGCACCAGTTGCAGCAGAATGCCACAATCCTGGGAGAGAATTCCGTCATAGAGCACCTCCGAGCGCAGCTTCGAGCATGGCAAATGTAATGCTGTCAGTAAAATTGCGAAGCTTAATTGAGCCGTTGCAGCATGCTACAACACATGAACCGCAGCCCTTGCATATTGCGGGGTTTATTTTTGCCACTTTGCGGGTGTCGAGGGTCACAAGCTCAATCGCCCCGTATTCGCAAACATCCTTACAGTCGCCGCAGCCCCTGCACAGCCTCTCATCAACTTCAGAGATCAGCGGAGATAGAAGAAGTGCCTTGTGAGAGACAACCCCAAGGGCGCCTGATGCCGCTCCTTTTGCCTGCGCTACTGTATCCGGGATGTCCTTGGGACCCTGGGCTGTTCCGGCAAGGAATACCCCGTCCACGAGCGTATCCACAGGCCGGAGTTTTGCATGCGCCTCCATGAAGAACCCATCCGGACTGGCAGCAAGGCCGAGCATCTTCTGAATCCTGGAAGAGTCAGACCTTGGAATCATTCCCACCGAGAGCACGACCATATCCACTTCGTTCTCTGTGACCATGCCCAGGAGCGTATCGTCTGCACGTATGACAGGATTTCTGCTCGCTGGCTCTTCGAAAATCTCAGCTACCCTGCCGCGCATGAATTTGATTCCTTTTTCCTGCGCTCGCTTGTAGAACTCTTCGTAGCCTTTGCCAAAAGCTCTGATATCGATATAATAGATGAATATCTCGCTTTCGGGATGGTGCTCCTTGATGAGGAGGGCGTTTTTTATGGCATACATACAGCACACCCTTGAGCAGTATTTATTGGCATGCTCATCCCTTGACCCCACGCACTGCACAAATGCAATTCTTTTTGGAACCGCCCCGTCCGAAGGTCTCACCACTTCCCCCTGCGTGGGGCCGGCTGCATGCAGGAGCCTCTCAAGCTGGAGTCCTGTTATCACGTTCTTGTATATTCCAAACCCGTATTCTTCCTTGGAAGTGGGATCAAAGGGGTCAAACCCTGAAGCAACGACTACAGCACCGACCTCTTCTTCGATGAACTCATCCCCGCGTTCATAATCAATAGCACCGACCGGGCACACCTTCTTGCATACCCCGCATTTTCCTTTTGTTATATAAAGGCAACTGGCTCTGTCGATGACAGGAATGTTCGGGACTGCCTGGGGGAACAATGTGTATATTGCTTTTCTCTTTCCCATCTTCTCATCGTATTCACTCGGCACCCTCGTGGGGCATTTTTCCTGGCATAAACCACAGCCTGTGCACAGACTTTCATCTAAGCCCCGGGATTTTTTCCTGATCTTTGCCTTGAAATTGCCTATAAATCCCGAAATCTCTTCTACCTCCGAGTAGGTGAACAGCTTTATCCTGGGATTTGAGGAGACCTCCACCATTTTGGGGGTGAGTATGCAGGCTGAGCAATCAAGCGTGGGGAAGGTTTTTCCAAGCTGGGACATCCTGCCGCCTATGCTCTGCTCTTTTTCCACCAGGACAACATCATACCCTATATTTGCAATGTCAAGAGATGTCTGTATTCCTGCTATCCCTGCTCCTATGACAAGAACGCGCTGGATGACATTTGCTGACATACTTGTAAGCGGCTCATCCATCCTCACTTTAGACACTGCCATGTTTATAAGGTCAAAAGCCTTGTTCGTGGTCTTCTCTTTATCCAGATGCACCCATGATGCCTGCTCCCTGATATTTGCAATCTCAAGAAGGAAGGGATTGAGCCCTGCACTGGCAAGCACCTTCTTATATGTATTTTCATGCATGCGGGGAGAACAGGCTGCCACCACTACCCTGTCGAGATTCCTGTGTTTGATATCATCCCTTATCAGGTCCTGTCCCGGGTTTGAGCACATGTACTTGTAGTCCCTGGCAAGAGATACGTCTTTTAATTTTGCTACCCTTTTAGCCAATGCCTCTACATCAACAACGCCAGCTATGTTCGTCCCGCAATGACAGATGTAAACACCGATATTTGTCATTTCTTCCTCCCGTTAATCTTATCCAGCAGCGATTCTGCGGGAATGTTTTGAAATGTAAGTCCAAGCTCTTTCTGTCCCATTCCGATGCCGAGTCCGATCAACTGTGTGAAATACAGGACTGGCAGGCGGAACTCTTCGCCGTATATCTTTTTTATTTCAGCCTGACCCCTGTCGAACTCAAGATGGCATGATGCGCACTGATCAACGATGCAATCTCCGCCTGCTGAGATGATGTTTTTTAGTTTTTCTCGTGTAAAATCAAGGGTAACATCGATATCCCTTGCACGAACGCCGCCCCCAAACCCGCAGCACATTGTTTTGTCCTTATAATCTATACTCTCAGCCCCCGTAGCTCTGACGAGCTCATCAAGGAATTTAGGTCTTTCTGAACTTCCATGCTTCTTTATTTCAGATGGTTTAAGGAAGTGGCATCCATAGTGGGTGCATACCTTTATACCATCGAGAGGATTTTTCATATACTCCTGTATTTTTTTTACTCCGATATCCTCAGAAAAAACCTCAATCATGTGTTTTATTTTTGAGTTCCCCTTGAATTCGCATCCCACCTTTGAGAGGATATCATTGATTTTGTCCTTCAGCTCCTTATTTCCATTCAGGAGATGGTTTGCCTCGGCAAGCGAGCCGTAACAGCCGTTACACATGGTCACTATATCCCGCCCCGTCTCTTCCCCGATTGCTATGTTCCTTGCCGCGATTGCAAGCCATGACTCAAGATGGAAAGAGCTGAAGACGCCGGGCGCAGGGCAGCACGACGCCCCGTTTATCGGGAGAAGTTCTATGTCAAAATCTTTCAGTATGCTGGTAGATGTGGTTTCTATTCCGGGATAACGGTTCGGGATTATACACCCAAGAAAAATCGCGTACTCTTTCATTTTCTCCCCCGAAGTTCCATAGTCTCCCAGTCAAATCCGACGATTTCATCAAAACCAGTGAGTCTCAATACTTCCTGAACTGACCTGAGCGCCTCGGGGAATGAATGGGTGGTGGGAGGAAGCCTGTTGAGACCGAGTTCAACTCTCTGCCTCTGGACTTCCTCGTTGATGGGTACGCCGTGCCCTGTCTTGAACACATAACTTGCGGTCATCCTGTGCGCCTCTGCCATGTACCCCTGGCGCACTGCCATATTGCGCAGAACCCTTATGATGTCTGTGGTTTTTACACCTCTCGGACACCTTTCATAACACGTATAGCAGGTGGTGCAGAGCCATAGATCGTCGCTCCCGAGAACACTCTCCTTAAAACCGAGAGAGGTCTCTCTGAAAATTTTCCGGGTACGGAAAGCGGTCCTTCTGCTTGACGGGCAGCTCCCTGTACAGCAGCCGCACTGGATGCATGCCTCAACCGAGCGGAGCACGTCTTCACCGAAAATCTTTCTCCCACTCTCCACGAGCTCTTCAATAAAACCGCTATTTAAATCATTGATCCGGATAATGTTCTTTGTAACAGGCATGTTAATCACCAGAACATGGGTTTCATCAGGAATTCGCAGTGGTCGTTCCCCTTAGCTTCGCAGCTCACCTCATCGCACCTTAAAGCCTCCAACTCAAAAGCCACCTCGACGAACCCGCAGAGGTAACCCCGGATAAAATAGCAGACAGGATCATCGGAATTCTTTTGATACTGCCGGGATTCGAAGTTGTTATGGGTTATTATTTTCACTTCTTTCTTATCCATGTCCTCTTCTATACTGTCAAGACAGAGCCATCCGAACCTGGGGAACTGTTTCTTGTAGGCTTCGATAATTTCCTCTTTGTTTCTGAAGTCCCACCACTTTTTCATGGTCGCTACCCCCTGCCTCCCTGCTTCATATCCCGCATGGTATAGCAGGCTCTCCCCCTTCCTTCCCAGAACAGATACCAGTTCTTTATGTATCATCCCAAAAGTTTTCTTGCTCATCAGAATAACAGGGACGTCCGAAACCTTCACATCTGCATTTTTATCATCAAATGTTATCCTGAATGCCTCATCCAACAACTTCATATTAGTTCCACTTCCTGCTAAACATAAGAATCGATCCTAACAATTAGTTATTATTATAATAATAATAAATAAAGTTATCTTATCAACTCTTATCAATTTCAACCATTGATGCCATCAATAAATAGACGGATGATAACAGGATGGCATCGACAAAAACAAGAATGTGGACGATTAAAGCTTCAATGATATTCCAATTACCAAATAATTAATTTTTATTACTTCTTATCAAAAAATAAATCCAATTGAGTTATATTTATTTTAAATGAAATTCAATAGTCCTTAGAATCAAATAGGAAACTATTTAATGGATGCCACTCTAGCATTATACTTAATATGGTGGTTAGGAAACATATTTCTATCGAGAAAAAATATGTGGATAGAGTGAAACCTTTTCTGGCAAAGCATAATGGGAATTTTAGCGCTGCCATGCGGGAGATAATTGATATCGCCGTGAATCCGAAGATTGTCCTGACACATTCCGAAGGTGTCATGCTCTTTGATACACCAACAGCGGACTGGCTTCTCAGAAAGACAAATCGCATAATCCCTGAAAAAGAACTCCTGTATGAAATCGCGGACCCGCTATTCTTCAATTCATTATCCAGAACGCTTGAGTATTTCAATATCAAATTCAGGGAACTGGAGTGGGGGATAGAATTAAGATTGAACTATGATAGTGACACTGTTCCTGCCACTGCTGTGCTAATGACAAAAGGCGAAAATCATCAGCTGGTAGACCTGTCGGCAAGGCTGTTCTCTCTGTACCTTGCTTCACAAAAACGCCTCGGGATTGAAGCGGTTTACAGGCGAACGAAATCCATCGAACTGACATACAAACTGAGAGAGAATCCGGAAGCTGCTTTCAGCGATCTTGAAAGGCACATGGGCGTCATGCAGGAGCTTTTTTCGGAAATCGATAAAATGCCGGATTTCTGGCGGGCGATCGTGAAAAAGTATAAGGGCAGCAATTACAGGACGGTTGCTGTCCATCTAAACCATTACGAAGACCTGCTGGCAAAGAAGACACCAATCGGGGAGATAGGTATTGAATTGATAGCCAGGCGCCCTATTAAAGATATCCCGCTTGACGAGTTCCTTCTTCTTCTGAAAGAGGTGTCTGAAACTGCACGCATCGTGGAGAGCATCGATATTGAAGGGGAAACTCTTAAGATACTGCACAATTACAGGAATCCCAGGGCTGTGGATACTTTGAAAAAAATATTCCTGCATCTCTTAGAGATGAATGGTCATACATACAATGCCAGATACACAAGAAACCTGATTATACTCAGGCATATGCCTGAAATAGGGCTCAAAATATCGGAACTCATCGCTAACCTGAAGAAATCGCGCAGGGATTTTGACAGGGAATTGATCGCGTTCCTCACTTTTGTAAGCGGTCTTAAGGATGCGCCCGATATCGGCGATTCGATACGTATCCTTGGTTACAGGATCAGCAAACAAATCCTGACTGAGTACGAGAAAGAACATAATGTGCAGGGATGGGACATGAAGACTTTCAGGGAGGCAATCTCTGTTTTTGATTCAAAGATAGGGAGGTTGTCCGAGTGGAAATCCCTGGACGGCTCGATATGCTATACGGTCAAGAAATGCAATCTTGTGCAGATAGGTGGCTCATTTAACATCGATATATGTCAGTTCTCGCGTGGGTTTTTCAAAGGAGCGATAGAGCACGCTTTTAGGAATGATGCCGAGGTAAGTGTTATAAAACTCCTGACCCACGGCGATGACAGGTGTGAGGTGTGCATACGCGTACATACTTCGCTGCCATGAACTGGCATAACCGATTAAAATAACCAGATTTAAGTATTAAGAATATCAAACCTGATTTTTGGAGAATCGAATATGATAAGTGTAAATGAAACGGGGCTCTGTGCATTCAAGGAGATGCTTGACAGAGCAAACAAATTAAATGTGGAAGTACATGGATATAAAAACGGGGCAACGATTGTGGATGCAGGGGTTAACGTCGAGGGTGGGTACGAAGCTGGCATGTACCTGTCAAGGATATGTCTTGCCGACCTTGCTGATATCAAGTATGTCGCATTTGACCTGGATGGTATTATGGTTCCTGCCATCAGAGTTGCCACCGACCACCCGATAGTTGCGTGCATGGGTTCGCAATATGCCGGCTGGCGTATCAGCGCCGAGAAATATTTTGCCATGGGTTCGGGTCCGGCTCGCGCCCTCTCACTGAACCCAAAGAAGCTCTATGCAGAGATCAACTATAAGGACTCCTGCGACCATGCTGTGCTCGTGCTGGAATCTGATAAGCTCCCGCCCGAGGAGGTCACGGATAAAATAGCAAAAGACTGTAACGTGGAAGCATGTAATCTATATATTGTGGTGGCTCCCACTGCTTCGATAGCAGGTTCTGTCCAGATATCAGCCCGCATAGTCGAAACTGGCATCCATAAGATGGAATCAATAGGGTTCGATATCAATACCATAAAAAGCGGTTACGGCATCGCTCCTATTTCCCCCATCATTGGAGATAGTACGAAATGCATGGGCTCAACGAACGACTGCATAATATATTGCGGAAAAACATATTATAACGTGAAATACGATATCGAGAAGGTCAAGGAACTGATAGTCAAGGTGCCTTCAGGGACTTCTTCATCCTATGGAAAGCCTTTCTTCACAACGTTCAAAGAGGCGGGTTTTGACTTTTTCAAGGTCGATGCGGGTGTTTTTGCTCCTGCTGAGATCACGATAAATGAACTGAAGAGCGCCAAGAGCTTTACAAGCGGGAAGATAAATCCTGATGTGCTCTCGAAATCTTTCGGGATCTCAAGGCTGTAGTGGTTCGCACGGTCGATAGACCGGCGGATCTCTTTTTTTTTCAAAGTTGGCAAAAATACTTTCACGCCGCTTGCCCTGTGTTTATATATGTAGAGATGGATATTCAGGTCATAGAAATAGCTGTCAACCCCGACCATGTCCATATA
>Ga0163199_1001335_pt1 | contig 15452 bp, 14 predicted proteins | sample PL_2010_150m_FD_113537 | JGI IMG/M metagenome (GOLD analysis project Ga0163199, IMG submission 113537) | Freshwater microbial communities from Powell Lake, British Columbia, Canada to study Microbial Dark Matter (Phase II) - PL_2010_150m | ecosystem: Environmental > Aquatic > Freshwater > Lake ... | reverse complement strand
GCAAGTTTAATGCAGGAAACAGATACTGCGCCGGATTGCGGTCGTCAAAGTCTTCTCTCCAACGTGGCTTTCCACGATCAGCATGAGCCAATGCCTGGTGATAGATATCTATATTCTTTGTGAAAATTACGCCACCTGACGCACCTGTAATGCTTGCTTTGCGATACATCGTTGAGAAAGCGGCAATATCGCCAAATGTTCCGACCCGTTGATCCTTATAAAGGGCACCATGAGCCTGGCTGCAATCTTCCAACACTTTGAGGTTGAAGGTGTGAGCCATTTCGACAATGGCATCGATCTCTGCTGCTTGTCCAATAGAATGAACTACGATAACACACGAGGTTCGCTCAGTGATTCTTTCCTGGATTTCTTTCGTTCCGGTGTTATAGCTACCAACCTTACTGTCCACTAAGCGCGGGACCAATCGATTGAGAATAATTGCTGAAATTGTACCAGGATCAGTAATAGGTGAGACCAATACTTCGCTTCCTTCTGGTAAATGAAGCGCAGCCAAAGCAATATAAATAGCTGCTGTTCCCGTTGCGACAGCATCCGCGTATCCTCCTCCCATCATGGAGCAAAAAGCATCGCAGTACCGTTGTTCATAAGGTCCTTGATATCCCGGATCGAGTTCGTGCTTGTTGTAATAGTCTAAAGCCTCAATGATCATCGCACGTTCGGTTACACCGACAGCCAATCGCGCCGGCATAGGGACAGTTCGCACCGGTGTACCGCCTTCGATGGCAAGTTGATTATTAATGGTTCTCATGTTCTAAATCTTATACTTTGACGCGATTCATATAACCAAACGGCAAAAGCATCATAAGGCACCACGCGTTGCAGCTTTAACAGGTCAATAGCAGTGAATGCCCTGAATTCCCGGCCTTCGCCTATGTGCAATAACTCTAATTTGCTGTTCCTGAGAGGTACCGTATAATAACGCCGCCAAATCCGGCCAAGTCCGCGGAAACCAAAATCGAATGTAAATTCTGTGAAATACTCCGCACTATCAATCTCAAGCGCCAGCTCTTCCTGTAATTCACGTTTCAGTCCCTCTTCGGGACTTTCGCCGGGCTCAATTGCCCCACCAAAAAGCCCCCAGTGGTCAGGGTAGAAGATGCCTGGTTTTTGACTACGGAGTTGGCAAAGATAACGACCATCATCGAGAATAATAAGACCAACAGCTGCATTACCAGGAGTAAGAATGCCTTCACCACCTAAAAAATTATCCTTCATTTCGATAATTGCGAAAGGATTTTGTTTATAGATAGACCATGAACTTCTAACAACTCTGAATGGCTCCCATAAAAATGAATGAATTCATCCTTCAGAGAAAAGCAATCCAACTTACATTGGGCATCCATATCCCATGCAATCTCTTTTACTCTTGAGCCCAACCCGCCATGTGGTACATGCTCTTCAACTACAGCAACCCTTTTATGATTTTCAAGGACCTGCCTTATTCCTTTATTGTCCAATGGTTTAATGGTATGGCAAGAAATGACAGAAACAGACTTGCCTTCTTCCTCTAATTTTTTAGCAATATCAAGAGCCATCGATAAAGTTATGCCATAAGAAAGAATTGCAATATCACTTCCTTTCTTTAAATACCTGACTTTGCCTATTTGAAAAGGGTCAAGAGCATTCGCAGTCAGGTCGGGCTCACCAGCCTTGCCTAACCTCATATAAACCGGGCCATTGCTTTCAGTTGCACACCAACGGGTGGCCAGCCGCATTTCTTCAGGGTCGCAGGGAGCTAATACTGTCATATTCGGAATGGCACTGGCCACTGCCACATCTTCCATGGTATGATGTGTGCCACCCAGGGTGGAATAAATCACCCCGGCACCCATACCAACAATGGTGACCGGTAAATTCTGGTAGCAGAGATCGACACGAACCATTTCGAACGGACGATATAGTGAAAAAGTGGCAATGGTATAACAAAAGGGACGCATCCCACGTAGAGCCATGCCTGCAGCAATACCGATCATGGCTTGTTCGGCCACACCAACATTGATAAATCGATCAGGGAACTCTTCCCGAAATTTTACAATGGAACCTGCCGGGGATATATCTGCCACTAAGGCGCATATCCGTTCATCTTTACTGCCTATCTCATAAATGACATCTGCGAATTTATTTCTCATGAGTTGATCTCCTTAAGTTCGGTAATGGCTTGAATGTATTCCTGCTGGTTGGGCGACCTATAGTGCCAAATGGGTTTATTTTCCATGAAAGAAACACCACGCCCTTTTACTGTGTTGCCAATAAGCATAAATGGACGACCGCCCTTTCGATTAAGAACTGCATTGTAAACGGCAGTTACATCATGGCCATTCACCTCTGCACATTCCCAACCAAAGGCCTCAACTTTTTCACGAATCGGGTAGAACTTCGGGTGTGTTTCGCGTGTATGCCCAAAAGACTGGGAACCATTGTGATCAAGTAATACGATCAGGTTCTCAACCTCAAGGTTAGCTCCCATCATCATCGTTTCCCACGTCGAGCCTTCCTGAAGTTCTCCATCGCTTGTCACCATGTAAAGAATGGTATCCTTACCGTGGATCTTGTCTGTATAGGACATGCCTACTGCGAGCCCCATACCATGACCAAGAGAACCAGTAGAGGCCTCGATACCAGGATTGCCATAATCAGGATGACAGCCCAAACGCCCACCTGCTTTGCAGTAGAGGTCCAAATCACGGTGGCTTAACACCCCCATTTCTTCTAAAATCGCATATTGCACTAAGCAGCTATGACCTTTTGACATGAGGAATGTGTCGGGTGAAGTTCCATCGGGATTGCGGCGCATCAAACAATGATAGATGCAATCGACCATCTCCATTGCAGAGAAAGCACCGGCTGCATGAAGTGCAGAAACCTGTTGGGAGATATCAAGAATTTTCCGGCGGTACTGCAAACATCTTCGCTGAGACTCGGATTGATCGAAGTGGTTGATGTTTTGTAATTTTTCCATAATTGTCATTTTTGGTGCTAAATCTTACTCTATGATTGTCCAGTACCAGTCACCGGTATAGCCAGCTTCCTGAAAAAGCCGGACCCAGCCCTCCGGGTAGTCATGATGCATTGCTGTGAGCACCCAACTCTCAAAGATTTCCTTTTGTTCGGGTGTGCGGTAGGAGTCAACCTGAATGAAGCCCTTACCAGGGGCAAGCCGCTGCATCTCGCGCACCGCAGTAACACAGCGTTCGTAAGTAAGGTTGTGGATAGTATTTATCGCAATTACAGCAGAAAAGCTCTTGTCAGGAAATGGCAGGGAGTCTGCAGTCCCCTGATGCAAACGGCCCACAACCTCAGGCTCGCAGTGCATCAACGCGTAGTTTGAAATATCAATCCCATAAGCGTCTATACCTAATTCAAGCAGGTCTTTCACCAGGAAACCTTTCGCACAGCCGACATCTAAAACACGGTCACCTGCTTTTAAGTGAAAATGCCCGATGATATCTTTTGCCACAGGTTTCCAGCGTCCGTCGTAACGGTATCCCCCGTAACCATATTCACGGGGACCATCAAAATACATTTCCCCATATTCACGGGAAATGCTGATATGTTCATTCGTTTTTGCTGTTTCTCTCGCCTTTACATTGCGTTTGCCTTGAGGCAGAGAGCGTAATAGATTTATTTCTGACATAATTTATTTCCCTGGATTTTGTTAAATTTTACTAAAAAACTACCATTCGTGACCCGTTTCAAAACATTAAAATCCCCTCTGTCTTCTTTCATGAATACGCTGAACTGCGATGTGAAAACCATTCTTGAGCAGAAAGGAGTCGAACCGAGTTCTTTTGGGAAGCACTGAAAGCTTGATTCTGCATATCGAAAAAGATTTTCGAATCATAGATAACACCGCATGATATATTTTCCGCAAAATTTTTCCCGTTATTATCAGGGAATACTTTAAAGGTTTATCCCTGAGCAATTTCAGGTACCTCTGTTTTGTTGATACCACCCCAACGCTGGCAAATCGATTATTGCTCTCTTCAAAAGAATAAATCTCATGCCAAAGCAAGGGAATATCAGTGCGCTGTTTTACTTCTTCGAAAAATTTGTACAAGAATTTTTGATACAACTGCGGCTTTGATGCATCAGGAGTCAAATTAACAGATCTTTCAAGGGCATCAAAAGCGACTTCTGTGTACCCGAAAGCTAATGCCGCAAAAGCCAACTTTTCTAATTTCCTGGTAAGCTCAATATTATCTGATCCTTTAACAGAATCCGTCCGGAGGAGATAAAGCGCTTCTCCTTGTAAAGGGATTCCGGCTCCCCGGCAAGACTTTGAAATTCTTTTGTACCCGATATCAATAGTCTCTATATTCACTAATAAAAAGTTGTGTTTCCTGAGAAACTCATCTAACTGACCGAATAGCGGAGCCCCTTCATAGACCGATGCAAGATTAATCTCAACTTCAACGGCAACAATATTTTGATTTAAATATTGCAACGCGCCTTCTAAAATAAGTAGTTCAGCCCCCTGTGTGTCAATCGATAAAAAATCAGGCGGAAGTATTACATTCGTTTCAACAAGAGAATCAAGCGTATGGGTCTCCACATCGATAATTTTTTCAGTTTTTAGCGCACCTGCTATAAGACAATCAGTGTGCCCATCCTGACCTTTACCATAAAAGTTACCAAAACTCGGGTTCATCGGGTATAACGAACTTGTGTACGGATCGTAATTTATGTTAAATTTTGCCGTCCCGCATTTGTTCGATAAGCAATAGGGCAAAACCAATACGTTTTTCCCGTACCAAGCATCTTCGATTTGTGCAAGACAACTATCATCGGCATCATAGATTATGTTTACGATTTCCTCCCTGAATTTTGGCAAGTCCGGAAATGCTACACTACCCGCCCGGCCTCCGATGTGATGAGCAAAGAATTTCGCAGAATCACTCTTATTAACTGTCCCCATAAATTTATCCTTTAATTTGACAATCTTATTTCAATAATGGTAACAAATCTTCAACCCTTTTGAAAGGGAAAGGCAATGAAAATCCGGAAATGCCTGATGAATGGCACTAATGTCGAATGGGCGATAACCTTTATGCGGCATAGGTCCGGAGCGGGGGTTTGATTTTATTTGAGATTTATGCGACGACAATTTCATCACCTGTTCGGCGATATCCCGGAATGAAACTGTTTCACCGGTGGCGATGTTCAAAATTCCTACACTGTGGTTCAGAATCACCCGTTTTATGATTTCGGCAACATCTTCTATCCAAACGTGATCGCGACGTTCTTCACCTTCACCGAAAAGCACAATTTCTTCACCCTTGGAAACAAGTCTCATGAAACGATTAGGGCCATATCCATTGTGTGGATCATCTTTACCATAAATTAAGGTAGGCCTTAAAAAACATAATGGTCCAATAAATGAATTTGAAAGCATTACTTCACGGGCGAGGTGCATAACCCCGTGAAGAGAGCCGGGCTGCGCACAAGAACTTTCTGTCAGCGGAGAATCGCTGTCGGCATAAACCGCATCGGAACTGATATACACCACGTGTTTCACGGGGGTTCTCTTCAATGCCTCGCATACCGATTCGCACATGCGAAGATTTTCGATCAGCATTGCCTCGGACTTAACAGGGGCTTTAGCCGCCACAAATAAAAGTGCATCATCGGGGTGTAATAGGCTTGCCAGTTGCGATCCGGCATCCTGATGTGTTAAGTCTAACATTGCCTGTGTCAATGCAAGTACCGGTATATTCAATGCTTCAAGCCTCCGCTGTACAGCAGATGAAACAAACCCCCCTGCACCCAAAATGACAACGCGGGAAGGTATTACTGGTTTTGTATTTAGATGATGTAACATGTATTATTCTTGATACCTTGCTCCAAGAGTGGCGTAAACAAATCCTTTTTCCTTTAGTGTCGTCCCATCCATTATACGATATGGATCGATTACAATTCTGCCGGCCATGTTCTGCAAAAGTAATTCTGTTGTAATCAGGCGAAACTCCGGCCAGGGCGTCATTATGGCTAAAACATCGGCTCCTTTTATAGCCTCAAGGGCAGTACTTGTGCGTGAAACATTAGGATCAGTTGCCTCAGGTGGCGCTGCCGGATCAAAAGCTACTACCTTACGGTCAGTTATATGCGCCAGAAAAACAAGTGACGGAGAGTTTTTGAGCGAATGAGTATTTTCTTTATATGTAAGGCCCAACACTCCTAATCGAATTGATTGTTTTCTGTCAAGACCAAGCTTTTTAAATACATCCCATGCCCAATCTTTCCTATGACGCGAATTTTTTACCCATGATGCGATTACCCCTCCATCTGTTTTGTATTTCTTGGCGTAGCGTAGAACCGTAGCAAGGTCACGTTCCAAATTGCCGCCGGAAATTCCCAGGCCTGGAGTCAAATATGAATATTGACCGATTCTTTTATCAAGTTTTAGAGCAGGCACAATTTCAGACCAGTCAGCACCAATATGTTCGCAGATTTCGGCTAGAGTATTTGCAGTACTTACCGATGCAACCAGACACATATTGATGGAAATTTTTGCCAGTTCGGCACTCTCGTAACGCATGGGAAGAATCGGGCAATTAAAAGACTTCAGATAATTGCTCAGATGTGAGTTTACTGGCTGAGTTGGATCTGCACAGCCTAAAATGAATCTTTCAGGGTACATAGCTCGTTCAACAGCCCGACCAAAGATGAGTGTCTCCACTTGATAGTAAAGCTGATCTGCAGGCCAATTTAACTGCCTTGTAAAACCGGGTGGTACCTGGCAAAGTATCATCAGCAATGCGTCTGGTCGCATGGCTGCGGTTGCCGTCTTCAGCATGCGATGGATAGGAGCCAAATCACTGGCGCCCTGGTCGTCGGTTGGCACATCCACAGCGATGTAGACGATGTCGCAATGGGATAGACTTTTTGAATTGGCGCTAAAGGTTATTCGTTTCTGGTGCTCTGCTAATTTTTCGGGCAACCCCGGCTCCAGTATATGTGGCTTGCCACTGTTAAGTTGAGCGACAAGTGCAGAATCGTCGTGGTAGCCTACTACCTGAAAGCCATGTGCAGCGCTGGCCACCGCTGAATTAAGTCCCAGATGGGTAAGTCCGGCGAAACCGATCACCGGTTTTTTAATGTCAGAGCTGTCCCGCCTTGTATTATTGTCTGATTTTTGGACCATTTAATGGGGATTTTTTAGTTGATTTTCATCGATAAACCAATGCGACGAAGATTGGTTTGTAGCCAAAGGTCATTGGAGAGGTCGGTAACCGTGCCGGATTCCACAAGTTGCTTGAAGTGATTGTATTCAGCCTCCCAGGTCGGATCCTCTTGCACCAGGGTCACCCTGGTTTCATGCGGCCTGCCTGAGGGAAGTACCCTCACACGATGTGAAAAGGTAGTTGGACCCCACTTACATAGTGACTCAATATGAGCTGTACCTTTCTCGGCGAGTATGTCGCATGTGAAGTGGTTTCTCCACATGCATAACGTCATTTCCAGTTCGATCCGGGGTTGATTTTTTTCAGAGCTGATTATTATATGATCGGGAGCAAGGTTTTCAAAATTATGGGCTGCACTCAACTTGAATTCGCCTAATTCATTCCCAAACCAGAAGCGGCATGTATCGAGCAAATGTGATCCTAAATCTGGCAATACGCCGTCACCCTGATCACGCCAAACGCTATCGCGCACCAGTCTTGCTGTGCCATTACCGTAAAACATGCGGCAAGAATATATTTTTCCCAGGTTCCCGGATGCGATAAGATCACGCATTGTAATATAATGTGGTTCAAACCGATGGTTATAGGCTGTGTAGCATAATACTTTATGTTCTTTTGCGAGTTGCTCTAAATCAATTATTTCCTCGTCTTTGGCAGCCCAAAGTGGTTTTTCAACCAAGATATGTTTACCATTCTCCAAGGCGTAACGCAGAAGTTCTACTTTAGGTTCATCTGGAATGCAGGCAAGGACGGCATCGTAACTGCCAAGCGGCACATCAGCTATGTTACGGTATTCCGCTTCCTTATTAACCGGATCCACGCTGGTTACAAAGTCTTTGCCTGCATGTTTACGACGCTTGTGGCCTTGCACGCCAAGTCCTGCAACGATTACTCTCATTTTATATCACTGGTTTTATATCCAACCATTTTTTCTACAGCATTGATTTTTTCAAGCAAATTCTCAGGCCGGATTGGGATATTTCCATCGAGTTCACATTCGCAGGCAGCAGCCATTGACCCGAGGATACCTGCCATTACCAATGAGCCAGTAGCTAGCATAGTCAACGTGGCATATGCCAGCAGTGCATCACCAGCACCTACAGCGTCCACAACATTATGAGCAAAAGAATCAATAGAAAAATATGAGTCCTTCATGCTTACATTCTGGGTAACACAGAAAATACCCCGATCACCTAATTTAAGAATTAGGTTTTGATAACCGGCAGATTCCTGTAGCATACTGGCAAGCCTTCCCATTGTTGAATCCTGATCTCCCAATGCGAAACGGGCTTCTCGCTCATTCGGAGTGAGCAAATCAAATTCTTTAAACTCAGTAATATTGCCCCAGCGGCTTGCAACCTGACTATCGGCAACCCGGAATATCCCTTTTGGAATCGCCTGGGTGAGGGCCGAGGCATTCATACGGTTAAATATACCATGGCGAAAATCACTGAATACTATCGCATTTGCAGCAGAGTTTTGAACCGATTCAATAAGTTTCTCCAGGATGTCTTCTGAAATCGGTCGATTGTCAAGGGTGTCGATTTTCAGAAGTCTATAGCCCCCGGAAATAATGGCGTTTTTCTGAGTAGTTGGCCGGGTTGGATCAATGATCGGACAAATTTCAACACCAGACTCTTGCAAGCCTTCAACGACAAAATCCTTTAGACGATCATTTCCCAGAACAGTTGAAAAGGTAACCCTGGCTCCGGCCGCCCGAAGATGCTGAGCAACGATACCTGCACCACCGATGTAATCATCCTGCCCCTGATAGAGCACACTGAAAGTAGGGGTCTTGGTTTGGCCTCCTATGAAAGTCGTGCGCGTATAAGAATCAACGATTGTATCCCCAACAACATGAACGTGATAATTCGACAATTTTTGAACTGTATCGCGCAAGCTATCAAAACTAATCTCATTGATTTGCATCAATAGCAACAGTTTTTCGAGTTGTACCTGTGGAAGTGAAAGATTCAAAAACTTAGAGGATGAATAAACCACATCACCAGGCGTAAAAATCATTTGCCCACCGTATCCTTCAACTATATCTGCCTCTTCCTGTGTAGCCGGGGGTAATCCTGTGGAGGTGTATTCGAAGCCCTTGGCAAAAAAGTCTGGCTTGAGTTCCGCAAGGGTTTTTAGCGGTGTTTCCTGGTCGTCAATCATGACATAATCGACCATCTCAAAAGCGGCAAGATTCAACGCACGAAGTCCTTCCGGAATATGTGGACGGTAAATGCCTTTTTTAATATGACGATCGGCTGTAATAGAGGCTATTAAAATATCAGCCTTGGTCTTTGCGTAAGCTAAATGCCGTACATGCCCCGGATGAACAATATCAAAAACACCATGGCATAGAATAACCTTTTTTTGCCGTGGAAATACACCAACAAGATCAATTAATTCTGAGAATGTCTTTAGCTTATAGCGGTACTTTTCAAAAAATTCTACAGTCATTTTGCATCTATGTTTTTATTTCCCATATATTGAAACCAGGTTTGAGTTGCCTTATTAATTGATTCGGGGTCCCATAGCGGGGCATCCTTCCAATTCCCTATCTCGGCTAACATTTTTGCAACACCTACTTCGAAAGGGACCGTTGGTTTCCATTTTAATTCGGATGTAATCTTTCTGATATCTGCCCACGTGCAATCGGGTTCACCCGGGCGTTTAGGGACAAAGACCACTTCGCCGCCGAGCAATTCAACCAGCCGGTTGATAGATTGCGGTGCACCGGCGCCCACATTGTAAACCTGACCGACTCTATTCGTTTGTGCTGCAGCAAGAAATGCCTGGGCAATGTCGGTTACATAGATGAAATCGCGTGTTTGATTACCATCGCCAACAATTGTAAATGGTTTGCCAGCAAGTTTCTGTTTAAAAAACACCCCCAAAACAGCGCCATAAACACCTGTGGTACGGACACGGGTTCCATAGGCATTGAAAATTCGTATTGAATTGACGGGCATTCCATATACCTTATTCCAATGGAAAACTGCTTGCTCCCCCTGATATTTGCTCAGCGCATACGGATATTGCGGAGCAATGGGATGGTCCTCCCTTGTTGGTGTGGAAGCAAGACCGTAGCAAGATGAAGAAGCGGCATACACAAACTTGTTAACCCCGGCCGACCGCGCCGCTTCCAATACCCGCACAGTTCCCTGTACATTTGTCTGCATGTAAGTGATTGGGTGCTCGATCGATGGTACAATATCGCCGATGCCTGCAAAATGGAATACATAATTTGCATCATGAAAAATACTACTCTCAGGTTCCAGATCGCAAATATCAGCTTTTTCGAAGCGCAGGCGTGAATCGTTTGCCCGGTGCGCCAGGTTATGTTCATGTCCACCTGAAAGATTATCGATGACACGAACTTCAAAATCATTGTCGAGTAATAAATCGACCATATGGCTTCCGATAAATCCGGCACCTCCTGTTACAACGGAAATAGTTTTTTTCATCATACAGCCTGAATACGTTTTAACCGGCGAACGTTGAAATAAAAATCGTCATCAAAACTATTGGGAAGTTTTCCATCCCTGAATGCATGACAGAGTCCGCGAATCGCTTCTTCAGTCGAGTATTTAGGTTTGAATCCCAGGATTCGTTTGATTTTATCTGAATTGATATGGTAGGAACGGTTGTCATCACTCGGTGTTGTCATGATGCTGATTTCACCTTTTTCGGGAAATTCTTCCTGCACAACTTTCTTTACTAAATGAGCAATATCTATAATTGACATGTTTTCATATCCAACATTAAAAATTTCATTTTGAATCAAATCCGGAGGAGCATTGAGCAGTAACTCAACCGTGTCGCAGTAATCCTGAACATGCAGGTTCGGACGCAGTTGGTTTCCGCCAAAAACTGTTATTTTGTTTTTATTGACCGCGTGATTGGTAAGGATGTTCACCGATAAATCGAGCCTTTGTCGCGGCGCATATCCACAAACCGTAGCTGGCCGAAAAATAACCCCAATAAAATTATCATCGGTATGTTTCTTAAGAATCGGCTCACACATACCCTTGTATTTATTATAGAGGGTCAAAGGTACTAGTGGGTGATCCTCGGTTACATCGGGCTTGTCTGAAACTCCGTAAACCGAACTGGAGGATGCATAAACAAATCGTTTGATACCTGCTTGCCTGGCGGCAAGAACCATGGGTTCAAAGGCATCTAGATTGATGCTTGTGGATAAGCGTTCATCCAGTTCGAAACTGGCATCATTGGAAATGCAGGCCAGGCTTACAAAAGCATCATGGCCCTTGCAAGTGGCTAAAATCTTAGCCGTGTCGCGGATGTCGCCCTCAATAATATTAAGATTAGGATTTTCTTTTGGAAGAAAATCATTACCAAAATACATGATGTCGTAAACAGTGACCTTGTAACCACGCGACAGCAATTGAGGAACTAACAGACTACCAATGTAGCCTGCACCTCCGGTGATAAATACAGAATTAAAAAGCATAAGAGATATTTGAGATCATTATTAAAGTGTGCAAATTTATCATTTTTAAGATAGATCAATAGTGTAACCTGCAGACCTGGCATCATTATAGAACATCGATACTGTTTCAAGCGAGAAAGTAGTCAAATCCTTGCCTACCCCTGCGAGCTTCTTCAATACATCTGGGGTGACGGTAATGATATGGGAACCCACTTCGTTTGCCTGAAAAATATTCAGCAATTCCCGCGGACTGGCCCATAATATCTCGGCCTTGGGTTTTACTGCGGCAATTTCCACTGCTTCGCGCATAAGCGGAACCGGATCTACGCCAGTGTCTGCAATACGACCTGCGAAGATTGAAAGAATCGCAGGTGTTGCAGGATTTAGAATATCTACGATACCCTGCACTTGTGCCAGTGTAAACATGGCGGTGATGTTGCATATGACACCATTGGCAGAGAGGCGTTCAACAAGAGACGCTGTGCTCTCTCCTTTAGTATTGGTGATTGGGATTTTTACATTGACATTTTTTCCCCAGGAAGCTATCTCTAATGCTTGAGCTTCCATGCCAGGGATATCGTCGGCAAAAACTTCAAATGAGACCGGACGATCATTAACAATTTGTAGGACTTCCAGAGCAAAAGATTTATAATTACTAACCCCTGCCTGGCGCATAAGCGTTGGATTTGTTGTAAAACCCTTGACAAATGGTTGTGTGTAAAGGTCCCGAATGCTTTTAAGATCTGCACCGTCGGCGAAGATTTTTACATTAAGTTTGCTAATGTCTATCATAATGATTTGTATTTATTTGAAAGGATATAGTTAACTGCTTTTTGCAATGAGTTTACTGTAGTCTCAGGATTTAATGGACGAGGCTCAGTATAGTGTCGATCTATAAAAATTGTTCTGCAACCCGATCTTTGCCCAGCCTCAATATCGCTCGCGCGATCACCTACCATGAAACTTTTGCTGAGGTCGATGGCGTACTTTTCTGAAGCATTATAAAACATCCCTGGCTTCGGTTTTCGGCATTGGCATCCTTCATCCTGTCGATGGGGACATAAAAAGATATCATCCACCATTGTCCTCTCAATGAGCTTTTGGTGCATAGCGTGTACTATTTCAAACGTGACATAACCGTTGCCAACATCTGGCTGGTTAGTCAAAACAAAGACCTTAAATCCTTGCTGCTTCAAAAGCATGACAGAGTGCCGTGAATTCGGCATTAGTTTGAAATCTTCCATACGACGTGGGGCATAAGGCTTGCCATTGCGAACAATAGTCCGGCTAAGCACGCCATCCCGATCTAAAAAGACTGCGGGACATAGCTCTCTGATCACCATTTAGTTGCCTGTATTTGAAGCACAGGATGAGAGACCAGACAATGCCAGACCACGGCCTGAAAAGCTTCGCTGTGTGGCGTTACTAATTTATCATCAACTACAGGAACTAGCACAACAACATCTCCGACTTTTTTCGTATAGCCGCCATCACGACCAACAATACCGAACACTTTTGCTTTCCTTTCGCGCGCAAGATCAATTGCCAGAATCAGATTCACGCTTACTTGCTTTTCAAAATTTCCACCTCCAACGGATAAAATGAATAGAGCATCTTTTGCCTCAAGTCTACTCCCCTTGAGCCAGCCTGCAAATACTCCATCCCATCCATCGTCATTGATCCTTGCAGTAAGTTCTGATACATTATCAGTAGGAGCATAGGTCTCGATCCCACAAAGTTTACGGAAATCATTTACCGCATGGGAACAATTAGCCGCGCTTCCTCCAACTCCTAAAAGAAATAGCCTTCCTCCGTTTTCTCGCAAACTTAGGAGGGCATTTGCCAAAGAATCAATTTGTTGTTTGTCGATCAAATCAGCAACAGCCTTAACTTGTTCGAAATATTGAGTAACGTGGTTGTTTTCCATGTTCGTTTTTTGATTTGTTTTAACGATTGAGATTATGTGAATTTGAAATGTGAGTCTGTTTAGAAAACTTTTAAGAGCTTTGCCCTGCTCCTAGCTCCCTTCTCTCTGCACGTTATGATTGACATAGCTTCGCCCTGTCAGTCATAGGAGTGGGTGCGACTTAGCGGTGAGAATTCTCTGCTGGTTTTCTGACTTTCCTTTCTATTACCGCTTTCCGAAAACGCTGGTAGAAAAAGGAGAAAACAATCAGGAACCCACCAAGAATGAAGAGAACGATGATCCTGCCATAATCTCCTAAAAACTCAAAATCAAGAACAATGACCTTTACCAGTGCTGCAAGGAGTAATACAACCGAAAGCCGGAGGATAAACCGGTGCTTCCGGATAACTCCAAGACCAATCAGCAGGACTGAAAAAATGAACAGTATGACCGAATAGGGCAGGTAATGATTTTGTGAAACCATCTCGGAAACCTTGACCTTTCCGGTATAACCGAAAAAGACCGTAAGATGATCGTATTCCATCAAGACCAAAGAGAGACACAAACCGATTGCGTAAGTATGTAATGCACGCATCATGTACCTTTGGTTTATCCAGATCTTCCTTAAATAGTAGTAGAAAAGTGCAATCAGCCCAAGGAACAATGGAAGCAGGAAGTAATGGGCGATAAAGCAGGAGACATACACAGAATCGCTCTGCAACCCCATGTTCCGGATCGCGACAATGGATGAATTTACCAGCAGGGGATATGCCATCAGTGTAAACGCGACCATCACAAAGACAGGGCTGAGAAGCGACGACTTCTGCTTTTCCAGAATGGGAATCAGGATAATCAAAAACAGACAAGTAAATAAGAACCAACTCAGCAGCATTGCCTCTTGAACCGGAAAAAGCATTGAGAAGAAAAAATGCCAGCACCAGAAGCCGGAAATGTAGAGCAAGACAATGAAGAGGATACTCAAAATCATGCGGTATCTTCTCCGGGAGAACAATTTCCCCGGAATAGGCGTTTCCAGTTTCTTTATCATCATGTGATTGAAGAAGAGGGCAAACAATGTAAAAACCCCTGACTGAAAACCGTTGTAAAAAAGCGTCCGGTCCAACGGGATCGCTCCTGCATAAATACCGGGAAAATACAGGATGATCCATTTATAAATGAACATCACAGACATGATTGCAATCAAACCAATGGAGACCATAAGAGCCGACCTGTTCTTTGCATATTTTGAGTAGAAAACCAGCAACACTGAAAAGACAGAGGTAAAAAGGATAACATGGTTCTGATGGGCCCACAGCGGAAAGATCATGCTGAAGAGGAAGAGCGTCAGAAAAGTATAGGGATTCCTGAAGAGATTTGGATTTAGTTTCGGCGAAAAATAAAGAAGCGTTCCGTTGAACAAGACAAGGATCATTGTGAAGAGCCCCTGGAGATCCTCATAACCGTATTTTTGAAGCACATAGAGGACAGATCCCCAGTAAAAGAGCGTATTGACCAGCATCAGAAGGGTTGCCACCAGTTCATAGATCACATTCCTTTGGCTCAGGTTGATTACAATCCCGGAGATAAAAAAGGTGATGTAAAAAAGGGAAGAAATAATGATATAGGTTGAAACAAGATCACCCGAATCCCTTAACAGGAAGCGGCGCATCCAGAAGATAGCTACCAGCAGGATGGAAAGGAATGATTGTAAATAGAAGGGAAGCAGTTTGCCGGTCTTGAAACAAAGTAGGAGAATCAGCCCCGTGAAAAGGAGAAGAGAAAGGAAATCATGGTAGTAATGCCAGTAATAATTATAGACCAGGAAAAGAAAAGAAATATAAAACAGGGTAATGATAACCAACTGCAGGAAACCCTGTCTCAGTTTGTAAGCATG
>Ga0163199_1001334_pt1 | contig 15453 bp, 11 predicted proteins | sample PL_2010_150m_FD_113537 | JGI IMG/M metagenome (GOLD analysis project Ga0163199, IMG submission 113537) | Freshwater microbial communities from Powell Lake, British Columbia, Canada to study Microbial Dark Matter (Phase II) - PL_2010_150m | ecosystem: Environmental > Aquatic > Freshwater > Lake ... | reverse complement strand
GGATTCTCGTTTCGTTTTGAAGGTCAAATGGATATGCGGATGAATCAATCTGCTGAAAAAGACGCAGTTAAGGTTGTCAATGAGTATGATGTACTTCATCTTGGGGAGCTATTCAGGGATTACGGGGAAATCAAAAACTGGCGAAACCTGGCTCAAACCATTGAGCAGGCAAGGGCCGTACAAAAAATCGATACAGTCAAGCAGTTTTTAAATGCTATTGAGCGTTGTGTCCCTGCAAAGATTGAAAAAAAATATCTGGCACAGGTTTTTCAGGCATTGCGTATCGAAGTCAACGGAGAGATGGAGGCCCTTGAGTCTTTCCTGCTGAGTACCCTTGATCTCCTCAAACCAGCTGGGAGGCTGGTGGTCATATCCTATCACTCCCTTGAAGACAGGATGGTCAAGAATTTTATGCGTTCCGGTCGCATTGACGGCAGGACAGAACAGGATTTTTATGGTCACTATCACCTGCCTTTGGACGTGATCACCAGGAAGGTGATCGTCTCGGATGAGCAGGAGATCCGGCAGAACCCGAGGGCCAGAAGCGCCAAGTTGCGGATAGCCCAAAAAATTGGATGATGGAAGAGACAAAGAAAAATGAGCGGTTTACCCTGGCAGAACTTTTAAACGGACGGTTTTTCGAAAGGGACCTGTTCGTAAGGAACAAATTACTCTTGTTTGTCATTTTTTTGATGTTCCTGGCCAATATATCTGTTCGTTTCAAGGCTGCCAAAGTTTTAAGGGAAGTTGATACATTAGAATTGGAGGTGAAGGAGTTAAGGGCACATTCTATTGCAGTTGCGGCTGATATTATCAAATTGACAAGACCATCCGAAATTCTTGACCGCATTAAAAGCAGTAATCTGGGACTGGAGTCTTCCAAGGTACCTCCCAGAAGGATTTATGTGGAGAAAGAATAGGGAGAGGGGGGAGACTTGGAGACAGGAAGACTTGACAAGGAGATGATGACTTGGACGAGTGGACGACTTGGACGAGTAGATTGCGGACTGAGGACTGAAGACTGAAAACTGCGGACCGTAGACTGTGGACTGAAGACTGGAAGGGGTATAAATTATTAATTGGTTGAATTTAAATAAGATATGGAAGGGAAACAAGGCATATTACAACGTTTTAAAGTGATCTATTATTTGATCATCCTGGCTACGCTTTGTATCCTTATCCTGGTACTTAGGATTCAGCTTTTTTCGCCCGAGTGGAGCCAGAAAAGCAAGTTATTTGAAGTCGTTGAGATTCCGGTACAGGCAAGGCGCGGGACAATCTGCGCTGCAGATGGCAGCCCCCTGGCTGCTTCAATACCACACTATAGCCTGAGAATGGACCTTTCTGTTCCACCTCTGAAAAAGTATTTTGCACATGACGTTGATTCACTTGCATTGATGCTTTCCAGGTTTTTTCGCGATAAATCAGCTTCTGCTTACAAACATGCTTTGACAGAAGCCTTTAGGAAAGGGGATCAGTATTTCCTGATTTCTGCTCATAAAGTCGATTATGATGAACTGCGGGAAATTAAAAAGTTCCCAATCTTCAGATACGGACAATTCAAAGGAGGACTGATCACCGAACAAGACTATGAAAGAATTTATCCGCTTGGCAATTTAGAGAGCAGAACACTAGGCAAGATGAAGGAAGGCATTTCGGAAGGCTTACCGGCGCAGGTTGGGGCATTCGGATTGGAAGAATCGTTTGAAAATGAGCTGAGAGGAGAGGCTGGTTTAGCCGAAAAAGAAAATGTTTCGGGCCGGACGATGGAAGTTCATCTGGATGAACCAACCGATGGTTGTGATCTGGTCACCACACTGGATGTAAAATTGCAGGATCAGGTTTCCTTCTCCTTGCGTAAAATGCTTGAGAAAACGAGGGCGAAATATGGTACTGCCATCCTTATGGAGGTCAAGTCGGGAGATATAAAGGCAATTTCAAATTTTGGGAGAAACAGCGGCGGTGTGCTGGTTCAGGGGTACCAGAATTATGCACTTGGGAGTGCGGGTTGCTCTGAACCGGGATCAACCTTTAAACTCGCCTCGCTGATGGCCGCATTGGAAGATGGAAAGATTGACACTTCAACTATTGTGGATGCAGAAGATGGGACCTGGAAGAATAAAGGTTGGTTGGTAACCGATTCTGATCACGATAAAAAGGGTGGTTTTCATAAGATCACTGCCAAACATGCTTTCGAAGTATCCTCCAACATTGGGGTAGCCAAATTGGTCACCACCTCCTATGCAGGTGAGGAGAAGGAATTTTTCAACAGGATTCATGATTTTGGTCTGGACATCCCTCTCAAAGTGGGTATCAGCGGCGAAGGTGCCCCTTACTTCAACCGACCGGGAGACAGGATGTGGTCGGGTGTAAGCCTTACCCAAATCTCCTATGGTTATGAACTGAAACTAACTCCGCTTCAGGTACTTGCTTTTTACAATGCTGTAGCCAATGATGGCCGGATGATGCAACCCAGGTTGGTTCAATCAGTGACAGAGAACGGCGAAGTCCGCGAAAGATTTGGCAATAAAACTATAGTACGATCAATTTGCTCAAACAGCACGCTCCGTAAGGCTCATGCCATGCTGGAAGGAGTCATCGAGAATGGTACCGGCAAGGCCCTGAAAACTGCAACCTATAAAATTGCCGGTAAGACGGGTACTGCCCAGGTTGCCAACAAAAATGAGGGTTACAACCGGAAAGGTCGCAAAGTTTATCAGGCTTCGTTTGTCGGTTATTTTCCGGCAGATGCGCCTAAATATTCATGCATTGTAGTGATTAACAATCCGTTGGACGACTATTACGGTTCATCTGTTGCAGGGCCGGTTTTCAAGCAGATTGCCGATTATGTTTTTGCCTATGAGCTGGGATTGAAGGATGATTTTGAATATTCCGACCCTAAAATTGCAGAAGATTATCCCGGTTTCGTAGCCGGAAGGAAAAAAGATATTGCCAGGGTATTGAATGAACTGGACATCCTCAATGGGTGGAGTTTCTTTAAATCAGAATGGGTAGAGGCAAACAGGGAAGAAGATGGTGTTGCATTGAAAAACAGGGAACTTAAAACAGGGATGATCCCCAATGTAAAGGGGATGGGGGCAACCGATGCAGTTTACCTGCTGGAGACATCCGGACTCCGAGTCTCATTAAGGGGGTTTGGCAAAGTTAAATCGCAGTCTTTGAGGGCCGGAGATCCAATGAGAAGAGGACAGAACATTGTTATAACATTAGGATAGCATGATCAAGTTAAGTGAAATATTGTCTGGAATGAGCGGTCTGTCTGTAATCGGTGATTCAAATTTAGGAATCTCCGGAATAGCTTTCGATTCACGAAGGGTAAAAAAGGGAACCCTCTTTGTTGCAACAACCGGTACGCATTCCGATGGTCATCTTTACATTCCGGCAGCACTGGAGATGGGTGCCGTTGCTATATTGTGTACAACAATCCCTGAGAATTATGACCCCTTTGTTACCTGGATTGTTTCCCGTGATTCAGCAGCCGATCTTGGAAAGGTTGCAGCCAATTTCTACGGTCAACCCTCGGAAAAGATGAAAGTAGTGGGTGTTACCGGAACCAACGGCAAGACTACCACGGCCACTTTGCTTTACAGGTTGTTTACAAAACTGGGTCACACGTGTGGTCTTTTTTCAACCGTTTGTAACTATATCGGTGAAGAAAGAATGGCAGCAACCCATACGACGCCGGATGCACTTCAGCTGCAGGAGACCATGGCTGCAATGGTCACGGCAGGATGTACCCACTGCTTCATGGAGGTAAGCTCGCACGCCGTTGATCAACAGCGCATCGCCGGCGTTAGGTTCAGCGGTGCAGTTTTCAGTAACCTGACCCACGATCATTTGGATTACCACAAAACCTTTTTAGCCTATCGCAATGCTAAAAAGAAATTCTTTGATGAGCTGCCTCAGGATGCATTTGCGTTGACCAATGCAGATGACAAAAACGGCATGGTCATGTTACAGAATTGCAAAGCCGGAAAATATACCTACTCAGCCCGCACAATGGCCGATTTCAAGGTTAAAGTGATAGAGAGTCACTTCGACGGGATGTTGCTGAACATAAACGGGAAAGAGTTCTGGAACCATTTTGCCGGTAATTTCAATGCCTACAACCTCCTGACTGTCTACGCCTCGGCTGTTCTGCTTGGCGCCGAACCTGACGAAGTGCTTCGGGTGATGAGCCTGTTGAAACCGGTGGATGGCAGGTTCGAAATTTTTCGTTCACCCATCGGCTACTTCGCAGTGGTCGATTACGCCCATACCCCTGATGCATTAAAGAATGTACTCTCAACGATCAATGAGACCAGAACCGGCGATCAGCTTGTATACTGTGTTGTCGGAGCCGGGGGCGACCGTGACAAAACCAAAAGGCCGGAAATGGCCGCAGAGGCATTTAGGTCAAGCGACAGGTTAATTCTTACGTCCGACAATCCGCGGTCGGAGGATCCCGAACAGATTATAGCCGATATGATGGCAGGTGTTCCCGCCGAAATGCGGACAAAAGTGCTGTCCATCACCAACAGAAAAGAGGCTATCCGTACTGCCTGCATGATGGCCCATCAGGGAGATATCATCCTGATTGCCGGCAAAGGACACGAAGATTACCAGGAGATCAAAGGGGTAAAATACCACTTCGATGACCGTGAAATAGTCCATGAAATATTCAATGCATCAAATCTAAACTAAACCTAAATGCTTTACTACCTCTTCAAATACCTTGATCAATTTGACATCCCCGGTGCACGGATGTTCGAGTACATCTCCTTCCGCTCTGCACTGGCAGTCATTGTAGCACTTATGATTTCTACCATTTGGGGAAAGAAAGTGATTGGGTTATTGCAACGTCAGCAAATTGGCGAAGAGATTCGTGACCTCGGACTAGAAGGTCAGATGCAGAAAAAAGGGACTCCAACCATGGGTGGAATTATTATTCTGGCTTCCATTCTGATTCCTGTCCTACTGTTTGCCCAACTCGAAAATATCTATATCATCCTGATGATCATCACTACCATTTGGCTTGGCGTGATAGGTTTTGTAGACGATTACATCAAAGTTTTCCTGAAGGATAAACAGGGGCTTGCAGGCAGATTCAAGATCATGGGACAGGTAATGCTGGGATTGATCGTAGCCGGGACACTCTATTTTAGCAACGATGTCATCGTGCGCGACCAGGTCTATCTTCCCAACGGAAAGGTGAAAATGGAATCGGTCGTCAATCCGCAGAGCGGGAGAAAGGAGTCCCGTCAGGTTACGGTCGACCGCAAGTCCACAGAGACAACGATTCCCTTCATCAAAGATCACCAATTTGACTACAAATGGCTGGTGAGCTTTACCGGTAAGTATGCCGACAAACTGGTATGGTTTCTCTATGCATTGATCATTATTTTCATTATCACGGCAGTATCCAACGGGGCAAACCTGACAGATGGCCTGGATGGTCTTGCGACCGGGGTCTCTGCTATTTCGGGGACAACGCTGGGAGTATTTGCCTACCTCAGCGGTAACTTTATTTATGCAGGCTACCTGAATATCATGTACATCCCTAATGTCGGCGAGCTCACAGTTTTTATTTCCGCATTTATCGGGGCTTGCATCGGTTTTTTGTGGTACAACTCTTACCCGGCCCAGGTATTTATGGGCGATACCGGCAGCCTTTCTTTGGGAGGCATACTGGCAGTCTTTGCCATTATTATCAGGAAGGAGATTCTGATACCATTGCTTTGCGGCATCTTTTTGATCGAGAATCTCTCTGTCATGATCCAGGTTGTTTGGTTTAAATACACCAAGCGGAAATATGGAGAGGGCAGGAGGATCTTTCTGATGGCACCCCTGCATCACCATTTCCAGAAAAAGGGTTTCCCCGAGGCAAAGATCGTGACCCGCTTCTGGATAGTGGGTATCATCCTTTCCGTTTTAACAGTTGCAACCCTTAAAATACGATAGTCATGATGAGCAGACGGCTGGTTGTACTGGGTGGAGGCGAGAGCGGTGTTGGAGCTGCAATCCTTGGAATTACCAAGGGTTTTGAGACCTTCGTCTCTGATAACGGAGTCATCCAACCGGACTTTAAATCAGATCTGACAGCCCATGGCATTTTGTTCGAGGAGCAAAAGCATACCCCTGAGCTCATTCTAAATGCTGACCTGGTGGTTAAAAGTCCAGGCATTCCGGATAAAGTCCCCATCGTCCAGTCACTGAACAAAGCAGGAATTCCGGTTATTTCCGAAATAGAACTGGCAGGCCGTTACACCCAGGCAACAACGGTATGTATTACCGGCAGCAATGGAAAGACTACCACAACCCTATTGATCTATGATCTGCTTAAGCGTGCAGGATTAAAAGTCGGTCTGGCCGGAAATATCGGGAAAAGCTTCGCCCGGCAGGTGGCAGAGGAGCATCATGACTTTTATGTACTCGAGATTTCCAGTTTCCAGCTGGATGGAATGTTTGATTTCAGGGCCAACATTGCTGTACTGACCAACATAACGCCGGATCATCTCGACCGCTATGACTACCAAATTCAAAACTACGCCAATTCAAAATTCAGGATCATCCAAAACCAGACGAAAGAAGATTTTTTCATCTACAACGATGATGATCCCATTATTGCTGCGGAGTTGGCTAAAAGGGTCACTACTGCCAGGAGATTACCCTTTTCCACCCGGCATTTTCTTCAGGAAGGCGGATGGGTTGAAGGCGACACAATGAAACTAAACGTATTCAATAATATTTTCGATATGACAATTTTAGAACTGGCTCTACAAGGAAAACATAATGTGAACAATTCGATGGCCGCGGGCATTTCGGGAATGGTGCTCAAACTCCGGAAGGATAGCATCAGGGAGTGCCTGAGCGACTTTCAGGGAGTTGAACACAGGTTGGAACGCTTCATGCGGGTGCATGAAATTGAGTTTGTCAATGATTCAAAAGCGACCAACATCAATTCGGTTTGGTATGCGCTCGAAAGTATGTCGACCAAGGTTGTCTGGCTTGTCGGAGGGGTCGATAAAGGAAATGACTACTCTGAACTCCTTGATCTTGTTAAAGAAAAGGTAAAGGCTATTGTCTGTATCGGAATAGATAACAGCAAGATCAAGACTGCATTCAAGGATTTGGGTATCGAAATTGTGGAAACTCAGAGTATGGGTGAAGCAGTCAGAAGTGCTTATTTTTTGGCTGCCAAAGGCGATACAGTCCTGCTTTCACCTGCTTGTGCAAGTTTCGACTTGTTCAGGAATTACGAAGATCGGGGCCGACAGTTTAAAGAGGCGGTCAGGAATCTTTGAAATGGACAGTTGACCCTTCTTCAACTCTCAGGGTAAGCAGTTGACAATGAGGTATCAATCTGAAGATAAATTTTAAGAAGTTAGATTTTGGAATAAGATCAATGGATTAGACAAGGATGAAGTTCAGTGACTACATAAGCAGGTTAAAAGGAGACAGAAAAGTTTGGATGGTGATATTCGTCTTATCGTTCATATCGATTCTGGTTGTTTACAGTTCGACGGGTGCACTGGCTTTCCGGCGGGCTAATGGCAACACAACTTTTTACATCTTCAGGCAGATTATGTTTCAATTAGCCGGATTTATGGTTATGTTGCTGATGCTCAAACATCTGAATCTGAAAGTATACAACAAATATGCCAATCTGGTTTTGATAATGGCCATTGGTAGCGTGATCGTCGGAATCTTAATAGGACGAGGTTCCGGACGGACCATACCCTTGGGTTTTGTCAGTTTTCAACCCGCTGAATTGGCCAAAGTAGCCGTAATAATGTGGGTTGCCAGGATATTGGCGCTGACAAAGGAGAGTGATGAAGCAAGAACTGCTTCATTCTTTAAAATTGTGATTGGTGTCGGTTTACTGGCACTTTTATTGATAAAAGTGAATTTTTCTTCGGCAGTACTTGTTGTCGCAACAGCATTTATCCTGATGTTTATTGCGAAAATTCAGTTCAAATTGCTCTTTGGTGCCATGCTGTTGGTATTCACGCTCTTTGTTTCCATGTTTTTGATCCGCAAGTCATTGCCGGAGGTGATATACAATGGGTCCAGACTTGAAACAGTATTTAACCGGATTGACCGGTACGTCAGCGGAACCGACCCGAAGCGGTCCGATGGGATTACGCAGGATGAATTTGCCAAGATTGCCATATACAATGGCGGCATTCTTGGTGTAGGTGCCGGGAAAAGTGATATCAGCAACCGGATGAGTGCGGCTTACAATGATTTCGTCTTTGCTATTATCATTGAAGAGTATGGCCTGATCGGAGGTGTCGTCATCGTGCTGCTTTATCTGATTTTGCTGACAAGGGGACTGATGATTGTCAAAGCCTGCAACCGCACCTTCCCGCTGTATCTTGCAACAGGCGCTGTTGCCATGATTCTCCTTCAGGCCCTTGTCAACATGGGAGTCTCTTCCGGAGCAATACCGGTTACAGGTCAGCCGCTGCCCTGGATAAGCTGGGGCGGTACCTCGCAATTATTTACAGCTGTTATTTTCGGATTTATTCTATGCGTGAGTGCAGACAACCAGTTTGAAATTTTGAAACAAGAGACAACCGGGATGGTTGAAGAAGAAGACTATCCGGATGATGAAATAGTTATCAATATCGAAAAATGAGCATAAATAACCATCGATTCATCATTAGCGGAGGTGGAACCGGAGGGCATATTTTCCCGGCTCTCTCCATCGCGGAAGGGCTTAAACAGCGTTTCCACGATGCAGAGATTCTCTTCGTGGGAGCCTTGGGCAAGATGGAGATGGAAAGAGTTCCGGCAGCCGGATTTCCAATTGTTGGGTTACCGGTCGCAGGTTTTCACAGAGGCGAGATATGGCGCAACCTGCTCTTTCTGCCTAAATTGATGGCTTCCATGTGGAAGGCCAGATTGGTGGTTCGGCGATTTAAGCCGGATTGCGTTATTGGCGTCGGTGGTTATGCCAGCGGACCGGTCCTTCAAGTGGCGACTCAAATGGGTATTCCAACACTTTTGCAGGAGCAGAATTCGTATGCCGGTGTCACCAACAAATTGCTTGGCAAAAAGGCGAGTAAAATTTGTGTGGCTTACCAAAATATGGAACGATTCTTCCCGGCAGAAAAACTGGTCTTTACAGGAAATCCAATCCGCAAAGGACTGGAAGGCATAGAAAACAAGTCCCTGGAATCGTTGCAGTTTTTTGGCCTTGATCCGGGTATGCCTGTCGTTTTGGTTGTTGGCGGAAGCCTCGGTGCACGTGCGCTGAACAATGGTATAAAGGCAAAACTTGAGCTGATAAAGTCATCCGGTGTCCAGTTCCTCTGGCAGACCGGCAAGATATATTATGGTGAACTTAAAAATGAACTGGAGACCAACCCGGCCGGGAATATTCATCTTTTGGAGTTTATTCAACGGATCGATCTGGCTTTCGGGGTAGCTGATCTCGTGATTTCCAGAGCCGGGGCAGGAACCATCAGCGAACTGTGCATGGTTGGCAAACCGGCCATCCTGGTGCCCTCACCCAATGTGGCTGAGGATCACCAGACGGCCAATGCCATAGCTTTGGCCGATCGGAATGCCGCGATTTTGGTAAAAGATTCTGATGTCAAAGAAAGACTGGTTGAGGAAGCCTTGATACTGGTAAAAGACCAGAGACGTCTGACCCTTTTGTCAGAAAATATTAAAAAGATGGCAACACCGAATGCAACAAAAGATATCGTAGATGTAATTGCTTCATTAATTGACAATTGACAATTTTCGCGCAATGGTTGAACTGGATAACATAAAAAAAGTATACTTGCTGGGAATCGGCGGAATCGGCATGAGCGCCCTTGCCCGTTATTTCAGGTTTGCCGGCATGCAGGTTTCAGGGTACGACAAGACTCCTTCTCCTCTGACCGATGAGTTGATCGCGGAAGGAATTCCAGTACATTTCACAGAGGATCAGATACATATGCCATTGTTGTCAGACCTTGAAGAGACGCTTGTTATCTTTACTCCGGCGGTACCCGAAAGTTTCGGCGAAATGAAATGGTTGCGTGCAAACAATTTTGCACTGGTCAAACGCTCAGAAGTACTTGGAGCGCTGAGCAGGGGCAAAAGCTGTATTGCCATTGCAGGAACGCATGGGAAGACTTCGGTTACCACGATGACTGCCTTCCTGCTGAAAGAGTCGCATGTCGACTGTTGTGCATTCATGGGAGGGATATCCAGGAATTATGGCAGTAATTTGCTCCTGCCGGAGAATGAAAGCAACCTGATGGTAGCAGAAGCCGATGAGTTTGACCGCTCTTTCCTGCGGTTGTTTCCCGAAATGGCAGTCATCACCTGGATGGATCCCGACCACCTCGACATATACGGCACTGCCGGTCAACTGGTGGATGCTTTCGCAACATTTGCCGGTCAAATCAACAAAGGGGGGACTTTGCTGTACCGGAAGGGTGTTGCTATTGACCGGGCCTGGAACAGCGGCATCCGTTATTACAGTTATTCTGTTTCGGAGCCGGCCGACTTCAAAGCTGAGAATATTATGGTAGCTGATGGCGCTTATCATTTCGACCTAATTTCGCCATTGGCTGAAATAAAAGGGATTACCCTCAATTATCCGGGTCTGATGAATGTCGAGAACATGACGGCTGCTATTGCCCTGGCACTGCTGAATGGAGTCACTGCGGCAGAAATTCTTGCTTCAACGCCTAAATACAAAGGCGTAGAAAGGCGGTTCGACATCAGGTACAAAGGAAAGCACACCGTCTATATTGATGATTACGGTCATCATCCGAGAGAGTTGGAAGCGACGATACAATCTGTCCGTCACCTGTTTCCCGGCAGGAAAATAACAGGGATCTTCCAACCGCATCTGTTCTCCCGTACACAGGACTTTGCGGACGGTTTTGCAGAGAGCCTCGATCTGCTGGATGAGGCGCTGGTGATGGAGATCTATCCCGCAAGGGAGGAACCTATTCCGGGAGTCGATGCAGGGCTGATCTTAAATAAAATGAAACTGAAATCAAAGAGGAGATGTTCGGCAGCTGATTTTCCGGCCATCCTCAATGATTATCAACCTGATATATTGCTGACATTGGGAGCCGGCGACATCGACCGCCTGGCAAACCCCCTTGTCCGTTATTTAATGGAGAAAGAAAATGATTAAAAAAATTATCTCATTTCTGATCTGGTGCCTTGTTCTCGCGATGGTCTCATTTTCTTTGGGGTTCACCATTTACGAGCGCAAAAAGATCGTTTGCACCGATATCAGGGTTGAGATCATTGATTCGACAGACAATCAATTCATCAACAGCCGTGATATGAGGAATTGGGTAGTAAGTCATTATCCTTATATTCTCCGGCAAAATCTTGAGCATATTGATTTGAGAAATATCGAAGATGGGTTGAAAAAAATAAAAGCCATCGAAAATGTGACAGTTTTTACTTCGATTGTTGGAAGGGGAAAGCCGGGAGAAGGATCAGTAGTTGTCAGGATCCATCAGCGCAATCCTGAGTTCAGGGTTGATATGGCGGGCCGTGATTATTACATGGACCGGTTTGGCAAGAGCATCGACTGGACGCCAAATTATACTCCGCGGGTCATGATGGTTTCGGGGGTAATTGCCTATGAATTTGCCCGCAATCGACTCCTTCCGCTGATCACTTATATTCAGAAGGATCCATTTCTGAATGCCCAGATTGATCAGATCCATGTCGGCGCAAACGGTCTTCTGACGATGGTTCCCAGGATTGGGGATCAACTGATCTACTTTGGATCACCGGAAGATTTTCAGGTTAAGTTCAGAAATTTAAAGGCTCTCTACAAAGAGGGATTTAAAAATGGGGGATGGACCAGATACAAGTCCATTAACCTTTCGTACAAGAATCAGGTAATTTGTTTAAAAAAGCAATAAAATGAGCCAGACAAGAGAATTAGCAGCCGCAATTGATATCGGCACGTCCCGGACAAGGGCAATACTGGGAAGCTTTACAGCAGACAATAAACTCGATGTATTGGCATTTGGTGAGGTGCAGACGCAGGGCGTACGTAACGGGGTTGTGGTTAACATTGACGAAGCAGCCGAATCCATCCGCAAAGCAGTTTCTATTCTTGAAGAAGCCACCAATTTGAGGGTGAAGAAACTATACGCGGGTATATCGGGCCAGAAAATCGTCAACCGTCCATACTCCTGCTACCGGATGACGGAAGGGAATGAGGTAACCCAGTCGATTGTAAAAGGATTGTCGGATGAGGCACGACGCCACTCGGTACAGCCCGGCGAAAAAATCTACCATCTCGTACCAATTGAGTACGTCGTTGATGGAGAACATGAGAAAAACAAACCGGTAGGACTCGCAGGCCGGAGGATCGATGCGACATTCAACATCGTCCTTGCTTCCGAAAATTATGAAAAGAACCTGAGCCGGGCCATCGAAAAAGCCGGCTTCGAGCTGGCTATGGTCTTTGTCAATCCGTATGTCCAGGGAGCTGCTTGTCTTTCGCAGGACGAAAAAGAGGCTGGGGTAGTGCTTCTTGACCTGGGTGCAGGAACAACCGGAATATCACTATATTATGAAAATAAACTGAGGCTGGCGCTTGAGCTTCCGTTCGGTGGGAATGTAATCTCGAACGATATCAAGGAGGGTTGTAACATCATACCGCGACATGCAGAAATGGTGAAGATCAATTGTGGCTTTGCCATGACCGATCTTGCCCCTGTCAACAAAGTGGCACAGATCCCTGAAGTGGAAGGTTGGCCCGGGAAAGAGATTTCCTTCAGGAACCTGGCCGGCATCATCCAGGCAAGGGTTGAGGAGATCATGGAATGGGTCAATTACCAACTTGAATCAACCGGATATGTTGATAAGCTGGGAGCAGGGATCGTCCTGACAGGATGTGGGGCCAACCTGAAAGGAATCGATAAAATGGTGAGTTACATGACAGGTCTGGACGTCCGTTTCGGGAAACCTATTGTTGCCATGAAAGAACAACTTTTCAACGAACAACTGATTACACCCGGGTCGGCCAACCTTTTGGGTATTCTCATTTATGGACTGCACAACTCCAGGAACTTAAAATATCCTGCCGGGATCGTTGAACATGCTGTGCAGGAAGAGGCTCCGAAAGCGGCGCCAGTTAAGAGGAAATCGCATGGATTGTTTGATTTGGTCGACAAGGTAACAAAGGGCTTCGACGGCCTTTTTGAAGATACTGAACGTAAATAGTTGAGTCATATGGAAAATAAAAACGAGGATCTGTTATCATTCGGTTTTCAGCACAACTACCACTCCATCATCAAGGTAATAGGAGTTGGCGGAGGAGGCAGCAATGCGGTCAACCACATGTTTCACAACGGGATAGCCGGTGTGGATTTTGTGATCTGCAACACGGATGCACAGGCGCTTGCCAATAGTCCCGTACCGGTTAAGATTCAATTGGGGGTCACACTTACCGAAGGGCGGGGAGCAGGTAATGCACCGAAAAAAGGGGAGCAGGCAGCGATCGAAAATCTTGGCGAGGTAAGACAAATCCTGGAATCAGGGACAAAGATGGTCTTTATCACAGCCGGTATGGGTGGCGGAACCGGAACCGGGGCAGCACCTATCATTGCACAGCTTTCCAGGGACATGGACATCCTGACCATTGCAGTAGTAACCATGCCCTCCAAAAAAGAAGGGAAATTGCGCTACGATCAGGCTATAGAAGGCATCCTGAAACTCGACAGGTACGTCGATTGCATGCTGGTCATCAGCAACGAGAATTTGCACAAGGTGTATGGGGAACTTCCTGCCAGGGAGGCATTTGCCAAAGCCGATGACATCGTTTGCACTGCCGTTAAGGGATGTGCCGAAATTATCACCTTGCACGGAAATATCAACATCGACTTTGCAGATGTCAATACAGTCATGCGCGACAGCGGGGTCTTTATCATGGGAACCGGTTTTGCCGAGGGTCCCAATCGGGCCTTTGAAGCTGTTGAGGATGCTTTGCAATCGCCATTGCTCGACAGCAACAATATTTACGGCACAAGTAATATCCTGCTTAACATCATCTCCGGCGAAGAGGAGGTAAGGATGGGAGAGATCGGACAGATCATTGATTATCTGCAGCAGGCCGCCGGCGACAATGCCAACATCATCTGGGGTAACGGCTATGATCCTTCACTTGGAAGCAAGATCAGCGTAACGATCATTGCTACCGGATTTGAACATGATCCAAATCCAATCAGGGCAACGGCTTCCGCAGTTGAGAAAATTGGTGCAGAAAAGACTGAATCACAGGTTATTGAAGATGTTCCGGAGGTGAAAGAGTTTTCGACCAAGGCAGAAGCAGAGGATTTTATGGGTATTTCGAAGGAATATGATTTTTCAGTCCCGGAAGAGGAAATTGTAACAGAACCCATTGTAACCAAAGAATCAATAACAGAGAAAAATTCAGGTAAACCTGATGAAAAAAACAGAAAGAAACCGGAACGGGAATCCATATCCAATTGGTTCAACCACCAGTTTGGGGGGCTGTTTTCGGATGAGGATGCTGAAGTAAAGTAAAGAAGTGACTAAAGTGAGCTAAAGTGAACTAAAGTGACTAAAGTGACTAAAGTGACTAAAGTGAGCTAAAGTGAACTAAAGTGACTAAAGTGAGCTAAGTGATTAAAATTATTGATCTTAAGAATCCTGGATGGTAGGCTAAGTACTTTAGTCACTTTAGTTCACTTTAGTCACTTTAGTCACTTCTTGATAAGAGAAACAGAATAAATAAATATATAAAATGAAAGAACTCATAGACTTCGATTTACCGACTGCTTCGGGGAACATCATCAAGGTGATTGGTGTAGGTGGCGGGGGTAGCAATGCTGTCAACCACATGTACCGGCAGGGGATCAAAGATGTTGATTTTGCCATTTGCAACACCGACCTCCAGCATCTGCTCAAGAGTCCCGTTCCCGTTAAAGTACAGTTGGGATCGGCATTGACCGAGGGTAGGGGAGCCGGGAACAAACCTGCTATCGGCCGCGATTCGGCGAACGAAAACATTGAGGAAATCGAAGCTATTTTCTCTGGAAATACCAAGATGGTCTTTATCACTGCAGGGATGGGCGGAGGGACCGGCACCGGTGCCGCCCCTGTCATTGCGGAGGTTGCCCGTACCAACAAGATCCTTACCATCGGCATCGTGACGCTTCCTTTCCGGAATGAGGGAAAGCTGAGGATACAGCAGGCCATCGAAGGGATCCGCCAGATGGAAGGGCATGTTGATTCCCTGCTGATCATCAACAACGAAAAAATCCGTGAGATTTACGGCGATTTTCCCATTTCGAAGGCTTTTGCCAAGGCAGACGATGTTTTAGCAACCGCAGCACGGGGCATTGCAGATATTATTACGAGTACCGGTTTCATCAATGTCGATTTTGAGGATGTCAGGACCGTGATGCAAAACTCCGGCGTTGCCATCATGGGGTCAGCTACCTT
>Ga0163199_1001333_pt1 | contig 15479 bp, 15 predicted proteins | sample PL_2010_150m_FD_113537 | JGI IMG/M metagenome (GOLD analysis project Ga0163199, IMG submission 113537) | Freshwater microbial communities from Powell Lake, British Columbia, Canada to study Microbial Dark Matter (Phase II) - PL_2010_150m | ecosystem: Environmental > Aquatic > Freshwater > Lake ... | reverse complement strand
GGCGATTTCGTCCTCCGCCTGGAACGACGTCACGTTGTAGTGTTTGAGGGCCGAAAGTTCCTGCAGGATTTCAGTCGCTGGCGTAATCGGGTAGGAACCGATGAACAGCGGCACCCCCGACAGTTCCGAAGCCGCAACGAAGCCCAGCGCGGTCGCCTGGTTGCCGGTGATGCTGCGGTATTTGCCCGGTTTGACCACCGATTCGCGCATCTGATAGGAAACCGCGAACATCTCGGTGGCTTCGGCGTAGGCGTAGCCCGCCCGCAGGGCAGTGATGTTGGCGGCGGCGATTTTCGGCTTTTTGGCGAACTTCTTCTCGATGTCGCCGATTTCCTTGTCCACCGGACGGCTGTATAGGCACATCATCAGGCCCAGGGAGAAGTAGTTCTTGCACATGCCCACTTCCTTCTTGCCCAGACCCGAGTCTTGCAGGGCGTTGGAAGTCAGGGTGGCGATGTCGATCGGGTAGAGGCGATAGCCTTGCAGGCTGTCATCGGTCAGCGGGTTGCTTTGGTACTTGGCTTTTTCCAGATTGCCTGGAGTAAAGGCGCTGCTATTGACGATAAGGATCCCGCCGTGTTTCACATCCGGCAGGTTGGTCTTGAGTGCTGCGGGATTCATCGCTACCAGCACATCCGGCGCATCGCCCGAAGTAAACACCTGGCGGGAGGAATACTGGATCTGGTAGCCGGAAACGCCATACAGGGTACCGGTCGGGGCGCGGATCTCGGACGGATAGTCGGGATGGGTGGCGAAGTCGTGGCCGGCCTTGGCGATCGCCTTGGAAAACTCGGTGCCGGTGAGCTGCATGCCGTCGCCGGAGTCACCGACGAAGCGGATGACCACGCTATCGAGTTCCTCGATCGGGCGGGCTGTTGCGGATCCATTTGACATGTTTTTCGCTTTCGCAATTGGTTGGTTGCCGAAATCATTCCCAGGAACGCGCTCGATGCTGAACGCGTTCGGCGGTCACGCGGCTTGGGACGAAAGCGATGATCGCCGTTTAGGGCGACGTGGCAATTGATCAGGATCAAATACAACCCAATATCCTGCTTGCGCAGGTTTTTCAGTGCAACATATTGACTACAATGTTCGCAGTTAGGCTCCTTTGAACGATTGAATTCCCGACCCTTAGTTAAACCCTACCCCCTAGGAAAAGATGATGACTCAACTGGATTTTTCAAAACTCAGTCTGCAGGATGCGCTCGATCTGGCGGTGCTGATCGAAAAGGAGGCAGAAGAACGCTATCTTTGGTTTGTCGGCCTGCTCGGCGAACGTTACAGTGGCGATGCGTCGGAATTCTTTGTCATGATGGCCCGGAACGAGCAGCGCCACGGGGCCGAACTTGCGGCACGTCGACGCGCACTGTTCGGGGAAGCTCCCTCGCGTGTCACGGCTGACATGATCGAAGACGTCGAGGCGCCGGACAGTGGCAAGCCGCGACCCAACATGTCCCCGCGCCATGCCATGGAAGTGGCGATGGAGTCCGAGATCAAGGCCTACGAGTTCTTCGACAAGGCATTGCCGGGCATTCAGGACAGTTCCGTGCGCAAGCTTTTCGAGGAACTCCGGGACGAGGAAACCGAGCATCAGAATCTCCTGAAGGTGCAAATGGCGAAGTATCCGGATACGCTGGAGCCGGATGTGGCCCCCGACGACGTCGATACGCCCGCGCTGTAGGCAACCGTTCCGCGGAAGCTGCAGGCTTGCCAGAGTCCTTGCCGCGAAGTTGACATTGGTTCTAACGCGGACTAAACTGGTTCGCGTTAGAACTATCCGGGGCTTGCGCCGCCGGTGATTTTCTCAACTTCTTGATACGTGGTGACCCATGAGCAAACCCCAAATTGCAGCAACATCACCCTTTGCAGTCGAAGTAGAAAAGGGCAAGGACTATTACTGGTGCGCCTGCGGCATGAGCAAGTCGCAGCCTTTCTGCGACGGCAGCCACAAAGGCTCGGAATTCGCGCCGAGCAAGTTCACGCCCGAAGAGAGCAAGACCGTGTATTTTTGCGGGTGCAAGCAGAGCAAGAACGGCGTACTTTGCGACGGTACGCACAAGAGCCTCTGATCAGGTCGGGTATCGCAGGATAGCTGGCAAGGTCACGGCGCATCGCCCTGTTGCGCGCTTGATGGGGGGCACATCATCGGCCTGACTTCAGCATTTCCCGGCTTGTTCAGAAGCGGTGCACCGCCGACTCCGGCGGTGCGCGCCGCGCTGGCGCGGGTCAGGGAGGCGGCGGGGCCGCTGGTGGCTTCGGTATCCGGGTTCGAGCGCCGGCTGGCACAACCCGTCGCGACGGCCCTGACGCACTGCGACGCGCTGGTCGCGGCCCTGCCCGACATGATCGACCTCAACCGCCGCGCCTTTGCCCTCGATCCGCTGGTCCATGCCTTCTTCGCGACAACCCGGGACATCGAAGAAATGTTCGGGCGCAGCCAGATGCTGCGCGATGTCCTGGCAGACCCGAAATCGGTCGGGATCGGCGAATTCCACGCCCTGTTCGCAGCGCGCCGCCGCGAGAAGCAGGTCATGGGGCTCGCCCTCCAGGGTGAGGTGTTGCGGCAGGATGTACCACAAACCCTGCTGTATTTCTCGAGCCATACGCTGACGGCAGTAGCCGCGGATGTTCAGGCGACGCGTGACATGCTCCATGCAGAGGCATTCGAAAGCCTGCTGAAGAGCTTCTTCGCCGGGGTGGACGCCGTCCGCCTGGAACGCCAGGGACTCCAGGGCGCACGCGACCTGCAGCGGGCCCGGCTGAAAGGATTGCACGGTGGCGCACAGGCCTCTGTCAAGGCGGAGCACCAGGAGATACTCGCCGGCCAGGAGGCCGGCATCCGCAGCATGACCGAATCGCTTGAGCCCGACCGGCTGGTATCCGCATTGGCGACTTTCCTGAGCGAACCGGAGCATGCCCTGCGGCTGGAACCGGTGCAGGTGCAGGTCGACCGCAACGGCGTCATTGCCGACGCCATCGCCGACTCCGCAGGGTCGGACCCCAAACTTTCTTTCCCCGAACTGGTCGGACGCGACCGCCGTCGTTACGTGGTCATGCTTGCCCGCATTCCGCGCGAGGAGGCGGAGCGCGCCGTGGCCAAGATGCGGGACCAGCAATGCCGCTATATCCTTATCTGATCTCGACTTGAGGGAAAGAACAAGATCTTCCCCCGCACACGGTCGCCCCGGCTCGCCGAGCGCCCGGTCTTCGTTTGCCTGAGGCGTTAGCGCGTTAGCGCAATCCCCCTTTCCTCGGTCGTCGGCGATGCGGCGTTCGACGCGGTTGGCATTCTTGTCCCTCGCGGCGATTAGAATGGGAACCTCTCTTCGCTACCCAACCTGTAAAGGAGATCTTGTCGTGCGCTCCGCAAAAGTGTTTTCGCTTCTCTTCGTCACGTTGCTCCTCGGGACCTTCTCGCTCGGCGCGGCCGCCGAGCAGAAACTGTTCGTCTATACCTCGATGAAGGAGTCGATGGTCGGTGACCTCAAGACCGCCTTCGTCAAGAGACATCCGGACATCAAACTCGACTTCCAGTCGGCCGGCGCGGGCAAATTGATGGCCAAGATTGCGGCCGAGCGCGAGTCAGGGAAGATCCTCGCCGATGTCCTGTGGACCAGCGAAGTCCCAGACTTCTACCATCTCAAGTCGCAGGGCCTTTTGCTCCCCTACCTCCCGCTCAGTATCAAGTCGCTGATCAATCCTCTGCCGGATTATGACGGCTCGTTTACCGCTGTTCGATTGGGCACCCTGGGCATCGCCTACAACACCCGAATTATCAAGGAAGCCCCCAGGACCTGGACCGACCTGCTCAAGCCGGCGTACAAGGGCGCATATGGAATCGCCAACCCGGCGTTGTCGGGGACGGCCTACATGAGCGTCGCGGTGCTCTCCAAGACCTTTGGCTGGAGCTATTTCGAAGCCTTGCGTGCCAACGGGGCGAAGATGGGCAAGGGATCCGGTCAGGTCGTCGACGATACTGCCTCGGGTGATCTGGTTGCCAGCCTGGCCGTCGACTACATCACGCTCGACAAAGTGGATAAGGGCGCCACCCTGGCGTTGGTCTATCCGCCCGAAATGCTGGTGATTCCGAGCCCCATCGCGATCTTCCGCAACAGCCCGAATGTCGAGGCCGCGAAGAAGTTCGTGGAGTTCGTGTTGTCACAGGAAGGACAGACCATCATTGCCAACGAAGGGACATTGCCGGTGCGGGCCGATGTCAAGGTGCCGGAGCGATTCAAGCTGCCGCAGGTGCAGGATGCCATGAAGCGGGCGATGAAAATCGACTATCAGCAAATCATGGCCGACAAGGAGACCACCATCAAGAAGTTCACGGACATCATGCAGAAGTGATCCCGCCGAAGCATGGCCCGGGTTCGAATTGACGCGGTAAGCAAGCGCTATGCGGGTCGGGCGATACTGTCCGACCTGTCGCTGGAGCTGACGGACGGCGAATGCTTCACGCTGGTGGGGCCCTCCGGCTGCGGCAAGACGGTGCTGCTGCGGCTGATTGCCGGGTTCGAAGTGCCGGACGGCGGCAGCATTGCCATCGACGGTGATGTGGTTGCGAGTGCCACCAGCGGGCTGGCGCTGCCCCCGGACCGGCGTGGCCTGGGCGTGGTGTTTCAGGATTACGCCGTGTGGCCGCACATGAGCGTGTTCGACAACGTGGCGTATCCGCTCAAGCTCGCCGGCATCGTCGCGGCCGGCCTGCGTCAGCGCACCATGCAAGTCCTCGACCTCGTCGGATTGCGTGGGCTGGAGGCGCGCTTGCCGTCACAACTCTCCGGCGGGCAGCAGCAGCGCGTGGCGTTGGCCCGGGCACTGGTATCGGAGCCACGCCTGCTGCTCCTGGATGAACCGCTCAACAATCTTGATGCCAACCTGCGCGAAGAGATGCGCTTCGAGATCAAGGAACTTCAGCGCAAGCTCGGCATTACCATCCTCTACGTGACGCACGACCAGGAGATTGCCCTGGCCATTTCGGACCGGATCGCCGTGATGGACGAGCACGGCAAGTTGCGCCAGACCGGGGCGCCTGAGGAGGTCTACGAGCATCCCGCCGACGACTTCGTCTTCAGGTTCCTGGGGATTGCCAACTTTCTGCCGGTCAGGCGCGATGGCGATGCACTGTATATCGGCGGTTCCGCCGCCGCCTGGGTCGGACCGGCGCCGCAGCTGCACGGGGAAACGCTCACGGCCGGATTTCGGCCGAGCGACGTGATGCTGGCGCGCGCGGGCGACGGGCTGCCTGGAGTAGTTCGCCGTGCCAGCTTTCTCGGGTCGCAAGTGGATTACCTGATCGACATCGCCGGAACCTTGGTCCGCGCTGCGCTGCCCAGCCACGAGTGCCTTGCCCGCGACCTGCTGTTTGTCGAAGGGGATAAATGCCGCGTGGCGCTGGCGGCGGTGCAGTGGTTTCCCGGCGACATTGTCGCCGGCGCCCGGGTATAGGCCATGATGGCCCGGAAAGGCTCGCGCTTCGGCACGCCCGAATTGCTGTTCGGCATCTCGGTGGCCATCCTGGTCATGGTGGTGGCCGTTCCGATGCTCCTGATCTTCTTCAATGCCTTCTGGGTCGACGGGCATTTCAACGTCGCCGATGTCATCAAGGTGTTGCGCCAACCCGAAACCTACAAGGCGCTTCTGAATTCCCTGGTCCTCTCGGTCGGCGTCACGATCACCGGGACGGCGGTCGGCACCTTCTTCGCGTGGCTCGTCACGCGGACCGACCTGCCGTTCAAGAAGACCATGAAACTGCTGTTTCTGGTGCCGTTCATGTTGCCGGCGTTCATCGGCGCGCTCGCCTGGAAGATGCTGCTGTCGCCGCGCGCCGGCTACATCAACCGTTTCTGCATTGACGTCCTGGGATTCGACGGGCCGATCTTCGACATCTATACCTACGGCGGCATCATCCTGGTGGAGACCATGTACCTGTTCCCATTCGTCTTCATCCAGGTAAGCGGCGCGCTGGAGCGCATGGACCCGACGCTCGAGGAGTCGGCGCGGATTTCCGGCGCGGACCTGTTTACCATCACCCGCAAGATCACGATTCCCCTGGTGTTGCCGTCGATACTCTCCGGTGCGCTGTTGATCATGCTGTATTCGATGGCGCACTTCGGCACCGTGGCGGTGCTGGGCATCGAAACCGGGATATACAACATCCCCACCCTGATCTACGAAAAGATCCATCAGAGCGCCGGAAGTTTCGACTCGATCCGAACCGCCACGGTGCTCGCCACGGTGCTGGTGATCACCGCCGCACTGATCCTCTGGCTGCAGAATCGCGTGTTGAGCAAGGGGCGCTACCAGATCATCGCCGGCAAGAGCTTTCGCCCGACGGAACTGAAGCTGCGTGGCCTGCGCTTTCCGCTGCTGATACTGTGCGTGATGTACATCGGCTTTACCATCGTCCTGCCGACCGCGACCATCTTCATGGTGGGTGCGCTGAAGACCTATGGACTGCCGTTTACCGCCGACAACCTGACGGTTGCGAACTACCGCCACATCCTGTTCGAATGGGACCTCACCCGCGACGCCATCTGGAACAGCGTCAGCCTGGGACTGTCCGCCGCAATGATCACCATGTTTGCCGGCGTCATCATTTCATATGTCATTGTCAAGATGAAAGTTCGCGGCAAGGGGATCCTCGAGTTCCTTGGCATGCTGCCGTTCTCGGTGCCGGGGTCGGTGATCGCGCTGGGGGTGATTCTGGCGTGGAGCGGGAAGTTCGGAGTCAATCTCTACAACACGGTCTGGATCATACTGGTCGCCTACATCGCCCGTTACATGGCGTTTTCCCTCAAGGCGAACTCGGCTGCGCTGGAACAGGTACACGACTCGCTGGTCGAGGCGGCGCGCGCCTCGGGCGCAACGATGGCCCAGGCACTGCGCGATATCGTGGTCCCGCTGGTCCGGCCCGGCATGCTGGCGGCATTCTTCCTGATCTTCCTGCCGGCCCTGCGTGAGTTGACGGTATCCGTGCTGCTCTACGGCCCGACCACCCGCACCATCGGCGTCGCGATCTATACCCTCAACGAGGACGGCGAGACCGTCTACTCGGCGGCGCTCGCCGGCATCGCGCTGATCATCATCGTCCTGGGCGAGGTCGTGATCAAGCGCCTGGTCACCGGCAAAGTCAGCGCATAGGACGGAAGTCGATGGCATATATCGAACTCAGGCAGGTTACCAAGCGTTTCGGCAATGTCGCCGCAGTGGATCGTCTCGATCTGGAGATCGCCCAGGGCGAATGCGTGGCGATGCTGGGGCCCTCCGGTTGCGGAAAGACGACCACCCTGCGGATGGTGGCCGGGTTCGAGGACCTGGATGACGGCGAAATCCGGGTCGGGGACAGACTGATTTCATCGAAGCGCGAGAACTTCTACCTGCCGCCGGAGCACCGAAACTTCGGCATGGTTTTTCAGGCCTTCGCGATCTGGCCCCATCTCTCGGTCTTCGAGAATGTCGCGTTCCCGCTGCGCGTGAGAAAACTCCCCAAGGGCGAAATCAACGCCCGCACCGAAGAGGCGCTGAAATACACCAACCTGTTGTCGGCAGCCCACGGCAGCCCCGACGACCTGTCGGGAGGCGGCAAGCAGCGCGTGGCACTGGCACGAGCCCTTGCCATTCGTCCCGATGTGATGTTGCTGGATGAGCCCTTGTCGAGCCTGGATCCGCATTTTCGCGAGGAGATGCGTTTCGAGATCAAGGATCTGCAGCGCCGTTTAGGCTTTTCGATCCTGTATGTGACCCATGACCAGGCGGAAGCGATGGCGCTTTCGGACCGGATTCTTGTCATGCGCTCCGGGGTCGTCCAGCAGATCGGAACCCCGCTGGAGGTCTACGATTCGCCGGCGAATCGTTTTGTTTTCGAGTTTATCGGTTTGTCCTCCATCCTCGAAACGGGCCTGACGCCATCGGGCATGCAGATCGGAGGCACAGCTTGCGCCTGGCCGGCAGCCATGGCGCCGCCCCGGCAATTTGTCGCCACCGGCCGCGCGCTGCTTGCCGCACGTCCCACCGAGATCGATTTTGTTGCCGAAGGCGGGGTTCGGGGGAGGGTAGTGCGCAAGGCCTATTTGGGAGAAACGATCGACTATCGAGTGCAGATTGGCGACACCGAGATCCGTGTGCAGAAGACCCGGCGCCTGCCGGGTCCGGCCATCGGAGACAACTGCGGGTTGGCATTCCTTCGTCCGCAATGGTATTCGTCGGGTGAGTAGCAGCGCAACCGCCACCGCCGGGCGGGCGTCCGGAATCTGGGGTAACCGCTGCTCGCCCGAATGACGCCCGCGGACAAGCTCTTGGGTGTGGCGTTTGCCGTTCTGGCGGCCGTCGGATTCTCCGCCAAGGCAATCCTGATCAAGCTGGCCTACCTCGACAGTCCGGACGCGATTACCATGCTGGCCTTGCGTATGGGCTTTTCGCTGCCGTTCTTCATCGGTATCGCAGTCTGGGCGCGGCGCAACCAACCGGAGCCGCTGGACGCGCATGACCGGATGCTCGTGCTGGCATTGGGACTAATCGGCTATTACCTCTCCAGCTTCCTGGATTTTCTCGGCCTGCAATACATTTCGGCCGGGCTGGAGCGGCTGATCCTGTTTCTCTATCCGACAATCACGGTGGTCCTCTCGGGGCTGGTGTACAAACGACCGATTGGACCGCGCGTCGTTGCCGCCATGCTGCTGTGCTATCTGGGCATCGGGCTCGTATTCCTTCACAACGCCGAACTGAACCAGGAGCACATTGTGCTGGGATCGGCGCTGGTATTCGGCGGCACGCTGTCATATTCCATATATCTGGTGGGTGCCGGGCATGCGATCGCGCGCATTGGAACGACGCGCTTCACTGCGTATGCCATGGTTGTCGCGAGCGTCGCCAGCTTTCTCCAGTTCGCCATCATGCGTCCGCTGAGCGCCCTCCGGCTGCCCCTCCACGTGTACCAACTCGCGGTCGAGATGGCGCTCTTCTCCACCGTGTTGCCGGTGTTTCTCCTCTCCTATGCCATCCGTCGCATTGGATCCGGCAGCGCATCCCTGATCGGCTCAATCGGGCCGATCAGCACGATATACATGGCACACGTCTTCCTCGCCGAGTCGATCTCCCTGATGCAAATGGTCGGTTCCGGGTTGGTCCTGGTCGGCGTGATCATGGTCAGCGTCACCGCCAATCGCGCAACCGTCGGGTGAAGCCATTAACGGTCATTCGGGACTGCGCCCTGCGATTTGGGGAGCCGTCGTTCACGACCAATCGATGGCAACGTGATGACATAACCCAACGCGCCAACGCAGTATTCTCTGTTGGGCGGCCCCGGTCGGCGAACCCTTTTTCGGAAACGAGGATGAGTCGCCTGAGCCCAATGAATCGCGCGTGGTGCTCCCGCCCTGACAAGAGGTAGTAGACTTCGTTGCCGCCTATCCTCACCTTGACCCAATTATGAAGCTCGAAAAGCGATTCACCAGTCAGCAGCTGGAAAGGATTCTTGATGAAGCCACCATTTACATGTGCGCTTGCCCTGCTCAGGTTGCCGAGCAGATCATCGGACTGAGAAGTGTGATTCGCTATCAGCAGGAGTGTGACCTCCAATTTGATACGGACTCGATCGTCCATAAGACAATCGCCAAGGCGGGAATTCAGGCGATGCAGATCTTGGAAGACTGCCTTGACGAAGTTCTCGACCTTGAAGGCTGGAACCGGACGACGATGACGATGCCGGAAGGGCTGCGTGTCCGACGGAACGAAGCCATCAAGAAGAAATGACGGGATCAGAAGTGTCGTCGCCCTGGTGGGGTTTTGATCCGTAGCCGCGCAGGAATGCCGCCAACGTCTGGGCTTCCTAATCCCGAATTGCGCCCACCACTTCCGGCAGCAAGTCGAATATCACTTTCCGAATCGAGGCGATGAACTCGCCAATCCTGGAGGGCGGGTTCACGGATCTCACGGTTCCGCCGATGTAGGGTGCCAATATTTCCTTCTCCACGTGATCATCAGCCAAGATGATCACGGGAATGCCGGCTGTATCGGTATGCGCCTTCAAGTCATTGAGCTGGCCGGTTCCTGCGCGCAGCAAGTTGAGATCCACGATGATTACATCCGGTGTCGGTGCCGCGGAATATTCACTCTGCTTGCGCAAGAATCGTATGCACTCCCGGCCACTGGTCACCATGTAGAGATCGCCTTGTATTCCCGCTTTGGACAAGGCGACCTTGATGATCTTGCTGTCCACTCGGTCTTCCTCGACCAGTAGAAGATTTAGGGGCCTGCTGTTCACGTCTCCTCCAGAATCAAAAGCGAAACACCTATTCCGGTGCTCCGAGTCTTACCAGGCTTTCATGGCGTTTCCCGGAGCGCAGGAAGGCAACGCTCACGCTGTCGCCTGGCTGATGGCTTTCGAGGACGCTCAGCAGGTCATCGAAGCTGCGTATCGGCGCACCGCCAACTGCAATCAGCTCGTCTCCGGCAATCACGACCCCGTCCGAACCCCGCTTGAAGGCGCGCAGCCCGGCTTGTTCCGCAGGACTGCCGCGCTCGACACCAACGATAACAATCCCTGGAGGCAACCCCAGCGCCTGCCTGACACCATCGGCGGCACCTCGTACGCCGAGGGACGGTCGCAGGAATTTGCCATCCCGAATCAGGCGGGGGACGATCCGGCGAACTTCGTCAACCGGGATCGCGAAGCCGATCCCGGCGGAGCCGCCACTTGGACTGTAGATTGCAGCATTGACCCCGACAAGTCGTGCCGCGGAGTCAAGCAGCTGCCCTCCGGAGTTGCCCGGGTTGATCGCGGCATCCGTCTGAATCACGCCTCGGATCGTCCGTTGGTTTGCGGACTCAATCTCACGGTTCAGGGCACTCACAATTCCAGTGGTGAGAGTTTGGTCGAGCCCAAACGGGTTGCCTATGGCATAGACTTTCTGCCCAACCTGGAGGTTGCTGCTTTCGCCGAGCAGGATCGGCTTCAGCTTTTCCCGCGGGGCGTCAATCCGCAGCACGGCGAGATCGCGGTCAGGGAAAGCCCCGACAAGCGCCGCTTTCCAGGTGGATTGGTCGGCCAGCGTGACTCTCGCGGCGCTACCTCCCTGGATGACATGGTAGTTCGTCACCACGTGACCCTTCTCGTCCCAAACAAACCCGGTCCCTGTGCCTCGGGGGACCGGGGTGACTGAGAATGAAAAGAGATTTGTCGCCAGCTCCAGCGTTGTGATATGCACTACCGAGCGCGAAGCCGTCCTGAACAAGGCAATATTGCTCTGTTCTTCGTCAGTGAGCGCGCCGCGCGTCGCGACAGTCCGTTGGGAAGTCTCAGGTGACCCCAATGCCATGCGGTCCCACGGCGCGACGCCTGCCCCGATCAGAAGGATGACCGTGACCGCGGTGGCGGCTCCTCGGCCGAGTCTCGCGATGCCTTCTAGCTTGTGCGTTGATAACCTGTTTGACATTTGGAAAGTGGTTCGACTATTGGCACGTTGAAGTGCTTCGCCAATGGCGAGCAACCAATCCACCCGAAACTGGGGTGCAAGGGTCTTTTTTTCAAGGGGGTTGAAATCTCAAAACGGGATCATATATTCGCCGCAGCGGGTGCTCCAACGAGGCCCGCCTTATCCATATCGCTTACTTCCTGGAGGATATTTCGATGCGTACTTATGACTTTACCCCGTTGTACCGTTCTGCCATCGGTTTCGACCGGCTCGCACAATTGTTCGATGACGCCCAACGCGGCGATGCTCAGCCAAGTTACCCACCCTACAATATCGAACTGGTGGCCGATGACAACTACTGCATCACCATGGCAGTCGCGGGCTTCGATCGCTCGGAACTGGCTGTTGAAACGGAACATGACACGCTCAAGGTTACCGGCCGCAAGCAGCGCGAGGATTCCAAACGCACCTACCTGCATCGAGGCATAGCGGCTCGAGACTTCGAGCATCAGTTCCAGCTTGCCGACCATGTCAAGGTTGTGAACGCGACGCTCGACAACGGCCTGCTGAGTATCGAACTTGTCAGAGAGATTCCCGAGGCCATGAAACCGCGCAAGATTGCTATTGGCGGCAGCCCCGACGTTCAGGTGCTGGAGCGCAAGGCCGCATAAGCGGCATTGCTGGGCTGGCCGGCAATCACCCCGGCCGGCCCAGGTTCCGGCGATGGGGGGGCTTTCAGACATGCTTTCGGTCTAGCCCGGACTCGCCTTGATCAACATTCCCGGGAGACCATTGCAATGGTATTCAACCGGGCAAAATCATCTTGTCCGCAAACTGAGAGAAGGCACGCGAGTGCCGAGCAGTTTCGTTCCTTGGCGGACCGGACTAAAAGGCGGATTGCCGTGCCCGGACTCTGGAAGCGAGGCGAGCCGGCCGCTTCCGGACTCGTTTCAGTTGGCTGCGGTCAAACGGACGGCTACGCCAGTTTTGACCCCTGATCGCCCGAGGCCTGGATGAGTTTGGCGCGCTCGATGACGGGTCGATCCACCATTTCGCCCATATACGCAAAGGTGCCCCGTTCGCTCTCGGGTCGCGCGGCCAGTGCCTCGAGCAATCCCCGCGCCCAAACGGATTCCTCCGCGTCGGGCCGAAAAGCCTGGTGGATGCCGTCCACCTGGCGGGGGTGGATGCAGAGCTTGCCGGCAAAACCAAAACGCCTCGCCCGCGCGGCGTCCCGCTGCAGCCGCACGGCGTCGTCGATGGCCGGGGTCACGGAATCGACCGGTGGCGAGCGGCCGGCCACCCGCGAGGCGACGACGATGCGCGAGCGGGCGTATGCCAGTTCCATCTCCTCCGTCGCATCGGGCCTGATGCCGGTATCCACGCCGAAATCCAGGGCACCGAACGCCAGTCTCTCGACGCGGTCGCCGCTCGCTACGTCGAGCACATCCCACAGACCGAGCGCGGTCTCGATGATGGCGACGATGCTCTGCCCGGGCCCGAGGCGGCGGGCACTTTCGGCGACGTGGAACGAAGACTCGGCCTTCGGCAGCAGGATGCCGCGGATCGGGAGCTTGCCTACGAGCGTCAGGTCGTCCTCGTGCCAGGCACTGCCGAAGGCGTTGATCCGGACATACAGCGGGACCCCGGCCGGCAGCACCGCGCTGGCCAGCGCCGCGCGGGCGGCCGGCTTCGCTGAGCTGTCGACCGCATCCTCGAGGTCGATGACGATCCGGTCGGCGCCGCTCGACGCCGCCTTGGCAAAGCGTTCCGGGCGGGTGGCGGGGACGAACAGCCAGGAACGCGCCGGCAGGTTCAGCGTATCCATGCGTCGGCCTCCATCGCCGTCTGGCCCTGGTTGTCGGTCGACCAGAGACGAACCTGTCTGGCATCGCTGCCGGGACCGCCCCGAACGGAAAACGGGCCGGTGTCGTAGGTCGGCCGCAACGCCTTGAAACTGAAGCGTGCCAGGATCGCCTCCGGCAGCTGCCGGCGCAACAGGTCGAGCAGCAGCGTTGCGATCAGCGGCCCGTGCACGATCAGCCCCGGATAGCCTTCGACCTCGGTGACGTAGCGGCGGTCATAGTGAATGCGATGGCCGTTGAAGGTCAGTGCCGAATAGCGGAACAGCAGGATATCGTCGGCAATCACAGGGCGCTGCCAGGCGCCGGCCGCGGCCGGTTCGAGCGCCTTGCCGGCCGTTGCGGCGCCGGCGGCGGGCGCCTCGCGGTAGACGATGTCGTGCAGTTCCTCGACGGCCGGGCCGCGTGCGCCGGACAGGACATGACGCACCGTGACAAACACCAGGGTCCCGCTCTTGCCGTGTTTTTCGTCGACGCGTTCGATCGTCGACAGTCGCTCCACTTTTTCGCCGACTCGCAGCGGCTGGTGGAACTGCAGTTGTCCCCCGGCCCACATGCGGCGCGGCAGGTGCACCGGCGGCAGAAAGCCACCCTTCTTTGGGTGGCCGTCGGGACCCAGTTCGGACTGCCTCGCCAGGGGCGGAAACAGCGTCCAGTGGAAACCCGGCGGGGCTGCCTCGCCCTCTTGCGGAAAGGCGACGCCCTGATCGAGCGTGGCGTTCCAGGCGGCCAGGTGGTTCGGGCTGATCCAGTCGGTGCGCCGCTCCTGCCGCCCCACCCACGTTCGCATACCCTCTGGCGCAAGCGGGTCCTGGTCTTGAGTCATGGCGATGTCTCCCGGCGGCGGCTTGACGCGAAATTGCGAAGATGTAATGATGTCCGGACAAGTTCGGCGTGTCAATCCCATACGCAAGGAGATCGTCAGGTGCAACAGTCGAGGTATCAGGATATCCGGGACGGCGTCGGCGCGCTTTGCGCCTCCTACGATTCCGCCTACTGGCAGGAGATCGACGAGGCGCGCGGTTATCCGGAGGCCTTCGTCGAGGCCTTGACCGCCGCGGGCTGGATGGCGGCGCTGATCCCGCAGGACTATGGCGGTTCCGGGCTGGGCCTGGCCGAGGCCTCGGTGATCATGGAGGAGATCAATCGCAGCGGCGGGAATGCCGGTGCCTGCCACGGGCAGATGTACAACATGGGTACGCTGCTGCGGCACGGTTCCCCCGAGCAGAAGGGACGCTACCTGCCGCAGATTGCCAGCGGGGCACTGCGGCTGCAGGCCATGGGCGTGACCGAGCCGACGACCGGGACCGATACCACCCGCATCAAGACCACTGCGACTCGCCAGGGGGACCGCTACCTGATCAACGGTCAGAAGGTCTGGATCTCGCGCGTCCAGCACTCCGACCTGATGATCCTGCTGGCCCGCACAACCCCTCTGGCCGAAGTGAAGAGGAAGTCGGAAGGCATGTCGATCTTCATCGTCGATCTGCATCAGGCCGTCGGCCACGGCCTGACCGTGCGACCGATCCGCAACATGGTGAACCACGAGACCAACGAACTGTTCTTCGAGAACCTGGAAATCCCGGCGGAGAACCTGATCGGTTTTGAAGGCCAGGGATTCAGGTACATCCTCGACGGCCTGAACGCCGAGCGCACGTTGATCGCAGCCGAATGCATCGGCGACGGTTACTGGTTCGTCGGCAAGGCCGCGAAGTACGCAAGCGAGCGCGTCGTCTTCAATCGGCCGATCGGGCAGAACCAGGGTGTCCAGTTTCCCATTGCCGAAAGCCATATCGAAATCGAGGCGGCCAACCTGATGCGCTGGAAGGCCTGCGAGCTGTTCGACCAGCATCAACCCTGCGGTGCCGAGGCCAACATGGCCAAGTATCTCGCCGCCAAGGCCTCCTGGGAGGCCGCCAACGCCTGTCTGCAAACCCACGGCGGATTCGGTTTCGCCTGCGAGTACGACGTCGAGCGCAAGTTCCGCGAGACCCGGCTCTACCAGGTGGCGCCGATCTCCACCAACCTGATCTTGTCCTACGTCGCGGAGCATGTGCTGGGCATGCCGAGGTCGTTTTGATGCTTCCTCTTGAGGGCATCACGGTGGTGTCGCTGGAGCACGCCGTAGCCGCGCCTTTCTGCACCCGCCAGTTGGCCGACTACGGGGCGCGCGTCATCAAGGTCGAGCGGCCGGGCGGCG
>Ga0163199_1001329_pt1 | contig 15485 bp, 11 predicted proteins | sample PL_2010_150m_FD_113537 | JGI IMG/M metagenome (GOLD analysis project Ga0163199, IMG submission 113537) | Freshwater microbial communities from Powell Lake, British Columbia, Canada to study Microbial Dark Matter (Phase II) - PL_2010_150m | ecosystem: Environmental > Aquatic > Freshwater > Lake ... | reverse complement strand
TTATATAACAGTACAATCGAAAATTTTGAAAAAATGTAGCTGAGTAGAAAATATTTTTCTGAATTTAACCATTTGGTTAAACTAAATGGTTAAATTTGCGAAAAATTATTCTGAATATGGGTTCAGACAGTACCAAGGAGAAGATCATTCAGGCTGCTCAGCAGGTTTTCATTCGCAAAGGAATGGATGGTGCGAGAATGCAGGAGATTGCCGATGAAGCAGGGATCAACAAAGCCTTGCTGCATTACTATTTCCATTCCAAGGAGCAGCTTTTTAAGGAGGTCTTTTACGGGGTTCTGAGTCAGCTGATACCCGGTTTGATCGTCATCTTTAAAGGGAGTGAGCCATTTCTGGATAAAATTGAAGCCATCGTCGCGGAATATGACACCTATATGTCGCGAAATCCCTTTTTGCCTCAGTTTGTGATCAGGGAGATCAACCGGGATCCGGAGCAGCTTTCCGGATTCATGTCCGATCAGGGGCTGGACTTCAGTCTGGTAGAGGGGTTGGTTAAAAAAGAGGTAGCCATGGGCAACATCCGGCCGATTACTTTTCCACATCTTTTTGCCAATGTGATTGGCATGATCGTGATGCCGTATGTCGGCAGGCCCTTGTTTCAAAGGAAATTGTTCGGGAACGATCCGGTAAAGTATGACCAATTTCTGAAGGAGCGGAAAACAGTCATCACTTTATTTGTCAAACAAGCGTTGAAGATTGAACAGTCGAGGGTTGAAAGAGAATAATAAACAACCAGATAAAAAAAAATACGAGTTAAAAAATTACTCAATACTTAGACTAGAAATGAAGAGAACATTGATTTTTCTATTGTTATTCTCTGCAGCCATCGGATATGGCCAGGTGAGTTCCATTAATCTGGAAATGTGCTACCGGCTGGCCAGGGAGAATTACCCCAAATTGTCGGATACCCTTCGGCAACAGCAGATCTCCGATCTCAAACTGAAAAATTTCGGAACAATCTGGAATCCTCAGCTTAATTTGAACGGTCAGGCCACTTACCAGAGTGAGGTGACGAAAGTTAGTGTTCCACTTCCGGGAGTGAACATCCCTTCGCCATCGAAGGATCAGTACAAAGTTTACCTCGACCTGAAACAGACCATATACGACGGAGGGGCCACCAATGCGAACAGTATGGCCGAAAAATCCGGTTTGGCAGCCGACCGGCAGAATCTGGAGGTGGAGCTGTATGGCCTGAACGAAAAGGTCAATCAGCTCTATTTTGCAGTTTTGCTGATGAAGGAGAACGAATCTGTGATGAAGCTGAAACAATCGGTGCTGGACGAGCGGATCAAGGTGCTGGAATCGGGACTAAAGAATGGTATCATTACCGCCAGGGACCTGGAGTTGTTGAAAGCCGAAAGACTCCTGACAGACCAGCAAATTGGTGAGATTCAGTCGGAGAGGATGTCTGGATTGGGTGCGTTGGGCATACTAACCAATCAGGTATTGAACGAAAATACGACCCTGGCTGAATCCGTTGTCAACAAGAAAAGTGATTCGATTACCCGCCCGGAGCTGAAATACTTCGATCTGCTTGGAAACAAGATTGATCAGAATTCCCAACTGCTTCAAAAAACAAGAAATCCCAAAATATTTGGATTCGGTCAAGCCGGATATGGACGCCCCGGACTAAATATGTTGAAAAACACCTTTGACCCCTATTACCTGGTCGGATTGGGTGTCTCTTGGAACATCCTGGACTGGAAACAGACCGGACGCAGCCGCGAAATACTGGAGGTCCAGAAACAAATGATCGGGAGTCAGCGTGCGATTTTTGACCAGAACCTCTCCATTGCACTTTTCAGGGCCAATGAGGCCATTAAAAAAGCCGAACAGCTGCTGAAAGTTGATGAAGAGTTGGTGGCGTTGCGTGAAAACATTGCCAAACATTCGGCATCTCAGCTGGAGAACGGCACCATCACTTCAGCTGATTACATTGTTGACCTTAATGCTGTGACACAGGCCAATATCAACAAGAAGAGCCATAAAGTACAGTTGTATCAGGCGGTGGCGAATTACAATACCCTGGCGGGAAAGCCGTGATTGGAAGGACGGAGACGACTAGGATGACTGGGATGACGGAGATGACGGAAAGACTTGGGGACTGAGGGACTTGGAGAAGGACGGACTGGTAGATGCTCCCTGAGCTGCACTGCCCTGAGCCTGTCGAAGGGTCGAAGGGTCAAATATTCATACGCACTTCCGGTCCCTGAGCTTGTCGAAGGGGGAAAAGTGGAAATAGGCCGATGAAGATACCCTTTGAGATCTTTTGCGGAACCCTTTGAGACCTTCGTGGTAAAAATTTTCACCACAAAGTAGCCTAAGGAAAGCACAAAGGGCACAACGTCTCGATTTGATCAATTGGATGAGATTTGATAAATAATATGAATATTGAAATATGGAAACAATGAGAACCAAAAAATTACAAATTCTGATAAGCCTGATCATTGGTCTGGCCATTTTCTCCTGCAACAACCAGAAAGATAGCTCCGATGCTTTTGGGAATTTTGAGGCGGACGATCAGCTTATCTCCTCCGAAATCGCCGGGAAACTGCTAAGCTGCAATTTTGAAGAGGGGATGACATTGTCGAAAGGTGCAGAGATCGCTGTAGTCGATACTGTCCCGTTACTGCTTCAGATTTCGCAGTTGAGATCTCAGCAGATAACCATTCAGTCCCGAAAACAGAGCGTAAAATCGCAGCTTGCAGTTGTCGAGCAGCAGAAGAAAAACCTCGAAGTGGACAGAGCCCGCATTGACAACATGTTGAAAGACGGCGCTGCAACCCGGAAACAGAAGGATGACGTTACCGGCAACCTGGAGTTGCTCGACAAACAAAAGGAGAGCACCCGCTCTCAGGAGTCGATCCTTACCGGAGAATCCGCAGTGTTGGATACCCAGTTGGCCCAACTGCAGGACAAATTGAACAGGTGCCGGATTGTCTCTCCCATCAATGGATTGGTGCTTGAACGTTACAAAAAGACCGGTGAACTGGTTGGACAGGGACAATCCCTTTGCCGTATCGCCGATGTGTCGAGCCTGAATCTCCGGGTTTTTGTGAGCGGAGACCAACTGCCGCATCTTAAAATCGGACAAAAAGTGAAAGTTCTGATTGATGACACAGCTACCAAAAATAAAACGCTAGAGGGCACTGTTTCCTGGATCTCGTCCGAAGCCGAATTTACACCCAAGATTATCCAGACCAAAGTTGAAAGGGTCAAACTGGTTTATGCCGTAAAGATCAAGGTAGCCAACGATGGTGCGCTGAAAATCGGAATGCCAGGCGAAATCAAGTTTCTTGACTGATTATTCCATGATAAAAGTTTCAAATTTAGAAAAGAGCTACGGCGAACTGAGAGCCCTGAAAGGAATCTCCCTGGAGGTTGAAAAGGGAGAGCTCTTCGGGCTTATAGGACCGGATGGTGCAGGCAAAACAACCCTGATGCGCATCCTGGTTACTTTGTTGTTGCCGGATAGTGGCTCCGCCACAATGGATGGGTTGGATGTTGTAGCCGATTTTCGCAAAATCAGGAAGATGGTTGGTTACATGCCCGGTAGGTTCTCTCTCTATCCCGATTTAACGGTGGAAGAGAACCTGCAGTTTTTCGCGACCGTTTTCGGTGGAACCATCGCTGCCAATTACCACCTGATCAAAGATATTTATGTTCAGATTGAGCCTTTTAAGAACAGGCCTGCCGGGAAACTCTCCGGTGGGATGAAACAGAAACTGGCGCTCTCCTGCTCACTGATCCACGCACCCAAAGTGCTCATTCTGGATGAACCTACCACCGGTGTGGATGCCGTTTCCCGTAAGGAATTTTGGGAGATGCTCAACAACCTTCGCCACCAGGGTATCACCATCCTGGTATCGACCCCTTACATGGATGAGGCCAACTTGTGCGACAGGGTTGCCCTGATACAAAATGGCACCATCCTCTCCATCGATACGCCAAAAAATATCACCAAAAGCTTTGCCAAAAAGCTATTTGGGGTGAAGGTGGAGACGACCGCGCAGAGATTTGAATGCGTTGGCCTGCTGAAAGAATTTGAAGGAATTGATTCGGTTTTTTCGTTTGGGGAATCCATTCATATCGCCAGTAATAAGAAAGATATCAATGAAATTAGCGTGAAGGAATACCTGAACAACAAAGGGCACCAGGGAATTTTGGTCGAAAAAATTGATGCAAGTATTGAAGATGTATTCATGGAATTGATGCAAAATGAAGCAAACTAGCGAATATACAGGTCCAATCATTCGGGTAAAAGATTTGGTCAAGAAATTTGGCTCTTTCACCGCCGTTGATCACATCTCTTTTGATGTAAAGAAGGGAGAGATTTTCGGTTTTCTTGGGGCAAACGGTGCAGGAAAGACAACCGCCATCAGGATGTTGTGCGGACTGCTTGAGCCAACTTCAGGAGCCCTCCGGGTTGCCGGTTTTGATGGGTACCACCAGCGTGAAGCCATCAAAAGAAACATCGGTTACATGTCGCAGAAATTTTCCCTGTATGAGGATCTGACCGTTTACGAAAACTTCAGGCTCTATGCCGGGATTTATGGCATTCCCCGGAAGGAAAGAATCCGGAAGACGGACGAGCTTTTAAAGAAATTGAACCTGGAGGAGAGCCGCGACAAGCTTGTTGCCGGTTTGCCCTTGGGATGGAAACAGAAACTGGCCTTTTCATTGGCATTGTTTCATCAACCAGCTGTTGTTTTTCTGGATGAACCATCCGGCGGAGTGGATCCGTTGACGCGCCGTACTTTCTGGGACTTGATTTACGAAGTTGCCCACCAGGGAATTACCATATTTGTCACTACCCACTACATGGATGAGGCGGAATATTGCAACAGGGTCGCGATCATGTCGGAAGGTAAAATTGTTGCATTGGACACACCAGTAGCACTGAAAGAGCAATACCATACCGATAGCATGGATGGGGTGTTTTTGAAGATTGCAAGAAATAAAGAATAACATACAATGAATCAGTTACTAGGATTTGTCAAAAAGGAATTTACCCATATATTCAGGGACCCGCGCACCATGGTCATCCTGTTTGGGATACCCATCATTCAGCTGATGTTGTTTGGGTATGTCATTACCACAGAGATCAAGGATGCCCGGATTGCCATTCTCGATCATTCGAACGACAATGTGACGAGAGAGATCAAGAACAAGATCCTATCGTCAGGATATTTTCGTCTTGAGGCCAATCTTATACAGGAGAATGAGATAGATCCAATTTTCAAGAAGGGGGATGTCAAAGAGGTGATCGTTTTTGAAAAGGGCTTTGCTGAAAATCTGGAAAGGGAAGGGAAGGCCAATATTCAGGTTATTGCAGATGCATCTGATCCCAATACGGCACAGATGCTTTACAACTACACCAATGGAATTGTGCAGGATTACACGAAAAAGAAGTTTGCAGGGTTTACCATCCCGGTTCAGATAAAAAGCGAAGTGCGGATGCTCTACAACGAAAACATGGTGGGCGCCTTCATGTATGTTCCAGGCACCATGGCGCTGATCCTGATGCTGATCTCGGCGATGATGACCTCCATCACCATAGCCAGGGAGAAGGAGATGGGTACCATGGAAATACTGCTTGTCTCGCCTTTGAAAGCCACCCACATTATCCTTGGGAAAGTAGCGCCCTATCTGTTGCTTTCCCTTATCGACGCTTTTGTCGTTGTCTTCCTGGGGAATGTAGTGTTCGGGGTCCCCATTCGGGGAAGCCTCTTTGTATTGGCATTTTTGGTGATCCTCTACATTTCCATGGCCTTATCGCTGGGGATTTTGATTTCAACGGTAGCCAATAGTCAGCAAGTGGCATTGTTTATTTCCGGATTTGCACTGATGCTGCCCACCATCCTGTTGTCGGGCTTCATATTTCCAATTGAGAATATGCCGGTGCCGCTGCAGATTCTTAGTAATTTCATGCCTCCCAGGTGGTTTATCGATGCCCTCAAACAGGTGATGCTCAAAGGAAATGGTTTCGCTTATATATGGCCGAATGTATTGATATTGTGTGCGATGACCCTGTTCTTCCTTGGGTTAAGTGTGAAAAAATTTAGATTAAGATTAGAATAACTGTCTCATGAGAACGATCTTATACCTGCTTCAAAAGGAGTTTATCCAGGTTTTCCGCAACAAAGCGATGTTGCCAATCATCTTCATCATGCCGCTGGTCCAGATGCTGGTATTGGTGTTTGCCGCTACCATGGAGCTTAAAAAGGTGGACATCACGGTAGTCGACCTGGATTTGAGCGAGACCTCCACCCGCCTCACCTCTAAATTTGAAGCCAGCTCCTTCTTTCACCTCACCAGGGCACAACTGTCGCCTGCCGAAACGGATCAGCTGTTGCTGAAAGGGAGTGCCGATCTGGTCGTCACCTTCCCGCATGGATTTGAGCAGGACCTCAAGCGAAATGATCAGGCCTCCATACAGATTTTGGTAGATGCGATCAATGGGTCGGCCGCCGAACTCTCCAATGCTTACCTGCAGACGGTTATCGGAAGTTACAACATGAAGATCAGGGCCGAGATGATGGGTGTTCCCAAATTCACCCCGCCGCAACAAGTCTCAGTGATCCCATCCTATTGGTACAATCCGGAGTTGAACTTCAAATTTTACATGGCTCCCGGCGTATTGGTTATCCTGGTAACAATCATCGGGCTGTTTCTCTCTTCGCTCAACCTCGTCAGGGAGAAGGAGATGGGCACGATCGAACAGCTCAATGTCACTCCCATCAAGAAATACCATTTTATCATCGGAAAGATGATGCCTTTCCTTATCATTGCATTGCTGGACCTTACTTTCGGTTTGCTTGTGGCGAAACTGGTCTTTGGATTGCCTTTCAGGGGGAACATCCTCACCCTTTATATCTTCACTTCGCTTTATCTCTTCCTGGTCATGAGCCTGGGACTTTTTGTCTCGGCCATCTCTGATACCCAGCAGCAGGTCTTGTTTGTGAGCTTCTTCTTCATGATTGTCTTCATCATCATGAGCGGTCTCTTTACACCTGTCGAAAGTATGCCGTTATGGGCACAAAAGCTCGATATGATAAATCCGGTTTACTACCTGATCAGGATCATCCGGAATGTTGTACTGAAGGGCTCAGGGTTATTCGACATGACCAGGGAGTTGATCTACCTTTCACTCTATGGATTGACCATGTTTTCACTGGCTGTCTGGCGTTACCGGAAAACTGTTTAAAATTGAACTTTTTGAAATGGGGGCAGTATTGATTTTTTCTATATTTACTGCCTCGGATTCAATCAACTATTAACAGTGTTATGACATTTAAAAAATATATTTATCTGCTGATAATCAGCGTGATTTGTATTGGGCAATACTCACTCAGCGCCGCTGATTTTTCAGCATACGGTAACCGGAAATCCAGAAATCCCGGAGCAATTAAGGATTCACTTTCGTGGAGCCTCTCCTTGATGAAGAAGGTTTTCAATGGATCGGGTGAGTGGTACATGACCAACCCATCTTTCCAAAAAAGCATCAAAGGAGTAGTTAATTACGCTGAAAATGATCCGATCGACACGTTGATAGGGAACATGAACCAGTACTTGAAGTCAGATTCCATTCCCCGTATTTTCAACCGTAAAGCAGACAATATTCCAAACAAACGGGTCGTCACCGGATACCTTTTTTCAGAAGAGCTCGGTCGAATGGTGGAGAACAGACGTAAATCGGTGGCAGACAGTCTGAGAAAGAGTTTGATTGTTGTCCCTGAAAATTATTTGTCCGAGGCCTTGTCGAAGGCACCTGTTATTCCGGATGGAAACCCGATGCAAATGATGGCGGAAATGGAGAAAACCCTGCCTTCCGGCTTTAACAGCAGGTTCAACAGGAGTTGGGAGAATGTGAAGCTTCCTGCCAATGCAACTGCGGCAGAGATTGATACAATGAGAATGAAACTTTTCATCCTGACCCGTCAATCTTACAACGACTCCATCCTTTTTTACCGAAGGGACTCCCTGATACAAAGCTACCGCGAAAGTATCATCAATCAGAATTCGGGTGATGCAGCTTCCCGTCGGAAGGATTATCTTCTGTCCAAAAACAGGGAGTTGCTGAACGCTTTCAACGATGCAGAAGTTTCAAAAGTCAATGACAGTGTTCGAATTGCCCTGCGTTTTCTGACCGAGCGTGCTGCCGGCGACTCATCTTTGGTGACAATTTCAAACCTGAACGGTTCGCAGGCCAAAATCTGGACTGCCAATCAGCCAATGAGCCCGATGCGGATATTTCTGAAAAATGAGCAGAACGATTCGGTCAGTGTGGTGCTTATCAACAATGGGAAAGGTGGCATAAGGATGGTGATCGACGATGGGGTAAAATTCATGCGTTTTACCGAGACGCAAAAAAGGGAGATCACCTTCAAACCAAAAAAACCGGATTCAAAATTACAGCAGATAAACCTCAAGCAGGTCGATCCTCTCCCCTGGAGGCTTTTTGGAATGGGTACTGTTGGATTCACCCAGACTGCGCTCTCCAACTGGGCCAAGGGCGGTGAAAGTTCCCTCTCGATGCTATTGATCGGGAAGTATGTCGCCAATTACAGCAAGAAAAAACTCAAGTGGGAAAATATGGCAGAGTTCAGGCTCGGAATCTTTAAATCCCAAACGCGCGGGTTGGAGAAGAATGACGATAAGCTTGAGTTTCAGTCCCGAGTTGGCTACGCTGCATCCAAAAATTGGTTTTACTCCGGTGAGACCAACTTCAGGACCCAAATTGCGAAGGGATACAAATATCCCGACAAGGACAATCCTATTTCAACCTTTATGGCTCCGGCATACCTAACCACATCGTTGGGTATGGATTACAAACCCAACAAGAATTTCTCGCTGTTTCTTTCCCCTTTCACTTCAAAAATAACCTTCGTGAATGATACGGCATTGATTGATCCAACGCACTACGGATTGGATCCGGGCAAGAGGCGGTTGTGGGAACCCGGCGCCATCGTGAAGCTGAACTGGCACCATGCCATCATCGAGGACGTTATTTATGATACGCGGGCCGAAATCTTCAACAACTACAGATACCCCTTTCAAAAATTCAATGTCGACTGGGAGCAAACCCTTGTTTTGCAGGTTACCCAACGCATCAGTACAAGGATCAATACGCAGCTGATCTATGACTACAATGTAAAATTTCCAATCAAAGACGCAAATGGCGCAGAGGTTGCGCAACAGGCCAAGTGGCAGTTCAAAGAGCTGTTTACGGTGGGGTTTAATTACAAGTTCTGAGGAAAAGTAGAGCCGTCCGGCCGGACGGCTTTTTTGCCAGAAATTGTAATTGTACAGCCGTCCGGTTGGACGGCTCTTCAGCAGCATGGCTTTAATTTTGATGTGGCACCTTGAAGATCGCAACTGTGATGCTGTACACATTCTCATTTATTTCCCATTTTTAGCCGGCCGGCCGGCTCTACCGACCCTTCGCCCCTTCGACAGGGCTCAGGGACCGGTAATCGAAAATCGAAAATCCAAAATCGAAAATTTCCAAGTTTCTTTGTACATTTAGCGAACCCAAACCCACGGCTTCAAAAAAAATGGATTTAAACATTCTAAAGCCCCGTAAAGCTTTAAACAAAGCGTTTCTGAAAGTGAAAACCAACAGAAACGAGATAGAGCTGTTCAAAACCAATTTAATTGGCTTGCTGGATCAAATTGATGAAACCGAATCGGAAGAATTTCACAAGAACCTCGTTTCTGATTTTCTTAAAAACACCTGGTACGGCGCCACCCATTTTATCAATACCAAAGGCCGCAACGATCTTGTCATACACAACGCGCTCAATGCCGGGAGTACTGTTGGTGTTGTTGTAGAAGCGAAGAAACCCACCAACAAGGCTGAGATGCTTAGAACCAACAGCATCAACACCAAAGCCTTTCAGGAACTTGTTTTATATTATTTGCGGGAACGAATTACCGCTAAAAACCTCGAAATAAAATACCTTGTCGCCACCAATATTTACGAATGGTTTATTTTCGATGCCAACCTTTTTGAAAAGGAGTTTGCACAAAACAAAAACCTCGTTAAACAATTCACCGATTTCGAAGAAGGCCGTCTTTCGGGCAAAACAACCGATTTCTTTTACAAACAGATTGCCGAACCGGCCATCGAAGCCATCAAACACGAGATAACCTTTACCTGGTTCGACATTCGTGATTACGATAAACCATTGCGTAACGCTGATAAAAAGGACGATAACATTTTAATTGCCCTCTACAAACTTCTGTCGCCAGAGCATCTTTTAAAGCTTCCGTTTGTCAACGACAGCAACAGCCTCGACAAAATTTTTTACACCGAGCTTTTGCACATTATCGGTTTAACAGAAACCAAAGAGGGAAGCAAAAAGCTCATTCAACGCAAAAAGGATGGCGATCGAAATTCCGCTTCGCTCATAGAAAGCGCTATATTTCAATTGGATAACCTCGACAAGATATCGCGCCTCGACAAACCTTCGCAGTTTGGTGAAACCAACGCCGAGCGACTGTTTAATGTAGCTTTGGAGTTGTCAATTACCTGGATTAACCGAATCCTTTTTCTCAAACTTCTCGAAGCTCAACTGATAAAATACCACAAAGGCGACCAGTCGTTTGCTTTTCTCAACAGCGAAAAGGGTCAAAATTTTGATGATTTGAACAACCTTTTCTTCTCCGTGCTGGCCCGAAAAGAAGCCGATCGCAACGAGGAGGTAAAGAAACAGTTTGCCAACATTCCCTACCTCAACAGTTCGTTGTTCGAACCTACAGGGATTGAACATGCTTGTCTGTTTATCAGTCAGTTGAAAGACATGAAGCTGCCCCTTCTTTCGTCGACCGTTGTCAAAAACAACAGCGGACAAAAGCGGACCGGTGAACTGCTCACCATCGAATACATTTTCGAGTTCCTCAATGCCTACGATTTTGCCAGCGAGGGCAGCGAAGAGATCCAGGAAGAGAACAAACGCCTCATCAATGCCTCCGTGCTGGGGCTGATCTTCGAAAAAATCAACGGGTACAAAGACGGTTCATTCTTCACCCCCGGATTTATCACCATGTACATGTGCCGCGAAACCATTCGGCGCACCGTGGTGCAAAAATTCAACGAAGCGGGTGCAAACCTTCAAGGTTTTCAAAACCTTGAAGGTTTAGATGATATTTATAATTCTATCGGACAGCATTTTACCAAAGACCAGGCCAACGACCTGATCAACAGCCTGAAAATTTGCGATCCTGCCGTTGGTTCGGGCCACTTCCTTGTATCGGCGCTCAACGAAATTATCGCCATCAAAAGCGAACTCAAAATATTGCGCGACCGGGATGGGAAAACCCTTCGCGATTACCATGTGACGGTCGAAAACGACGAATTGATTGTCACCGACGACGATGGCGGATTGTTCGGGTACAATCCACAAAGCCGTGAGAGCCAGCGCATCCAGGAAACCCTCTTTCACGAAAAGCAAACCATCATCGAGAACTGCCTGTTTGGCGTAGACATCAACCCCAATTCCGTCAAGATTTGCCGCCTCCGCCTCTGGATCGAACTGCTGAAAAATGCCTACTACAAATCCCCCGATTCCTTTGTACAGACGCCCGGCCGGGCGTCTCCGCAATTAGAGCTCGAAACCCTCCCCAACATCGACATCAACATCAAATGTGGCAACTCCCTCATCAGCCGATACGCTCTCGATGCCGACATTAAAAAGGCGCTCAAAAACAGCAAGTGGACGATCGACAGTTACCGTTTGGCCGTAATGACCTACCGGAATGCCCAAAGCAAAGAGGAGAAGCGGGCCATGGAAAAACTCATAGCCCAAATAAAAAACGATTTCGAGAGCGATGTAGCTGCCAACGACAAAAGGGTTTTGAAACTCAACAAAGCCAAAGGCGAGCTGTTTGCCCTCACCACCCAAACCACCCTGTTCGACCGGACCAAAGCCGAAAAAATCATTTGGGACAAACAGGTTAAAACCCTCACCGATACTATTTTAAGCCTCGAAACCGAGCTGGAAGGGATCCGCAGCAACAAAATTTATGAAAATGCCTTCGAATGGCGGTTCGAGTTTCCGGAAGTATTGAACGAGGAGGGAGATTTTGTGGGGTTTGATGTGGTGATCGGGAATCCGCCATACATTAGACAGGAAGAAATTAAGAATCAAAAGGGTTATTTGCAGAATACTTATCAAACCTATTCAGGAACAGCAGATTTGTACGTTTTCTTTGTAGAAAAGGGATTTGAAATACTTAAAAATTCAGGTCACTTTTGTTACATCATGCCGAACAAATGGATGCAAGCCGGTTATGGCAAACCACTTCGTCAATTTTTTCTCCAAAACCAACTTCAATCGTTGGTTGATTTTGGAGATTTACAGGTATTTGATGAGGCAACAACCTATCCTTGTATTTTAAATGCATCAAAGAATAACCCCACTAAGATATTCAAATCAATTGCAGTAAACACTTTACAATTTTTGAATTCATTCGGGCAATACACAAAAACAGTAGGTATTGAAATGCATACTTCAGATTTAAGCGCAGAAACGTGGGTTGTTTCATCTGGAGCTGACCAAGCTTTGTTGTCCAAAGTAAAAGCAATGTCAGTTAGTCTTTCTGCGTACATAGGTGAAAAATCATTTAGAGGTATTTTGACAGGACTTACTGAAGCCTTTCTCATAAATAATGAAACTAAAGATCGTTTAATTTTAGAAGATAAAAATTCGAGCATTTTGATAAAACCATTTTTGCAGGGTAGAAATATCAAACCTTATGCCAATTTGAAAGCTAAAAATTGGTTGATCTTAATTCCCAAAGGATTTACGATTAAAAAGAATTTGCCACATGACCATCCTAAACATATTGATGAACCAACTCCCAGATATGGCGTAATGCCTTACGATGAAGCATGGCGATGGTTCAGTATAAATTTTCCTGCTGTGGCTAGGCATTTATTACAATTCGAAGATAAAGCTGAAAAGCGCACAGATAAGGGCGATTTTTGGTGGGAATTAAGAGCCTGTGATTATTATCAGGAGTTCGAGAAATCCAAAATTATGTATCAAGTTTTGCAGGTTAAGCCCTGTTTCATTTATGATGATTGTGGCCAATATTGTAATAACTCGATGTGGATTATCCCTAAGAACGACAAATTTTTAGTTGGTTTACTCAATTCGAAGATGGGATGGTGGTTAATATCAAAATATTGCACCGCCATTCAAAATGGTTATCAATTAATCTGGAAATATTTTGGTAAAATTCCAATTCCAAAAAGAATGGATAAAAGGGAATCTGTCATTGATTTAGTTGATAAAATCATAGCTACAAAAAAACATGAGCCAAATTCTGATACCACCGTCCTCGAATCCGAAATCGACCGTCTCGTTTACCAGCTTTACGGTTTAACCGACGAGGAGATAAAGATTGTGGAAGTGAGCTAAGTTGTTGATTTATAAAACCTTATTTCCCCTCTTAAACCTTAGTAGAAAAAATTGATAGTGGATAGGATCAAACCTTATTACCTTATTCCCGGATTTCAAAAAGAAATAATCGAAAAATTTTGGCTTTTAGCCTCATAAATAAGGTAATAAGGTTGGGGGTAGTCATTTGAACCGGCTTTTCTACTAAGGTTTCCAATTGAAGATAAGGTTTAGAACAACATAGGCAGAACATTTCCCATCAGGACGATTTACCGTCGGTTGATGCGTCATCCCATCTCTTCGACCCTTCGACAGGCCTCAGTTTGTCCTCTTCTGAAATAGCTTGACGTAAAACAAGTTATTATGGAAGATTTATCACCGAACCTGACCGATACAATGGAAGGGTTCACTCAGGAGAGAGTAGATTTTAGCAAGTATGAGAGCAGTTTTCGTCGGTGGCTAACCATCGAGATAGATTCAGGAAGGATGAGTTGGCAGGAAGCCCGGTCAAAGTTTAACCTTCCTCATCGTTTTGATAAGGTATACAAGGATTGGCAGCGCAAGTACAGTGACGATATTGTTCTAACTTTGCCATTAATGAGTGCAAAAGAGAGAACAGAGAATCAAGAACTTGAACAAAGGGTCAAGGATATGGAGAAACAGCTTGAATTGGCCCAGATGAAGATCGTAGCCTTAAACACAGTGATCGATATTGCCGAGAAAGACTACAAGCTGGAAATCAGAAAAAAGTCTGGACCCAAGCGGTGAGCGTACTGACGCAGATGTACCCTGTCAATTCGATGAAGGAGATCTGCGGACTGTTTGGGAATAGCCGTCAGGCCTGGTACGATAGCAAAAAAAGACATACAGTTTTTGAGATGCAGGAAGTTTTTATCCTAAAGCTTGCCAAAGAACTGCGTACAGAACACAAGCGGATGGGTTCGGATAAGCTTCATCACCTGATCACCCCTGTCTTGATAGAACATGGGATCAAGTATGGGAGGGATAAGTTTTATTACCTGCTGGGCGAACATGGATTGCTGGTCAAGCGGCGCAAATACCGTCCGGCGACCACAAACTCGAACCACTTCTACCGAAAATACCCCAATACCGTAAGAGATCTAAAACTGGATAAAGCGGGCATGTTGTGGGTAAGCGACATCACCTATATCCGCACGCAACTGGGTTTTACCTATTTATCGCTGGTAACCGATGCTTACTCGAAGAAGATTGTTGGTTGGTGCCTTTGGCCCGATCTTACCAGCACCGGGGCACTTAATGCCCTGCGAATGGCTGTTGAATCAGAAAATGTTTCAACAGGGTTGATCCACCACTCTGACCGGGGAATTCAGTATTGCTGTACGGACTATGTTACTTTTTTGCAACAATCTAAGATCGAAATTTCTATGACTGAAAATGGCGATCCGTATGAGAACGCCATTGCCGAACGAGTCAATGGAATATTAAAAGACGAATACGATCTGCATACTACATTTACAGATTATCTTCAAGCCAATGAAGCAGTTAAATCAGCTGTGAACAAATACAACAATCAGCGTCCCCATGCAAGCTGTGACTACCTGGTTCCATCAGATGCGCATAACAATAAAGGGGTTATGAAAAAAAGATGGTATCCAAAGAAGTGGGGGCACTCCTCTTACCAAGCTTTTGAGGATGCAAAGATAACCTGACAGAAACCGCCTGCTGCAAGGACAAGCCCTTCGGGTTTTAAAGAAAATCTCCACCCTTCAGGTAGTATTTTCTCCAAAATCCTTGCTGCAGACCTCCTGTCAGATTTTTTAGTGCATATCAAAATCATGGTAAGAAAATCCAGCTTTTACAAACAAACCTGTTGAAAAAACCAGGAATTAAAAGCAGAAAGCAAGATCAATCAGGAATAACACTAATCCTGTGAAATGATCCAGTAAAATGAAGTAATGCGGAAGAATAAATCAGAATTTGAACAGATTATCAAGAACAAATCAGGAATTAATCCTATATTTGTTTTCTACACAATCAATTAGTACTAATCCTGTCAAGCTATTTTAGGGAAGGTCAGTT
>Ga0163199_1001328_pt1 | contig 15486 bp, 15 predicted proteins | sample PL_2010_150m_FD_113537 | JGI IMG/M metagenome (GOLD analysis project Ga0163199, IMG submission 113537) | Freshwater microbial communities from Powell Lake, British Columbia, Canada to study Microbial Dark Matter (Phase II) - PL_2010_150m | ecosystem: Environmental > Aquatic > Freshwater > Lake ... | reverse complement strand
GCTCTCGATTTTTCCCACGAGATCGGCTCCGACATCGGCCGCCTTGGTGTAAATCCCACCGCCCAATCTGGCAAAAACAGAAATCAGCGAACTTCCCAGGGCGGTCCCCACCAGGGCGTCGAGCGCGGAACGAACCGGATCCGCCGCAACGGAAAAATGTTTGACCCCGATAAACATGAGGCCGATGGAAAGCAGCGCGAGTCCGACCACAAGCAGACCGGTCACTGCCCCGCCGTTGAACGCCACGCGAAGAGCCGCATGCGGAGACACGGTCGCCGCCTGGGCGGTGCGGACGTTGGCACGAACCGCAATCGTCATTCCGATATAGCCAGCCGCGAGCGAACAAACCGCGCCGACCAAAAATCCCACCGCCGACTCCATGCCCCGACCCACCCACACGAGGGCAAAGATAATCACAGCGATGGCACCGATGCTCATGATCTGTCGGTTCAGATACGCCTTGGCCCCCTGTTGCACGGCGGCGGCAATTTCGCGCATCCTGTCATTTCCCGCCGGCGAAGCCAGAATCCACCGGACCAGGTAGGCCGCGTAAAAAAGTCCGAAGACAGCGCAGGCAAGGGAGATCAACAGACCGTTGGAAACAAGGAATGCGGAAGACATAAGGGGGGGGGTATTCTGGGAGGGTGCGAAATCTAATGAAGCTTCCTCCGGACGCAAGCGAAAATTCTCCGGAAGGAAAACAGCCTGTCACTCTTTCCCGTGCGCGACTGGATTTTTCAACTCTCTTTCGTGCGATGCGACCAGGCGCCTTGCCAGCCTGAACTCTCCGGGAGCGGCGCCGGTGATCTTCTTGAAAACCCGGTTGAACTGGGAAATTGACCGGAAACCCGATGCGAATGCCACCTCGCTGATGCCGAGCCGCGTTGACTCTAAAAGCCGGCACGCCCGCTCGATACGCAGACGCGCCAGGCAGCCGGTGAACGTCTCCCCGGTGGATTTCCGGAAAACATCGCTGAAATAACTCGGGCTCATCTTCACGGCTTTCGCCACAATAGGGAGCGTCCAATCCTGCTCCAGATCCCCGCCGATCATCCGGAGAGCCTGCTCGACAGCGGGATACCCATCCCCCAGCCGCTGCGGCGGAAGTGTCTCGGAAAGCTGGGCGGCAAAAATCTCCAAAAGGCGGACGGCGGCCTCATACTGGGCGGGATCTACCGTCGCCACCGAATGAAACGCCCGCTCGCAGGCGGCCGGATCGAGACCGCTGCGTGCGATGAAGCGCTCCAGCTTCGCCCACTTCCGCTTCGACCCTTTTCCCAAAAAAACGTGTCCGGTTTGCAGGAGGGCGAGTGTTTTTCCCCTGGCTTTCACCCGGATGGAAGACGAGGTCATCCCCGCATAGCACTCCAAAGTGCGGATCCCGTCCCCGGACTGGAGTGCCGCATGGGCCTCCTGGCAGGCCCCGCACGTTTGGGCGGCCAGCCCCATGATCCCGCAAAAATCCGGAGCCCTCTCGGATATGCGAAACTCCCCGGGGGACACGATGTCGAGTGAAAGCCCGGTCAGCTTCTCGAACGACGCCCGAAACCGGCGGAACAATTCGTTCTGCGGAAGCCGGGAATGCGACGGGGACGTCATCGTTCGGACAATCTCAACTCCAGAGGCCAGAACTCAATAACAAAACACCCCGGATTTCCAAAAATATGCGCAGTTTTTCAAAATTCATGCGGAGACTCATGGCTCGCGATTCCCTAGATGTGGATCAAATAAATGCCCCCTCCTCCTGCCAGATGAGCGTTTTGTATCTCACGGTTTTTGTGAGTGTGATGCTCGCGATCTTCTTTGTGGCGGGATTCATCTACCACCACGATTTTTCGGGCGGAGACCCGTTACGCGACAGCCTGCTTCCTTTTCAAAAAGAAAACCCGCCGAAGACCGGCGGCGAGGAACAACCAAAGATCATCCATGAAGACAAAAACCATTGAGTATAACGACGGGATCGTGCGGCAGTTTCTGATCGCATCCGTATTCTGGGGAATCGTTGCCATGCTGGTCGGGGTGCTGATCGCCTCCCAGCTCGCCTTCCATGTCCTGAACTTCAACACCCCGTGGCTGACATTCGGCCGGCTGCGCCCGCTGCACACGAACGCGGCCATCTTCGCTTTTGTGGGCAATATGATTTTTGCCGGCATCTACCATTCCACCCAGCGGCTCGTGCGGGCGCGGCTCGCGTCGGATTTTCTGTCCCAGCTGCATTTCTGGGGATGGCAGCTGATCATCGTGGCGGCGGCGCTCACGCTCCCTCTCGGGTTCACGCGGGGCAAGGAATATGCGGAGCTCATCTGGCCGATCAACATCGCGGTGGTGCTCATCTGGGTTGTCTTCGCCATCAACTTCTTCTGGACGCTGGCGATCCGGAACGAGAAGTCCCTGTATGTGGCGATCTGGTTCTACATCGCGACGATCATCACGGTGGCGATGCTCTACATCACGAACCACCTGCAGATCCCGACCAGCCTGACCCACTCGTATCCGATTTTCGGCGGCGTGCAGGATGGGCTGGTCCAGTGGTGGTATGGGCATAATGCCGTGGCGTTTTTTCTGACGACCCCGGTGCTGGGCATCATGTATTACTACATGCCGAAGGCGGCCGAGCGCCCGATCTACAGTTACCGGCTTTCGGTCGTCCACTTCTGGTCACTGGTCTTCATCTATATCTGGGCCGGCCCGCACCACCTTCTCAACACGGCGCTTCCCGAGTGGCTGCAGACGCTCGGAATGATTTTCAGCCTCATGCTCTGGGCTCCCTCCTGGGGCGGCATGCTCAATGGCCTGCTGACCCTGCGCGGGGCATGGAACAAATTGCGCACCGATCCGGTTCTGAAATTCCTCGCGGCGGGAGTCACCTTCTATGGCATGTCGACGTTCGAGGGGCCGCTCATGGCGATCCGCTCGGTCAACGCCGTCTCCCACTACACCGACTGGACGATCGGGCATGTCCACAGCGGCACGCTCGGCTGGAACAGCTTCATGGCGGCGGGCATGTTCTACTGGCTCACCCCGAGGTTGTGGAACACCAAGCTCTATTCCACCAAGCTCGCCGACATCCACTTCTGGATCGGCATGGTTGGCATCCTGCTTTACATCGCCTCGATGTGGGTCTCGGGCATCACCCAGGGACTCATGCTCAATGCGGTGACCCCCGACGGAACGCTCGCCTATCCGAACTTCCTCGAGGTCGTCAACTCGGTCCGCCCGATGCTCCACGCCAGGATCCTCGGTGGAGTGCTTTTCCTCTCAGGGATGATCCTGATGGCCTACAACCTGTTCCGCACGATCCGCTCGGGCAAACCAGCGACTGCGACCATCGAGGTCCAGGTCCCGGATGTTCCTGCAAAGGAAGGAATGTCGCTCATATCCGGCTTCCTGAATCCTCCTGTCGTCTACTCTTTCCTGCTGGTTCTTTTCGGCTGCGGATGGGGATTCGCACAGGGGATGGTGAGCGCCGTATCTCTCGTGCTGCTTGTGGAAACAGCCCTGGTTGCAATGATCCATCTCGGGCTCTCCGGCAAGAAGTGGAACGACTGGTATGAGAAACTGCTGGAAAGCTGGCTGCCATTCACGGTGCTGACCTTCGTGGCCGTCGTGGCGGGCGGGATGATCCAGATCCTCCCGACAGTCTTCTACAAACAAAACGCCGGCGCGGATGCACCGCTGCAGAAGGTCTACACCCCGCTCGAACTCGCCGGGCGCGACATCTACATCCGTGAAGGTTGCTACAACTGCCACAGCCAGATGATCCGCGGACTCGTCGGCGACGTCCTCCGCTACGGGAAAAGTGGCCGCCTCACGGAATCGATTTACGATTTTCCTTTTCAATGGGGCTCTAAACGAACCGGTCCGGACCTCCAGCGCGTGGGCGGGAAATACCCGAATATCTGGCATTTCCAGCACCTCATGGACCCGCGCTCGACCTCGGTCGGCAGCGTGATGCCAAACTACCCGTGGCTCTTCAAGCAGGTCACCGACATCCCGGCGCTGGGCTCAAAGATCCGGGTGCTCACCGGATACGGCGTCCCCTACCCTCCCCGCTCGCCGGACGCCATCCTTCAGTCATGCATCGACCAGGCTCAGGGGATCACGGAGGACCTGGCAAAAAACGGGATCAAGATCGGCCCCGAAAAAGAGGTCATCGCGGTCATCGCCTACCTGCAGCAGCTCGGCAAATACAACGAGCCGGCCCCCGCCGCACCCGCGGCGTCACCCGCCCCGAAACAAGCCAGCGCCAACTGATATATGTTCCACCAAGTCGAATTTGCCAACTGGAGCGTGGTGGTCACGGTCATCGCCTTCGCCGTGAGCTTCTGCATATTTCTTACCGTCGTTGTCGGAGCCATCCGGTGCTCGAACGAGAAAGTCCGGCATCTCGCCCAACTGCCCCTTGAGGAGGAAAAAAGGTCATGAACACGAACCGCGAACACAATGAGGATGGTGAGCTTCGTCACCACTCCTACGATGGGATCCAGGAATACGACAAGAAGCTGCCGAACTGGTGGCTCTTCACGCTCTACGGCGCGATCGTCTTCGCCGCGGGCTACTGGGCGTATTACCAGTGGACCGAGCACATGCTGCCGGGCTACAAGCAGGTCGAGGAGCGGCTCGTGCAGATGCAGAAGAACGCCCTTAACAGCGGCGCGCCACCCACCGACCTCCAACTCTGGAACATGGGCCACGACCCCGCGGTCGTCGCCACCGGGGAAAAAATCTTCAAGACCAACTGCATCGCGTGCCACGGCCCCGAGCTTAAAGGCGGGATCGGCCCGAACCTGACCGATGCGACCTGGATCCACGGCGGCCTTCCTACCAACCTCTACACCACCGTCACCACCGGCGTCGCAACCAAGGGGATGCCGACATGGGGGCCGGTCCTCGGTCCCGCCCGCATCGCCGAGGTGGTTGCCTTCGTCATCAGCAAAAATCAAACCATCGAAAAGCCGGCAAAGTGAACCGATCGCGGAATTCGGAATGCGGAATGCGGATTGAAAGATTCGCAGCAGCGGCAATCCGCATTCCGCATTCCGCATTCCGAATTTGATATGAGGCCCAAGGCTCCCACGATTGACTCGGTAACCACCATCAACAAGGACGGGTCGCGGTATTTCGTGCAGGCGGCCGATGTCAGGGGGCGCTTTACGATGCTCCGGAGGGTGTCCGCAGTCCTTCTGATCGCGGTCTACGTGCTGCTGCCGTTCATCCAAATCAACGGTGAACCGGCGGTCTTTCTGGATGTGATGCACCAGAAGCTTCACCTCTTCGGGATCACGCTGATGTTCCAGGACCTCTGGGTCCTGTTCTTCCTCATCACGGGAGTCGGGTTTTCTTTGTTTCTGGTCACAGCGATCCTGGGCCGGATCTGGTGCGGGTGGGCCTGCCCGGAAACAGTCTTTCTCGACCACGTTTTCAAAAGGGTCGAACGTCTGATCGACGGCGATGCCATGGAGCGGCGCAGCCTCCAAAGCGCTCCCCTCTCTCCGGGAAAGCTGTTCCGCCGGGCGCTCAAGCATGGGATCTACATCCTGCTCTCCGCCTTGATTGCACACATTTTCGTGTCCTATTTCGTCTCGCTCCCGGTTCTGTATTCGATGACCCACCGTTCACCGCTCGAGAACTGGGGGGTGTTCCTTTTTGTCACCGCACTGACCGGCATTCTCTATTTCAATTTCGCATGGTTCCGCGAACAGTTCTGCATCGTGCTCTGCCCGTATGGCCGGCTCCAGTCGGCGCTGATTGACGACAATTCCATCGTCATCGGATACGACGAACGCCGCGGGGAACCCCGCGGAAAGGCAGGAACGACAACCGGCGACTGCGTGGACTGCCGCCGCTGTGTCCAGGTCTGCCCGACCGGCATCGACATCCGCCAGGGACTCCAACTCGAGTGCATCTCCTGTGCAGCCTGCGTGGACGCCTGCGACGAGGTCATGGTGCGCATGGGAAGGAAGCCGGGACTGGTCCGCCACGACTCGATGAATGCCCTGGCGGGAAAAGCCACCAGATTCCTCCGCCCCAGACTGTTTTTGTATCTCTTCCTGATGGTGGTGGGAGCCGGTGTCTTCGCCATCTCCACCCGCCAGATAAAACCCGTGATCTTTTCAGCACTACGGATGCAGGGGGCTCCGTATTTCCGGGATGAAACCACCGTCCGGAATAATTTCCTGCTGCGGATTGCGAACAAACGATCCATCCCATACACCTACACCGTGAACGTCGAGTCGGCCATGAAGGGGCTTGAGGTCGCGGGCGGCAACAACAAGGCCATCCACCTCGAAGGGGGCGAGGAAATCCAAGAGCCGCTCATCCTCTCGCTTCCAGATGCCGATTTCAAAGGCCAGTTCGAGGTGCAGGTTCTTGTCAAAGGGGAGGATGGCACGGTCGAGGCCTCACGAACCATCCCGTTTCTTGGACCGTTCCGCGAATGAAAACGCTCCGGACATTTTTTGGCGACCGCCCCTGGCTTCTGGTCGTGCTGGCCTTCGTGCTCTTGATTTCCGGCTGGGTAACCACCATCAGATTGAGCAGCGGAGTTCAGGGAAAACACCTTACCGCCGAGGAGGAATCCTCGGTGCTGAAAAGGAGGCAGGCGCCATGATCGCAGCGATCGGACCCGTTGCCGCGCTCGTTGCAGGTCTTGTCACCAGCCTCCACTGCGCCGGGATGTGCGGCCCCCTCGCCTGCGCGGCCTGCGTCAGAAAAAACGGTTCGGGAAGCCTCGCGGCTGCTGCTGCCTATCATGCATTCCGCATCATCTCCTACGGGATCGTCGGCCTGCTTGCCGGACTCATCGGCCGGGTGGTCTCGGATGTTCTCCTCGGCGGAACGACCCGCTGGGTCACCTGGGCCTTCGTGGTCTTCTTCGTTCTTGTGGCGACGGGACTCGACAAGAGGATGCGCTTCCCACCGGCTGGAAAATGGATGGCCGGATGCCTCGGCGCCTCCGACGGGGTTTTCGTTCGAGCCGCCCTGCTCGGAACCCTGACCCCCTTCATCCCCTGCGGCCCGCTCTATCTCATCGTCGCTGCAGCCGCCCTTTCCGGATCGGCCCTCTCCGGGGCGGCTGTGCTTCTGGCATTCGCTGCGGGAACGGTTCCTCTGATGTTCGCCCTCCAGAGCCAGTATTTCCGGATGGGCTCGCGCTGGTCGCCGGCCACACTGGATATCGTCCGCCGCGCCCTCGCACTCGTCAGCATCGTGCTCCTCGTTTACAGGAGCACCGCCGACCCCTCGCTTCTCTGCCAATGAGCGCCATTGCCACAACTCTCTGCACGCACTGCGGCACCCCGTTCCGCCCCAGCCCGAACAGGCAGGAGTTCTGCTGTGCGGGATGCCAGTTCGTCCACCACCTCCTGCACAAGCGGGGATTTGAAGAATTCTACAACTACGGGGAAGGAAAATCCCCGGCCGGGAATTTCGTGTTCCACGCGCGCGATCTCGCCTGGCTCGATGAGATCGTCCGCACATCCGAGGCCGCCCCGGGCGGGACGGTCTCCGCCACTCTCGACATTCAGGGCATTTCCTGCGCCGGTTGCGTCTGGCTTCTGGAAAGAGTATTCCAGGAACATCCGGGCGCGATCTCCTGCCGGGTCAACTCCTCCACGGGGACGCTCCGGCTGGAGTGGGCAAAGGGAGATTGCGATCTCGCCGCCTACGCGGAGGATGTCAGAAAATTCGGCTACCTGCTCGGACCGGCGGATGCGCCGGCCTCCTCCTCGACGCGCCCTCTGGCGCGCAAGATGGGTCTCTGCGGAGCGCTTGCGATGAACGCGATGCTCTTCGCCCTGCCGCGGTATATCGGCCTCAATCCCGGCGATCACCTTGCCCATCTCTTCGATGTGATTTCGCTCGGCCTCGCCACCGCGAGCATTGTGATCGGAGGCGGGTATTTTTTTCGGAGGGCGTTCACCGCATTGAAATCCGGAATGCTGCACATCGATCTTCCGATCTCGCTCGGCCTGATTGCAGCCTACACGGGTTCGTGCATCGCATGGGCGAACCGGGTCCACTCATTCACCTACTTTGATTTCGTTTCGATCTTCACCTTCCTCATGCTGCTCGGAAGATGGTTGCAGGAGCGTGCTGTGGAAAACAACCGCCGCCGGCTTCTTGCCTTGAAACTCAGCCCGGAAAAAGTCCGCCTCGGTGAAAAGGACGTCTCCGCCGAGACGCTGGCGACAGGAGACCGCATTTCGATCGGCCGGGGAAACCTACTTCCCGTGCGCTCGCGCCTTCTTGATGAGCGCGCGGTCTTCGCCCTCAACTGGATCACTGGCGAACCGGCTCCACGCGAATTTCTCCGTGGCGCCATCGTCCCCGCAGGCGCCCGCAACCTCTCCGCCGGATCCGCGCAGATGGAATCTCTCGAGCCGTGGGAATCCTCGCACCTCGCCAGCCTCATGCAGGTCGAGTCGGGCATGACCTGGAGAAATGCCTCGCTGCAAAAGTTGATTACCACCTATCTTGCCGTCGTTCTGAGCTCCGCCACAGCCGGATTTGTTGCATGGGGGGTTCTGGGTGGTAATTGGATCCAGGCGGCCCAGGTTCTCGTTTCAGTCCTCGTCGTCTCCTGTCCGTGCGCCATCGGGGTTGCCCTCCCCCTCCTGGATGACATCGCAGCGGCACGTCTCCAGAAATCCGGCATCTACATCCGGGAGGGATCACTCTGGGCACGTCTCAGTCAGGTCTCGAACATCCTCTTTGATAAAACCGGCACGATCACCCTGGAAACCCTCGCACTCGCCAATCCGGAGGCGCTCGTGGCTCTCCCGGGAGCCGTTCAATCCGTCCTCCTGCGCCTCGTGCAATCCAGCCTTCACCCGGTCGCCGCCTGCCTCAGGGAAGCACTTCTCCCCGCAGGAATCGAACCGGCGGAGGGAACGGAAAATGTCATCGAAGTCACCGGGTTCGGCCTGGAATGGATCACGTCCGAGGGCACATGGAGGCTCGGGCGTTCCTCATGGTCGGGCGGCAGTTCCGACGGCGCCACCACATTCACATTGGACGGGCGCGAAATCTCTGCATTCACATTCCGTGAAGAAGTGCGTCCGGGAGCCGTCGAAGAAATCTCCTCGCTGCAGGCCGGCGGACGGCAAGTCTTTTTGCTCAGCGGAGACGATGCCGGTCGCGTCGCGCAGATGGCGGCCGGGCTCGGACTTCAAAAAAACCACGCCTTCGGCAATCTGACACCGGAAGACAAGGCCGGCCTCGTGAAATCCCGCTGGTCGGGAAATTCGCTGATGATCGGCGACGGCGCCAATGACAGCCTCGCCTTTGACGCCGCGCTCTGCCGGGGCACCCCGTCTGTGGACACCGGCCTCCTTGAGCACAAGGCGGACTTTTACATGCCCGGCTGCGGACTCGGGGGACTCACAAACCTTTTTCGCGCGGCTTCCCGCCACGCATTCACCACAAGGGCTGTCTTCGCATTCGCCATCACCTACAATGCCTCGGCGGTCGCCGCTTCGCTGGCCGGGCTGATGAACCCGCTCGTCGCAGCGGTCATCATGCCGCTCAGTTCGCTCACCTCAATCGGCATCGTCCTTCTCGGATTTCGTCAACAATCAAACCAACCTGAATAAAACCATGGAAAACACCAACCCGAACGTCGCAGCGGATGCCCCCAAGGGCCCGCTGACATTTCTGATCGCCTCGCTTGTCTTCCTCTGCCTGTCGGCAGCCTGGCTCGCCTGGAACCCCACCCTGCTCATGGATCCGAAAATCGGACCGGAGAGCATCGCCTGGATCTACGTGTCCGTATACGGCTTTGCCCTGTCCGGAGTGTTCGGACTCGTTTACCGGGCGGTCCCGCTCATCTTCGGCGTGACGCTCTACAACACGCAGTTCGTCATGCTGCATCTGGTCTTCCATCTCATCGGCCTGCTGCTTCTGCTCCCGATCGCCTTTTCACCGGATTGGCAGTTGGGGCTCATGGGGCAGTCGTTTCTCGCGTGCGGGGCGGTGGTCTTCATCGTAAACATCGCAGGCTCGTTCAAGCGCGAGGACCGTCCCGATGCTGCGGCGGCATTCGTCGCCACATCCATGTTGTGGCTCGGCCTCATGCTGGTCGTCGGAATCCCATTCGCAAAAAATCCGCTGATCGGGTTCTTTTCCGACACCTCCTGGAGTCCCGCCACTCTAGCCCTGTGCATCACGGGTGTCGTGCTGAACGCGATGTTCGGACTCGCGCTGCGCATCACGGCCATGAGGCTCGGCAGCACGATGGCACGCACGAATACCCCCTGGTTCGCACTCGCTCTTGTGAATTCCGGCGCAGCATGGCTGTTCGCCGCGCTCGCCTTCGGTCCGGCCCCGTTCGTCCTGCTGTGCGCGGTGGTCTACTTCGTTGGTGTCCTGGTTTACATCGCCCGCTTCACCTCGATCCTCCAAAGCCGGGAGAACGACTCGCTCGAATGGGACAGCAAAATCCTCTACACCGGGCTGTGGATGATTCCCGTCGGCGTGATCATGTTCGGATTCGCAGTCTGGAACCGCTCCATCACAAAAGATGCGCCCATTCAGCTGGAAGCAGCCTGCCTGCTCACAATGATGCTCGGCGCCTGCGTCCCCGCGATCGTGGCCCTGACATTTCAGACGCTCTCCCTACAGCGCGGCGATGAATCCGGCGCAGATGCTCCACTCGATGTCCGCCTCTCGGCACAGATCCTCCTCGCCGCGTTCTTCAACTACGCGGTGGGAGTGCTCATGATCGTTCCCGGCGCCTGGCTGGCCATCGAGAAGATGCGCGCACTCGGAACACTGTTTCTCATCGTCGGAACGATCGGCTTCCTTGGCAACTTCCTCTACATGCTCCGCATGAAGTCCCCGCAGACAAACTCATCCCCGGTCACACAGTCGACCTGATACCGTTCCTCAGATTCGGAAAACCTCTGCAGCAAGAAGGTCTCCGGCACGCGAAAGAGCCTCCTCCAGCGGCATGCCGGAGGGGGTGATGGGACATACTTCGATACCCTCGGGAACCAAGAGCCCCGCCTCCGCGGATCCGGGAAAAATGAAAACATTTTTCCCCATCGCAGAAGCCCGCACGGCCAGCTCTCCGGGGCCCTTGCCGTGAAGCGAACTGGCGTCGAAGCGTCCCTCTCCGGTAATAACAATATCCGCCCTGTCGATCCGGGCTGCGAGATCAAGCCACCCGGATACCAGATCGGCTCCGGAGAGAAACCTGGCATCGGCCGCGCAAAGAAATCCGAACCCGATTCCGCCGGCGGCACCCGCGCCGGGCGTGGCCACCAAGTCGTGCGGTTTTCCAAAATGATCACAGAGCAAACGGGCGATCCTCGCGGCCCCCTCATCCATGACTCTGACATCCTCCGGATGCAGTCCTTTTTGTGGTCCATAAACTGCTGCGCATCCTGAGGGCCCCAGCAGTGGGTTGTTTACGTCACAGGCAAAAAACAAAGCGGGAAGCGCCACCGAACCACGGAAGAAATCGATTTCCCTCCAACGCGCGGGAGTGGGTGTATCCACCACTTTCCCCGCACGATCCAGCGACTCAAGCCCGAGTGCTGAAAGCGCACAAAGTCCGAGATCGTTTGTCGCACTCCCCCCGATCCCAAGCAGGATCGCCTTCGCTCCCGAGGCCAGCGCGGCAGAAATCAACTCACCGGTGCCGGTGGATTCCGCAAGCCAGGGATCGCGCTGGGACAACGGCAACTGGACCAGCCCGCTCGCGATCGCCATTTCGATGACCCCCAGAATGTCATCCGATGCGAGGGAAACTTTCATCAACTCCCGTGCGGAAGCGGGAATCGATCCCATACGCACCAATCCGAATCCGGCACGAACCGGCTCTCCGCAGGGACCGGTGACCATTGCCTCACACCACTTGCCTCCGGAGCTTTCCGTGAGAATCGTGCCAAACCCCTCGCCCCCATCGGCCAGCGGACAGAGGTCCAGCGCCCAATCCGGATGCCGACGGAGCAGTGCCTCCGCCGCCACGGCACAGGCATCCCCCGCACTCAGCGAATTTTTAAATTTGTCAAAAGCAACAAGAACCCTCGTCATGACCGGGATCAACTGGGCAACAAATCGGCCCCGATCGCCGCGGCCTCGCGCGCGGTTGCCCCCGGCGTGGTCGCGTTGATTATCTCCGCAAGCCCGGGTTCCGACTTCGTCTTGTCCACGGCGGCATGCACGGCGGCGTTAACGATCACATTGGAACGAACGTTCCGAACAGTTTTGTCACGCCAGCCGTGTTGGAAAGATCCCTGCAAAGGCCTCCTTCCGAGCGTCCCGGCGCAATGACCTTGCCGAGCGGCGCAAGGCTGCGCTGGAACCCCCATCCCACCTGGCCGTTTTTGCCGAGCAGGAGAACTTTCATGCGGAGCGCTTCGCGTAATTTTTTTCGACCCAATCGCGATACGCTCCGGACTGGACGTTGGCGATCCATGGCTGGTTGTCGAGATACCATTGGACCGTTTTGCGGATGCCGGTATCAAAGGTCTCCGCCGGACGCCATCCGAGTTCCTTCTCGATTTTGCGGGCATCGATCGCATACCGCCTGTCATGGCCCGGACGGTCAGTCACGGTTGTGATCTGGTCGCGATACGATCCCTCCTTCGCCCGGATTCCGTCGAGCAGATCGCAGATCGTGTGAACAATCTCGATGTTGGGTTTTTCGTTCCACCCGCCGATGTTGTAGGTCTCGCCGACCGTACCGGCCTCGAGAACCCGGCGGATCGCGCTGCAGTGATCGCCGACATAGAGCCAGTCGCGGATCTGCTGACCGTCGCCATAAATGGGAAGCGGCTTCCCGGCGAGTGCATTCACGATCATCAGGGGGATCAGCTTTTCAGGAAACTGCAGAGGCCCGTAGTTGTTCGAGCAGTTTGTGGTGACCACTGGCAGGCCGTAGGTGTGATGGTAGGCGCGCACCAGGTGGTCGCTCGCGGCCTTGGAGGCGGAATACGGGCTGTTCGGCTCGTAGCGGTTCGTCTCCGAAAACGCGGGATCGGACTTCTTCAACGAACCGTAAACCTCATCGGTCGAGACGTGGAGAAAACGGAATCCGCCCTTCTCGTCAGCGGGCAGGGCGTTCCAATACCCGCGGACCGACTCAAGCAGTTCGAACGTGCCGACGATATTCGTCTGGATGAAGTCCCTCGGCCCGTGGATCGAGCGGTCCACATGGGACTCGGCGGCGAAGTTGACAACCGCCCTCGGCTGGTGTTCTTCCAGAAGCCTCCCCACCACCCCGGCATCCCCGATATCGCCCTGCACAAAAATGTGGCGGGCATCGCCCGTGAGGCATGACAAGCTCTCGAGGTTTCCGGCATACGAAAGCTTGTCCAGATTCACAAGCGGTGTCCCGGCCTCACGGATCCAGTCGATGACAAAGTTCGCTCCAATAAACCCGGCTCCGCCGGTGACGAGAATGGTTGGATTCATAGTTTGTAAAGGTATCCGGGGGCCACTTCACCTGACCGGCATGCTTGTTTGCACGCCGTGGTGGTAAGGCCCCAGCATAATTCGCCCATCTGTCATCGGGCAACACCAAACGGACCGCAATCCCGTCAAACAGAGATGAGCAGAGCCCCCGAATCCTGGGCGCTTCCACCGCCCACGGACCCGCGGGCCCGGCGCTGGATCAGGGAGAAAAGCACATCGCACGGCACGCTCAGCCACCGGGCCTCCGAGGATGGCATCGCCTCCACGAGGTCGAGCAGAACATCCGGATCCCGCTCGATGGCATTCGCAATCTGACCCTTCGTCAGTTGGATCGAATTGCATTTCGTGCGGGCCAGAATGTAATCCAGATCCGCCTTCAGAAGCTCAAACTGGTCGTCGGTCAAAAGCATAATGTTCTCCAATCCGCTCGGGCGTGAAAATTGATTTTCCCCTGGTGGCATGATGTCGAGGAAAGCACCGGCACCAGCCCGTCTGATCCGGCATCATAGCGACAGAAGGAGGCCCGCCAACGGGAATCTCCCGAGATCTTCCCGCAGGGCTGAACGGCCTCAACCGGAACGACGGCCTCAACAACCCAGCCGCCGGGCACAACCTCGCAGCGGCTCTCAAACTCCGGAGGCCTCACCATCAGATCGGCGGGAGTTAACACACCTGCCTTCATCGACAGATAATCCTCCGGACGGATCCGCATGTGCATTCGATGGTTTCCCGGCGCGACATGCATCTCGGTGTAATAACCGGCCCCATCAGCTTCCAGAAAAATCTCAAAAACGTCACCCATCTCCCAAAAATACTGCGAATCCCCGGTCGCGCGCGTGAAAACCTCACCGTCCCGTAGATCGGCCCGCACCAGCAGGGCCTCGGGGCAACAGACGATCCGCACCGTGCCTGTGGAAAAGTCGGAGCGCTCACCGACAACCTGTCTGAGAGCAACGGGCACGGCGTCCTCCAATGAGGACCGCAGATCCTTCAAACACCCGGCGGGGGCGACTGGAAGACTCATGCGGCCGGATGCTCGGAAGATTTCACGAGAAGGGTGAAGCCAGCCGCCAAAATCACGCACACTCCCCCACCGACAACGATGTAGAGGGAATCCAAATCGGGCATGTGAGCAAGCGCCTCGCCCAAGCCGAGTGCCACCGTGATCTGCGGCAGCACGATAAAGAAGTTGAACACCCCCATGTAGAATCCCATTTTCTCAGCAGGCAGCGAGTTCGCCAGCATCGCATAGGGCATCGAAACGATCGACGCCCAGGCAATGCCGACTCCCAGCATCGAAACCAGCAGCATCTCCTTGCTGGAAATCACCGCTATGGACACCAGTCCAAGGCCTCCGAGGAGCAGGCACACCACATGGATCGCCTTGGCGGAAAATTTTCTCGTGAGCGCAAGCAGGACGAAAGAGAAAACGAAACAGACCGCATTGTAGGCGGAAAAGCAGACCCCCGTCCACTGGCCGGCCTCCGCGACGAGCGCCGGAAATTCCGCCGTCCCCTTCACCGCGCCGAAGACGTGCTTCGCAATCGCGGGGGAAAAATAGATCCACATCGAAAACATTCCGACCCATGTGAAAAACTGGACCAAGGCCAGCTCCCTCATCGTCACGGGCATCGTCTTCAATCCGTGAAAAAACTCCCGGAAAAATCCCCCCACCCCCTTGTGCTCTTCTTTCATCCTCCGGAAAGCCTCCATGTCCACCGGCGGGTATTCGCGTGTCGTCAAAATCGTCCAAACCACCGCGGCCACGAAGACGAACGCTCCGCAGTAAAAGGAATACCGCACGGCGGCGGGCACATGTCCGGTCGGGGCCGTGCCGGGGACACCGAATTTTTCCGTGAGGATATACGGCAGCGCCGACGCGAGAATGGCGCCGAAGCCGATAAAGAGGCTCTGCACGGCAAACCCCTGCTTCCTCTGCTCCTCGGGAAGCATGTCCGCCACGAATGCCCTGAAAGGCTCCATGCTGATGTTGACCGAGGCATCGAGAATCCACAGCAGGCCGGCGGCCATCCACAGCGCGGAGGAATTCGGCATCAGCGCCAGGGC
>Ga0163199_1001327_pt1 | contig 15497 bp, 6 predicted proteins | sample PL_2010_150m_FD_113537 | JGI IMG/M metagenome (GOLD analysis project Ga0163199, IMG submission 113537) | Freshwater microbial communities from Powell Lake, British Columbia, Canada to study Microbial Dark Matter (Phase II) - PL_2010_150m | ecosystem: Environmental > Aquatic > Freshwater > Lake ... | reverse complement strand
TTAAAAGGTATGATGAGAAAGCTAAACATACAGAGTTTATGAAACTTAACAAACTTGCTAAAACACTGGGGTACAGTTTAAATGAAATTGTGGTTCATCAGTAGGCACGGAGTGCCGAAGCAATCTTTTTCACCACCATAGACACATAGGCCACAATAGAAATACGAATTATTTTCTTTGCGAGCTTAGCGTAAACCAGCTGGCGCGCATTTCCTAACGCGTGCCTTGTCACTGCTCGTCTTTGACGAGCCTTAATCCTTAAGACAACGAACACTGAACGCATTAACACGAGAGGAAGGATAGAGCGAAACACTTGGATCAGGATCATTTATCCCGTGCGCCCAGGCTTTAGCAGCTCCGAGTGGTGTTGAAGACCAGAAGAACGTTGCAAAACCCTGGAAATCCCAGCCTCTGTTGATATGTCTTGAACCGGATAAGAGCGCATTAAAACCGGAGTAACCGGAATATTTCAGCGGACTTCCGGCAAAGCCATTGTTGATGTAGGCAGCGAATAAAGTGTTCCAGTTATTCTCAGTTGGGATATGCCAGCCCGGCGGACAAAATCCCTGGTCAGCCGGGGTTTCATCAAATAGCATCAGTTCATCCCATTGGTAAAGACCACCTTGATTGGTGCAGTTGATTGGATTGTCATTGTAACAATACTTTTCCGCCAGGCAGTTGTCTCGTTGATCCTGGGATGAGGAGAGGATTGTTCCGTAATTGAGATTTGAAGCCAACCAGCACTGGGTACCGATTTGCACGGTTTGGTATATTTTATTATCCCTGATGTCAGTGATCGGATTTCCGCAATTGACAATTGATAATGGATAATTGATAATATGGGTATGTGCAAGAGCGCTGCAGAGTGCGGCATTCGTGTAGGTATAGGTGATTGTGTGGGTACCTGTACCCGCTGCAGCCGGGTTGAAGATACCGGTGATCGAATTTACTCCGGCGCCTAAATAGGTTCCTCCAAGCGGGATTCCACCTTTGAGTTTGATCGGCTTTGCATTGACCGTTGTGATAGTGTCGAAGCAGGCGATGAAGGTGACAACCGGAGAAGCTGAAATATTCATTGTGATGATATTGGAGGTTGCAGGATTTCCGATGGGGCAGACAATGTTTGATGTGAGGATGCATAAGATCTGGTCACCGGATAATGGATTGTAGGTGTAGGTGGATGAGTTTGTGCCGACACTTACACCATTGACCTTCCATTGATACACAGGTAAACTTCCCCCGTTGCCCGGAGTTGCCGTATAGGTCACCGCGATGCCGGAGCAGACCGGGTTTGCAGATGCGGTAATATTCAGGGTAACGGGATGATTCGGGTTGACGGTCATCAGATACGGGATGCTGGATGCCGGATTGTTGGATGTGCATTGTTCTGACGAAGTAAGAACACAGGAAACCAGATCACCATTCAGTGGAACATAAGAATAGGTTGGCTGATCCGTTCCAACTCCAATTCCATTAACCTTCCATTGGTAGGATGGTAAAGTTCCTTTGTTCAAGGGATATGCTGTAAATGTGACAGAAGTCCCGGTACAAACCGGGTTTTGGGAAGCCGTTACAGTAACACTTACCGGAAGGTTTGGATTTACGACCATTGTAATAGAATTCGAGGTTGCAGGGTTGTTTGAAATGCACACGGTAAGTGAAGAAGTTAGCGTGCAGGTTACAACATCATTGTTCAATGGAGTGTAACTAAACGTTATGGAATTTGTTCCGGAATTGATCCCGTTGACTTTCCATTGATAAACCGGGCTTGATCCGGGATGGGTCGGATAGGCTGTAAATGTGACCGGTGTTCCTGCACAGACGTTGTATGCAGATGCGCTGATATCAACTTTCACCGAGTCCCCGGGATTTACAGTAACGGGAAAATCAACGGTTGTTCCGGAGCAACTTCCGATTTTCGGAGTAATGTGATAGGTGACAATTCCAGGAGTTGAAAGTGAATTGGTTAATACCTGATTAATCACCAATCCTGAATCAGCGCTGAAACCTGTGATAGTTCCTGATGTAAGGCTGGCAGTCCAATGAAATGTTGTACCGGTAACATTTGATGTTAAAGTTATCTCTGTGGAATCACCTGAACATATAGATTTGGAAAGTGGATTGTTTGTAACTGAAGGAACTGGATTAGTTGTCACTATTATTGTATCTGATACCGGGCAATGAACATCTGAAACCTTAACCCAGTATGTTCCTGGAGCTTTCACCCAAATTGTCTGAGTACTGTCTCCTGTGCTCCAATCATACCATGATCTTCCAGCGCCTGCATCCAATAGGATGCTATCACCACTACAGATTTGTCTATCGGGTCCAAAATTGACGGGTGTAAAGAAATAATAAGAAATATTTATAGTATCGCTTAAATTGCAACCCCCTTCTTCGGTAGTATGCACCCAATAAGTCCCTGGGCTTTTCACCCATATAGTTTGAGATGTATCACCGGTATTCCAAAGGTAAGTGTCTCGTCCATAACCTGCGTCAAGCAAAGTACTGTCACCCGGGCATATCTCCCGGTCAGTGCCTAAGTATAAGGTGCTGAAATCAGAAAAATAAGCCATTTTAGCATAATCGGCAGTATCTGTTGCTGAACATCTTGAAAATAAAGCAAATTGAAATCTTCCTTTTGTGTTTGTTATAGTACATGTTGTTCCAAGCGGAATATTGGACAACCCACCTGCAGTCACTTGGACCAAGGTACCAAAAGTGCCGGGAACTATGTAATAAGTGTTTGTATCAAAACCAGGAACAGGAGGAGTAAATTCAAAGCCGGATAAATAGATTTTTTTTGTGATCAGCTCACAATTTATCATCGGGTCTTTCCCCCTGGGAGGGGTCATCGTATAGAGCACCCTTCTGGACCCTGCACAGCTTAAAGGGGGAACAATTACTGAAGTCGCCTGGGGAGAATGCCCAAAAGGATATACCTGATCAGGAGAAACGAAATGGAAGACAAGTATGGGTTTATCTGACTGAATATGACAATCTACGCCAAGAACTCCTCCACTTGACCAGATCATTCTGATGTCAATCGAATCCCCGCGATTTATTGTTCTTGATATGATCTTTATGCTGTCATTGTATGTTATTGAGGTGGAATCTTCAAAAGCATAAATATAGATATCATCTCTTTGAAATACTGAACTCCCATAACTAAAGGCGAATTCTTTACCTGCGAGATGCCTCGGTATAAGTTGAGCTCCTGCTATATCTTCCGAATTATTTGATGTACTTGGAATATGCACGGCATCATCAGAAATGGTCACGGCTACCGGTTTATTTGAAAAAACGAAAGATCCCGCGAGATGATTTGTAGAATCGCCCGAGATGGCGCTTCCGTTCCATGTTTGCCCGCGGTTTAAAAGGATGTTTACCGTATCGTGGGCATTATGACCTACGATGAGAACGCGCGGTACAATTTGGATTATGGTAGAGTCATCGGTAGCCACAATTTCAAAAGTATTTAATGCAGGAGGATCAGAAAACTCATAATTTGAAAAATGATGCTGGGAGGGAATGATGAATTCATAGCCCAATGCATTTTTGCCCAAAAGCGGCCATGTTTCGGCATTATGGGGGGATTGAACCTCATAGAAAGCTGTAATCCTTTTATCCGAGGTGATATGCAGTCCGGTATTAAGAACCGAATTGGCAGGTTTTGTTTCGACAAGGTCAATAAAATCTGTAAGATCAACCATACCGGCCAAATCATTATTTACAATGGTTATGATGGGAGTAAATGAAGGATTGGCAGGTTGAACAACCGTTACCGTGGCAGGGCCTTCAGCAGTAGTAAAATAAAGCCGTATGGGACGGTTCAGGTTTTGATACAGGACAGGACTGGGAGGAACGAACTGATGAGTTACAGGCGGAGCGGCAAACCAGAATTCATGGTCTGATTGAGAGAATACCGCTTTGGATGAAAACAGCAAGAAAATAATAATCCATTGTTGTTTTATCAATCTGCCTTTTATTCCCTGTGATACAGTAACAATCATCTTTAATCTCTTAGGGGTTAATTCCCCGCCGCTTGCGGCGGATAAACAGTAATTCCCGAAGATACCCCGCTGCTCTGCGGCGGGGAGCTTCATTTAATTATCTGATCTGTTAAGAACCCCAACCCCCATTATATTAATGTGTTTTGTGTTTATTCAACATTTCTTACAATTAAAAATACTTTCTTTTAGATTAGGATTCTACATCGAATAACAAATCTGAATGAATTTTCTTGTAAAAATAGCTGAAAAATGCAATATAAGCAAGCCAATACACTGAATTTCCGATTTTGCAAACAAATCACCGGGCTTGTGGTTGAGAAGTATATCCACTAAGGCCCGGTGATTGTTTTGGATAGAAGGTTCCAACTTTTCCTGAACCCAATCTTTGAACAAAAGGTTCGAAAATTTACAAATGCGTAACCTGTCTGATTTCTCAAATTTTTATGATCTTGATGAAGTCATTATTGGCAGGGATAAAAATCAGAGGTTGATAACGGGTTAGGCACATTTGGTGGACAAAATGTTCTGATTACGTCGTTGGTTGTAAAACCAGGACATCCATTTCCTGCATCCACAAAATGCCATCGCAAGACAATACAGGGGTAATTTGAATCATCCCAATTTAAACCAGTCCAGGTGTATACGGGTCCTGATGAGAATGGCTGATTTGCGCCTATTTGTCTGTAACCCGTTGATCCATCCCATTCCCAAACCGAAATATACCATGTTAGGCACGACCAACAAACTGTTACACCATCTCCATTTGTTACTGTGACATCAAGCGACGTTAAAGGTGCGCATAAATAATTACAATCCGATTCGGGGACATTCCTGGAATCAGCAAAACTTACCTGACCGGGAGTTCCGGCTTTAACTTTATCAGGCAATATGAAGGCAATAACAGTCATCATTGCGATCAGAATGAAATATATTTTTCTCATAGCCATAAAATTTTGTAGGATATTAATGCTATTTTATTTTAACTTCAATCTTCTTTTTCGTAAGAAAGATCAAGAGACCGTCAATTCAGGATTATCCCGGAATCCTGTATTGAATTATTTTCTTTTTTTGTACCTTTGCATGAACCTCCTTCTTTTGTTTGTGATTTGATGGTTATCGAGATTATTATATTACATTCAGAGGTAAGGGGGTTTTTATTTTGCTGAAATCTTAATATAGGAAGGGTATAGATAGATTAAGATTTTGTCATATTAGTTTGGTGGTTTTTAAAAAAGGCAATAAAAAATCAAATCAAATCAAATCAAATCAAATCAAATCAAAATTACAAATATACAATATAAATTGTATAAAATCAAGTAAAATTTATGCACAACCACAATAATTCTGTTATGGAAAAGTTTCAACACTTTTCCCAAAACCCACACTGCGTTAGGGATTTGAGTGGAAAGCCCGGAGCGAGGAACGAGCGAGGACTTGGAACGGAAAGCCCGACCCGAAGGGGAACGCCCAAATCAATTAAAAATTAAAAATTAAGAATGAAGAATTGCTTTTTTGTGGCTTTAGCGTTTTAGGGGCTTTGCGGTAGAATAGCCATTCGCTTTTCGCTATTCGCCTTTAGCTATTTCACAACTTTATAACTCGCCAACTCACCAGCTCGCCAGGTAACGAATCCCTAATTGCCGTTTGCTGACCCCTAACCTTGTCCGCCTGTCCGCCTGTCCGCCAATGAGCACTCATCACTTCGCATTTCGACTAAAGATTAAATTCTTACTTTTGCCTTACTAACAAGGTTGAAATTAATACTCAGGTAAGATGTACGAATTCATCAAAGGACGGTTAACAGAGAAGACTCCCACCTATGCGGTGATCGAAGCCAACGGCATCGGATACCTGCTGCATATTTCATTGCATACCTATTCGCAGCTAAAAGAGAATGAACACTGCATGTTGCTGGTGCATTTGGTTGTGCGCGAAGATGCCATGATACTTTTCGGGTTCGCAGAAGCCGATGAACGTGAACTGTTCCGCCAGCTCATCAGCGTTTCCGGCGTAGGTCCCAATACTGCACGGATGATCTTGTCGTCAGTGCAACCATCTGAAATCGCCCAGGCCATTGTCCAGGGAAATGCGCCCTTGCTGCAAAGCATCAAAGGCATCGGCTCAAAAACTGCCCAGCGCCTTATTGTTGACCTGAAAGACAAACTTTCGAAGGACCTGATGCCCTTTGAAAAATTGCCTGGCGGATACAATACAAAGAAAGATGAAGCGTTATCAGGATTGATAATCCTCGGCTTTTCCAAGATGGTTGCCGAGAAAGCGCTTACTAAAGTTATCGAGAAAGAAGGCTCGGCTTTACCGGTGGAACAACTGATCAGGCATGCTTTGAAAATTTTATAAGAAAAGGGCATGTCCTGTGACTGCTTTTTCTCGCATATTGTTTATATGAATTCTGGATTTAGTGAGAATAAATAGTTACATCCTTCGTCACGGGTATGTCTTCCTGATGCTGTTCCTGGCCGGGAATTCTTACGCTTTCACTATTCCAGGCAACGCTAAAAATGATGTGGCTTCCTTTCCCGGATTGCCCCCCGACAGCCTTCCGAAAGGGGATACCATTAAACTCCGTTATCCGTTCAATGAAGAATCCACCACCCCTGGATCTTCTTCTAATAATTTATACCTCAAAAATCCTTCCAACTTCCAGACAACGATAGAGTATGACCCGGTGACGCACCAGTATGTGAGGGTCTATAAGATCGGGAAAATGACTTACCATATTCCCGAAACTATGACATTCGAGGAATTTCAGGAGATGGATAACAGGCAGATGCTCCAGAGATATTGGAAAGAAAGAGCAGAAGCAGCCAGCATCGATAACAACAAAGGGGTCATCCCGAAATTGCATATCGGAGGAAAGGTATTTGAAACCATCTTCGGCAATAACACTGTTGACATTCGTCCCCAGGGTTCGGCGGAGATCACCTTCGGGATCGTTTCCAACCGCCGCGACGACCCGATGCTGAACACACGCCAGCGCCGGCAAACGAACTTCGATTTCAACGAGAAGATCCAGATGAACGTGATCGCCAAGATTGGCGATAAAATCGAATTCAAGTGCAACTACAACACAGAAGCAACCTTCGAATTTGAGAATAAATTAAAGCTGAAATATGAGGGAAAAGAAGATGACATTATCCAGCTGATAGAAGGCGGGGATGTGAACCTCCCGCTCAACAGCACCCTGATCAGGGGTAACGAGAGCCTTTTTGGGATTAAGACCAAGTTGCGCTTCGGAAGGGTTACCGTGACGGCCCTTTATTCGCAGCAGAAAAGCGAAACCAAGAACATTACCGTGCAGGGAAATGCACAAACCACGAAATTTTCGATTCATGCCGATGAATATGAAGAAAACCGGCATTTCTTCGTTGCTCAAAAATTCCGCAGCAAGTATAAGACTGCCCTTAAAACACTACCGGTGGTTTCCTCGAGTATGAACATCCTTCGGATGGAAGTGTGGGTGACCAATGTCGGCGCCGCCGTCACCGATAACCGGAACATCATTGCCTTTATGGACCTGGGTGAAAATGATCCTTTCAACAAGGCAAGATTCCATGGCAATTACGGTAAAAGTAACCCTTCCAATAAATCCAACGACCTGCTACAGGTGATCATGCCACACCTTACAGATTCAACCTATGTCAGGAACATCAATAAAGTAAGCGACTATCTTGCCCGAAGCTTTGGCCTTACTTCCGGCCAGGATTTCGAAAAAGTTGAAAGCGCCCGCAAACTCCTTCCCTCTGAATATTCCTTTAATTCCAAGCTGGGCTTCATCTCCCTGAATACTACGCTCAACTCTGACCAGGTACTCGCGGTTGCTTACCAGTACCAGGTAGTCGGAGATACCACGGTATACCAGGTAGGGGAGTTTGCAAACCAGGGGATCAATAGTCCTTCCTGCCTCATCGTGAAGCTGCTTAAAAGTACTGCCCTTAATACCCGGATCCCAATGTGGAACCTGATGATGAAAAACGTGTACTCCTTAAGCGCATACCAGGTTCAAAGCCAGGATTTCAATTTAAACATCCTCTATTCCGGGAATAAAAACGGTGTTCCTACTGCTTACATCACCGAAAGCAGGATCAGTGGCGTTCCCCTCCTGCGGGTTTTGAACTTTGATAACCTTAATCAGCAGGGCAATCCCCCCTCCGACGGGATGTTCGATTTTCTCGATGGTGCAGCCACTCAGGGAGGAACCATCCAGGCTTCCAACGGAAGGATCTTCTTTACCGTCCTCGAGCCATTCGGACAGGACCTCAGGGATTCCATCTATGACCCGATGGACCCTCAGCATTCACTCGAACTGGCAGCTAAATATTGCTTTGATTCCTTATACACGGTGACACGTACCATGGCAAAGCAATATCCCGATAAGAACAAATTTGTCCTGGAAGGATTTTTAAAATCCTCAACCGGGGCCGAGATTTCTCTCAATGCGTTGAATGTTCCCCAGGGATCTGTGAGGGTGACAGCCGGCGGGGTTCAGCTGACGGAGAACGTAGATTATACGGTGGATTATACACTTGGAAGGGTCAGGATCATTAACGAAGGGATCCTCAATTCCGGTACCCCAATCAATATCTCAATGGAAAGCACCCAGATGTTCAATATCCAGACCAAGCGGTTGATGGGTGCACATGTCGATTACAAGATCAACAAGGATTTTATCATCGGAGGTACCATTCTCAACCTCAATGAACGTCCGTTGACGCAGAAGGTCAATTATGGAGATGAACCGATCTCCAATACGATGTGGGGATTGAGTCTCACTTACCGGACCGAGTCGAGGCTCATCACCCGGATCGTGGATATGCTTCCATTTATTCACACCAAGACCATCTCGAAGATAGCAGTGGATGCGGAATTTGCGCAGTTCATCCCGGGCCATTCAAAATCCATCGGAAGCACCGGTACTTCCTACATCGATGATTTTGAAGGTGCACGTTCAACCATTGATCTGAAAAATTACGGAACCTGGTTCCTGGCCAGTACTCCGCAAGGACAAACTTCTCCTGCAATGTTCCCCGAAGGCGCTTCCGGAACAGGGCTTGCATACGGATTCAACCGGGCAAAGCTATCGTGGTACATTATCGATCCTTTATTTTACGACAAGAACCAAAACCTGATCCCGCCCAACGTCAACAACACGGAACTTTCCAAAAACGAAGTCCGCCAGGTGTGGGAAACTGAGGTTTTTCCAAATAAACAACCCCTGAATGGGGTACCGGTAAACCTGGCTGTTTTAAATTTGGCCTATTATCCTTCTGATCGCGGTCCATACAATTACGATGTCAAACCAGGGGCCTTCTCGAAAGGAATTGCCAGCGACGGTTCGCTCCAGTTCCCTGAGACGCGTTGGGGAGGCATGATGCGGAAAATCGAATCTACCGATTTTGACGCTACCAATATCCAATACATTGAATTCTGGATGATGGATCCATTTTCAAAAGATTCCACCATCTCCGGCGACCTGTATTTCAACCTGGGTGATGTTTCGGAAGATATCCTCCGCGATGGCAGAAAATCCTTTGAAAACGGGTTACCTGCCTCCGGTTCCATTACCAATGTGGATACAACAATATGGGGAAGGGTTCCTTCCGTTCAGGCACTGGTGGATGCATTTGATAATACTCCGGGTTCACGCCAGTACCAGGATGTGGGATATGACGGGTTAAGCGATAATGATGAACGGACCTTCTTCGATTCGACCTACCTGCAGAAAATTGCCGGCCTTTACGGGGTAAATACACAAGCCTACCAACTGGCGCTCCGGGACCCTTCGGCCGATGATTTCCATTATTTCCGGGGTACCGATTACGATAACCAATCGATATATTCCAGTGTTCTCGAGCGTTATAAGAACTATGCAGGAGTAGAAGGTAACTCTCCTGCATCCGATAATTCACCGGAGAAATACCCGACCATGTCTACCACCCTCCCCAATGTGGAAGACATCAATCATGACAATACCCTGAGTGAGGCCGAACGCTATTACCAATATGTCGTTCACCTGAGCCCCGATAAAATGAAGCCTGGACAAAATTATATCACGAATGTTTACCGTGCGATCGATATCCCATTGGCCGACGGATCGAGGGGAAGTGTCAGGTGGTTCCAGTTCAAGATCCCCATCCGGACCCCGGATAAAACGGTTGGTAATATCCAGGGATTTACTTCCATACGTTTCCTGCGTATGTTCTTCAAGGGTTTTCAGAAGAATGTCGTTTGCCGTTTTGCCACGCTTGAACTTTCGCGGGGCGAATGGAGAAAATATGCATACGACCTGCTTCAGCCTGGTGAATACATCCCTGACAACAACCAGAACCAGACGACCTTCGACATTGCTACAGTCAGCATTGAAGAAAATGGCAGCAAACAACCCATCCCCTATGTGATTCCGCCGGGTATCACCCGCGAAACAAACTGGGGATCTACCAACCAACAACAACTGAACGAACAATCGATGGTTCTGAAGGTCTGTAACCTGGTGGACGGGGATGCACGTGCCGCCTTCAAAACCTGCGAATTCGATTTTCGCCAGTTCAAGAGGCTGCAGATGTTCGTCCATGCTGAACAGTCGATCCGCAGCCAGAGTGTCAAGAACGGAGACCTCACCATTTTCATGCGCGTAGGATCCGACTTTACCTTAAACTATTATGAGTACGAAATTCCCCTGACCTTCACGCCCTGGGGTACCAGTTCCACCAACCCGGATGCGATCTGGCCCGATGCCAATGCTTTTAACGTCGACTTGGCCCGCCTGGTGCAGGTTAAAGAGGACCGGAATATTGCGATGCGATCGCCCGGGAACAACATAACCACTTCTACTCCTTTTGTCGAAAATGAGGGTACCAACCATATTACCGTGGTCGGATCTCCTTCCATCAGCGATGTAAAAGCCATCATGATCGGGCTCCGGAATCCTAAAAAGAACAGCCAGTCGACCAATGATGACGGACAGGCAAAATGTGCGGAGATCTGGGTGGATGAACTTCGCCTTACAGATTTCAATAAAAGTGGAGGATGGGCTGCAACGGCCCGCATCGCTGCCGACCTTGCCGATCTCGGACGGGTTCAGCTTACCGGTTCTTACATGAGCGATGGCTTCGGAACCATCGAACAGAAACAAACACAGCGGGAAATGAAATCCACCACGGGATTTGGATTTGATACCGACCTTGAACTTGGGAAATTCTTCCCGGAAAAGTCGGGCATCCGTATTCCCATGCATTTCGATTATTCCCTGCTCAAGAGCACTCCAAAATACGACCCCCTCAATCCTGATATCCTTTTTAAAGATGAACTGAAGACCTATACCTCGCAGAGCCAGAAGGATTCTGTTCGTGCCTTATCGGAAGAATATACACAGCGAAAGAACTTCAACCTGATGAATGTCAGGAAAGACCGTATAGGGGAAAAAAAAGCAAAGATCTACGACATTGAAAATTTCAACATCAGCTATGCTTATTCCGAGATCTTCCAACGGAATCCGGACATCGAATACGATCTGAAGAAGAAATATACAGGAGGAATCGGGTACAACTATGCGGCAGTACCTAAAAATGTTACGCCCTTTTCCAAAACAAAAGCGCTCACCAGGCACAAAGCTTACAAGCTGATCTCCGATTTCAATTTCTATTACCTGCCCAAGTCATTCTCATTCCGTACCGATATGAACCGCGAATTCGAGCAACGAAAATTCCGGAATAAAAGCATTGCCGATATCCCTATGGAGACCTTCTATATCAAGAGGTGGGAATGGACAAGGGTTTATGATCTGAAGTACGATTTTTCAAAAGCCCTCAAGTTTACACTTGTGGCGAATGCCAACGCTTATGTGAACGAACCACCGGGAAAGATCGACCGTTCAAACCAGCAGCAGGTATGGGACCAGATCTTTTCCTTCGGCACCATGAACAATTATAACCAGCAGTTTTCCGGAACTTATGACCTTCCATTTTCCAAGATCCCTTATTTCGAGTGGATCACGGTAACTGCAGGATACCAAGCCAACTACCACTGGACAGCCAGCCCGATTTCCCTCCAGGCACGTCTGGGCAATACCATCGAGAATTCAAGCACCAAGGTGCTGAACGGGAGACTGAACCTGGTCAATATCTACAACAAGGTGCCTTACCTGAAAAAGATCCTCCAGGCCAATACAACTTCAGGGAAACAGAATCCTAACCAATCGTCGAAAAATAAACCGGATAAATCTCAGGCAAAAATTGACAGCCTGAAAAAAGAAACTCCCGGATTTAATTTCGGCAAATTTATTAAGGATGGAGCCTTGAGGATCCTTATGAGCGTCCGCACCGTAGGAATCAATTATACGATGGGCGAAGGTACCCTGATCCCGGGTTTTAATCCCACTCCAGTCGCTCTGGGCAACAACTGGACACAAAATGCGCCCGGACTCGGTTTTGTATTCGGAGGCCAGAAGGATATCCGTCCTGGTGGTGAAGCCTGGTTTACCAGGGACTCCATGCTGGTGCAACCATATTTCAACAAGTACAACGATAACCTGTCGCTCACGGCCTCCCTTGAGCCATTGCCGGATCTGAAAATCGAGATCAACGCCATTCGCACCTATAGCCATTCTCACCAGGAATATTATAAATATTCAGACACCCTCGGAAAGTTTGACCAATTTTCGGCCACGGACAATGGTGCCTTTACCATGTCGTATATCATGATCGGTACCAGTTTTGCCAAGAATGGTGAAAACACCATCTCCCCACTGTTTGAAAAGATGAAAGCATACCGGCAGGAGATCGCCCAGCGTTATTCTGCCCAGAATCCATGGTCAGCCGGAAAGACGGATACAACAGGGTTCCCCGTAGGTTACAGGGCTACCGACCAGGAAGTTCTCAATACGGCTTTCCTGGCGGCTTATTCCGGAAGAAATCCTTCAAAGATCGGATTGAGTGCATTCCCAAGATTTCCGCTTCCAAACTGGAGAATCACATATGATGGATTGTCAAAGATCCGCTCAATAAAAAAATTCTTACGGACCTTTACCATTTCACATGCTTATCTGTCAACCTATTCTGTGGGATCGTTCACTTCGAATATTCAATACAAAGAAAAGGATGGATATCCTACAGAACTTGACAACGCCGGTAATTATATTCCCAAGAACCAGGTCAGTGTGGTTTCCATCACAGAGCAGTTCAACCCGCTGATCAAATTCGATATGGGCTGGGTAAACAGCCTCTTGTCCTCTATCGAATGGAAACGGGCACGGAACCTCTCTTTCAGCTTTGTGAACAACCAGCTCACCGAAGTCTTCACCAACGAATTCATCATAGGCCTGGGATACCGCTTCAAGAATATCCGTCTTTCCTTTATCTCCCTGGGGATGGCCGGAAAAAAGAGCAAATATTCGAGCGACCTGAACATCAAAGCCGATTTCTCGATTCGACGTAACAAAACAATGCTGCGAAGGATCGATGAAGCGATCAACCAGATATCGACCGGCCAGCAGGTGACCTCCATCAACTTCACGATCGATTACAACCTCAACCAGCGTTTCAATATCCGGTTCTATTTTGATAAAGTCATCAACTCACCGTATGTTTCCAACCAATACCGCACCTCCAACACCAAAGGCGGACTTACACTGAGGTTCACCTTGTCACAATGATGACAGATCAGAAGAGAAAGATTTTAGGAGTTTTCCAAAAAAGACTATTTTTGATGCTCAAATAACCAAATCTAATTTTTTATGAACGTACCCGGAAATTTAAAGTACACAAAAGATCATGAATGGCTGAAAGCAGAAGGTGATGAAGCCCTTATCGGGATCAGCGATTACGCACAGCATGAATTGGGTGATATCGTATTTATTGAAGTGGAAACAGTAGGGGAGATCCTGCAGAAAGGCGAATCTTTCGGAACCATTGAAGCCGTGAAAACGGTGTCGGATATGTATATGCCCGTGAATGGCGAAATTCTTGCATTCAACGAGGCCCTTATTGCAAAACCCGAGACTCTCAACCAGGATCCCTATGAAGCAGGCTGGGTGATCCGGATTAAGATCAATAATCCGGACGAGATCGGCCAGTTGCTTTCGGCAGCGGATTATTCAACCCTTATCGGGGGATGATCCCGGTTTTTTAAGAACCCCCACTCTTTGAAGAATTTCTTTCATTATCACATTCCGGGAATCCTGTGGATTGCCGTCATCCTTGTGCTGACCTGCATCCCGGGAACCTTGATCCCGCAAGTTCCGTTGTACCTTGATCTTTTCCAACCGGATAAACTGGTACACTTGTTTCTTTTCGCAGTGCTGGTATTCCTGATTCTACTTGGTCTTCGGAACCAATGGCGAGATAGGCTGGCAAACCGGTTAGCAGTGTTGATCGCCCTGAATATTGGAGTTCTGTTGGGAGGAATAACGGAATTGTTACAGGCAACGCACCTGGTCACTGGCAGGCAGTGTTCCGTTTACGATTTCATCGCCGATGTTGCAGGGTGTTTCCTGGGTTGGGGGATCTTCGTATTTTGGAAGAAAAGAAACCAATAAAATAAACTGTTCGTTATTCATTGTTCTCTTTTCACTGGCAATTGTTCGTTGTTCACTTTTTAATAAATCTATCTCGCATAGTTAGTGAACAGTGAAAGATGGTCAGTGAACAAATAAAAATGAAAAGTGAACAGTAAGGTTGCTCGGCGGAGTTTGTGACTCCGCCGCAAATGGAAAGTTTAAATGCTGCAATTCGAGCGGAATTGCAAATTCCGCTCAGCAGGTGCCTTATAAATTTCGCTATTTCGCTAATTCGCCATTTCGCTATTTATTTCTCTTCCGGATGAAAATACTGATACACCACGTTCCCTTTTGCTTTCCCGATGGTTTCCTGCAGCTCACCAAGGGTTGCAACCTGGATGTTTTTCACCGATTTGAATTTCCGCAATAAAACCTGGTTGGTGGCATATCCTACGCCTTCTATCTCCGTCAGCTGCGCCTTGATCGTTCCCTTGTCCCTTCTTCGACGGTGATGCGTGATCCCGAAACGGTGTGCCTCATCCCGCATCTGCTGGATGATGCGAAGGGTCTCCGATTTTTTATCCAGATACATAGGGAGCGGGTCATTCGGGTAATAGATCTCTTCCAGTTTCTTTGCAATTCCGATCACCGTCATTTTACCGTTCAGGCCGAGTTTTTTCAGGCTTTTCATCGCAGCACTCAGCTGGCCTTTTCCTCCGTCCACAATGATGAGTTGCGGCAATGGGGAATTTTCCTCCTGCAACCGTTTGTAGCGTCGGTAAATGATCTCTTCCATCGACGCAAAATCATTGGGTCCTTCCACAGTCTTAATATTGAAATGCCGGTATTCACTTTTATCCGGTTTTGCATCCCGGAAACAAACCATGGAAGCCACCGGGTAAGCTCCCTGGATATTCGAATTGTCGAAACATTCAATATGAGCCGGCGGTTCGGTCATCCGCAGGTCTTTCGTC
>Ga0163199_1001326_pt1 | contig 15503 bp, 10 predicted proteins | sample PL_2010_150m_FD_113537 | JGI IMG/M metagenome (GOLD analysis project Ga0163199, IMG submission 113537) | Freshwater microbial communities from Powell Lake, British Columbia, Canada to study Microbial Dark Matter (Phase II) - PL_2010_150m | ecosystem: Environmental > Aquatic > Freshwater > Lake ... | reverse complement strand
GTCACCGATCAAGAACTTGCCGCGCTGAATCTCAAGCACGCCAACTTCCACGGTGAATGGAACTACAAACTGCTGCCACTTCGATCAAGATAATGATCATGTTATTATGACGCTAGTCCTAAATGATTTTTCGCTCCCTCCAGTACCGCATCGCAGTGGTGTTCGTCGGGCTGCTGATCATGGTGATGGGATTGATGCTGGCCATGGTCACGCGGAGCAACGGGAATATTGTCGCCGCCGAGTTGACGCGCGAGATATCCGCCGGCGCCCTCGTTTTCAAGCGCCTGATCGAGCAAAACCGGCGCCAGCTTGAGACCACCGCCACCGTATTGTCGGCCGATTTCGCCTTTCGTGAAGCGATTGCCACGCAGGATCAGGCGACCGTGCGGTCGGTTCTGCGCAATCACGGTGCCCGCATTGGCGCGGCGGTGATGATGGTAATCAATCCGGCGGGCCAGTTGATTGTCGACACCCAGCGTGGCGATACCGCGACCAGTCCCTATCCAGTTTCCGATTTGCTGGCGCTCGCCGAAACGCAGGGGATGAGCAGCGACTTCAAGCATATGCGTGACGGTCAGCTTTACCAGATGGTCCTGGTGCCGATTCTGGCGCCCAAACTCATCGCTTGGGTTGCCATGGGATTTCCGGTGGATGATCGCTGGGCGGTCGATCTTTCGCAGATGACCGGCCTGGCCGTCAGCGCTGTCCTCAATGATGACAAGGGCATCACCCTGCTGGCCTCCTCGCTGGACGGCGCCCGGCGCGTAGCCCTGCCCGCTGAATTGAAATCGCTGGCGCAGGGCACTCCCAGGTTGCTGTCCTTCGGCGACGAGCATTTCCAGACCTTGCTGCTGCCCCTGGGCACGAGCGCGTCGGTAGTGCTGCAACGCTCGCTGGAACAGGCCGAGGCCCCTTTTCGTTCGATGCAGACAGCCTTGTATTCCATCGTGATGGGCGCAATTTTGATGTTCGTGCTGGGTAGCATCCTGTTCTCGCGGCAGATCGCTGGACCGGTCAATCTGCTCGCCGCCGTGGCCAAACGCATCCAGGAAGGTGACTATGCCCAGCCCATCCCGCCTCTGCCTCCGGACGAAATCGGCCAACTGGCGGTCAGCCTCGATCGCATGCGCCAGGGTATCGCCGAAAGGGAAAACAAGATTCTTAAACTCGCCTACGAGGACACGCTCACCGGACTCGCCACCCGCGTGCGCTTTCACCAGGCTTTCGACAAACATCCCAAAGGGGCGCCCGCCGCGATCGCCGTACTCGATCTCGATCGCTTCTCCCTGATCAATGACGCGCTCGGCCATCCCATCGGCGACAGGCTGCTGGGCATTGTCGGCAAGCGTCTGGCGCACATCGTCGCTCCGCCCGGTCTGGTTGCCCGCTTGTGGGGCGATGAATTTGCCTTTCTGCTGTCGGGGGCGGATGAGGGGGTCGCGATTCGCTTCGCAGAGTTATTGCACACGACCTTGCGGGCGCCCTTTACGCTGGACGGCCAGCGTCTGGACGTCGGGGGCAGCCTGGGAATCGCGCTTTGCCCGCAGGATGGCCAGGATGCGAATACCCTATTGCGACGCGCGGAGCTGGCCATGTACATTGCCAAACGCAAACAGATCGGTTTCGTTCTCGCTTCCGGGATCGGTGGCGACCCCCCACATGAGCACCTGTCGCTGATTGGTGAAATGCGCGAGGCGCTGGACCAGCAGGAATTCGTCATTCACTACCAACCTAAGCTGGACCTCAGCAGCGGCAAGGTCAAGACAGCAGAAGCTCTGCTGCGCTGGCAGCATCCCACCAAGGGACTGCTGCCGCCACTGAGCTTCATCCCCTTCGCGGAGCAAACCGGATTCATTCGCGAAATCACCCCCTGGATACTCGAGCATGTCATCGCCCAGGCCGCGCGCTGGCGCGCAGCTGGCCTGATCATCGTGCCATCCATCAACATTTCGGCGCGCGACCTGCTGAATCCGGACCTTGTCGACCAGGTGCGCCGACTCACCGCCGCGCATGAGTTGCCACCCGATGGTGTCTGCCTGGAGATTACCGAGAGCGCCCTGATGGAAGATCCGGGCCTGACCCTCGAACATTTGAACCAACTGGCCGCCCACGGCACCCGAATTTCAATTGACGACTACGGCTCCGGCCAAGCATCACTGGCATACCTCAAGACCCTGCCGGTACATGAACTGAAAATCGATCAGACATTTATCAGATCCGTCATCGACTCACCCAAGGACGCCGCCATCGTAAACTCCACGATCTTGCTGGGCCACGCGCTGGGACTCGAGGTTGTCGCCGAAGGAGCCGAAACGCCGGCCGACCTTGAATGGTTGCTTAAGTCCGGTTGCGACGAGGTCCAAGGCTACGGCATCGCCCGACCCATGCCCGCGTCCGACCTGCCAGGGTGGATCGCGGCGTTTGCCGGGATGCCGCGGCAGTGAGTTGGCCACGCCAACTGACGCGGGTTGAATGACAGTCGCGCCTGAATGCCCGCTGCGCATGCCGCGCCAAAAGGGGTATCATGATTTTCGTCCCGCGGCCCGGGCGTGAAAATTGATATCGACCGGGTGCCGGGAAGACCCATTTACTCAGCCAAAAGGAGAAGAACATGGCCAAGAAAGACAAGCAGGACGGTATCTACAAGATCGTGGAAATTGTCGGGACCAGCAAGGTGTCGTGGGAGGATGCGGCGGCCAAAGCGGTGGAAACCGCCAGCAAGACTCTGCGCGATTTGCGCGTCGCCGAAATCATCAAGCTCGACATGAAAGTCGTCGACGGCAAAGTCGCCGCCTTTCGCGCCCGCGTTTCACTGTCCTTCAAGTACATCAGTTAGGCCCGCGAGGAGGGAAGCCCCCTCCTCATTTGCGCGCCGGGGCGATCAGCTTAGCTTTATCCCGCCTTTAGCCAGATTACCGGCTTGCCGCCGCTTGCCGCAGGCGCCAGTGACTTTGGCGGCGCATCGGGATCGGCCAATGCTGCGTTGCGCAGATGACGGATCGCCTGCTTGAGCCTGTCCAAGCCCTTGATGGCGGCGGCTTCGTTTTCAAGCAGGGATACGAATATCTGCTCGAAAACCTTGCGCCCGCGCCGCTGCGTATCCCCGTAACCACGAATCAGCGCCGCACACTGGATGATCTCCGACATCAGTTCGCGATCGAGTGAAGCAAAACCGAATCTCTTGATGGCGCCGAGCCAGCGATCTATCGCCAGTTGTTCGGCCGTGAAGCGTGTCGCCCGGCGACGCCAGGGCTTGAATAACACCAGTAGCCGCAGCGCCAGAAAACCTGAGATCGACGTGGACCGCAGTCGCAATCCGAAGTCGGTCGGCCGGCCGCGCAAGCGGCGTTTCTCCGCCCAGCGCCTGAGCAACGCCGCCGGACCCTGCGGCAGGATGTCGGCGATCTCCTCGGCACCGGGTTTCAGATAGTCGACGACCACCAGCGGCTGGCCGGACTCAGCGCCTGCCTCGACGCGCAGCCGCAGAAATCGCGTACCACGCGTTTTCAATTCAGCCACCCGAATGACATCTTCATAGGTCATCCACAGTAGCATCAGCCGCGCGCCTTCGGCAGCCAAAGGAAAGCCCTGGTCGGCTCCGCCCATCTCGCGTTCCACCGCGATCAATGAGCGCACGCGATCCAGAAACTCGTCGGCATAGTTGGCATCCTGATAGTCGCGCAGGCGGCTCACCGCGACGTCGAGCAAGCCATGCAAGGCGCGCGGAAATTCCCTGCGCACACGCTCGACTTGGGGAACTGCCGGGGCCGGCGGCAAGGCGGCGACGGGCGCCATCAATTCAGGATATCCCAAAGCGTGCGAATATCCGAGCGCAAATCCGCGCAGGCTGGCCTGGGCGCCCTTGCCAGCCCCGCGTATCGCCGCCTCACAGGCTTCCCGCGACAATGGCAAGGCACCCGAGCCGGCCATGGCGCCGAACAGTACGGCATTGATGACCGTGCCGGCTTCCTGGGCCAGTCTCGACATGTCGAAGAGGATTGCCCGGCGCGCGAGTTGCGGCGCGGCAGCAATGATTTTTTCCGATGCGTAACGGCCGTCGCTGGGCACCACCTTTTCCGACGTGGCATAGATGCGGTGCGAGGATGCCACCAGCGTGGTACGGTCGGCAGTGACAAAGGCATTCTGCATGGCGCGCCCCGCCTCGACCAGTTCCGAAGCGGCCATCAGGTCGACCGCGCCGGGACTGGGCAGCAATGCCATGACCGGCGGCCTGGTCGAGCCGGCCAAAGTGCGTTGCGGATACAGCTCGAGGTAATACGTCGTCGCGCCGGTGCGCTGCGAGACTCCGGGGATCGAAGTGCTCTGCACGGGAAAGCCTTCCCGAATGGCGGTATCCACGATCCAGTCGGCCAGCACGCCTCCCCCTTCGCCGCCCAGCGCCGCGATCAGGATCGTAAAAGGACGTGTCGATGCCGCAGCTTCGATGGTTCCGGTCGACGCGCTCACGCCTGGCCCTTCGCCGGGCCCGACAAGCGGGCGATCACCCAACGGCGCAGGCCATGCATGAGACGGTCCGGCCAGTCCGGGTTCTGGATCACCTCGGTGCGATAGAAAGATGGACAGAGGGCCGCCGCCTGGGCCACTTCGCCGCACAAACCGCAGCCGACACAACCGTTGTTGACCGTGGTGACCGGCTCGGTGCGCAGCGGATCCGGATTGTCCTTGAGGGTCAGCGACGGGCAGCCGGACAGTCGAATGCACGACCGGTCGCCGGTGCAGACATCCTCATCGACGCCGAAACGAGTCCGCACCACGCGCTTGCCGCCCGCCAATCGGGCGGTATTCACCGGACGCAGGCGGCGCTGGCGCTCGAGCATGCACTCGCCGTCGGCGATAATCACCTTGAGTCCGGTCGCTGGCGTCGTCATGGCGCGCCTCAGCACAGCCGCGACATTGCCGACCGCGTAATTGTCGACGCGCTCCAGCCACTTCACGCCCATTCCCCGCAAGGTATTTTCGATGCTGATGGAAACGCCTTGCTGCGCCGTTAACCCGGGCGTCGAGGGGATGTTCTGGGTCCCCGTGGCGGACGTGTAGCCATTCTCCATGATGATCAGCACGCTGTCGTCGTTGCGAAAGATCGCATTGGCGACTCCGCTGGACAGGCCGTTATGCCAGAAGCCGCCATCACCCATCACGGTGACCACGCGTTGCCCCATGCTGGCGGAAACGCCGGCGCTGGCAGCCAGGGAGAGGCCGAAGCCAAGCACGGTGTTGCCGAGATTGAACGGCGGCAAAGTCGAGAAGGTGTGGCAGCCGATATCCGAACTGATGTGGATGCCCCCGACCTCCTTGTCCACCAGCTTGAGCGCCGAGAATACCGGCCGCTCCGGACAACCGATGCAAAAGCCGGGCGGGCGCAACGGTACCCCGTCCCCGAGCAGTTCCGCCGCGCGCTGTTTGGCCAGGGTGATCGCGTCGAGCACTTGAGTCACGGCAGCCTGGTCGACGCCATCCGGCAGGATCAGCTGCAAAAAACGGCCCACGCCGCCAAGCAGAACTTCTCCGGTATATTCTCCGGCCATCGGCAGGATGTCCTTGCCGAGGATGTGCGGATCATTGATATCGGCGCGCCGCAGGATCGAATTGATGGCTTCCTCGAGGTGTGCCGGCTGACCTTCCTCGACCACCAGCACGGCGCGTTTGGCTTTGCAGAAGCGCGCCACTTCGTCGGGCAACAGAGGGTAGGTGACATTCAGCACGTAAAGCGGAATTTTCGCGGCGCCGAAAACATCCGCCAGTCCGAACTGCTGCAGCGCCCGAATCAGGGTGTTGTAAAGCCCGCCCTGCACGATGACACCGATTTCCTTCAACTCACCGGGGAAGAACTCATTGAGTTGCTGCTCGGCGATGAATCTCAGCGCCGCCGGCATGCGCACCGCGACCTTGTGCTTCTCCTGGCTGTAGTTGGCCGGCGGCAGCGGGATTCGCTCGACGTCGAAGATCGGTCGGGGAAGCGGATTCAGGCGCGAAAATTTTGGCTTGAGATTGTCCTGACACTCGAAGCTGCCGTGCACGTGGCACGCGCGGATGCGGAGTTCCAGCATCACCGGTGTGTTGCTCGCCTCCGACAATTCGAAAGCCTTGGTGACCATTCCTACGATGCTGGGAAGATTGGGACGCGGATCAAGCAGCCACATCTGTGACTTCATGGCAAACGAATGGCTGCGCTCCTGGATGATGGACGCGCCCTCGCCGTAATCCTCGCCGATGATGATCAGGGCGCCGCCCTTGACACCCGCCGAGGCCAGGTTCGACAGGGCGTCCGACGCCACATTGGTGCCGACGACGGATTTCCATGTGACTGCGCCGCGCAGCGGATAGTTGATCGAAGCGCCGAGCATTGCCGCCGCGCCGGCCTCGTTGGCGCAGGCCTCGAAATGCACGCCCAGTTCGTCGAGCACGTCGTGCGCGTCCGCCAGAACATCCATCAGGTGCGAGACCGGCGCCCCCTGATAACCGCCGACGTAAGACACACCGGATTGCAGCAGCGCCTTGGTCACGGCCAGGATGCCTTCACCGGTGAAGATCTGGCCTTTGGCCAGACGCAGTTGCTCGACTTCTGCCTTGAATGATCTTTCCATTACAGCACCATTGGGTGGCGGCTCGCAGAGCTACCGTTGGAGAGGGCATCCGGATCTTCAGAACGCGAATTTGCGACTCGTCGCGATCGCTCCTGCGTCTGGATTATGCCAGATCGAAGCACCGAACCGCAGCGCCAAAACAGCGCACAATGCGACAATACGCCCCATGAAATTGCCCAACTCCATCGATCTTTCCGCCGTATTGGCGCGCGACCGTCTCGCGCTGGCCCGTGCCATCAGCCTGATCGAGAACATGCGTCCCGGCGCCGAGGAAATTCACGCCCGCCTGCTGGCGCATTGCGGCCATGCCCACATTGTGGGAATCACCGGGGCACCCGGGGCGGGCAAATCCACCTTGATCAACGTGCTGCTGGTGGAACTCCTGCAGCGCGGCCGACGGATCGCCGTGCTGGCGGTCGACCCCTCTAGTCCGATCAGCGGCGGTGCCATACTCGGTGACCGGGTACGCATGATCGACCATCAAGCCAGCGATGACGTATTTATCCGGTCGGTGTCTTCCCGTGGATATCTCGGCGGCCTGTCGCGAACCACCGGCAAGCTGATCGATGTGTTCGACGCCGCCGGTTTCGACATCGTCTTCGTCGAGACGGTCGGCACCGGCCAATCCGAGGTCGAGATCAGCCGCTACGCCGACACCCGCATCGTCGTCTGCCCGCCGGGACTGGGCGATGAGGTCCAGACCATCAAGGCCGGGATCCTCGAAATTGCCGACATCCTGGTGGTCAATAAAGGTGATCTGCCACAGGCCGAACGGGCGCGGCTCGACCTGCAAACCATGCAGGCATTGCGGCATCCCTCCGCCGCGGGCTGGCGCGTGCCGGTACTGACTACGGTAGCCATCGGTGCCATGGAGAAACATGCCCCCCAGGGCATCGCCGAATTGATTGCCAAGATTGAAGAACATGCGCGCACTGCCGGCATCGGCCAGCGTTTCAGATCGCCGGAGAGAGCCGATACGCCCGCGCCTTCGGAAGTCGATTTTGGCGAATTCGCCGTGGGCCGCGCGCTCGGTGTGACGCTCGGCCACACTCTGTGGGGGGGCACCGATACGCCCGCGGCTGGCAAGCGAAAACTCAAGAAAGGCCGCGTGCTGGACGGGGAGGACCTCGTCGCCTTGCAGCAGGCAGGAATCGGAACCGTCTGCGGCGCGAAGCTGCGGGAAGACGACGCCACGGAAGATGCGGCGGCCGGCGAAGTGGCGGCATTGCTGGCGGGGCACCACTGCGAAGCCCGCAAACCCTATACCGGCCGTTGCAACCTGCACGCCATGGTGCGCGGCGTGGTCGTCGTCGATGCCGCTGCCATCGACCGACTCAACCGCGCCGACGAGGCCGTTACGTTAGGCACCTTGCCACCCTGGACGCCGGTGCGCAAGGGACAAGTCATTGCGACGGTGAAGATCGTTCCCTTGGGGGTAAATCGCCGCGTCCTGGACGACGCGCGCCGGGCAATTGCCGCGCCGCCCATATCTGTGGCGGAACTCATTCCGCACCGCGCAGCGCTGATCCTCAGCGAACTGCCGGATATGCAGGCGCCAGAGGGCATCCGGGAAAACGCCATGGCCGCCACCATAGCGGCCACCCGGCAGCGCATGGCAGCGCTCGGCAGCCGGCTCGTCCTCGAGTTGCGCTGTCGACATCGGCAGGACACCCTGGAATACGCCATTCGTCAGGCGCTGGCGGCGGGCTGTGACCTAGTTCTGATCAGCGGCGCAACCGTCACCAAGGACCGGCACGACGTCGCTCCGGCGGCGATCGTGGCGGCCGGCGGCAGGATCGAACGCTTCGGCATGCCGGTAGAACCGGGCAACATGCTGCTGTTGGCTTCCGTGGCGAGCGTTCCGGTGATCGTCCTGCCCGGTTGTGCCCGTTCGCGTCGCCTCAACGGCCTGGACTGGGTGTTGCATCGCCTGCTGGCGAATCTGCCACTGGATGCCGAAGCCATCGGCGCAATGGGGGTGGGCGGACTGATCCGCAGCGCGCCCGAAGACGGCGGTGAAACAGAAACGCCGACTCCGGCAGCCTTCGCCGCACCAACAGGCCCGCGCATCGCCGCCCTGGTGCTGGCCGCCGGACGTTCAAGTCGCATGGGCGGCAGCAACAAGATGCTCACCCCCGTCGACGGAATTCCGCTGGCGTTGCGCGCGACGAATGCGGCGCTTGCCTCGCGGGCCCACTCCGTCACGGTGGTTACCGGTTTCGACGCGGAAAACGTCGAGGCGCTGGTCGCCGACCCGCGTGTCGGTATCGTGCGCAATCCGGATTTTGCGCAAGGGCTGGGCGGATCGCTGCGCGCGGGCATTGCTTCCCTGCCGGCGGATAGCGACGGTGCGGTGGTATTGCTTGCCGACATGCCACGGATCTCGGCGTCGCACATCGATGCGCTGATCGATGCATACGCGTCCCGCAACGGCATCATCCTGCCGACCTATTGCGGCCAGCGCGGCAACCCGGTTCTCTGGCCGCGCCGCTGGTTCACGGAGATGCAGGGCATACAGGGTGACAAGGGCGCCCGTGAATTGCTTGGCCGCCATGCCGACGATATTGTCACGCTGGAAATGTCGGATGATGCCGTCCTCGTGGACGTGGATACCCCCGAAGATCTGGAACGTGTTCTCGCCTGAACCCAACTCCGCATTGCCTATTGCGCCTTACGCCGCGATGATTCAACCCCTGTTGCCGCTGACCGATGCCACTGTCCGCCGGCTTCTCTCGCTCGATGCGTTGCTGCCTGCCATTGAAGCGGTACTGATCGATTTCTCCGCCGGGAGGGTGATTCAGCCCATGCGCACAGTGCTGGATTTGCCGACGCCCGGCAGCTTGCTCTTCGTCAAGCCTGCGCTGGTCAGTGGCGCGCTGTCTGTCAAGCTCATCACCCAGGTCCCTGACAACGGCGCACGCGGACTGCCGACCATGATCGCCACGCTGGTCTTGCTCGATCCGCTTACCGGCAGCCCGCTGGCGGTGATGGACGCGACCTGGTTGACCGAGTTGCGCACCGCCGCCGTCTCTGCCGTCGCAACCCGGGCGCTGCGCGACAGGCAGCCCAAGCGCCTGGCAATACTCGGTTCCGGCGCGCTGGCACGCAGCCACGCTTTGGCGCTGCGCTCCGTCGTGCCCATCAGCGACATTCGCGTGTGGAGCCGTAATCCCGCCAACGCGGAACGATGCGCTGCGGACGTTGAAGCGACCGCCTGCCGGGATGCGGAAAGCGCCGTACAGGATGCTGACATCATCGTGACCGTTACCAACGCCAGCTCACCGGTGCTGATGGGTCGCTGGATCAAGCCGGGCGCGCTGGTTCATGCGGTTGGCGCCCCGCGGCCGGGATGGCGGGAGCTTGACGATGCGGCCATGGCAAATTACCTCATCGCCGACCATCGCCTTGCCGCCGAAACGGAATCAGGCGACGTCATCCTCTCCGGTGCCCGCGTGCAATGCGAGATCGGCGAGGTGCTGGCCGGGAAGGTGGCGGTTCCCGCCGGGATCACCGTGATCTTCAAGGCGCTCGGTCAGGCCGTCGAGGATGCTGTTGCCGCGCGAATCGTGTATGACGCGCTCACCAGGCTGGAAGAGGAAAGACCTGTCGAACCTGATGCCGTGAAACTGTCGCCGTAAATTCGTACCGGCATGGACAATGGCCGACTGGCCATTCTGGATACGCAACACACGTTTCCCGAAATCACACAAACAATCAGCGGTCCAAGTTAGCTGCAAGAGTCCGGCGATCGAGCACGAATTCTTGCCCCGTCAAACCCATCCGAATCGGGTGAACTTTTGCTTGGCGCAGGTTTCCTGGCCGGTGAATTACACCAAATTCAGCTTCGTTTGAGCCAAATCAAAAAGGCGCTTATTTCGCCTGCGAAAAATCCCAAAAGCGGCTATGCTGCAATGCAGCAAACCAGGCCTCGGCCGATTACCATTCGCAGAAAGATAGAAAATGAGCAAGGCAAGCATTATCGGAGCCTATAACACCGAGTTCGGCGCGTTCGTCCGGAAGGACAAGGCCACCGGCCTGATGACCGACACCAGAACCTATTACGATCTACTGATCGAAGCCGGACGCGGCGCTATCGCCGATGCCGGCCTCGACGCCAAGGACATTGACGCCATCTATGTCGGTTCCTGCTCTCCGGCATCTTTCGTCAACCAGGAACATGTCGCACCGATCGCCGCCGAAATCCACCCGGACTTGCGTTTCAAGCCGATGACGCGTTGCGAATGCGCCTGCGCATCTTCGTCGGTCGCGCTTTACGACGGGATTTATGCCGTCGAGGCCGGCCGCGCCCGCAACGTCCTGGTCATCGGCGTCGAGAAGATGAACCTGTTACCGACTCCGCAGATGACCCATGTGCTGGCGTGCTGCTCGCACTGGCCCAGCGAAGGCTCCAAAGGCTGGTCGTTCCCGATGCTTTTTGCCGCGTATGCCAAGGGCTATCAGGCCCACTACAAGATCCCGGCCGAGGATCTCGAGCAGATGCTGTGGACCGCGGGCGCGCTGTGTTACAAGAACGGCGCGGAGAATCCCCTCGCCCACGTGCGCAACGGCCCGCAGACCGTCGAGGCGATCATGAAACTCAACCAACTCGATTCCCGCGGCAAGTGCAAGAACATGATGATCGCGCCGCCGTTGCGCCTGCACGACTGCTCACTGGTGTCCGACGGCGCCGCCGCACTGGTGATTACCCAGACCGCCAATGTCGGCAACAAGGCCCGCGCCGTCGAAATCGCCGGCATCGGTCACTCGGTGGAGCGTCTGGCGGAAAACGTGCGCCCGAACATGCACGAACTGATGGCCGGGAAGGATGCCGTCGCCAAGGCCTTCAAGGAAGCCGGCATCACGGCTGACGATATCGACCTGGTCGAGGTTCACGACTGTTTCACCATCAACCAGATCCTCTCCACCGAAGCGCTCGGCCTCTCCGCAGACGGCCGCGCCGGCTACGATTACCTTGACGGCCGTTTCACCCGCGACGACAAGGTTGCCGTCAACCTCTCCGGCGGACTGAAGTCCAAGGGCCATCCGGTCGGCGCCACCGGCGCATCGATGCATACGCTGATCTACAAGCAACTGATTGGCGAAGCAATCGGCGTCAAGGCGAAGAAGGCCGATATCGGCGTCGCCTTCAACGTCGGGGGTTCTGCTGTCACCAACTGCGTCACGGTGATGAAGAAGCTTTGAGCGGACCCAACGAGAAAGGATGGTCATGAAAACTTTTATCTACAACGACACCGAGTTCTCAATTGCGCCGGCCGGTGAAGCCTGGGACATTGCCCGCAAGTTGCCCACCGGAAAACCTGCGCTGGTCGGCGCTGGCCTGTTCGCTGGCCTGTCCGCCGAAGATGCCGAAGCCAGGGCACGATCGCTGGTAAGGGCGATCTACCCGGTGGGCGTCAAATCGGTGGGACCGGACGTCGCGCGTCCGAACATGATCGGCGACCTGAAAATCGTCGGTCCCAATGTCACGCGTCCCAATTTCATCCATTGGGACAAGGACAGCAGCTCATTCCCGCTCTGAACATTCATTCACATTCAAGGACCTCGTCATGGAAATCAAAGGAAGCGTAGCCCTGGTCACGGGCGGCGGCAACGGTATCGGCGAAGCTGTCGCGAAGTATTTTGTCAGCCACGGCGCCAAGGTAGCGCTGGTCGACATGGTGCAGAAAAACCTCGACCGAGTACTCGCGGACATCAAGGCGATGGGCGGCGAAGCCATCGGCATCCAGGCCGATGTAACCAGCGAAGCCGAGACCGCCAAGTTCATCAAGGCGACGCTGGAGGCATTCGGCAAGCTCAACATCGCGGTCTCCTGCGCCGGCATCATCCGCGATGGCATGCTGCTGACACTGGACAAGGAAACCGGCAAGGTCGCCAAGAAACTGGGGCTCGACAAGTGGCAAGCGGTCATCGACGTCAATCTCACCGGCACCTTCCTGACCATGCGCGACGCCGCCGAGGCGATGGTCAACGGCGGTTGGGAAGGTTTGCTGGTGCCGATTTCGTCGATCAACAAGGTAGGGCAGATCGGCCAGCTCAACTATTCGTCGACCAAGGTCGCCGACGCCTTGATGCCGAAGATCATCATCGGCGAATTCCAGATGCGCGGCATCCGCAACATTCGTTGCGTCGGCATCGCCCCTGGCTACACCGCAACGCCGATGCTCACCGGCATGAACCAGGACGCGCTAAAGGCGATCCTCGAAGACGTGCACATCGGCCGCCTCGTCGCGCCCGAAGAGATCGCCGCGATGATTGGGCACTGCGTGGAGAATGGCGCCTTGAATGCGACCACGATCGAGATTACCGGCGGACTGTGCTATCCCAAGGGGATCGCGAAATAGCCGCCAGCGCGGATTTCAGTCGAGCGTGACGCGAGGCTGACGGGCCTGGCGATTCATTTCGTCACTTCGCGCGGCAAACTCGGCGACCATAGCATGGCGCCGAACACCGCGAGGTAGATTGCGAATGGCGCCATCCAGAGCAAGGACGAAGCCATCAGATAGGCGCTGTCCAGGCCAATGCCCGGAACCTCGACGCGAACCACCGCCGCCAGCAGCATCAACAGGTAGGCGATGACCATGGCCCGTGGCACCTGCAACGGCCGCCCGGTATGCCGCAGCACCACCCGGGTCATCAAGCCCAGCATCATCAGGCCCAATGATCCAACTGTAAAGGCATGCACCCAGGTCACCTCGGGTAGCCCGCCTCCCAGTTCTGCGGCAGCCTTCAAGCCGAAGGCCACGACCAGCCAGGCATAGCCGAGGTGCATTACCCACAGCAGCGGTACATCGGCGATCCGCCAGCCCTGCCAGCGCGCCAGGCGCACGGCATGGACGCCGCAGGCGACCAGTGCCGCGCTGCCGACCCAGACCGCCGGGATCCTGGCAAGATCGGCAATCGCCAGCACCACCACGCTTGCGGTGGCGAGCACATCCAACCACGGGATGAAGGAAATTTCGCCACCCCGGTGCTTCTCACGCAGCGCGTTGGCCGTAAATATTGGCGTCAGTACCCCGCCCTTCAGGACATACAAGAAAACGATCGCGTGCACCGCCAGGCGCAGGCCAAGCGAAGCCAGGCTTGCATCGGCGTTGATCCGTCCGGCGTGGAAGAGGACGTTGCCGGCGAATAATCCGGCCAACACCGGCAACAGCAGCAGGTAATAGCGATTCCTGACTCGCAGCAATTGCGGCAGCAGCAGACCAGCCATTGCCGGGAAAAGTGCACAGTCGACAATCGCGGCGAGGACATGAGGGATCGGGGCCAGCATCGCCAGCCGTCCGGCCAGCCACAACCCGGCTAACGCCTGTAAGCGGCCACCGGTAAGCTCTTCCGTGCCAGCCCAGCTCGGCAGAGCGGTCAGGACGATGCCGCTGATGATTGCCGCGGCGAATCCGAACAGCATCTCGTGACCGTGCCAGATGGATGGGGACAACTCCGCCATGGGGGTGGCCCAGCGGCCCGCCTGGGCCCCAAACCAGACCAGCATCAGGATCAGTCCGCAAGTGGCGCCGAGCAGGTAGAACGGGCGAAAGGCACTCGCCCACAAGGGCGTGGCATGCAGAAAGCCCCTGCCGGTCGGCATACCGGGTCCTAGGCAGCCAGGGCCGTCGCGACTGCCGGCGTCGGAGTCAGCAACTCCAGTCTGCGGGCACGATAGGCTTCCACGCTGCGTCGCTTGATTGGCCCATAACCCCGGATCATCTCGGGCAAGCGGGCAATATCCAGAATCGGCGTCAGATTGCCTGAATCGAGGGTGCCCAGCAGTCCATCGATGCTTGCCTCGTATTCGCGAATCAATTGGCGTTCCATGCGGCGCTCCGCCGCGTAACCAAAAACGTCGAAAGGCGATCCGCGCAAGAACTTGAGCCGCGCCAGGATATGAAACACCGGCATCATCCAGGGACCGAAGCGGCGTTTCCCAGGTTCGCCGCCGTCCACGTCGGGACGGTTCAGAAGCGGCGGAGAAAGATGAAAAGTCAGCCGGTAGTTGCCCTCGAACGTGCTTTCGAGCGCGCTCTTGAATTCCGCGTCGGAAAATAATCGCGCCACTTCATACTCGTCCTTGTAGGCGAGCAGCTTGAAATAACTCCGCGCCACCGCCTCGGTCAATTGGGTGCTGCCCGGAATGACCGCCTCTTCGGCCTGCTGCACGCGCCCGACCAGGTCGGCGTAACGCCGCGCATATTCCGTATCCTGATAGGCGGTCAGGAAATCCTGGCGGCGTTGAATGATCTCGGCCAGGCTCCGGGAGAGTCGCTGGGTCGGCAAAATGGGTTCGGCAGCGCGAACGATGGCTTCGATGCCGGGCAAATCGAGCGCGGCGCGACGTCCCCAGATGAAGGCCTGGGTGTTTTCCGCAATCGAAACGCCGTTAAGCGCTATCGCTTGGAGCAGTGCGGTACCGGAGACCGGGATCTGACCCGACTGCCAGGCATAGCCAAGCATGAACATGTTGGTCATGATCGAATTCCCGGTCAGCAGCGTGGCCAGACGTGTGGCATCCAGAAAATCTGCGGCGGCGGGGCCAACCGCCTCGCGCATCCGCTCCTGCATCGCATCCAGCGGGAAGACCTGGTCCGGATTGCTGATGAACTCTCCGGTAATCGTGCGCCCGCTATTGATGATCGCGCGGCTGAAACCGGATTGGATCTTGGCCAGCGCGTCGTCGCTGACCGCGACCAGAATTTCGCAACCCAGAACTAAATTGGCTTCGCCGGTGGCGATGCGCGCCGCATGCAACTGTTCCTGGCGCTCGGCGAGTCGGACATGGGAGAACACCGCGCCGCCTTTTTGCGCCAAGCCGGCCATGTCCAGCACCGTGACGCCCTTGCCCTCGATATGCGCGGCCATGCCGATCAGTGCGCCGATGGTGAC
>Ga0163199_1001324_pt1 | contig 15512 bp, 15 predicted proteins | sample PL_2010_150m_FD_113537 | JGI IMG/M metagenome (GOLD analysis project Ga0163199, IMG submission 113537) | Freshwater microbial communities from Powell Lake, British Columbia, Canada to study Microbial Dark Matter (Phase II) - PL_2010_150m | ecosystem: Environmental > Aquatic > Freshwater > Lake ... | reverse complement strand
AGCGAGATCGACTCGAATCGAAAAAAATTTCCAAGACCAATTCCGTCACGTCACAGTTGCCCTATCAACTTGATCCAGAGAATGTTCATGTGGGTCCCTCGGATTATGTGCCGTGGCTGACGGATCGCAAGTGGTGTTACATCCGCATGGAAGGCACGACCTTTGGCGATGTGCCGCTCAACGTCGAAGTGAAACTTGAAGTGTGGGATTCGCCGAACAGCGCGGGCGTGGTGATCGATGCCGTGCGTTGCGCCAAGATCGCAATGGATCGCGGATTGGGCGGCGCGTTGTATGAACCGTCATCGTATTTCATGAAAACTCCGCCGCAGCAATTCACCGATGACGTTGCTCGCGCCAAGACCGAAGCGTTTATCGCAGGTGAAAAATAATGAGCGCGCCTGACGCGACTAAACCCAAATCGTTAACTGATTGGCTGCGCGCCACGTTCAAGTGGCTGACCGATCCACTCGGTCACTATTTGGGAAAGTATTTGGGGATTCATCCCAACTACATCACCGTCGCCGGATTCGTCGGCACGGTGGCGGGCGCGGTGGCGTTGGCTTTCGGGTATATCACCATCGGCGGCATCATCATTTTGTTGATGGGCCCGGTGGATGCCTTGGATGGGGCGGCGGCGCGCGCCGCGGGTTCTAAATCTACATTCGGCGCGTTCACCGATTCGGTAACGGATCGTTATTCCGAAGCGATCACCTATCTCGGTTTGATGATCTATTATTTGAATCAATCGAACCAGACGAACACCGCGCTGCCGATGTTGTTGATCTTTCTCGCCTTCGTCGGCTCGGTGATGGTTTCGTATACCAAAGCCCGCGCCGAAGCGTTGGGTTTTGAATGCAACATCGGTTTGCTCACTCGCGCCGAGCGATATTTAATTCTCGCGCCGTTGCTGGTTTTAAATTTGCCGTTGATCGCTTTGTGGATCATCGCGCCGTTAGCAAACATCACCGCACTGCAACGCATCTGGCATGTGCGGAGTCAATTTTATTCGCAGAAAAAATAGTCGCGTATCGCGTATTGCATATCGCGTATTGCATATCGCGTATCGCATATCACGCATCACGTATCACGCATCACTAATCTCCAACAAGGAACTCACATGTCCATCGACTCTCTCGGTCTTCACCTCGGTCCTTTCTATCTCCGTTTCTACGGAATCATTTTGATCACGGGCGCGATATTGGGCGCGTATATTGCCTCGCTCGAAGCCAAACGCAAAGGCATGAACCCCGATACGATTTGGGATGCGCTGATCTGGGCGCTCATCTTCGGTGTCATCGGCGCGCGTATCTATCATGTCTTCACGCCGCCGCCCAGCATGGTCGCCGCCGGTATCACCACGCAGTATTATCTCGATCTACGCAACACCTCGCCGCTCGATGTTAATCTATCCTTGATCAATGTTAGATTCATTTTGCCAATCCCATCGGCGTTTGCCGTGTGGATGGGCGGCTTGGGAATTCCGGGCGGCATCGTCGGCGGCTTGATCGGCATTGTGATCTTCGCCGTGCGTAATAAGATCAGCCCGATATTGTTGATCGATCTCGCCGCGCCTGCGACAGCGTTGGCGCAATCCATCGGGCGTTGGGGCAACTTTGTGAATCAAGAATTGTATGGTCGCCCCACCGATCTGCCTTGGGGAATTTACATCAGCCCCGAATATCGCGTGCCCGGTTATGCTGATGTGGAACGATTCCACCCGACCTTCCTTTATGAATCGATCCTCAACTTCTGCATTTTCCTCGCTCTGATGTGGGTCGCCCGTCGTTATGCCGCCTCGCTAAAGAGTGGCGATCTTTTCGTCATCTACCTTGTGCTGTATCCCACCGTGCGCTTCTTCATGGAGTTCTTGCGGCTCGACAGCAGCGGCTTTGGCAATTTGAATATCAACCAGAGCTTGTCGTTGGCGACGGCGTTGATATTTGCCGTGACGTTGTTCATCCGTCATCGAAGGCAGCGAAGAGTCCGTGTTGCCGCTCCATCTAGCGGAGCCGATTCTTCGGGGAAGCCCGCATAACTTTTTGTCATGCTAGAAAGTCGCTCGCTCGCTACTTCTTTTAGTCGCCCAATTTTGATCGGGTTAGCTCTCGTGATCGTTGTGTTGTTATCGATGATCTTAGTTAACCCGATTCAAAATTTGTTTTCGCAGATTGACTCGACTACTGCCCGCACAACTTTTTATCAAGCAAGGGTGAAACCTAAACAACGCGGCGATGACTCGACGTGGAAAGAATTAGCGAAACACTTGGGTGAGAAGGCGGGGAAAAAAGTTGACGAGCGTAAATTGAGACAGAATGTAGAATCGTGTAAGAACGCGGCGGGTCTGGGGGGTGATGTCAGCATTGAGATTGATGATCAAACGGGCGACATCTTTCTCAAAACAAAAATGAGTGAAGAAAATATCGGCAATGCTCTTGATGGATGTTAACTATGCAAACACTTTCCTCGCTACATATAAATACAGACGCGCACGACGAAACGCCACCCGAAGTCGGCGTTGCCCTTCGCATTTTTGGAAACGATCTTGATCCGGATGCGGTTACGAAGGCGCTCCAACTCTCGCCTGATCATTTACATCGCGTCGGGGATCGTCCAAACGGCGACGCCAAATATGCTGCGTATAAGCACGCGATGTGGTTGCTAAATTCTAAACTCTCGCGCGAAGAATCGCTGGAAGCTCACTTAACGCACTTGCTCTCATTGCTTGAACCCAAACAAGCCCAAATTGCGTTGTTCGCAAAAATTGCGACTGTTGATTTCAGCTGCGATCTGCACTTTGTCAGTGGATTCTCGCTTTCCCCTCAACTCGTTAATCGTCTGGCGCATCTCTGCGTGGGTTTGAGTGTGACGGTCTGGTGATCTGATCACACTCTTCATCAATCATGATCGAATCTCATAACCTCACAAAATACTTTGACGACTTCCACGCCGTCGAGTCGGTGTCGTTCAATGTGCCTGCCGGAAATGTTCTGGCCTTGCTGGGCCCTAACGGCGCGGGCAAGACGACCACCGTGCGGATGCTCACTTCGATTCTCAAACCGACGAGCGGCACGGCAAGCGTTGCCGGTTACGACATCGTCACTCAACCCGATCAGGTTCGGGCGAGCGTCGGCGTGCTCACCGAGCATCATGGTTTGTATCTACGCACTAGCGGCGAAGAGTATTTAGATTTTTTCGGCGACCTCTATGGCGTCCCCAAAGATGTGCGTCGCAAACGAATTAAAAATTTGCTAGAACGATTCGGTTTAGATGAAGCCGGAGATCGGCGCATTGGCGGCTACTCCAAAGGCATGAGGCAAAAGCTCGCGCTGATTCGATCCATGCTTCATGATCCGCCTGTGTTGCTCCTCGACGAACCGACTTCGGCGATGGATCCGCAAAGCGCTAAGCAAGTGCGCGATGCTATTGCCGATCTGCGCCAAGACAACCGCGCCATTATTTTATGCACACACAATCTCGCCGAAGCCGAAGAACTCGCCGACTCGATTGCCATCGTTCGCAAAGGGCGCATCATCGCGCTGGGGAATCCTGATGCGTTGAAAGATCAACTGCTGGGCGCGAAAGAAATGGAAGTGCGGCTGGCGGCATCCCATAATGGAGTCGGCGACACCGTTTCCGATCTTGTCACCGTTGTCGCGCGCGGCGATTCGTGGTTCCGTTATCGCGCCGAAAATTTTGATCGCGCCAATCCGATCTTGATCAAACGATTGTCAGATCAAAATGTGCCAATCGTCTCGCTGACCGAAGTGCCGCGCAGTTTAGAGGCAGTGTATTTGCGCGCGGTGGAAGAAGACGAGGGCACAACATAGTCATTGCGAGCGCACTTTGCGAAGCAATCTCAAACTCAACCGACACGAGATTGCTTTGCGAAGCACTCGCAATGACGAAGCGTATGACTAACACCTTCATCACCCGCAACGATCTCCAACGCGCTTGGGTCATCACCAAACGCGAGATACGCGACAGCTTCCGCGATTGGCGCATCATGATGCCGATCCTCTTCCTCACCCTATTCTTCCCGGCGTTGATGAACTTCACGGCGAAAGCGGCGGTAGATTTTGTCTCGCAATATGGAGCGGAGATCATCGGTGAGCGGCTCATCCCGTTTCTGTTGATGATCGTCGGCTTCTTTCCGATCACTGTTTCAATCGTGATTGCTCTTGAGAGTTTCGTCGGTGAGAAAGAACGCCATACGCTTGAACCGTTGCTCTCATCCCCGTTATCAAACATCCAACTCTATCTTGGCAAAGTGTTTGCCTCCACCCTTCCGCCGTTGGCAGCCGCTTACATGGGCATCATCGTTTATCTGGTCGGGCTGTATATCAACTTGCACTGGGTCGCGCCGATTCAATTGCTGATTCAAATTGTGGTGCTGACCACCGTGCAAGCGACGGTGATGGTCAGCGCGGCAGTGGTCATCTCTACGCAAGTAACCAGCGTGCGCGCTTCTAACTTACTGTCATCATTCGTCATCATCCCGATGGCGTTGTTGATTCAGGGCGAGAGCGTGATCATGTTTTGGGCGCGTTATGATGTGTTGTGGGCGATCATCTTCGGATTAGTTTTACTCAACATCGTCCTCGTCCGTATGGGCGTTCAACTTTTTAACCGCGAAGAATTGTTGGGCAAAGACCTTGACGAGATCAACGTGGGGGCGATGTTGAAATTTTTCCGCAAAGAGTTTGTGGGCGAGTCGCGCGGCTCGATCATCCGTTGGTATCGCTACGAAGTGACGAAATCTCTCAAGCGTCTGGGCATCCCAGCGTTGATGATGATCATTGTGCTGATCGCCGGTGGCATCATCGGTTTCTATCACGCCGCGCTGTATCCACTGCCGCTCGCATTACTGCAAGATGTGATCAACTCTTCATCAGGTTTGCGTGACCGTCTTTCAGATTTTGGTTTTTTCACGACGCAGGGTGTGGGCTTGGTGCTGTATCAAAACGTGCGCGCCAGTTTGATCGCTGCCGCGTTGGGGATATTCACCTTTGGCGTGTTGTCGTCTGTTGTGTTGATGCTGCCGATCTCGCTTGCTGCTTACTTCGCCGGTCAAGCCGCCGCTGCCGGTTATAACCCTCTTCTATTTTTAGCCGCTTTCATTTTGCCGCACGGCATTTTAGAGATTCCGGCGATCATCCTCATTGGCGCGGCGACGATCAACTTGGGCGCGAGCATCATCGCCCCGCCGAAAGGCAAAACGCTCGGCGATGGCTGGCTCATCGCGCTGACCAACTGGGTCAAGATATTTTTGGGCGTCGCCTTCCCGCTTCTCATCGGCGCGGCGTTCTTGGAAGTGTTTTTGACTCCGACGATTGTGGTGTGGGCGTTGGGGAAGTAATATCTATAACTCTCTCCTCATCATCTCCGCGCCCGCCGCCAACGCCTTCAACTTCCCCAGCGCCACTTCGCGCGTGAGCGGAACCATGCCGCAGTTGGTGCAGGGGTAAAGATTTTCCGGCGCGACATAGTTGAGAGCTTTGCGAATCGTCGCTGCCACTTCTTCTGCTGTTTCGATTTGATCGTTGGCAACATCAATCGCGCCCACCATCACATCTTTGCCCTTGAGCAAGCCAATCAATTCAATCGGCACTTTGGAGTTGTGACATTCGAGCGACACTTGATCGATCTTCGACGCTTGAATTAGTGGAAAGGTCTCCTCATACTGCCGCCATTCGGATCCAAGCGTTTTCTTCCATTCAATGTTTGCCTTGATGCCGTAGCCGTAACAAATATGCACGGCGGTCTTGCAGATGAGCCCTTCTGCCGCGCGCTCTAATGCTTTCACTCCCCACTCGCGCACATCGTCAAAGAAAACGTTGAAAGCCGGTTCGTCGAATTGGATCACATCCACGCCTGCCGCCGCCAACTCTCGCGCTTCATCGTTCAAAATTTTGGCGAACTCCCACGCCAACTTTTCGCGGCTGTGATAATGATCATCGTAGAGCGTGTCCACCATTGTCATCGGACCCGGCAAAGTGAACTTCACTTTGTGTTTCGTTTCGGCGCGCAGAAATTTTGCATCGTCAACGTATACCGGCTTTTTGCGCGTGACGGCATCCACCACGACCGGCACATCGGCATCATACCGATTACGAATCCGCATGGTTTTCTTTCGCTGAAAGTCCACGCCGTCGAGATTCTCTATAAACGTGGTCACGAAATGTCGGCGCGTTTGTTCGCCGTCGCTGACGATGTCAATTCCGGCGGACTCTTGATCGCGCAGAGCTAACCGCACCGCATCGCGCTTGCCTTCTGTCAGGGCATCGCCTTCGAGCTTCCACGGTGACCATAACTTGGCGGGTTCGGCGAGCCAAGAGGGTTTGGGTAGACTGCCAGCGATGGTTGTTTGTAGTAGATGACGTGTCATGATCGTTGCTCCAGAGGATGGCATTGGTGAAAAATAGGATGATGATTAGGCTGGAAGTATAGACCAACTTCGCGCATTCCGAAAAAAATCTCGTATACGTTATAATCTGTCTTGAAGGAACGCTAATATGATTCCAACTCGCACCCTTCCACCTACTATTACTTTTGATCGCGTGAAAAAGCTTGGCGGCGATCTTGCCTCGCGTGAGCAGCTCTTACGTCAGATGATTGAACGCTTTGAGCGTAAATACGAGTTTAGTTTAGATGAGCTCAACCGTCGTTTGGAGACCCGTCAAATTGCAGAGCATCCCACTTGGGAAGACTCCATTGAGTGGGGTAATGCTGTTGATCAACTTTCGCAAATCCAGTTAATGCAAAGCATCCTGTCATGGCTGATCAACTTACTGAAGCCCTAGGGTTTTTCGTTGCACATTGCCCTCATGTGCACTCCACACGCGATATGGTTTCTAAAGTTCGCGTAGAGTTGGAGCGTGACTATGTCCTCGATCTCTATTTTCGCGAAACGACAGGGCAATACTCATACACGCTTCTTCTGAATGATCGGCGCGTGCTGGGGTGGGATAACGCGAAACATCATCCCGATTTACAAAATGCGCCGCATCATTTTCATAAGTCCGGTGGGGGAGTAGAAAGCTCGACTTTGATGGGTAAGCCAGTCGAAGACATAAAGATTGTAGCGGATAAAGTCAACGAATTTTTCAAACTGTTCAGTGTCGAATGACACTTCATCCTCGCGCGCGCATCGGCTATAATCAGTCACACAGGAGAAACAGGTTATGCTTTCCTATTCCACCCGACTGATCTCCATTCGCCACGTTCACTTATGGCGGCCACCCACTGATATTTACGAAACTGAAACCCAGCTCATTGTGCAAATTGAAATCGCCGGGATGCGTGATGGCGATGTGTCTATCCTCTTGCAAGATCGCCGTCTCACCGTGAGCGGCGTGCGCCATGAGCATGCACGCGAGCGACATACTTATCACCAGATGGAGATCAACAGCGGTGAATTTAAGATCGAAATTGAGTTGCCGTTGGCGGTATCCCCTGAGGGGATCCACGCTGAATACGAGGACGGGTTTCTGAAAATCGCAATGGTGAAATTCTAAAAATGTCCGCTACCAAATGGCATCCGCTTGAAATAAATATGATGAATAGTGATGACGCCTGGAATCATCTGGCGCAGGTGCAGCTCATGCCCATCGTGACGCAAGTCGGCGACGTGACTCCGACTCAACCTGAAGGTGAGAGGGAAGCGCAATCGTTTATCCCTGATGTGTTGGCGATTTTGCCGTTGCGCGGCGTGGTGGTGTATCCGCTCACGGTGGTGCCGCTCACTGTGGGTCAGCCGCGCTCGATGAAATTGGTTGACGATGCCTCGCTCGGTCAACGCATCATCGGACTCGTCACCAGCAAAAATCCTGAACTCGAAAACCCGATGCCCGATGATCTGTATGGCGTTGGCACGGCGGCGCAAGTGCTGCGACTTATCCGCGCGCCCGATGGCACACTGCGTTTGTTGGTGCAAGGCATTGCCCGATTCAAAGTGGACGAGTTCACCGAGACCGAACCGTATATCAAAGCGCGCGTTAGCCTCATACCAGAAAAAGGTGTCGTCGAAGATGATAGCTTGGAAGTGGAAGCGACGACGCGCAGTGTGATCGAACAGTTCCAACGACTCTCGGAACTGGTGCCGTCGATTCCCAATGAACTTCTGTCGTCGGCACTGAACGTGGACGACCCGCGCCAACTGGCGTATACCATCGCTACCTTCATCCGCATCACCGTTCCGGATGCACAACGACTGTTGGAGATTGATGGTGTTCTCGACAAACTTAAAACTCTGCTGGGTTTGCTGAGCAAAGAAGTAGAAGTGTTGGAGTTGGGGCGCAAGATTCAACAAGACGCGCACGGCGAGATCGAAAAAGTTCAGCGCGATTATTTCTTGCGCGAACAGATGAAAGCCATCCAACGCGAACTTGGTGAACGTGATGAAGGCGCGGTGGAAGCCGACGAATTCCGCAAGAAGATCGAAACGCTGAACTTGCCCGAAGAAGCGAGCAAAGAAGCGACACGGGAGTTGGATCGCCTTGCCAAATTGCCAAGCTCATCCGCCGAGTATGGAGTCATCCGCACCTATCTTGATTGGATCACGTCATTGCCGTGGAACACGGCGACCACCGACAACTTGGATGTTGCTCACGCTCGTGATGTATTGAATGAAGATCATTATGGATTGAAAGACATAAAAGATCGCATCCTTGAATTTCTTGCCGTGCGTAAGCTGCGCTTAGAACGCAAAGAGGAACGCGAGAAGAGCGTATCGTCCGATCACATTCGCAAAGAGCGCGAAGGCGTGATCTTATGTTTTGTCGGTCCGCCCGGCGTTGGCAAAACGTCGTTGGGTCAATCTATCGCGCGAGCAATGGGGCGCAAGTTTGTGCGCCTCTCGTTGGGCGGCGTGCGCGATGAAGCGGAGATTCGCGGCTTCCGCCGCACGTATATTGGCTCGATGCCGGGGCGTGTGATTCAATCACTGCGCCGCACCGAATCCAAGAATCCGGTTTTCATGTTGGATGAAGTGGATAAGCTGGCATCTGACTATCGCGGTGATCCCGCCTCGGCCTTGTTAGAGCTGCTCGACCCCGAACAGAATCGCGAGTTCCGCGATCATTATCTTGATGTGCCATTTGATATGTCGCAGACGTTGTTTATCACTACGGCGAACTGGTTAGAGACGATTCCGGGTCCGCTGCGAGATCGCATGGAAGTGTTGGAACTTTCCAGCTATACCGAAAACGAAAAGCTCAACATCGCCAAACATTATCTCGTGCCGCGCCAGATTCGTGAGAATGGTTTGCGCGAGAAAGAAGTGAGTTTCGCCGACGATGCTTTGAAGACTATTATCCGCAGCTACACCCGCGAAGCCGGGGTGCGCCATATTGAACGGGAAATTGGAAGCATCTGCCGCAAAGTGGCGACCCGCATCACCGAAGGAAAATCAAAATTGGTGAAGGTGGGCGCCGACAATGTGAAAGAGTATCTGGGTCGGGCGAAGTTCTTTTACACCGAAGAAGTTGAAGAACGCACATCGCAAGCCGGAGTGGCGACGGCACTTGCCTGGACTCCCGTCGGCGGCGACATCATGTTCGTCGAAGCGACTCAAATGCCGGGCGGGCGCGGATTCCAACTGACGGGGCAGCTGGGTGAGGTGATGCAAGAGTCGGCGCGCGCGGCATTATCCTACGTGCGCTCAAATGCCGCGGAGTTCGGTGTGCCGCAAGAATTTTTTAGCAAGAATGATATTCATTTGCATCTGCCCGCCGGTTCTGTTCCCAAAGACGGACCCAGCGCGGGGGTGACGATGGCAACCGCGCTCATCTCGCTTGCCACAGGTCGGGCGGTGCGCCGCGATGTCGGCATGACCGGCGAGATCACGTTGCGCGGGCAAGTGCTGCCGATTGGCGGAGTCAAAGAAAAAGTTCTCGCCGCGCATCGCGCCGGACTCAAGACGATCATCTTGCCGCGCCGCAATGAAAAAGATTTGGAAGATGTGCCGCAAGAGATTCGAGACGAGATGAAATTTATTTTTGCTAACCGTGTGGATGAAGTGGTGAGCGCGGCGCTGGTTGCCTCGAATGGTAAAACTAAGCGTGGGGCGAAGAAGAAACACAATTCAAAGAAACGAAAGTAAAATAGACTGGACTTAAGTAAAAACACGCCAGTGTCATTGCGAGTGCTTCGCAAAGCAATCTCGTGTTGGTAGAGTCTGAGATTGCTTTCCGCTCCGCGAAGTGCGCTCGCAATGACGGATGGATAGAGACAGGAAATAAATTACAGTGCCCAAAGTATTAATAGTTGACGACGACAAGAACATGGTGTTCTTGTTAACCAAACTTTTGCAGATGGATGGTTATCAAGTAGTTAGCGAAGCGCGTCCGGCGGAAGTGTTGAACACCATTCGCCGCGAGAAGCCAAACGTGGTGTTGATGGATGTGCATTTGGCAGATGGCAATGGTTTAGAAATTCTAATGAGAATCCGCTCCGACGCCGAAATCGGCAAGACGCCGGTGGTGATTGCTTCGGGTGAGGACGTTGCCTACAAAGGACAGCAAGGCGGCGCGGACGGTTTTATTCTTAAACCCTACCCACCGGATGCGCTCAATACTGTGTTGAAGAAAGCGATGGGTGGTGCGACGCATGGCACGTAAACCTAAAAAACAAACTGCTCGCTCGTGGCATCGCATGGATTTGCATTTGCACACGCCTGCCTCAAGCGATTATCAAGAACCCAACACAACGTGGGTGGATATTTTGCAAGCCGCCGAAGCGCGCGGTCTTGATATCATCGGCTTCACCGATCACAACACCGTTGCCGGGTATCGTCGTATGCGTGGCGAGATCGAGCAATTTGAATTACTCGAACGCTTGGATCGTCTGCGCCCCGAAGAAAAAAAACAACTCGCCGAATACCGCCGCTTGCTCGCCAAAATTTTGGTGCTGCCCGGTTTTGAATTCACGGCAACGTTTGGTTTTCACATCATCGGACTCTTCTCGCCCGAAACCCCCATCCGCGACATCGAACATATTTTATTGAATCTCAACGTGCCGTCCGATCAACTGGATCGCGGTTCGTCTACCGTCGGTGCCACTGCCGATGTGTTGACCGCATACAAGACCATTGATGAGGCCGGCGGCTTGGTGATCGCCGCCCACGTTAATTCTTCCAACGGCGTCGCCATGCGCGGGCTCAACTTCGGTGGGCAAACAAAAATTGCTTACACTCAAGACCCGCACCTGCACGCCCTTGAAGTGACCGACTTCGATCAAAAAGGCCGGCGCACCACCGCCAGTTTTTTCAACGGCAGCAAGCCCGAATACCCGCGTCGTATGCACTGCATTCAAGGCTCGGACGCGCACCGTCTGCGCCGCGAGTCGCGCGACACAAAAAATTTGGGCATCGGCGATCGTATCACCGAAGTTTTGATTGACGATCTCTCATTTGAATCACTGCACGATCTTTTTCTCGACAATGATTTTGGACGCACCCGCCCGTATCGCGGCAGCAGCGAGCAAGCGTTTGATTATGTGCAGTCGGCGCGCGAAGAAGGCGCGAGCAGTGTGCAAGATTTCTACGAGAGTATGACCGAGAAGGGCGGCTTCCTCAACGATGTGCTGTGTGACGTGTGCGCCTTTGCCAACACGAATGGCGGCACGCTCTACATCGGCGCAAGCTCCGACGTAAAACAAAACTTGGTCGGCGTGGAAAACGCTCCCGCCGCGATCGCCAAACTGCAAAAAGAAATTGAGCGACGCATCACGCCCGATTTCACGGTGACGATTGACACGCAAGAGTCGCGTGGCAAAACGATCATTCGCGTTTCGATCCCGCGCGGCGACGACCCGCCTTACGCCATTGACGACAACAAAATTTATGTGCGGCAAGAATCGGAAACGTCGCTCGCCGTGCGCGATGAGATCGTGCATCTTGTTTTAAGGAGAAGTGCCGTTTCCGCGCCACAACCGATCCCTGTTGTTGCGCTGGAATCGCCCGCATCACCTGAGTCGTCGGTGACGCCGCCAACGGCGACAGAAGCCGCCAGCCTACTTCCACCGCGCACCGGCGTCGAGATCGTCTCATCCGAGAATCGTGACGGCGTTATCTACCACGTCGTGCGCGATCTGCGAAACGGCAGCACCGTGAAGAATGTGACTCGATCTTCAGCGCGCAATTTGTGGAAATACGCCATCGTCGAATCCGAATCCAACAAGTTCAACGAATCATCCGTCACTTGGTCGGGCGACATTGGCTTGATCAAAAAATATCAAAAGATGGGCGACACGCGCTTCGATCTCGTCCAACGCACGCCCGACGGTTTACGTATCTACTACGGCGTGAGCGAAGACGGTATCCACGACGAGTGGAAAAAAGTTGTGGGAACATCAGAAGAAGAATGAACTCCAAACTCCAAACTTCCAATTCCAAAATTTCAAAATATGTCGGGCGAAAAAATGTTTGAGATTTGGAGTTTGAGATTTGGAGTTTTTCTTTTATGCGCCTCGCCATCCTCACCATCTCAGATCGTTCCTCACGCGGCGAGCGCCCCGACGAAGGCGGACCCCTCATCGCCCAGATCATCAGCGAAACTTTAAAGTGGGACTGCTCGCTCACCCAAATCGTCCCCGATGATCTCGATCAGATTCGTGACGTGCTAGTTGAATGGTGCGATTCGGATCGTGCCGATCTCATCCTCACCACCGGCGGCACCGGCTTCGCCCCGCGCGACGTGACTCCCGAAGCGACTCGATCTGTGATCGAGCGCGAAGCCCCCGGCATCCCCGAAGCGTTGCGCTCTGCCAGTTTAAGAATCACACAGCACGCCATGTTGAGTCGCGCCGTCGCCGGAATCCGTAAAGGAACTTTAATCATCAATCTTCCCGGCAACCCCAAAGCCGTCCGCGAAAATCTTGATGTGTTGATTCCGATCTTGCCTCATGCGCTGGAATTGTTGAGAGGGGACGAGAACGCGGAGAGAGATCATAGAAGTGTGTGAGGTGCTTCCAGTCCAGTTGAGTAAACGGTTTTTTGTCACATTGACTCCTGCGGTATTGTTATATAACAGGTGATTGTATTTATAGTTGGGCGGCTTGTCCTCGGCAGCTTTCACTCGGCGGTTAGAAATCCATGCTTCAAAAGCCTCTATCGAAATTCCTATTACTCATTAGTCATATTGGTGCTAACCCCAATGATGACGACGACTTACGCCTGCAAAAGATGTTATTCGTCAGTTCTGTTTTATTGGGGGCGATTCCACCAGCCGCCTTAATCGGCCTCCTTTACATTGTTTTCAGAGAACCGTTGGCTGGCGCGAGCCTACTTACTTTTTCAGTAGCTTCTCTTGTCATCATTGCCCTGTTTGGTCAGGTGCGTCAGCATTATGACCGTTTCTTATCCTTTGAGCTCTTGCTCGTTCTGCTCGGCCCGTTTATTTGTATGTTTATGCTGGGTGGCTTTGTAAAGTTGGGGAGCATTATTCTCTGGTCGTTATTGTGCCCACTAGGCGCAATGGTCATGTCCAAGCGAGCGCGTCCACTGCTCTGGTTTCTAGCCTATCTGAGTCTCCTTGCATTCAGCGCTTTTCTGCAACCTTATCTGCGCCCAACCAACAATCTATCGCCTGAAGCAACGCTTGTGTTTTCTGTGATGAACACGGGCGGCTTTTCAATCGTTGCATTTGTCTTGTTCTTTTATTTTGTGAATCAGAAGAATTTGTTTCAAGAAAAGTCCGAGAACCTGTTGCTCAATATTCTACCGAAAGAAATCGCGGCAATACTGAAAAACGAGAATCGCATTATCGCTGACCGTTTCGATACAGCGAGCGTTCTTTTCGCTGACATCGTGAACTTTACACCTATATCGGCCAAGATGACCCCAACTGAATTGGTAGAACTGCTTGACGAGGTTTTTTCGTACTGCGACACTCTTGTAGAGAAGCATGGGCTAGAGAAAATAAAAACCATTGGCGATTGCTATATGGTTGCCGCCGGAGTGCCTAGTCCGCGTCTCGACCATGCTCATGTCCTCACCAGTTTCGCCCTTGAAATACGTAACTATGTTAGTCAACACGACTTTCAGGGTAAACGGTTGACATTTCGCATTGGCATCAATTCTGGCCCGGTGGTAGCAGGTGTTATAGGACGCAAGAAATTCACCTACGACTTATGGGGTGATGCAGTGAATACCGCGAGCCGAATGGAGTCACATGGCGCGGGAGGATTCATTCAAATCACAGAAGCAACTTACGAACTTATCAAGAGCGACTTCATCTGTGAGTCGTGTGGCATGGTCAACGTGAAAGGCAAAGGCGAGATGAATGTGTGGTATGTGCTGGAGAAAAAGGCATAAACACCGCCCAACATCCGCGTGAACCGTTGAGCGGTTATCCTGTATCTATTATCTAACCGACACAAATATCTAACCGACACAAAACTTGCAACGGCTAACTACCTAACTACCCAACCGCCTAATCCTCTGTGAAGTTCACTCGCTCCGATCTCCTCGCTCTCGTCATCATCCTCGCCGTCGCTCTCGCCTTCACTTGGCCCATCTTCACCACAAGTTACATCATCCCTCAAGGCGGCGGCGATCTTGTCTCGTTTCTGTGGCCCAACTATCGCTACGCCGCGCAGCACCTCAATCTCCAATCTCTAATCTCTAATCCCCAATTACTAATTACTAATTACCAATCCCTCCTCTGGAATCCCACCCTCTACTCTGGCACACCCTTCATCGCCGACAACCAAAATGGATTCTTCTATCCTCCTAATCTCCTTTTGTTCCTTTTACTCCCCGATCTCCCATACAAAGCGATGGAGATTCTCGTTGCCTTCCACCTTTTCCTCGCTGGTGCAGGAATGTATCTCTTCATGAGCATTGAGTTATCAGCCATGAGCAGTGAGCGATCAACCGATGATCGCCATTTGCCATTTGTCATTCGTCATTCGTCATTTTTCTCTGCTCTTGCCTACATGGCATCCGATATTTTTATTATCCATCTCGGCAACCTCAACACCATCACCGCGCCAGCATACTTACCCCTCATCTTTCTCGGATTGCGACAAGCACTCAAGCCATCCACCAATCTCCAATCTCCAATCCCCAATCTCAAATGGGCAACTCTTTCTGGTTTGATGCTTGGTCTTTCAGTGTTAGCTGGTCAAGCCCAAATGGTTTACATCGTCGCCCTCCTCTGCGGCATCTACGGACTCTACGAATTAATTCTTCAACGCCACTATCGTGTCATCCTTCTCGGATCGGTCACGATCATCGTCGCGCTCGGACTCTCCGCCATCGCCTTGTTGCCCACACTCGAACTCGTGAGCCTCACCGCACGCGCCGCGCTGAGTTACGCCGACGCCTCGCGCTACAGTTTGCATCCGCTCGCCCTCTCCGCCTTCCTCAATCCAATGGTCATTGGTCGTGGCGCGCGAGATTTTTGGCTACCCATTGATCGCGCCGAGATCGGTTATTTGGGCGTGACGACTCTCGTCCTCGTTGGTCTCGCTCGCAAACCCAAAATATATTTTGTCATCGCCCTCATCGGAGT
>Ga0163199_1001323_pt1 | contig 15521 bp, 13 predicted proteins | sample PL_2010_150m_FD_113537 | JGI IMG/M metagenome (GOLD analysis project Ga0163199, IMG submission 113537) | Freshwater microbial communities from Powell Lake, British Columbia, Canada to study Microbial Dark Matter (Phase II) - PL_2010_150m | ecosystem: Environmental > Aquatic > Freshwater > Lake ... | reverse complement strand
CGTGACGTAATCGTCGAGTTGTTCGGGGAGCAAGAGCGCTTGCGTACGATCAATACCTTCAATGAAACGTTTCATCCAGATTCCCCTGCATACAACGCGATCTTTCAATAACGTTTGAGGGTAGGAACTGTTTACCGTTTGGGGATAATATTGAAAATATTCCCGCAGCGTTTTGACACAGTCTCGGTCGATTCCAGAAATAGGTTTTGACGAAACGATCGCCACTTTGCCGACGTCCAAGGCCCATGGCCGAACGGACGGTTTGGAAGAGGCGCGCTGATTTCGCCGGCGTCGTTCTTCTTGAACACCAGGAACCCGCGCAGGCAGCTATTTGTTTTGCAGCAGGTTGAGCGCCTTGCCGGGCCACTCCGGCCATGGGCAGACATCGGCGACATCGCGCACCTGCGGCTGGCTGCCAGCGTAGACCAGCATCGGCCGACCGCCGGGCTCAGGCTGCTCGGGCGCATGCGCTGCACTGGCGGCGGTTTGCCGAAGTGCAGCGTACTTGCGCAATGAGCCAAACCAATCGCCCGCCACCGTCTGTCCGGCCTTGAACTCAACCGTTCGAAGCTGGCTGCCATGCTCCACCAGCAAGTCGACTTCGCTGCCGATCTTGTCACGCCAAAAGAATAGCCGGGCATCCAGGCGCAGGTGGAGATTGATCTTGACCGCTTCAGCCACCGCCCAGGTTTCAAACAACGGCCCGCGCAGCGACGACAAGGCCAGTTCCTCCGCACTGCGGACACCCGCGAGCCACGCAGCCAGACCCGTGTCATAAAAATAGAGCTTGGGTGACTTGGTCAGCTGTTTGCCAAAGTTGACATGGTGCGGTGGCAAAAGAAACACCAGGTAACTAGCCTCCAGAATTGACAACCAGCCCTTGGCGGTAGGGCTGCTGATGCCGCAGTCGGCCCCCAAGGACGAAAGATTCAAGACCTGCGATGTGCGCGCCGCGCACATGCGTACAAAGGTTCGAAAGGTCTGCCAGTCCCGCACGTTGAGCATCTGGCGTACGTCGCGCTCCACGTAGGTGGCAAAGTAGTCCGCCAGCCAGATGCCTGGTGGAATGCCACGGTCCAGCGGCACCGGATACAGGCCGCGCCAGAGCATGTCTTCCATGGAAGTAAAGGGCAAGTTCGCGGCTTGCAACTCGCCCAGGGTAAATGGCAAAAGCTCCAGCAGACCGACCCGACCCGCCAGAGACTGGCTGATCTCACTGCGCAAGCCCAGTTGCTGCGAGCCCGTCAACACCCAGGCACCCATGGCGCGGTCTCGGTCGACGATAGTTTGCAGGTACGAAAACAATTCGGGCGCGCGCTGGGCTTCGTCCAGAATTGCGCCACCGGCAAACTGCCCCAGAAAACGCCGGGGGTCGGACAGCGCACTCTCCCGCACGTCCGGGTCTTCCAGCGACACATAGGGCTTGTCCGGAAAAGTGGCCTGGACCAAGGTGGTTTTGCCGGACTGACGCGGCCCGGTCACCGCAACCACCGGATACCATTGGGCGAGTGCTTGAAGTTGAGGCTTGGCTTGCCGAGGAATCATCGCGAGATGGTAGCAGCTTTTCCAAAATGTGGCTAAATGTAAATTTGTAAATTAACTTTAGCCATTTCGGAGGTGCCGGCCCGAGCTGATCGTGGCCACCGTGATTGCCGACCTCAGGCTGGCAAAGTGACGCCTACCTTGCGCCACGCGGCTGGTGGCGAAATAAAGGCGAATCAAGTCCGACTGCCTAGAATTGGGTTGAGTCGTGACAACAAGGACAATACGCTCGCCATTATTTTTTCAGGAGACCATTTCATGGATCGCAGACATTTCATCTCTGGCTTGGGCGCTGTGGGCGCCGGCTTGGCCATGCCCGCTTGGGCACAGGGCAAGCCGATTCGCATCATCGTGCCATTTACCGCTGGCGGCGCGACCGATGTGACGACCCGTCTCATTGCCGAAAAGGCAGCCACAACGCTGGGCACGACCGTCATTATTGAAAACCGTCCGGGTGGCGGCGGCGGCATTGGTGTCGATCTGGTGGCCAAGGCCGCACCCGATGGGCTGACCATTGGCATGGCCGCGCTGGCCATGCACGCCATCAACCCCTGGCTCTTCAAGAAGCTGCCGTATGACCCGATCAAGGACTTTGCGCCAATCACGCAGATGGTGCGCATTCCCAATGTGCTGGTGATGAACACCGACAATGCCAAGCGCCTGAATATCAAGACCTTGAAAGATTTTGTTGCCTATGCCAAGGCGAATCCGGCCAAACTCAGCTACGCCAGTGGCGGTAACGGCAGTGGCGGTCACTTGAGCGGTGAAATGTTCAAGGCCAAAGCCGGTTTTTTTGCGGTGCACATTCCCTACAACGGAGGTGCACCGTCACAGTTGGCCATGCTGTCGGGCACGGTCGACTACACATTGGACAACCTGGCCACTTCAGGTGCCAACATCCGCTCTGGCAAAGTCCTGCCGCTCGCAGTGACCAGCGCCAAACGCAGTGCCCTGATGCCCGATGTTCCTGCCATGGCTGAGACTTACCCCGGTTTCGAAATCGATACATGGTGGGGCCTGATTGCCCCGGCTGGCACTCCGAAAGAAGTAGTGTCCCGGCTGAACAGGGCGTTTGTGGCCGCGTTGGAGTCGCCTGACATCAAGACACGCTTTGCCAACATGATGGCTGAACCTGCGCCCAGCACCCCGGAGCAGTTTGCCGAGCTGATTCGCAGCGAGTACACGCGCTACGAGAGCGTGGTCAAGGCCAGCGGCGCCAAGGTGGATTGATACGGTGAGTCAATTACTTCAGGCTCATACGGTTCTGGTCACCGGCGCGGGGCAGGGCAATGGTGCGGCGCTGGCCGAAGGTTTGGCGCAGCTTGGCGCGCATGTGCTGGTCACCGATATCCGGGGGGAGTCGGCGCAAGCCACGGCGCAACGCATCCAGGCCGCCGGCGGCTCGGCTGCCTGGCAGGCCTTGGATGTAGCCGATGCCGTAGCCTGCCAGGCGGCTGCCAAGGCTTTGGTGCTGGCGCAGGACCACATTTTTGTGCTGGTCAACAACGCTGGAATCAGGCCGCGCAGCACGTTTGATGCACCAGAGCGCGACCAGGCCTGGCGCGATGCCATGGCAGTGAACGTGGATGGTGTGCGCAACATGATCCTGGCATTCAAGGATTTGCTCGTGGCCTCCAAGGGCAATGTGGTGAACATTGGGTCGATTTCGGCTTCGCGGGCGTCACCATTTGGCATTTCCTATTCCACTTCCAAGGCCGCAGCCGAGATGCTGACCAAGGTGATGGCGCTTGAACTGGCGGTGCATGGCGTGCGCGTGAATGGGGTGGCTCCGGGGGTGATGGAAACCCCCATGACCGAAGAATCGCGCAACAATCCTGAACGCCGTGCCTACCTGATGAAGCGCATTCCCATGAAACGCTTTGGCAAACCGTCCGAGCTGGTGGGGCCGGTGGCATTTCTGGCTTCACCGATGGCCAGTTATGTGACTGGCGCGGTGCTCAACGCGGATGGCGGTTACCTGGCGGTGTGATCTGGCTGTCAGGTCTGCGGCTTCAGCCAGCGAAAAAGCAAGAGATCGGCTGGCTCATCGATATCGTGGATGGCAGGCAACACCTCAACCGACAGGGCCAGGCCTTGCAGGCGGCGCAGCGTGATGGCGGCCAAGGCCTGTGCAGCGGCCAGGGTGTTTGCCAGCAGCGCCACCATTACCCCCTGCAAAGGCCGCCAAGGACCTACACTTGGTGGTCTTATTTTTGTCAATGGACGGGGGGACCATGATCAAAATCAAACCAGTGGCGGCCGAGCGTTTGCCAGACTTGCTTCGGCTTATGCCCAAGGCGGAACTGCATATGCACATCGAGGGTTCACTCGAGCCGGAGTTGATGTTTGCATTGGCGCAGCGCAACGGCCTTGCCATGGCTTACCCGGATGTTGCAGCGCTGCGGCGCGCCTACGTGTTCGATGATCTGCAGAGTTTTCTCGACATCTACCACAAGGGCACGCTGGTGCTGCGCACCGAGCAGGATTTTTACGATATGGCGCTGGCCTATCTGGAGCGCGCCGCCGCCGACCATGTCCTGCATGCCGAGATATTTTTTGATACCCAGACGCATACCGGTCACGGCCTGAGCGCGGACGTTGTCATCAACGGTTTGCACCGCGCCTGTGTTGCCGGGCGTGCCCAATTCGGCATCGATTCGTCGCTGATCCTGTGCTTCTTGCGGCACTTGAGCGAGCGCGAGGCATTTGAGTGTCTGGAACAGGCCTTGCCGCACCGTGACAAACTGCTGGGAGTGGGGCTGGCCTCAAGCGAGGTCGGGCATCCGCCAGAAAAGTTTGCCCAGGTCTTTGCCAGAGCGCGTCAACTCGGTTTTCGACTGGTGGCCCATGCAGGCGAGGAGGGACCACCGGCTTACATCTGGAGTGCGCTCGATGTGCTCAAGGTGGAGCGCATCGATCACGGTGTGCAGGCGCTGCAGGACCCGGCCTTGATTGCGCGGCTGGTGAAGGACCGAATCGCCCTGACGGTTTGCCCACTATCCAATCTGAAGCTGCGCGTTTTTCAGAATCTGGCCGAACACAACCTGGGGCGCATGCTGGAAGCTGGCATCGTGGCCACGGTCAATTCGGACGATCCGGCCTATTTTGGTGGCTATATCAACCAGAACTTTTGCCAGACCTTTGCTTCCCTGGGCTTGACAGCGCAGCAGGCCTACCAACTGGCGCGCAACAGCTTCGAAGCCAGCTTTGTTGATGCGACAGCCAAAGCGGCTTATCTGGAGCGACTCGACACCTGTTTTGAGACTTTTGTCTGAGTTCAGGCCACCGGCACCCAGCGCTGCAGGCTCGGCAGCATCAAACGGTAGGGTGCCAGCAGGACGACGGCCATCAGCCATTTGATGGCAAGGTCTCCGGCGGCAAGCGTTCGCCAGTCCAGGTCGGTGCCGGCAAACGCCAGGAAGAAGAACAGGCCGGTGTCGATCACCGACGCCACCAGTGAGCCGAAGAAAGGCGCTTTCCACCACGACAGTGTGCGCAAACGGTTGAAGGCCACGATATCAAGCAACTGCCCGACGATGAAGGCCACCCCGGAGGCCACAGCGATACGCCACGGTGCCAGGGCCAGCGACACGATGACCGCGGTGGAAAAGCCGACCCAGGCGACGCGCCGGGCCGCCTGGGCACCGACCGCTCGGTTCGTCAGGTCCGTCACCAGGAAAGCGACGGGAAAAGTGAATGCGCCCCAGGTCAACCATTCGCTGATCGGAAATTGCACCAGATAGTTGGACGACACAATGACGATCAGCATGGCCAGAATCGGACGCCAAAGCTGCGTCAGGGTCGGCGCCGGAGTGGATGTTGCATTATTCATGGCGCGCATTATCGCAGGGGCTTCGCCGCCCCGCGGCGTCTGCCCCCGGGTTGCGCGGCAGCTCAAGTTGGCTTGACTTTGTTCTAGACTGCGGCTCATGAAAGCCTACCGCGCCTCCCTGCTCTCGTTCGCACCTGACAGCGAGTCCGGACCTTGTGCTGCGCTGGAAGAAGACGGTTTGCTGGTGGTCGGGCCGGACGCTGCGGGACGTCAGAGGGTGCTGGCAAGCGGGCCGTATCAACTGTTGAAGGCGCGTTTTCAGGGGGTGCCCACCGAGCATCTGCCCGGGCGCATCATCGCGCCGGGCTTCATCGACATGCACAACCATTTTGCGCAGACCAATGTCATTGGCTCGCCCGCGGACGGTTTGCTGCCCTGGCTTGAGCACTACACTTTTCCTGAAGAACAACGCTTTTCATCGGCTCAGTACAGCGCCGAGGCGGCCCGCTTTTTTCTGGATGAACTGCTGCGCAACGGTGTCACGACGGCGCTGACCTTTGGCACCTGCAGCACCGAGTCGGTGGAGGCCCTGTTCTGTGCGGCACAGCAGCGATGTATGAGACTGATCAGCGGCTTGTGCCTGATGGATCGCCACGCCCCGGCGGGCGTGCTCAACCGGGCGGCGCCGGATGGCTCGCGCAATGCCTGCGAGCAAAGTCTGCTTGATTCGGAAGCCTTGCTACAGAGGTGGCATGGCAAAGACCGTTTGGGTTACGCCATCACACCGCGCTTTGCGCCCAGTTGCAGCGACCAGCAGTTGCGTGGCGCTGGTGAGTTGGCGCAGCGCTATCCCGAGGTCTGGATTCAGTCGCACGTGGCTGAAAACAGGGACGAAATCGCCTGGGCGCGTCAGCTGTTTCCGTCCTCGCGCAGTTACCTGGCGACTTACGCCGATGCCGGCTTGCTGCGCCGCCGCGCGGTTTACGCCCATTGCCTGCATTTTGACGATCAGGATCGGGCACTGCTGCGCAGCAGCGGCGCGGTTGCGGCCGTCTGTCCGACCAGCAATCTGTTCCTGGGCAGTGGCTTTTTTGACTATGGGGCCGCGGATCGAGCCGGGCTTCAGTACGGCTTGGCCAGTGACGTCGGGGGTGGCACCAGCTTCAGTCCCTTTCATACCATGCTGGCGGCTTATTACGTGGCTCGCGAAAGTCAGGGCAAAGCGGGGCGGTCGCTCTCGCCACAGCAACTCTGGTGGCAACACACGGCGGGCGCTGCCAGGGCGCTGGGTCTGGACGGCGTTGTCGGAAACCTGCAGCCAGGCTGTGAAGCGGATTTTGTGGTGCTCAATCCGCAGGCGACACCGCTGCTGGCGCGTCGCAGCGCGCAAGCCGGCAACCTCGACGAACTGTTGTTCAGCATGATTGTGCTGGGCGACGATCGCCTGATCGAGAGGACCGTGATTTCGCAGGCGCAAGAGGCACTGTTTACAATCGACGGACCTTAGGAGTTGTGTCCCGATGAGCATCAAAAGCGATAAGTGGATTCGTCACATGGCCGAGACGACCGGCATGATTGAACCCTTCGAGCCCGGCCAGGTGCGTGAGCGCGATGGCCAGAAGATTGTCAGTTATGGCACCAGCAGCTACGGCTACGACATCCGCTGCGCACCTGAATTCAAGGTCTTTACCAATATCCACAGCACCGTGGTGGACCCCAAGAATTTCGACGAAAAGAGCTTTGTTGACTTCAACGACGAGGTCTGCATCATCCCGCCCAACAGCTTTGCGCTGGCGCGCACCATGGAATATTTCCGGATTCCGCGCAACGTGCTGACCATTTGCCTGGGCAAGAGTACGTATGCGCGTTGCGGCATTATCGTCAATGTCACCCCTTTTGAGCCGGAGTGGGAAGGCTACGTCACGCTCGAATTCAGCAACACCACGCCGCTGCCGGCCAAGATCTATGCCGGCGAAGGCTGCGCCCAGGTGCTGTTTTTTGAAAGCGACGAAGTGTGCGAGACCAGCTACAAGGACCGTGGCGGCAAGTACCAGGGACAACGTGGCGTGACCTTGCCCAAGGCCTGAACCCTGGATTGGAGGATAATGCGGGTTTGCCCCTAGTCCCAAGGCGCACCGAGCTATCGGATTGATAGCACCCTGAACTGGCTATGAATGACCGATTTGACTTCTGATTTGACTCCTGAACCCTTGCCGATGGCTTTTGCCCAGCTGCAACTGGCAGCGCCGCTGGCCCGCGCCGTGGCCGAGATGGGCTACGAGTCCATGACCCCGATCCAGGCGCAGGCCATTCCGGTCGTGCTGCAGGGTCGCGATGTGATGGGCGCAGCGCAGACCGGTACCGGCAAGACCGCTGCTTTTTCCCTGCCTCTGCTGCAGCGCATGCTCAAGCACGAGAGCAGCTCGACTTCGCCGGCACGGCACCCGGTGCGCGCACTGGTGTTGTTGCCTACGCGGGAACTGGCCGACCAGGTGGCGCAGGCCATCAAGGACTACGCCAAGTACACCCTGCTGCGCAGTGCTGTGGTGTTTGGCGGCATCGACATGAAGCCCCAGACCATCGAGCTGAAAAAGGGTGTTGAGATTCTGGTTGCCACGCCGGGGCGGCTGCTTGATCACATTGAGGCCAAGAACGCGGTACTGAACCAGGTTGAGTACGTGGTACTGGATGAAGCCGATCGCATGCTCGACATTGGCTTTTTGCCTGATTTGCAGCGCATTCTGAGCTTTTTACCCAAGCAACGCACCACGCTGCTGTTTTCGGCCACGTTTTCACCCGAAATCAAACGCCTGGCCAGCAGCTATCTGCAAAACCCGGCGACGATCGAGGTGGGCGGCTCCAATGGCACGGCTTCCACCGTTGAACAGCATTTTTACAGTGTTGGCGATGACGACAAGCGCCATGCCCTGCATCAGATTCTGAAGGCGCGCGCTATCAAGCAGGCCTTTGTTTTCGTCAACAGCAAACTGGGCTGCGCGCGGCTGGCCCGCTCGCTCGAGCGCGAAGGCCTGAACACCACCGCCCTGCATGGCGACAAGAGCCAGGATGAGCGCCTCAAGGCACTGGAGGCGTTCAAGAGCGGAGAGGTGAATTTGCTGGTCTGCACCGACGTGGCGGCACGCGGTCTGGACATCAAGGATGTGCCTGCTGTCTTTAATTTTGATATTCCGTTCAATGCGGAAGACTACATCCACCGCATTGGCCGCACCGGGCGCGCGGGCGCACTAGGACTGGCTCTGAGTTTTGTCTCCAGGAGCGATGCTCGTCTGGTGGCCGATATCGAGAAGTTGCTGAAGACAAAAATCGAGTTGGAGGCGGTCGAGTTTGACGAGGATACGCCTGATATCCGGCGTCAGGGTCGAATCAACGACGGCCGGCGTATGTACTCCCAGCCGGTGCCGGATGACTCGCACCATGGCAGTCACCACCCGGGAGCGATCCGCGATGTGGCGCGTGAAGGGCAGTTTGCCAGACCTGTGCCATCCCAGCGTCGCGACTACTCGCGACCTGCAGCCGCTGCGCGCGATCCGTTTTTTGACAAGCCCTACGAGGCGCCGGCAGCACCCGAAGCAGCGCCCGCTTGGGACGCTACGGTCAGCCGGCATGGCGCCGGGCGCAGCATATCGGCCAATATCAAATCGAAGCGCCGGGTCGCGGCGCTGTTCAAGTCCGAGTAGCGCAGCGCTCAGCCCGGTTGCTGGGCCTGCTCACACTTGACCTGGATGAGTTCATGCGCCAGCACCCTGTTGTTTCCTGACCTCTTTGTGCCACCCAAGCGCAAGGCGCTCAGGCAGCCGCCCCAGACGCAGCCGGTGTCAAGTGACAGGACATCCGGCCGGTTGAGCCAACCCAAGGTTGACCAGTGTCCAAATGCCAGCGTGATGGCAGCTGTTTGTCGCCCCGGTACGTCAAACCACGGCATGTAGCCGGGTGGCGCAGCGCTGCTGCCTTCCTTGCTGGCGAATTCCATACGCCCCTGGGCGTCACAAAACCTCATTCGCGTCAGGCTGTTGACAATCACGCGCAGCCGGTCAGCGCCCGTTAGTGTGTCGTTCCAGGCATGGGGTTCGTCGCCGTACATTTGCTGCAGGAAGTCCCCCAGCGCCGGGCCACGCAGAACCGCTTGGACCTCGGCGGCCAGGGCCAGTGTCTGGCTGGCGCTCCAGCACGGCAGGACGCCGGCGTGAACCATCAGCAGATCGTGCCGGTCGACGGTGAGAGCCATCGCCATCTTTTGCCAGCGCAGCCAGTCGAGCATGGCATGACGATCCGGCGCCTGCAGAATATTGTTCAAAGTGTCGTGCCGACCCGGCTTGCGCACGTGCTGAGACAGGGCCAGCAGGTGCAGATCGTGGTTGCCCAGCAGACACTGTGCTGCATCGCCATAAGCCATCAGACGGCGTAGCACGCCTGCGGAGTCAGGTCCGCGATTTACCAAGTCACCGAGCAGGTAGAGCGTGTCGCGACTCGCGGAGAAAGAAATTTCATCGAGCAGACGCTGCAATGCGCTATTGCAGCCCTGAACGTCGCCAATGAGGTAGAGTGCCATGGTGTTCATTTTCGCTCCTGATCCATGGATTTCCTGCTGATCGTTTTTCTGACCTTGCTCAACGGTGTGTTTGCCATGTCGGAACTGGCCCTGGCAGCAAGCCGGAAAACAAGGCTCAATCTGATGGCGGAGTCTGGTGACAAGGGTGCACAGGCGGCACTCGCCCTGCTGGGTAATCCGAACCAGTTCCTGTCGACCGTGCAGGTGGGAATTACTTCGATCGGCGTTCTCAACGGCATCGTCGGTGAGGCGGCATTCAGCGACGGTGTCGCTGAATGGTTGCATGGTTTTGGTGTTGCCGACAAGCCGGCCGCTATTTCGGCGACAGCCTTGGTCGTGACGCTGATCACCTTCATCACCATTATTTTTGGCGAGCTGGTGCCCAAGCGCATTGGCCAGCTGTATCCGGAACGGGTGGCACGCTGGGTCTCCCGTCCCATGCTGTGGCTGGCAACTGCCGCCAGACCCTTTGTGCGATTGCTCTCCGGTACCACCGCCATCGTGCTCAAACTGTTGCGCATCGATACCAGCGCAGCGCGTCCGGTGACGGAGGAGGAAATCAGCGCCAGTCTGGAGGAGGGGGTGGACGCTGGCGTGATCGAGCAACACGAGCATCAGATGGTGCAAAACGTGTTTGAACTCGATGACCGGCCTTTGACCTCCTTGATGGTGCCGCGCACCGACGTGCAGTGGCTTGATGCCTCCAGTTCGGTGGCGCAAAGTCTGACCTGGGTTGGCAGCAGTGGCCCTGCCGGAGCGCACTCCTGGTATCCGGTCTGTCGCGGCTCGCTCGATGAAGTGATTGGCGTGATCAGTGTTGCCCGATTGCTGCAACTGGGCCCTCAAACGCTCGACAGTCTTGAGGCCTTCGCCACACCGGCCACTTTTGTACCGGAGACCTTGAGTGGCATGGAGTTGCTTGAGCAGTTTCGCGCCAAGGCCGGCCGCTTTGTCTTTGTGGTGGACGAATATGGCGTTGTGCAAGGTACCTTGACGCCGCGCGATCTGCTCGAAGCGATTACTGGCGAGTTGCAACCTGGCGCGCAGGTGGACGCGTGGGCCACACGGCGCGACGACGGTAGCTGGCTGCTCGATGGCCTGATGCCGGTGAGCGAACTCAAGGTCCGACTGGATCTGGAAGACCTGCCGGAGGAGGAGCGGGGTCGCTACAACACGGTCGCTGGTTTGCTGATGTCGGTGTCAGGGCATCTGCCTGAAATCGGCGAGCGCATCGAGTGTGCCGGCTGGCGGTTTGAAGTGCTGGATCTGGACCGCAAGCGCATTGACAAGGTGATGGCAAGTCGACTTGCTAGCTAGCTGATGCTTGATGACCGTCAAGGCATTCGGGGGGCGACGGCCTGATACTGTCCGCAACCAAAGGAGGTTATGCCATGTTCAAAAACATACTTGTTCCAGTGGATGGCTCGGCGACAGCCCAACTGGCAGTTGAGAAGGCGATTGGTCTGGCCAAAGCTTTTGACAGCCGCGTTACCGCGATCTTTGTCATCGATCCGTATCCATTTACCGGTGTCGGCACTGATTTCGCCTACGGCCAGGCGGAGTACCTGAGTGCCGCCACGGCGGAAGCGAACGCCGCCATCAAAGTCGCCAAGACCGCGTTTGAGCAGGCTGGCGTCAGCGTTGGTACTTCCGTGATTGAATCTCACGCTGCCTGGCGCGGTGTGGTCGAGGCGGCTGCGTCCCTGCAGGCTGACCTGATTGTCATGGGCTCGCACGGCCGCAGTGGCCTGGAGAAACTGGTGCTGGGCAGCGTTACGCAAGCTGTCCTGTCGCACACCCAGCTACCAGTGCTGGTAGTGCGCGACTGAAATCAGTTGCCTAGCCGCACTGCCCGACGTAGCCGCAGGCGGTGCAGAAATCGCAACCGTCTTTGTGGATGACGGTCGGGTTGCCGCACTCCGGGCATACTTTGCCAGCCATGGTGCTGGGCGCTTCGTGATTCTTGGGCGCATCGAGCACGCCCATCTCGCGCAGCGGCAAGCCCTCTTCATCGAGGATGCCGAGCATCGCGTAGCGGTGAATGATGAGGCGCGCAATATAGGCAACCGTTGAAGGCCAGGTTTGCTGACGGCGTTCGCCGTGCGGTAAGCCCGGCACAAAGGCCATGAAATGACCCAGCGGCTCCGCATAGTTGAGCAGCTTGCGCAGCTTCATGCCGATCCATGCCGGATCAATGACCCGCATATCCAGTGACAGTAGCCGCGCCAGGCCATCCAGCGCCCGTGGGTAGTTGCCCGAAAACCCGACCGCACAGGGACGCGTCACGATGACGCCGTCATGGCCCGGCAGATTGACTTCTTTGAGCGTCACGGTGAAGGCTTCGCCAGTGGCGGGGTTGTCCACATCAACTGCCCAGGCCAGCGTGCCCGAGGGGCCAGTCTGGGGCTCGCCACGGCTGAACATGGCGTCCATCACCGGCGTTGGTATTTGCGTGTCGGCGCTGGCCAGCGCCTTGAGTTGGTCACAGCGCCAGCGGATCACTGCTGCGGTGGCGGCCACGACCCCCGGGAACAGGCGCTTTTCACCGTGCGGCGGAAACGGCATTTCAAACGAATGCTCTTCGGCCACCGTGGCCAGGGCGTCGAGTTTGAGTTGCAGCCAGGCGGGGTCGTTGGCGCGCAGATCCATTGACAGGGTTTTGGCCAGGGCGCCCAGGCCACGTGGCTGGTCGGTGCCGTTGACCCAGACCTCGAACGGCTTGGGTGCGCCGCCTTCTTCGGGTGCGAGCTCGCCGACAAACAGGGCGAAGTCGCCGAACGGGTGATGCACCACGAAGGTCCAGGCCGGGTTGCCACCAGGCAAAGCGGGCCGGCTTGGCCAGCGCAGCGAGGACAGCACCGGAACGGGCAGCCGCTCCAGCGCCAGCCGGTGGTTGGTGCCTTCAATCTGTAGCGGTGTGGTGGCAGCGGGCGTGGTCGTTGGCGTCACACTCAGGACCGACCCCAGGATGGAGTTGGGCCGGTAGGTGGCCAGACCTTTCAGGCCTGACTGCCAGGCTTCCATGTAGAGGTGTTGAAACTCGGCATAGGGGTAATCGGCCGGAACGTTGACGGTCTTGGAAATTGCTGTGTCGATAAAGGGCGCCACGGCAGCCACCATGGCCTCGTGTGCCTGCGCACTCATCTCCAGAGCGGTCACGAAGGCGGATGTCAGGGGGGTGTCTTCGCCAAACAAGTGGCGGTACAGGCGCCATGCGTGATCCTCTACCGCATACTCCTTGAAGCTGCCGTCCATCATGCGCTTCTTGCGCGTGTAGGTCCAACTGAAGGCGGGTTCGATACCGTTGCTGGCATTGTCTGCAAAAGCCAGGCTGATGGTGCCGGTCGGTGCGATCGAGAGCAGGTGCGAGTTACGCAAGCCGTGCGCGCGCACGCGCTCCTTGAGCGCCGGCGACAGACGCGAGGCAAAGGTCTGGCCGCTGAGGTAGAGGTCGGCATTGAAGAGCGGAAAAGCGCCGCGCTCGCGCGCCAATTCAACCGATGCGTCGTAGGCGGTGTCGCGCATCAGCTCCGAAATCTGGCGTGCCATGTCACGCGCTTCGGGCGTGTCGTAACGCAAATTGAGCATCACCAGTGCGTCGCCCAAACCGGTGTAACCCAGGCCGACGCGACGTTTGCTGCGTGCCTCTTCCTGCTGCTGCGGCAGCGGCCAGACGGTCACGTCCAGCACGTTGTCGAGCATGCGTGTCGCGACACGGGCGACCTCGGCAAAGGCGGTCTGGTCAAATTGCGCGTTCGCTTCAAACGGGTTGTTGATGAAGCGGGTCAGGTCAATCGAGCCCAGGCAGCAGCAACCGTAGGGTGGCAGCGGTTGTTCGGCGCAAGGGTTGGTGCTGGCGATGGTCTCGCAGTAGGAAAGGTTGTTGTCGCGATTGATGTGATCGAGAAAGAGCACACCGGGCTCGGCATGGTCATAGGTTGAGCGCATGATCTGATCCCATAAATCACGTGCCTGCAACTTGCGGTAGATCCACATGCCGCTGCCTTTTTCCTGGTAGGCGCCAGCTGCCTTTTGCGCAGCGCCGGGCTCGGCACGGTGCACCAGCGTGAACTCGCTGTTTTGCTGAACTGCTGCCATGAAGGCGTCACTGATGCCCACCGAAATATTGAAGTTTTTCAGGTCGCCCGTGTCTTTGGCGTGAATGAACTCTTCGATGTCGGGATGGTCGCAGCGCAGGACACCCATCTGCGCGCCACGCCTGGCGCCAGCGGATTCGACGGTCTCACAGGAACGGTCGAAGACACGCATATAACTCACCGGACCGGAGGCACTGCTCTGTGTGCTGCCGACCCACGCGCCACGCGGCCGGATACGCGAAAAATCGTAACCAACGCCGCCGCCCCGGCGCATCGTCTCCGCGGCCTCGGTCAGGGCGGTGTAAATGCCGGGATGTCCGTCTTCCAGGTGCGCAATGGCATCACCGACCGGCTGCACGAAGCAGTTGATCAGTGTGGCCGCCAGATCGGTGCCTGCGGCTGACTGGATGCGACCAGCCGGCAGGAAGCCGTTTTGCAGGGCCTGCAAAAATTTGGCCTCCCACTGTTTGCGCTGCTCCGGGGCTTCCGCGGCCGCCAAAGCGCGAGCGACCCGCTGGTTGACATCCAGAATGGTCTTCTCGTCTCCCTTGCCATACTTTTCAAGGAGAACTTCCTCGCTGATTTGCTGCGGCGCCAGCGCCAGCGCTGGTTTTGTTCTTTCGGGTGTTTTTTGCGACATGACTTGGTTTCTTGAGGTCTGGGCTGAAATATCAGGGCTTGCAGTGAGAGCGTCCTGGACGAAACGTTCTGGTTCAATTCTGAAAATTATTGTACACGTGGAACCACTACCGGTAGTGGTTCCACGACTATATATCCACTACATTTAGTGTGTGTACCGGAATTACCCTGACGGCGCTGCAGCCCTGACAGATCAGGCAGTACGCTCAAAAATGGCCGCAATGCCCTGGCCGCCACCGATGCACATGGTGACAAGCGCGTAGCGGCCGCCGATGCGCTCGAGTTCGTAGAGTGCTTTGACGGTAATCAAGGCGCCGGTCGCGCCAATCGGGTGCCCGAGCGATATACCCGATCCATTCGGATTGACCTTGGCGGGGTCCAGACCGAGGTCGCGGCTGACGGCGCAGGCCTGTGCGGCAAAGGCCTCATTGGCCTCAATCACGTCCAGATCCTTGACGGTCAAACCCGCCTTCTTGAGCGCCAGTTGACTCGCCGGCACCGGACCGATGCCCATGTACTTGGGATCGACACCGGCGTGGGCGTAGGCCACCAGGCGCGCCATCGGCTTCAAGCCACGTGCTGTGGCGGTGGCGGCTTCCATCAGGACCACCGCTGCGGCAGCGTCGTTGATACCGGAGGCATTACCAGCCGTGACGGTGCCGTTTTCTTTCAGAAATGCCGGTTTGAGCTTGGCCATGTCTGCCAGCGAGCAGTTAGGGCGAAAATGTTCGTCGGTCGCGTAGGCGATGTCGCCCTTCTTGCTCTTGAGCATGACGGGCATGATCTGTGACTTGAAGTAGCCCGCCTCGGTGGCGCGCTGGGCGCGTTGGTGACTTTCCACGGCAATCGCGTCCTGCTCTTCGCGCGTGATGCCCCATTTGGCGGCGATGTTCTCGGCGGT
>Ga0163199_1001322_pt1 | contig 15540 bp, 10 predicted proteins | sample PL_2010_150m_FD_113537 | JGI IMG/M metagenome (GOLD analysis project Ga0163199, IMG submission 113537) | Freshwater microbial communities from Powell Lake, British Columbia, Canada to study Microbial Dark Matter (Phase II) - PL_2010_150m | ecosystem: Environmental > Aquatic > Freshwater > Lake ... | reverse complement strand
GGCGGACATGTGCGGCGGGGTGTGGGAATTTGTCCTGGAGCACTTTGATCCGAAGGGAGGACATGAAGAGGTTTATTATGAAGACGCCGAACGGCGCACCGTGTCACGCCCCGTGTGCCGGGGAGGAAACTACTTTGATGTTCCGGGGAATGCGCGCTGTGCCGTGCGACTGGGCATCAGGAGCGTGACCTATTCCGACTCCCGCGACGGCTTCCGCATCTGCCTCGGCCGCCGCGTGGCGGTAGAGCCGAAAGCCAATCACTGAAAGGAAAACACACCATGACGACAGAACATTCCATGACCCGACGAACGTTTATTGAGCGGAGTGCGGGAGCGGCAGCGGTCCCACTGCTGGCCGGCGCGTCCTGCACGCTCGCTCAAGAGGCGGCCCCCAAGCCCGCAGCCGGCGCGCCGGTCGGGCGCAAGCTGCGCGTCGCTATCGTGGGCGTTGGCAGCCGGGGAAGTTGGATCGCCGGGTTGTTCAAGCAAAACCCTGGCTATGAGATCGTGGCGGTGGCGGACTACTTCGAGGAGACCGCCAACACGGTCGGCGACAAGCTGGGTGTCCCGGCGGGAAAACGGTTCAGCGGGTTGTCGGGCTACAAACGCGCGCTCGACAGCGGCGTCGAGGCGCTGGTGCTCGAAGGCATCCCGTATTTTTATCCGGAGCAGGCGGCTGCGGCGATTGACGCCGGTTGCCACGTCTATACGGCCAAACCGTTCGCGGTGGATGTGCCCGCCGTTTTCAAGATGCAGGCGCTGGCGAAGAAGGCGACGGAGAAGAAGCTGTGCTTCCGGGTGGACTACCAGTTGCCCACGGACCCCGCAAACCAGGAAGTGAAGCAACGCATCAGCGAGGGCGCGCTCGGCGGCCTGGCGCATATCTATTCCGGCGGCACTTGCGGCCAGTTGCCGGACCCGCCGGTGGGGCCGACCATCGAGAACCTGTTCAAGCGGGCGTGGTATTCGCACATCGGGATGAGCGGCGATCTGCTGCTGCTGTATGACATCCACATCATAGACGGCATCACGTGGGTCACCGGCAAACGCGCCGTTGCCGCCAGCGGCTATGCGCGCATCGTCCGCCCCGACCCGCACGGCGATCGCACGGACTGCGGCGGGGTGGTGTTCGAACTCGCGGACGGAACCTGTTGGACCCACACGACGCAGCTCCTGAAGAACAACGCGGTCATGTATAACCTGGAGGCCGACCTCATGGGACGCGAGGCCACGGCGCACCTTGCTTACAATGGCAAGGTGTTTGTCCGCGGCGGTCCCAAGCACTACGTGGGAGAAGTGTCGAAGGGCATCTACGCGGACGGCGCGAAGGCCAACATCGCCGAGTTCCATCGCTGCGTCACCGAGGGCAAGTTCGACAACGAGACGGCCCATCGTTCGGTGGATTGCACTTTGACGGGCATCCTCGGTCGCGAGGCCATGCTGCGGAAAACGCGGCTGACGATGGACGAAGTGATCAAGGAGGCCAAGACCCGCGAAGTCAATCTGCGCGGGCTGAAGGCGTAGGGCTGCCTCCGTCTATTCTGCCTGAGACTTGAGTGCCAGCATTTGAGACTAACTGCCGGTAGTCAGAACAGAATTGTTACTATAGACTGCCGGGCCATGAAGATGATCCGCGGCTGTTTCCTCGTCGCGGCGGGCATGCTGCTGGCCGGCTGGCTGCCGGTCCATGCGGCCCCGTCGGCCAACACCTTCCGTGCCGGCGCGTTTGCGATGGATGTCACGCCGACGAACTTCCCCGTCATCGTCAACGGCGGGTTTCTCTCGAAGACCGCCGACAAGGTCCACGACCGGCTGCATGTGCGCTGGCTGGTGCTCGACGACGGGCGGACACGCGTCGCGCTGGGCGTGATGGATACCTGTGTTGTTCCCGGCGAGTTCGCCGACGACGTGAAGGTGCGCGCCAACAAGCTCACCGGCATCCCGGCGGACCGGATCATGCTCTCGGCCACGCACACGCACAGCGCGCCGTCGCTGATGACGTGCCTCGGCACACCGGCCGACCCGAATTACCCGGCGTTCGCGCTGCCGCGAATCGTGGAGGGCTTGAAGCGCGCGGTGGACAACATCGCCCCGGCGCGCGTCGGCTGGGCGGTCGCGCAGGCGCCGAAACACACGAACACGCGCGTCTGGATCCGGCGGCCGGACAAGATGCTGACTGATCCGTTTGGCGACGTGACCGTGCGCGCCATGATGCATCCCGGTTATCAGAACCCCGACGCCATTGGACCGGTGGGGCCTTCCGACCCGGCGATGACGTTGCTGGCTGTGCAATCGCCCGACGGGCGCCCCATTGCGGTGCTGGCCAACTATTCAATGCACTACTTCGGCGCACAGGCCGTGTCGGCGGATTATTATGGAATGTTTGCGGAGAAGATCGGGCCGCTCATCGGCGCGGGGAACGGCTTCGTCGGCATCATGTCGCAGGGCACCAGTGGCGATCAGCACTGGATGGACTATAGCCAGCCAAAGCGCGCGGTTACCATAGATGCCTACGCCGGTGAGTTGGCACAGATCGCGGCCAACGCTTACAAGACCATCGCGTTCCACGATTCGGTGCCGTTGGAGATGCGCGAGAAGACGCTGCGGATCGCCACACGTCAGCCGAATGCGAAGCGGCTCGCGTGGGCGCGCGACCTCGTCGAGAAGATGGGCGAACGTCCGCCAAAGTCGCAGCCGGAGGTCTATGCGCGCGAGGCGCTCTGGCTGAAAGCGAACCCGACCCGCGCCGTGAAGCTGCAAGCCGTGCGCGTCGGCGAACTCGGCATCGCGATCTGGCCTTGCGAGGTCTTCGCCATCAGCGGCCTCAAGATCAAGGCCCAAAGCCCGCTCCAGCCGGCGATGAACATCGAGTTGGCCAACGGCGAGGACGGTTACATCCCGCCGCCGGAGATTTACCCGCTTGGCGGCTACAACACGTGGCCGTGCCGCAGCGCCGGTTTGGAGCCGAACGCCGAGCCGAAGATCGTGAACGCGTTGCTCGGCCTGCTCGAAGACGTCAGCGGCAAGAGCCGGCGCAAGGTTCCCCCATCGCTCGGCGCATACGCGGAAATAGTGCTAGCCTCGAAGCCGTTCGCCTATTGGCGGCTCGACGAATGGAGCGGTCCCATCGCGCGCGACGCCACCGGCGCGGGACGTCACGCGACGTATGAACCGGGCGTTGCGCGCTGGCTTGACGGGCCGAAGTTTGCGGGTGAGATCACGATCAATCGTTGCCCGCACTTCGCAGGCCATCGGCTGAACGCGACGCTCAAGGGACTGAAGGACACCTACACAATCGAGTTGTGGTTCTGGGACGGCATGCCGGGAACGGGGCACCTGCTCGATCTCGATGGCCAGCCCGTTTCACTCAAATCAACTCCACCGAAGACTTGGCAACATCTTGTTTTGATCCGCGATGGTGACCAAGCCACGACGTATCTGGATGGCAATCTTGCGCCTGATGTGATCACCGGCGCATTGCCGGCCGCGCCGAAGAACATCACGCTTGCCGCCGGCTTCGAGGGCAAGCTCGACGAGGTCGCCATCTACGATCATGCGCTCACTGCCACGGATATCGCGACGCACTGGAGGGTGTCGGGCATTGAAGGCGTGCGCGGCGCGGCGGAGCGCGCCCAACCGCCGCCGTTCACAGGCGACTACGCCGGCGCGGTCCGCGCATTGAAGCCGCGTGTTTATCTGCCTGCCGTCGCGGCTGACGGCGGGGCGCGCTCCGAACAAATTGGCGGACAATACAGCGTCGCATTCTGGTTCCGAAACATCCTGCCCAACGACGCCTGCCCCGTGACAGCGTATCTGTTCTCGCGCGGCCCCGCTGGCGACCACGCCGCGCCCGGCGACCATCTCGGCATCGGCGGCACGCACAAGCAAAACGTCGGCCGGCTCTTCTTCTTCAACGGCAACCAGCGCGGCCAGACTCTCGCCAGCGCGGCGACGATTCCGCCCGGCAGTTGGAACCATGTCGTGCTCGTTCGCGCAGGCCGGCGGGTGACGGCTTTCCTCAACGGCGCAAGCACGCCGGCATTCGACGGCGAGGCCGACGTGACGACAGGCGACGCGGCCCCGTTTTTCGTCGGCGCGCGATGCGACCAATTTGCGCCGCTGGACGGACAGATCGCCGAGTTTGCGTTGTTTGACCGCGCGCTCGGCGCAGCCGACGCCGCGCAACTTTACCGTGCAGCAGGTTTGCCCGCCCAACCGACCAAAGGAGATGCAAAATGAAGATACAGATCAATCGCCGTGACTTCCTGAAGACCGCCGCCGCCGCAGCCGGCGCGCTGGCGGCGCCGAACCTCATCCCCGCGACCGCGTTCGGCGCGAACAACAAGATCGCGCTCGGCTGCATCGGCGTCGGCGGCATGGGCACGGGGAACATGCGGAACTTCCTCGGCCTCGACAACTGCCGGGTCGTGGCCGTGTGCGACACCTACGAGGATCGCCGCCAGAAGGCCAAGGGGCTTGTGGACAAAGAATACGGCGACACCGGTTGCGCGATGTGCCGCGACTGGCGCGAGCTGCTGGCCCGCAAGGACATTGACGCGGTGAGCATCGCCACGCAGGACCACTGGCACGCGCTCATTGCCACGGCGGCCGCCGCGGCGAAGAAAGACATGTATCTCGAAAAGCCGACGGGCGTGTCGGTGGAAGAAAGCCAGAAGATTCTCGCGGCCGTCCGCAAACACAAGCGCGTGTTCCAGGCCGGCACATGGCAACGCTCGCAACAAAAGTTCCGGCTCATCTGCGAGCTGGCCCGCAACGGTTACATCGGGAAACTTCGCGAGGTGCAGGTCTCCGCGCCCGGTCCGAGTTACCAGCCGAAGTATGAAGGCCCGATGGATCCGCAGCCGGTGCCGGAGGGTTTTGACTGGGCCATGTGGCGCGGCCCAGCTCCGGACAAACCCTACAACCCCGGCCGCGTGTCGAAGCCGGACTGGTATCTCATCTGGGATTACTGCGCCGGCTTCATCTGCAACTGGGGCGTGCATTACCTCGACATCGCCAACTGGGGTTGCCCGTCCATCGCCAGGACGCCCTGCGAGATCGAATGCAAAGGCACTTACCGCAAAAAAGGTTTCACGGACAACATCGAGGGGTGGAACGCGACGTTTACGTTTGTCGGCGGCCTGAAGATGGTCTTCTGCGACCGGTCGGAGTCGCAACAAGACGTGGGCACGAGGTTCATCGGCGACAAAGGCTGGGTCCACGTCAACCGCGCGGGCATGTGGGCCGAACCGGAATCGTTGCTGCGGGTCAAACTCAAGGACAACGAACTCCACCTGCATGCGTCCAAACATCATCAGGACGATTTTCTGCAAAGCGTCCGGAGCCGCAAAGACCCCGTCTCCAACATTGACGCCGTGCACGTCGCGAGCTGCCTCGGCCTCATCGCCGAGATCGCCGCGCGGCTGGAGACGAAGCTGAAGTGGGACCCGAAGAAGGAGAAGTTCATCGGCAACGACGAGGCCAACAAACGGCTCACGCGGCCGATGCACAATGGCTGGAAACTGTAACCGACGAGGAATTGCATCATGAACACACAAATGAACCGCCGTGACTTCCTGAAGACAACCGCCGCAGCAGCCGGCGCGCTGAGTTTGCCAAACATCATCCCCGCGACTGCGTTCGGCGCGAACAACAAGATCGCCATCGGCTGCATCGGCGTCGGCGGCCGGGGCCGCGCGAACATGAACGTCTTCCTCGGCCTGGACGACTGCCGCGTCGTGGCCGTGTGCGACACCTACAAGGACCGGCAGGAGCGGGCCAAGGGCATGGCCGACGCCAAGTATGGCGACAAAGGCTGCGCGATGTTCGGCGACTATCGCGAGTTGATCGCGCGCAAGGACATTGACGCGGTGATGATCGCGGCGCAGGACCATTGGCATTCGCTCATTGCCACGGTCGCCGCCGCCGCGGGCAAGGACATGTATTGCGAGAAGCCGCTCGGCGTGTCGGTCGAGGATTGTCAGGTGATCCGCAAGGCGATCCGCAAACACAAGCGTGTGTTCCAAGCGGGCACATGGCAGCGCGGGCAGGGCAAGTTCCGCCAGGCTGCCGCGCTGGTGCTGAACGGCTACATCGGCAAGCTGCGCGAGATCCAGGTCTCCGCGCCCGGCCCGCAATACCAGCCGAAGTATGACGGCCCGATGGATCCGCAGCCGGTGCCGGAAGGTTTCGATTGGAACATGTGGCGCGGCCCCGCGCCAACCAAGCCCTACAACCCCGGCCGCGTCGCGTGGCCGGACTGGTATCTCATCTGGGACTACTGCGCCGGGTTCATCTGCAACTGGGGAGTGCATCACCTCGACATCGCGAACTGGGGCTGCCCGGCGATCGGCAAGGAGTCGTGCGAGATCGAGTGCAAGGGCGTCTATCGCAAGAAAGGCTTCACCGACAACATCGAAAGCTGGAACGCGACGTTCGCGTTCGCGAGCGGCCTCAAGATGATCTTCACCGACCAGAACCAGCAGCAGGTCGGCACTAAATTCATCGGCGACAAGGGCTGGGTCCATGTGGACCGCGGTCCGGAAAACGGCAAAATCTCGGCTGAGCCGGTGTCGCTGCTCCAGACCCGGCTGAAGCCCGGTGAGAGCAATGCCTATCAGTGCGCCGAACCGGGCGAGGACATCATCACCATCAAGAAGAAGGCCGGCGACGAGATCACGTTCAGGTCGTTCAACCACGGCGACGATTTCCTGAGCTGCATGCGCACCCGCAAAGACCCCGTGTCGAGCATTGACGCGACGCACGTCGCTTCCTACCTCGGCCTCATCTCCGAGATCGCAGCGCGGCTGGAGACGAAGCTGAAGTGGGATCCGAAGAAGGAGAAGTTCATCGGCAACGACGAAGCCAACAAACGGCTGAGCCGGCCGATGCATAACGGCTGGAAGCTGTAGCAGGCGTTGCCACGACCGCATTGCAAGTTACACAAGATCACTGCGTATGAAGACGCTAATTCTACTATTATTCACGGTTGGTGCCCTCAATTGGACCATGCTCGCCTTCTCTGGCGAGATTCATGAAGCGGCATCTTCCGACAATCTGGAACGAGTCAAGGCCTTGCTTAATGAGAATCCTACTCTAGTTCTGAGCAGAGACACGAACGGCATGACCGCGCTGCACCGTGCGGTGTCGCAAGGGCACAAGGAAATGGTCAAGTTACTTTTGGCCCGCAAGGCTGACGTCAACGCCAACACCAATGACGATGGCGGCGGGACTGCGTTGCACATGGCGGTCGGTGGCGGCAGCAAGGATATCGCGGCCTTGTTATTGGCAGACAAGGCTGACGTTAACGCGGGCGACAAGAAAGGACATACTCCCTTGGGGATAGCGGCGGTTACCGGCCGAAAGGATATGGCTGAACTGCTGCTCGCGTTCGATGCAGACGTCAACAGGAAGGATGGAAGCGGATGGACGGCTCTGCACGCCGCGGTCCATTTTAAGCGCGACAATGTGGCAGAATTACTGCGTCAACAGGGTGGGCATGAATGAAATGCAACCAACTTGCAGATGGCCTTACGAGGTCACCGGAGCGAACGCGAGGGGACGACGTCCGTTGCCAATGCAGTCTCGTTGGGCCACTCGCATCGCACGTTCTGCCGTTCACTTTTGCTCGTTCGTTCGATCTGAAAGGAAGGTGCTATGAAACCGGAAATGAACCGTCGTGATTTCCTGAGAAGCTCCGCCGCCGCTGCTGCAGCCGTCAGTTTGCCGAACCTCATCCCCGCGTCTGCCTTCGGCGCGAACGACAAGGTCGTCATGGGCTGCATCGGCCTCGGCATTCAAGGGAAGGGCAACATGGGGGCGTTCCGCGGTAACTCGGACGTCCGCGTCGTGGCCGTATGCGACGTCCACGAGACCCAGCGGAATGAAGGCAAGAACTCGGTGGATGAGTTCTACGGCAACAAGGACTGCGCTGCTTACAAGGACTTCCGCGAGTTGATCGCGCGCAAGGACATTGATGCCGTGCAGATCACGGTGCCGGACCACTGGCACGTGTTGGTTGCGATGGAGGCCGTCCGGCATGGCAAGCACATGTATTGCGAGAAGCCCATCGGCTGGAGCGTCCGCGCGGCGCAGGCCCTGCGGAAGGCGGTGAAGGAGAGCAAGGTGGTGTTCCAGTTCGGGACGCAGCAGCGGTCCACCGGCAGTTTCCGGCGCGTGTGCGAACTGGTCCGCAACGGGAGAATCGGCCAGTTGAAGACGATCCTCGTCGGCGTGCCGGGGAGTTGGACGTGTCCCAAGCAGCCCACCGAGCCGGTGCCCAAAGAACTGGACTACGAAATGTGGCTTGGCCCGGCACCGATGGCGCCTTACTGCTTCCAGCGTTGCCGGCCGTGGACGAAGGGCCAGAGCTACAGCATCTGGTATTGTATCTCCGATTACTGCATGGGGATGATCGGCAACTGGGGCGTGCACCATCTCGACATTGCCCAGTGGGGCAACGGCACCGACCTCAGCGGCCCGACCGAGATCGAAGGCACGGGCGTTTTCCCCCAAGACATGCTCACCGACTGCGCCACAAACTGGCAGATCGAGAACCGCTATGCCAACGGCGTCACGTTGATCCACATGGACGACGCGACCGCCAAGAAGCACCCGTTGCAGAAGGGCGGCCACGGCCACGGCGTGTTGTTCCTCGGCACCGAGGGCTGGATCCATGTGGACCGCAACGGCATGGACGCCGAGCCAAAATCGCTGATCAAGGCGCAGACCGCGCCAAACGAGATCCATCTCTTCAAGAGCACCAACCACCAGGTGAACTTCATTGATGCCGTCAAAGGCGAGACCAAACCGGCCGCGCCGATCGAGATCGCCGTTTGCTCGGACATTCTGTGCAACCTTGAGCAAATCGCCATCAAGTTGAAGCGAAAGCTCCGCTGGGACCCGGCTCGGGAGGTCTTCGTCAACGACGACGAGGCGAACCAGATGCTGGACCGGCCGATGCACAACGGGTGGAAACTGTAAATACTATGAGAATCGCCTGCCTCGCAATACTGGCTAGTTGCGCACTCCCAGCCTTCGCTGCCGAAACCATTCCCGTCAGGCCGAATATCCTTTGGATCATTGCCGAGGACATCGGGCTGGACCTGGGATGCTACGGCAACCGTGACGCGCGCACGCCGCGCCTGGACAGGCTCGCTTCGCAAAGCCGGCTTTACCGGCGCGCCTACTCGACCGGACCTGTCTGCTCGCCATCGCGGTCGGCGTTCATGACCGGCATGTATCAGACGTCGTTCGGGGCGCATCATCATCGCAGCCACCGCGACGACGGCCACCGCCTTCCCGCCGGTGTGAGGTTGATCACCGACCGATTGCGTGAAGCCGGCTACTTCACGGCCAACGTCGTCGAGTTTCCTGCTGCGATGAAGCTGCGCGGCGCAGGCAAGACAGACTGGAACTTTCAACCGCCTGACAAACCCTTCGACTCCAACAAATGGGAAGCTCTCAAGAGCCGCCAGCCGTTTTACGCCCAGGTCAATTTGAACGAAACGCACCGCATTTACAGGAAGGCGAAGAATAACCCGACCGACCCGGCCAAGCTTACCTTGCCGCCGTATCTTCCCGATCATCCGGTCGCGCGCGAAGACTGGGCGCTCTATCACGACTCGATGATGGCGCTGGACGCCAAGGTCGGCGCGGTGTTGGACCTGCTGGAACAGGAGGGATTAGGTGGCAACACGATCGTCTTTTTCTTCGGCGACAACGGCCGAGAATGTTTTCGCGGCAAATACTTCGCTTACGAGCAGGGCTGTCAGGTGCCGCTGATGGTGCGCTGGCCGAAACTGTTGCCGGCCGGTTCGACAAGCGATGAACTGGTGAGCCTGATTGATGTGACCGCCACGACACTGGCGCTGGCGGGCGTGCCGGTGCCGGAGGAAATGCAGGGGCAGCCGTTTCTGGGGCCAAACGCCAAGCGCCGCGAGCATCTGTTCACCGCCATGGACCGGGTGGGCACGAAGGTTGACCGGATTCGCACCGTGCGCGATGCCCGCTACAAATACATCCGCAATTTCGAGCCGACCCGGCCCTACCTGCCGCCACGCATGCCTTACGCCGATCAAACCAATCCAAACTTCAATCTCATGCGCCAGCTTCATACCGAGGGCAAGTTGAACGCCGTCCAAGCAAAGTTCATGGCGTCATCCAAACCAGCCGAGGAACTCTACGATCTTCAAACCGATCCGTTTGAACTTAACAACCTGGCCGAGTCGCCCGAACAGAAGCAGGTTCTCGCAGGGCTGCGGTCTGTGCTCGAAAAGTGGATGGTGGACACCAACGACCAAGGACGCACGCCCGAGGATCCCGCCACCCAGAAGCGCGAAATCGAAAAGCTGACCCGCCAGATGGAAAAGATGTTTGGAAGATAATTGCCGGCGCCACCACGCTGAAAGGAAAGCATCGCAATGAAAACTGATCGTTTCATGACTAGACGGATGTTTGTTGGGCAGACTGCGGGAGCGGCCGCAGTCCCACTGCTGGCCGCCGCGTCCAGCGCGCTTGGTCAGGAGGCAGGCGCCAAGCCCGCACCCAGCGCGCCGGTCGGGCGCAAACTTCGCATCGGGATCGTGGGACTGGGCGGCCGGGGAAGTTGGATTGCCGGGTTGTTCAAACAACATCCGGGATACGAGATCGCGGCGGCGGTGGACTACTTCGAGGAGACCGCCAACGCGGTTGGCGACAAGCTCGGTGTCCCGGCGGGAAAGCGGTTCAGCGGCCTTGCGGGCTACAAGCGGGCGCTCGACAGCGGCGTCGAGGCGCTGGTGCTCGAAGGCATCCCCTACTTCTATCCGGAGCAAACCGCAGCGGCGATTGATGCCGGCTGCCACGTGTATATGGCAAAGCCGTTCGCGGTGGACGTGCCGGCCGTCTTCAAGATGCAAGCGCTGGCGAAGAAGGCGACGGCGAAGAAGCTGTGCTTCCGCGTGGACTACCAGTTGCCGACAGATCCCGCAAACCAGGAGGTGAAGAAACGCATCGCCGAGGGCGGACTGGGCGGCTTGGCGCACATTTATTCCGGCGGCACTTGCGGGAAGCTGCCGGACCCGCCGGTCGGCCCGACCATCGAGAACCTGTTCAAGAGGGCGTGGTATTCGCACATCGCAATGAGCGGCGACTTGTTGCTGCTGTATGACATCCACATCATTGACGGCATCACGTGGGTGACCGGCCAGCGCGCGGTCGGCGCGAGCGGCTACAGGCGCATCGTCCGGCCCGACCCGCACGGCGACCGCACGGACTGCGGCGGGGTGGTGTTCCAGCTTGCGGATGGAACCTGTTGGACCCACACGACCCAGCTTCTGCAAAACAACGCGGTCATGTATAACCTGGAGGCCGACCTCATGGGACGGGAAGCCACGGCGCACCTTGCTTACAACGGCAAGGTGTTTGTCCGCGGCGGCCCCAAGCACTACGCGGGAGCCGTGTCGCCCGGCATCTATGCCGACGGAGCCAAGGCCAACATCGCCGAGTTCCATCGCTGCGTCACCGAGGGCCGGTTCGACAACGAGACGGCCCATCGTTCGGTGGACTGCACTCTGACGGGCATCCTCGGCCGCGAAGCCATGCTGCGAAAGACATGGTTGACCATGGACGAAGTGATCAAGGAAGCCAAGACGCGCGAGGTCAATCTGCGCGGGCTGAAGGTGTGAGGCTGCCTCAACAAAGAATCACCATGAAGTCGCAGTAAGAAGAACCCCACTGTGATGAGCAACCTCTCCCGCCGCCGTTTCTTCGAAGGCTCCTTCGTGGCCGCGCCTGCCCTCCTATTGATCGCATCGTTCTTGTGCTTCACCGCCGTCGCGCAAGAGCAGGCCGCGACGATCACCGTCAATGCCGGCCGTGTGGTCGGCAAAGTGAATCCGTGGGTGCTGGGCAACAACCAGATCGGCTATCAACTTGGCACCTACGCTGACTATGTGACCGCCGACCAATACGACGGTGGTTCGGGCATCTGGGATCCAACCCAGCGGCGTTCCGTGCCGGAGATGGTGGCGCTGTCGAAAAATGCCGGGCTGAGCGTCGCTCGCTGGCCCGGCGGCTGCGCAGCGCATCGGTTTGACTGGAAGAGGACGATCGGGCTGCTGGAGCAGCGGCCGAAACAGAAGTTTGGGCTGCCGGAGTTCTTGCAGCACTGCGTGGACATCGGGGCGGAACCGCTCATCACGGTGGCGGAGTATTTCGGCACGGCGCAGGACGCCGCCGATCTCGTCGAGTATCTCAATGCACCCGACGACGGCAAACATCCGTGGGCCGCGAAGCGCACTGCCGACGGTCATCGCGGGCCGTGGAATGTCGTCTGGTTCGAGTATGGCAACGAGAGCGAGCACGGCGACCACAAGGGCCGCAAAATGACGGCGGACGAATACGCCCGTGGATTCCTTGCTCACCAACGCGAGATGAAGGCGGTGGACCCGCGCATCAAACTCGGCGCGGTGATCGCCACGGGGTTTCCGAAGTTAATCGAATGGGCGCAGCCCGTGCTCAAGATCGCTGGCAGACAGATGGACTTCGCGATCCACCACTCCTACTTGCCGCACGGTCCGAACTCCGACACGAGCCGGCTGTTTCGCGACCTCCTCGCGGCCGACGAGTTGATCCAGGATTACTACGACCAGATGCACGCGCTCATCCGCGCGACCACTGGCCGGGGCGACATGCCCATTGCGGTCACGGAGTTCAATGGCGGCTCCACGCAGGAGAAGCCGGTGCCCGTCCGCCACTGCCTGAGCACCGCGCTGGTCAACGCCGAGATGGTCCGCATTTTCATGCAACCACAAAACCACATCATCATGGCGAACTTCTGGCAGTTCGCCAACGAGTATTGGGGCGCGGTCAAAGGGTTTGCCGTCCGGGGCGAGCCACTTGTCAAGCGACCGCAGTATTTCCCATTCGAGCTTTACCACAATCACTTTGGCGAGCAGTTGCTCGACGCGCGGGTGAAGTGTGAGCGCTACGAAACGGATGGCGGCGGCAGCGTCAGTCCCCGTCGCGGCGAGGGCAATGTCTTCCAGCTCGTGGGCGAACCCGTCGCGCTCAAAGGCCCGTGGCAGGTCATGGAATGCAAAGGCGTCAGGCAGCGCGTTGAAAACGGCACGCTGATCGTGGAGTTCGGTGGTCAGGACGTGAATTACTACCACGCAAACTTGTCCATGCGCGCTGACCCCGGAACGAGCTATCGCCTGGCTGGCTGGATCAAAACGGACGCGCTGAAGTCAGACTTGGGAGGCGTGACCTTCCAGATCGGCGACGCTCGCGGCTACGAAGCAACCAAGTCCGTCAATTTGGGATCCAACGTAAACGGCACGACCGACTGGACCAAGGTGGAAGTGGACTACGTCACACTGTCCGACACGAAAGCCATCACCGTCACCGCCCGTCATGTCAGCGGACACGGCCCCATCGCCGGGCACGCCAGCTTTCGCGACTTGAGTTTGCAGAAGTTCATTCCCAGGAGATTTCCCGCCGTGCCCTACCTGTCCGTCAACGCCAGCGCGAACCGTGATCGCACAAAACTGTTTCTCATGGTCGTGAACAAGAAGCTCGACGCGCCGATCCGCGCCGCCGTCCACCTCACCGACTTCACGCCGCGCCACGCCCGGGCATGGGCGCTCACCGGCCCCTCCTTTGATGCCACCAACGAGAAAGACCCGAATACCGTCACCGCGAAAGAGCGTGATCTGGGCGCGGTTGAGGATGGGTTCATCATCGAGTTCGCACCCCATTCACTGACCGCCCTCGAAGTAGACTGAACCGGCAGCCGATCTCCCCGTTTCCAACTAAACAAGATTGCCATGACTACCAACACACCAATAACTGAACCACTATTCACAGCATGGTTCCGAAAAATGGTTACCGGAGGGTCCCTTATGACATCGCCTGCCAGGGTTTTGTCAGTGCTGACGATTATTGCCGCCGTCTTCGGGTTTGGCTTTCCGATCAGTGTGACGCACGCCGATGAGCCGGCGAAGGGCGCAACGAAGCGGCTCGATCTGGGCGGTGGTGTGACGTTGGAAGTCGTCTTCATCCCGCCGGGCAAGTTCATGATGGGCAGCACGGCGGAGGAGAAGAAGTGGGCCACGGGCATCGAAGGCGGCGCGACGCCGGGGACGACGCGCGAGTCGTTCGAAGGCGAACAGCCGCGATTGACGCGTGTGAGGAGCGGCTTCTGGATGGGGCGCACGGAAGTCAGCGTGGGCCAGTTCCGGCGGTTCGTCGAGGAGAGCGGCTACGTCAGCGACGCCGACAAGCCCGGCGGAGCAACGCAGTGTTTCGACCCGGAATGGGACGGCTATCACCTGACGACGAAGGTGGTGCATCCTTGGAAACCGATGCCGGGCAAAAGCTGGCGCGACCCGAATTGGGCGTTCCCGCAGCGGGATGTCTTTCCGGTGGTGTGCGTGAGCTGGAACGACGGGCGGGCGTTCTGCAAATGGCTGACAAAGCGGGAACGCGAGGCCGGCCGGCTGCCGGAGGGCTTGGAATACCGGCTGCCCACAGAGGCGGAATGGGAGTATGGGTGCCGCGGCGGCAGCAGGGAGAGCCATTATTTCTGGTGGGGAAACGAGATCGAGGACGGCGAAGGGCGGCTGAACATCTCCGCCATTGATTTCCTGCCGGGCCGGAAGAAGACCTGGCCGCTGGCGAAGGCGCCGTGGAGCGACGGGTTTGCGTTCGTGTCGCCGGTGGACCATTACGGCGAGAAAGGCCACAACGGTTTCGGCCTGGCCGACATGTGCGGCGGGGTGTGGGAGATCGTGCTGGACCACTTCGACCCGCAAGGGGCGCATGAAGAAGTGTATTTCGTCGCCAAGGACCCGCATCCGGTCTGCCGGAGTGGCAATTACTTTGATGTGCCCGGCAACGCGCGCTGCGCTGTTCGCCTCGGCCTCCGCGGCCCCAGCTACTCCGACTCCCGCGACGGGTTCCGCATCTGTCTGGGTGTGCCGCAGAAGGATCCCGTGCGATGAGATTGAGCCACAAGAACAAGGAGCGGCGGTTTGTAACCGCCGCTGTCGGGGAATCACCAAGAAGTGACCTCTGTCGGCCATCATGCGGCGGCGGTTACAAACCGCCGCTCCTTGGGATTCGCTCGCTCCAACAGTTTTCAACTGCATCGTTACTGCTGAAAGCATCGCAATGACGACAGGTCGTTCCATGACCAAAAGCTATTCGAAAGCCAGTGTTGAGCAGTCTGTAGCGGCGGTCTATGACCGCCGGCCGTTCATTTCGCGAAAGATTTCGGCGGTCATAGACCGCCGCTACAGAGACGTTATCGCTCTTGGGACAGTTTCTAGACTGATGCGGCTGGCCGCCGTGCTGGCGGGCTGGGCAGCGATTGCGTGCCCCCACGCCGCCTCGGCCGCCGGGAAAGTCTTCCGCGCAGGAGCAGCCATCGTTGACGTCACGCCGCCGAAGTTCCCGGTCATCGTCAACGGCTACACCTTCGAGCGCACGGCCTCGAAAGCCGTTGATCGGCTGGCGGCCCGTGCCTTGGTGCTCGACGACGGGGCGTGCCGCGTGGCG
>Ga0163199_1001321_pt1 | contig 15544 bp, 11 predicted proteins | sample PL_2010_150m_FD_113537 | JGI IMG/M metagenome (GOLD analysis project Ga0163199, IMG submission 113537) | Freshwater microbial communities from Powell Lake, British Columbia, Canada to study Microbial Dark Matter (Phase II) - PL_2010_150m | ecosystem: Environmental > Aquatic > Freshwater > Lake ... | reverse complement strand
CGCTCGCCCGCGAGCTGGCGCCGAAGAGCATCTGCGTCAATTGCGTCGCGCCGGGCTTCATGTATACCGAGATGCTCGCGCCGTTCATTGACGCCGACCGCGAGAAATTCGAGAGCCGCGTGCCGTTGCACCGGATCGCGAAGCTGGAAGAGGTGACCAATGTCGTCGTCTTCCTCGCCTCTGAGCGCTCCAGCTACATGACCGGCGCGACGGTGGACGTCAGCGGCGGGCTGGCGATGAGGTAGCGTCGTCGTTTCGGAAGGCTTGCACTTCGCAGTAAAGTAGTGTTTTCTGCGCGCCCGGACAGACAGCAAACAAACATGGAAACCAACATGAACGACCAGACCAACTTCACTCGACGGGAATTCCTCAGCACCACAGGCAAGGCCGCGACGGCCCTTGCCGCAGCTTCGGCTTTCGGGCCGGCCATTCTCAGCGCCAAGTCGCCGAACGGAACCATCGGCGTTGGTCACATCGGCCTCGGCACGCGCGGCGGCGACCTCATCAACGGCGCCGTCAATTGCGATGGCGTGAAGGTGACCGCTGTGTGCGACGTGTATGGACCGCACCGGCAGAAGGGCATCGAGCGCAGCAAGAATCCCGATGTGAAGGCTTACGTGGACTACCACGAGTTGCTTGCCGACAAGAACGTGGACGCGGTCGTCATTGGCGCGCCGGACCACTGGCATTGCCAGATGGTGCTCGACGCGGTGAAGGCTGGCAAAGACATCTACTGCGAGAAAGGTTTCTCGCACACGCTCAAGCAGGCGAAGCTGATGCGCGCCGCGCTCAAGAAGAGCAAGGTCGTGTTCCAGCTCGGCCACCAGGCGCGCCAGAGCGCGTGTGCGTTGCAGGCGAAGGAACTCATCGCCACCGGCGCGCTCGGCCCGGTCACGCTCGTGCGCACCGGCCGTTTCGGCAACAACGACGCCCAGCATCCGATCTGGCGCTGGTATGGCTACTACAACCAGTGGGAGCATCCCGATCCCGCGAAGGTCGTCAAGGACGTGGATTGGAAGCTCTGGCTGGGTGAGACGCCGAAGATTCCGTTCAACGAGCGGCACTTCTGGCACTGGCGCTGTTACTGGCGCTACGGCACCGGCCAGGCGGGCGACCTCCTCTCGCACGAGATGGATTTCGTCCAATACATCCTTGGGCACGGCATTCCCGACACCTGCTCCTGCACGGGCCTCAACGCGCTGCTCAAGGATGACCGCGAAGTGCCCGACACGTGGGCGGCAACGTATCAGTTCATCAAGCTCGGTCGAACCGTCACGTTCACCGCGAGCATGAACACCAGCGTTGGCCAGCCGGTGGAGTTCTGCGGCAAGGACGCGCTGCTGCGCTTCGACGGCATCGCGCACGACGCGACCAGCTTCACCGTCACGCCGGAGCAGCACAACGAGCGGAAGGACCTGCCGAAGGGCTACATCCGCGGCAAGACGCCGAAGCAGCCGAACCACATGGAGGATTTCTTCAACTGCGTCCGCAGCCGCGGCACGCCCAAGTGCGGCGTGGACGAGGCGTTCGTGGAGATCGCCACGTCGCTGATGTCCATCGAGTCCTACTTGAAGCGCCGGCAGGTGCGATGGGACCCGGTGAAGGAAGAAATCGTGTGACGTTGCAGGAAGCCAAAGCTGGCTTCAGCGTTCGCGTTGCTGAAACGCCACCGCCGAGGCAGGCGTTGGATTATCTGTCGGCAACGCTTGGTTTTCCTCAAGCGACGCGATGCGGAACAGGTCCAAGACCAGGCGTGCCGTGAGCATCGAATGTTAGAAACTTTCAATCTTCGCGGCAGAATTAAAGGTTAACCCGGTTTCCTTTCAATCTAGACTGCCGATTGTAAGTTTCTTAACAAGCTACGCAACGAGCAGGCGGACGCGACGTTAGCCGTTCGCCGTCGTGAGCAACAGACTTGAAAACGGGGAGGCGGAAGCGGAGACTACCAAACGAAAATGGACGCATCAGAAGTCCAACAATTGGCCGACGCACTCGCACGACGTGTTCGCGTATTACGCTGCGAGAAGGTCGATGGTATGAATCAGCACGTCGTTCCTCAACTCCTCGCACGACGTGTTCGCGTATTACGCTGCGAGAAGGAACAGGCCAAACTATCCGCACTCGAAAAAGCCCGGCTGGAGGTGGACGCTTACGAAAACCGGCTGGAATTACTTCTCTCGATTCACAAAGAGCAAGGCGATGTATGGGATTGGAACGCCATACGCATGACCGCACCACCGACCGCGCCACGGCGTGTGAATCGCTACGAAACTGACGCATTCAACCAGCTGAATGCTTATTCACCAAACATCTCTGAACTAGTTTCGGGTAAAGCCGATAAGGAGTCAGCGCGGCTTGTGGTAGAGGTTGACGCGGCTCGGCAGCGGGATGAGAGCGATTTTCAGCAAGCGGAGCAAGCGTATCAGCAGGCTCTTTCCGACTGGAAACAATACCACCACTTCGCTAAACGTATCTTGGCTGGCGACAGCAAAGCTTATGCGCAAGCCCTACGTGAACTCAGCCCGTTTGCTGAAATCACTGAGCTTGGTTCCTCGGTTCAATTCACGGTTGAAACTCCTAAATTGATCCAGTGCGCCTTGAAGGTGAATGGAGCGGGGGCAATTCCATCGGAAGTAAAATCTCTGACTGCCAGCGGCAAAGTCTCGACAAAGCGAATGCCCAAAGCGCGCTTCCACGAAATCTATCAGGATTATATTTGTGGATGCGTGTTGCGTGTGGCGCGTGAGGTCTTGGCTTTGTTGCCCGTCGAGATTGTCCTTATTACAGCGACGGAGGGTGCCGTGGATGTGTTTCATTCCGATACGATGCGTCCAACGGAGCAACCTGTTCTTTCTGTCGCACTGACGCGCACAGTCATGGAAAAGTTTCGTTTTGAACAGCTTGATGCATCTGACACTGTGGACTGCTTCCAGCATCAAGGCGATTTCAAGACCTCCCGCAGTTCAGGTGCGTTTGTGCCTATCACACCGCTAGAGCCTTCGGACCTTTTCAAGTCTGTGGTTGCAGGCGCGAGTGTTGATGAACTTCTCGCAGGCGTCCGCCAATTGAGAGAAGAAGTGAATTCTCAAATCGCTCGTATGAATCCGAAATCTGAAATTCCCGTCTCGGAGGATAGTCAGCCATGATGGAAGTCATTGGTATCATCGTTCTAATTGCGGTTGTTTTTGTGCCGTTTATCGTCGCATTGAACCAAGTTCAACGTCTTGGAAAGCTCATTGCCGAACGGGACAAACAACTTGCCGCCGCGAAGCAGGAATCGGACAGTCTTCGCCAAGAAACCGCGACGCTTACGCCCCAGATTCAACGCCTTGGCACACTGGTTGTTGATCGGGACAAACAACTCGCCACCGCGAAGCACGAGTCAGAGCGTTGTCGCCAGCATTATGAAGACGAAACACTCCGCATCCGTCGGGAGGCCGAAACTTCCATTTCGACCGCTCTAGAAGAGGTTGAATCGCTCAGAAAATACCAAGCAATCCAAGATGCCGAACAACAAGCGGACCGCCTGCTAGGAGACGCGAGAGCTGAGGCGCAACACCTTCTCGCTGTGGCGCTGACTGAAGCAAAGGGATTGCAGGCTGAAGCGCAAAGTCTGCTGGAACTAGCAAGAAATGCTGCTGCCAACGAGCGGTCGCAGGCAGTTCAGAGGGCCAAGGGCATCCACGAGCAAGCTGATGCTCGTTTGAACCAAGCATTGCGTGATGCTGGGCGCATTGTTGCGGAAGCAGAGAAGCGCGCGGAGCAAATTGGCGGCGATGCCTACACCGCACTGCGAGATAAGGAGTTGCTGGAGCAAGCTGCCGAAGCCATGCGCAATGTCATTGAGGGTTACGGTGACCGTTACCTGATTCCAACCCACAGCCTGCTTGACGACCTTGCCGTAGAATATGGTTATGACGCAGCAGGACAAGCTCTCGCCTCGGCACGAAATCAATCAAAACGCATGGTTGAACAAGGTGAAGCTGCGGCGTGCGATTACGTTGAGGCCAGCCGCCGAAATACAGCAATTCAATTTGTAATTCACGCCTTCAATGGAAGTGTGGATGGGACCCTGTCGCGCGTTAAAAGTGACAACTATGGAATACTCGAACAACGAATCCGGGATTCTTTCAGCATTGTCAATAAGGATGGCAGCGCATTCAGAAATGCGCGCATTCTCCCAGCCTATCTTGATGCCAGGCTGGCTGAACTCAAGTGGGCTGTGGTGGTGCAAGAGTTGGTTTTAAGAGATCGGGAAGAACAGCGTTTCCAAAATGAACGGCGTCGCGATGAGCAGCGAGCAAAGGAGGTGGAAGAAAAACAACGGCGTGAAGCGGAAAAGGAAAAAGAGTTGATAAGGGCTGCGGTGGAGGAAGCCGAAAAGCGATTTGCCCAAGCATCTGCCCAAGCGTCTGCCGAACAGAAAGAACAATCCGAAAGAGAGCTTCAGGAACTACGACAAAAACTTACTGATGCCACCACGCGGGAACTTACTATCGCGCAGCAAACCAATAAGGGGCGAATTTATATTATTTCCAACGTGGGATCGTTTGGGGAAGGCGTTTACAAAATCGGGCTTACACGAAGACCAGCAGAGGAACGTGTTGATGAACTTAGCAGTGCAAGCGTGCCATTTGAATTTGATATTCATGCAGTGCTCGAAACCGATAACGCTCCAGCACTCGAATGCAAACTCCATCAGCAATTTCTCGCCATGAGAATAAACAAGATAAATCTCCGCAAAGAATTTTTCCGAGTGAGTTTGGAAGATATTCGGCAACAAATGATTAAACTGGAGCAAGGGAAAGATTTCAACGGCACGGTAACTTGGACAGAAAAAGCTAAAGCTCAGCAATACTACGATAGTCTTGATATTGAAAAAGATTCTCAAGCCAAAGAAAAGTGGATGAAACGCGCACGGTTTCTAGTTGAACGCCGAGAACGAGCAGCGTCGAGGACTTCCATTTCAGATGAGCCGCTGCCGGTGGCAAGTGCTGCAACGGAACAAAACCTTGTGCCAGCCCCGCCTGACGCCGAAACATAGACGTTGCTGGAAGCGATAGCCCAGACCGCGATTCCAAGACTGCCGATTCAGCGACTTTTAGGCGTTTGGATGGCAAAACGAGCAGAAGTCGCATAAAACACTGCTATCCAAGGCGATATACACGGTGTCTGAAGCACCTGACACGCTGTCCAAGCCGATTTACACACGCTCCAAGCCATTTTACACACTGTCCAAGGTGATTTACACGTCGTCCAAGCCAACTTACACAGAGTCCAAGGCATCTTGCACGCGCTCCAAAGCACCTTACACGCCGTCCAAGCCATTTTACATGCGCTCCAAAGGAACTCGCACGCTGTCCAAGCCGTTTTACACAGAGTCCAAAGCATCTCGCACGCTGTCCAAGGCATTTTACACACGCTCCAAGCCAGCTCGCACGCGCTCCAAACGACCTCACACGCTGTCCAAAGCCGGTTACCCGCCGTCCAAACTGGCTCGCACATCCGAGGAATCGGCTGTCACGGCCGAGGAAGGGGATTGCACAGGCGAGAAAGCGATTTACACGACCGAGAAATGGAGTTCCACGGCCGGGAAACCGGCTTGCACACCCGACAACCGCTCAATGCGTCAAGTCCTCGCAGGCCCCGTTTCTTTGATTGCGCTGCGTCCGTTTTGCTCCAATAATCCGGCGGCAAAGGCGATGCGCTGAACGAGTTTCAACCCCGAACAACCAACCGAGACAAGGAGCAAGATGAACCCGATGCTGAACAAAACCCTCCGCGCGGTTTGCGCGGGCATGATGTTGCTGGCGGTCGCGCTGCCGGGCGCTTGCAACGCACAAGGAGACAAATCCGTGAAGATCAACATGGACAACGCCTACTACTACACCGATGGCAAGTTCGACTTGGAGAAGGGCAAGGACGCCATCATCGCGCTGATGAAACACCACGGCTACCCGGTTTATCCCGGCATTCGCGAGAAGCTTTTTGTTACTGACTACGGCCTCGGCCATTTCACCGAGGTCGGCCTCGCGGCGGTGATGTGGGTCAACAACGAGAAGGACCGCTACATGTTGATGGACATCTACCTGATGCCGAACCAGATGTTGCCCGAACACTGGCATCAGGCCGCCAAGGAGAATCCCACCAAGCTCGAAGGCTGGCTCGTGCGCTACGGCCTCTCGCACATCGTTGGCGAAGGCGACCCGAACCTGACGGTGAAAGTGCCGGCCATCCACAACGGCGGCAAGGTTACCGTTGAGCATGAGGTGGCCGCCAAGCCGGGCGATTTCGTCCCGCTCAACCGCAGCGGCGCGCACCACTGGCAGATGGCCGGTTCCGAAGGCGCGATCATCACCGAGGTGGCCAACGTCCACACCAACGCCGGCGTGCGTCATCTCGACAAGGCGATGAACGACTTCTTCCTGAAGGACGAGAAGTAAACGGCCATTTAAGTGGCGCGAGCTTCCAAGCTCGCGCAGTTAAACAAGACGACGGGCGAGTTTGGAAACTCGCCCCACTTATGGATTAACGACATCATGTCGCGTTATCTTCTCGGCATTGACAACGGCGGCACGGTTTCCAAGGCCGCGTTGTTCACGCTCAGCGGCGACGAGGTGGCCGCCGCCGGACGGAAGCTGCCGTCGCTGGAACCGAAGCCGGGCCACGCCGAGCGCGACGCCGACGCACTGTGGCTCAGCACCGCCGAAGCAATCCGCGAAGTGCTGGCGAAGTCCGCCGTCAATCCGCGCGACGTTCTCTGCGTCGCCTGCGCCGGCCACGGCAACGGCCTCTATCTCATCGGCGAGGACGGTTGTCCGGTGCGGAACGGCATTTACTCCACCGACTCGCGCGCGCTGGACTACGTCACTCGCTGGCGGGCGACGGGCGTCGGCGAGCGGGCGTTGCCGAAGACGGCGCAATGTCTCTGGCCCGGCCAGCCGAACGCGTTGCTCGCGTGGCTGCGCGACCACGAGCCGGAGACGCTCGCCCGCGCGCGCTGGGCGCTGATGTGCAAGGACTACATCCGGTTCCGGCTCACGGGCGAGGTCTGCGCCGAGCTGACCGACATGTCCGGCACGAGCCTGATGAACGTCGTCACCGCCGGCTACGACGACAGCGTGCTGGAGCTGTTCGGCATCGCGGACATGAAGCGCCTGCTGCCGCCGCTGGTCAAGAGCGCCGACCTCTGCGGCAAAGTCACCGCGCAAGCCGCCGCCGAGACGGGCCTGGTCGCGGGCACGCCGGTGGCGGGCGGATTGTTCGACATTGATGCGTGCGGGCTGGCAGCGGGGATGGTGGACGAGCGCCTGATGTCGGTGGTGGCCGGCACGTGGGGCTGCAACCTCTACGTTGCGCGCGAGCCGCTCATAGACAAAGACCTTTTCATGACCACCTGCTACGCCGTTCCGGGCTGGCATCTGATGCTGGAAGGCAGCCCGACCTCCGCCGGCAATCTCGAATGGTTCATCACCGAGTTTCTCGGCTCCGAGGCGGACAAACTTCTCGCGCAAGGCAAGTCTGCCTACGATCTCTGCAACGAACTGGCCGCCTCGGAGGACTCGCGCGATTCGCGGCTGGTGTTCCTGCCGTTCCTCTACGGCTCCAACGCGCACCCGGCGGCGAAGTCGTGCCTGATTGGACTCGAAGGCCGCCACAACCGCGCCCATGTGCTGCGCGCCGTCTATGAAGGCATCGTCTTTGCCCACCACTGGCACGTGCGCCGGCTGCTGCAATTCCGCCCGCCGCCGGAGGCGATCCGTTTCACCGGCGGCGCGGCGCGCAGCGAGCTGTGGGTGCAGATGTTCGCCGACTGCTTCCAGATTCCGGTGGAGATTCCAGCCGGCACGGAACTCGGCGCGCTCGGCGCGGCCATCGCGGCGGCGGTCGCGAGCGGCTGCTACGCGGACTATCCGCAGGCAGTGGCGGCGATGACCCGCGTCGCGCGGCGGCAGGAACCGGACCCGGCGATGAAGGATTTGTATGCGGCGAAGTATGCGAAGTATCTGGAAGTCATTCAGGCGTTGGAGAACGTCTGGGCGAAGTGGTAACCTCGCGGCAGTCCAAAGGAGAAACACATGCGAATGATGACAAGAGTGGCGGGCGTGCTGGCGGCCCTGGGTTTGTGCTGGTTCCTCGGCGGCTGCGGTTGCGAGTGTGAAAAGAGCGGCCTCATGAAGCCGCGCATCGGTTTCATGCTGCCGGAGAAATACAACAGCCCGGACGGCATGACCATCGGCAAGGACGGCTGCATCTATCTCTCCATGAACAACGTCGTGCTCCAGCAGCATCCGGCGAAGATTTTGCGCATCACGCCCGATGACAAACTGGAGGAGGTCATCACGCTGCCGCCGCATCCCGACACCAAGCTCGCCAGCCCGCTGGGCGTCGCGTTCGGCTCCGACGGCAATCTCTACGTCGCCGACTGCCAGGCGTTCTGCACGAAGGAGCCGGCCAAGTCGCGATTGCTGCGCGTGAACATGAAGGATGGCAAGGCCACCGGCTGCGACGTGGTGGCGGTCGGCTTCAACATGTCCAACGGCGTTGCGGCGAAGGGTGATTGCATTTACGTCTGCGAAACGACGCTCAACAAGGAGACGCCTATGGCCAGCGGCGTCTATCGCTTCACCATCGCCGAACTGGACGCAAAGAATCCCGTGAAGGTGACCGGCCTCAACGACTCGCACTTGGTCGTGAAGCTCTCCACGCAGAACAAGGAACATCCCGTCGGCGCGAACGGTCTCGACTTCGACGCCGCCGGCAACATGTATGTCTGCAACTTCGGTGATCGCGAGGTGGTCAAGGTCGTCTTCGACGAGAGCGGCAAGGTGAAGTCGCAGGAGGTTCTCGCGAAAGACCAGGGGATGCTCAGCACCGACGGCCTCCACTGCGACGCGGACGGCAATGTTTGGGTGGCCGACTTCTTGGGCAACGCCGTGGTCAGGATTGATGCCGCTACCGGCAAAGTTGCAATCGTCGCCAAGAACGGCGAAAGCGACGGTGCTGACGGCAGTCTCCACGCGCCCTCCGAGTGCATCCGCCGAGGGAACAAACTTTACGTCTCGAACATCAACCTGACCTACGGCCCGCACAAATCCAGCAAGCTCTACACGATCTCCGTCGTTGACCTGAAGTAGCCGCTGCGGTCGTGCCGATGAGTTCGGTGCGCTGGACTGGATGGGAGCCGTTAGCTGGGAGAGGCGGCTTTCCAGCCGCCTCATCTTGGGTTCTCGCGAACTGTTTCATCGAGATGTTGCCGTTGCGTTCTTGCCACGGTGAGGCGGCTGGAAAGCCGCCTCTCCCAGCTAACGGCCGCAGCGACGGAGTGACCACCTACTTCGATCCGGGCAGCGCGAAAACATTCGCGCCACCGCCGGCGGCTTGAAGCGCCAGTTCGGCCAGCGCGGTCAGGTGAACCTGTTGCCGCCAGCTTCCGTCGCTCTGCTGCCGCGACTTGAGCGCCGTGACGAGGGTTGCGGTCGGTTTGGAGAGAACTTGGAAGCAAAGAATGGCGAGTGCCAGCGTTAGGGCGGACTGGTGGGCTTGGATGCCGCGCTCCAGAAACGCGAGGCCGCGCTCGACAGTCGGACGCGCGGCGGTCGAGTCCTGCAACGCCAGCGCGGCCAGTGCGGTGGTGGAGGGGAACCCTTGAAACGCCGCGCCGTAGATGACGCGGTTGCCGTAGTTCCAGCCGCCATCCTGGCAAACCCGGTCCAGCAACATCTTCTCCGCCTCGGCCACGCGCGGATGCCGGCCGTGCCCGGAGAGCTTGAGAGCCAGCATCGCATAGCTGGTCGGCTCGACCCAACTGAACGTGCCGCTGGCCCACGGCCAGCCTTGGAGCGCGCCATCGAGGGTGATCTCTTTCGTCGGAGCCACCTTCTCGCCCTTCCACGCGAGCAGCCAGTTCACCGCCTTCTCCCGCAAATTGCCGCGGACACCCAACCGCGCCAGCGCGATCACCAGCAGCGACGTGCTCCAGTGCGGCTGGTTGTCTCCGACGAGCGTGAGCGCGCCGTCGCTGTTCATCCGCGACTCCAGCCAGCGGATCGCCGCCTCGCGCGCCGCGGCGGCTTCGCGCAGGCCAGCCAGCGCCATCAAACTCAGGCACGTCGGTTCCGGTGAAGGCTGCGTCCCCGGTTGATACGGCCATCCGCCCTTCGGATCGCTGGCTTTCAACAAGAAGTCGGCAGTGTTCATCGGACGGTTTTGTTCGGACGCTACTTCTTCTTCGCCGGCGGCTGGCTCTTCGGCGGCGGTTGCAGGCGCTGGAGAGCTTCGCGGGCCGCTTCGGGATGCTGGGCCTTGACGGCGGCGGCAATCTTCCTGACGGCCAGCTCCGCCTCGGCGCGGACGCCGGTGGTCCTGAGCAGCGGCAACGCGAACTTCAGCGCGTCCGGATGCGCGACGCCGGACAACGCGCCGAGGAACAGCTTGAGGTCGTCGGCGTTGCGCGCGACGGACATCAACTGCCGGTAGCGCTCGATCAACGGCGCGTCCGGCTTCGCGTTCAAGTCGCCTGCCATGCGCACCAAGCCGCGCAGAGCAAGCGCGCGGACCGTTTCGCTTTCCGGCTGGCGGCAGACGGCCATCAACATGTCCCACGCGCCGACATTGGGCCACGTCGCCAGCGTGCGGACGGCCGCCTCGCGGATGCGTGGCTCCTTGTCCCCGCAGGCCGCGATTAGCGTGGCCAGGGCTTTCGCGTCGGCGGCGCCCGGCAAGACGCGCAGCAGCGAGCAGCGCCCGTCAATGTCCGAGCACTTCGCCATCCTCACCATCACGAGTTCGGTTCGCTGCGCGGGGTTTGCAACCTTCTGCATGGCGCGCACCACCGCGCTCTCGGCATCGGAGCGGGCGTCGGCGGCCCTCAATCCCACCAGCCTTTCAAGAATGGCCGGGATGTCGCCGGCCGCGGCGAGTTTTCCAAGCGCCTGATATGCGGCCTGCACCGTCGCGGCGTTCGTGCCGCTGGATTCCTCCAGCAGCGCCGGCACCGCCGCGTGGGCGCCACGCCGCGCCACCACGGTGAAGAGGCGGGTCTTTGCCTCGCCCGACGCTTGCGGCAACTCGGCGACAATCGCCTTGTCGGTGGCGGCTTTGCCGCGCAGGCCGACGAGCGCGGTCTCGATGTCCTGAAGTTCCTCGGGCGACTTCTCGCCGGCCATTGCTTTCACCAGCAGCGGCACGGCGGACGCGTCTTCCAGCTTGCCCACTGCGGCGATGGCGGCGCGGCGCACGGCGGCGTCGGCGGAGGCAACCTGGCCGTTGATGGCGGAGCGCACGGCTTCATCGCCGCGGCTCGCGAGCGCCTCGATCATGAACACCTGCTCGCACGGCTGGAGCTTCGAAAGTTCCGCAGCGAACTTCTTCGACGCGCCGCGCGACTTCAGCGGGCCGATGGCGGCAATCGCCACCGGTTTCAGCTTGGCGTCGGCGCCACGGATCGTGGCGAGGATGCGCTGCTCGCCGCCGTCCTTGTCGAGCTTCAGCAGTGTGCCGAACGCGCCGCGGCGGATGTTGTCCGGCTGCGCCGGCTGGAGCAGTTCCTCGCAGATCGTCGTCGCGCCCTTGCGGTCGCCGGAGGCGGCCAGCTTTTCCGCGACGCGCAGCGAGGCGTCGGCCACGATGCGGGCGCGGGCCGGCTTCGCTTCCTTGCGCAACGCGGCGATGGCCGCGCGGGCCGGCTCGCTGGCGATCTTGCCGAGCGCGAAGATGGCGGTGCCGGCGGTGAGCGCGTCGTTGTCGCGCGCCATCTCCGAGAGCGGCTTCACGGCTTCAGTGTCGTGGCGGTCGCCGAGCGTGGTGGCGATTTGCAGCCGCGCCCGGCCTCGCGTGGAGGCGAAGGCGTCGCGGAGGATGCCGTTGGCCTTGGCGGACGGATGCACGCCGAGCGCGAGGCAGGCGATGCCGACGGTCTCCTCCTTCTTCAGCAGTTCAACCAGCGCCGGCAGCGAGGCATCGGTGCCGATGGCGGAGAGTTGCTGGCAGGCGAATCGGCGCGCCTCGAACGTCGCGGGCGGTGCGAGCAGCTTGATCATCGCGGCTTCGAGTTCGGCGCGCAGCGCGGGCTTGCCGGCTGAGTCGCGCAGGAGTTGCTCGAACTTTCGCAGCGGCTCGACGCTCTGGCCGGATTCGTATTTTGCGGCGTCGGTGATGAGTTGAGACATGTCGGCGGCTTGCAACGGCAGCGCGAGGGCGATGCTGAGAGCGGCCAAGGTGATGTGTGTTCGGATCTTCATAATGTTTTTCCTTTCCAAAAAATGTTCAGCGGCTAGATCAACCACGGCGAGCGCGGTTCGCGGTGGCGCATCCGGTTGGCTTCTTCGCAATCGAAACTTTCCTTCACGGGGTCCCAGCGCAGCTTTTTGCCGAGACGCAGGCCGATGTTCATCGCCTGGCAGATGGTCTGCGCGCGATGGGCGGCCTCCGGATGGCAGATGGTCGGGCGGCGGCTGCGGATGGAGTTGAGCAAATCGCGGACGTGATCGCCGGCGTTGGTCCAACTGATGCCGGCGTTGCCGCGCAGATTGAGAATGGACTTCGGCTCGGCGGTGACCTCGTTGGTCTCGTCGTCCACCTGAATCCAGCCTTCGTCGCCGATGTAGCGAATGTAGCGGTCCTTGAAAGTCTTTCGCGCATACATGACGCAGTTGATGCCGTCCGCATAGCGGCAACGAGTCTCGCTTGTGAGGGGCGTCTCGCTCATGTATTTCACCGGGTCAGGCCATTCGCACTGTCCCTCGAACTCCACCGGGCCGGTGTCGTCGCGCTTGAGCAGCCATTGCATCTGGTCGGTGTAATGGCAGCCCATGCCGATGATGGGGCCTTCGCCGGTGTCCCAGAAATAATTCCAGCCGTTGACGCGCGCCGGCACGAACGGCCGCCACTGCACCGGGCCGAGCCACGTGTCGTAATCCCAGCCCGCCGGAACCGGCGTGGCTTTGTCGTGTCCGACGGTCGGGCCGGTCCAGACCTGAATCTCCACCGTGTGCAGGCGGCCAATTTTCCCTTGGCGAACCATTTCGACGGCGAAGCGATACGACGCGGTCGAGCGCCGCTGCGTGCCTCCCTGATAGATCGTGCCGTGGCGGCGGCAAGCCTCGACGAGCTTGCGGCCTTCGCTGATGCACATGGAGATCGGTTTCTCGCAATACATGTCCTTGCCGGCGCGCGCCGCGTAGATCGAGGCCGTCGTATGCCAGCGGTCGCCGGTGGCGATGAACACGGCATCAATGTCCTTCTGTGCCAGCAGTTCCTGGAAGTTCGCGAACATGCGGCAATCTTTGTTGCCGTAGTGCGTGTCAATCATCTCCTTCGCCGACTTCATCCGGTCTTCGCGGCAGTCGCTGACCGCGGTGAAGAGGACATCGGGCTGCGCGAGGAAGTTCGGCATTACGCCGCGCGCCCGGCCGCCGATGCCGATGTTGGCGAAGGCGATGCGGTTGCTCGTCGCGACGGCGCCGTCGAGGCCGAGCGCGGAGGCGGGCAGAATTGTCGGCACCGCCAACGCGGTCGAGACACGCTTGAGAAACTGTCGTCGGTTCATGGGAGAGTTGTTTTGTTGGCTCATGACTAAACGCGCCACGGTGTGCGCGGTTCGCGGTGGCGCATGCGGTTGGCTTCTTCGCAATCGAAACTTTCCTTCACGGGATCCCAGCGCAATTTCTTGCCGAGGCGCAGGCCGATGTTCATGGCTTGGCAGATGGTCTGCGCGCGATGAGCTGCCTCCGGATGGCAGATGGTCGGGCGGCGGCTGCGGATGGAGTTGAGCAGATTGCGAACATGATCGCCGGCGTTGATCCAATCCACGCCGGCGGCGGCGCGCAGGTTCAGAATCGTCTTAGGCTCGGCGGTGACGGCGTCGGTGGCATCGTCCACTTGAATCCAGCCTTCGTCGCCGATGTAGCGGATGTATCGGTCGGCGGACTGTTTTCGCGAATACATCACGCCGACGATGCCGTCCGCGTAGCGGCAGCGAACCTCGGCGTTGACCGGCGTCTCGCTCATGAACTTCGCCGGGTCGGGCCATGTGCAGTGGCCCTCGAATTCCACCGGGCCGGTGTGGTCGCGGCCGAGCGCCCATTGCATCTGGTCGGTGTAGTGGCAGCCCATGCCGATGATCGGGCCTTCGCCGGTGTCCCAGAAATAGTTCCAGTTCGTGCCATCAATGCGTCCCGGCACAAACGGCCTCCACTGCACCGGGCCGAGCCAGCGGTCGTAGTCCCAGCCCGCGGGCACGGGCGTGGGCCTGCCGTGCGGGACGGTCGGGCCGGTCCAAACCTGCATCTCGACGGTGTGAACGCGACCGAGGTGGCCCCGACGCACCATCTCGACGGCGAAGCGATACGAGGCGGTCGAGCGCCGTTGCGTGCCGGCCTGATAGATCGTGCCGTAACGGCGGCAAGCTTCGACGAGCGAGCGCCCCTCGGCGATGGTCATCGAGATCGGTTTCTCGCTGTAGATGTCCTTGCCGGCGCGCGCCGCGTAGATCGAGGCCGTCGTGTGCCAGCGGTCGCCGGTGGCAATGAGCACGGCGTCAATGTCCTTCTGCGCCAGCAGTTCCTGGAAGTCCGGATACATGCGGCAATCCTTGTTGCCGTAATGCGTGTCCATCATCTCCTTGGCGGACTTCATCCGGTCTTCGCGGCAATCGCTGACGGCGGCGAAGACGATGTCGGTTTGCGCCAGGAAGCTTGGCATGACGTGACGCGCGCGGTTGCCAATGCCGATGCAGCCGAAAACGATCCGGTTGCTCGGTGCGACGGCGCCGTTGAGGCCGAGCACGGAGGCGGGCAAAATCGTCGGCACCGCCAATGCGGTCGAGACACGCTTGAGAAACTGTCGTCGGTTCATGGCTACACACACCACGGCGCGCGTGGCTCACGCCACGTCATCCGGTCGGCGTCTTCGTCGTTGAACTTTTCAGTGACCGGGTTCCACTTCAGCTTCCGGCCGAGCCGGGCGCTGATGGTCATCGCTTCGACAATGCTCTGCGCGCGATGGCCGACTTCGGGATTGCAGTCCGCGGGGCGGCGGCTGCGGATGGAAGCGAGGAAGTTGCCGATGTGGCCGCCGGCGTTGGACCAGCTCGCGCCACCGGCTTTCTTCAGGTTCAGGATGGATTTTGGCTCGGCTTTGACTTCGTCGGTGTCGTCGTCCACTTGAATCCAACCGTTGTCGCCGATGTAGCGGATGTAGCGGTCCTTGAACCCGCCGCGCTGGTAGATGACGCCCTTGATGCCGTTGGCGTAGCGGCAACTGAACGTGCCGGAGATGGCCGTCTCACTCATGAACTTCACCGGGTCGGGCCAGACGATGTCGGAGGTTTCAAACTCGACCGGCCCGGTGTCGTCCGTGCCGAGCACCCACTGCATCTGGTCGGTGTAATGCGTGCCCATGTCGGTGTGCATGCCCTCGCCGGTGTCCCAGAAACACATCCAACCGTGACCCTGCACGCGACCGGGGACGTAGGGGCGCCATTGCACGGGACCGAGCCACATGTCGTAGTCCCAACCGGCTGGCACCGGCTCCGGTTTTTGAT
>Ga0163199_1001320_pt1 | contig 15545 bp, 21 predicted proteins | sample PL_2010_150m_FD_113537 | JGI IMG/M metagenome (GOLD analysis project Ga0163199, IMG submission 113537) | Freshwater microbial communities from Powell Lake, British Columbia, Canada to study Microbial Dark Matter (Phase II) - PL_2010_150m | ecosystem: Environmental > Aquatic > Freshwater > Lake ... | reverse complement strand
AGGGTGGCGAACCAGAACAGCATCACCGGGCCGAACAGCGCGCCGACGCTGGCGGTGCCCCGGCGCTGAAACACGAACAGGCCGACGATGATGCCTATGGTAATCGGCACCACGAAGGGCTTGAACAGCGGCGTGGCCACTTCCAGGCCCTCGACCGCCGACAGCACCGACATCGCGGGAGTGATCACCGCGTCCCCATAGAACAATGCCGCGCCGAAAATCCCGAGCACCGAAATCCACCACAGGCCGCGCGGGGTCGCGCCCGAGGTTCGCAAGGCCAGGGCGGTCAGCGCCATGATCCCGCCTTCGCCGCGATTGTCGGCGCGCATGATGAACATCACATACTTGAGCGTGACGGTGATCGTCAGCGCCCAGAAGATCAGGGAGAGTATCCCGAGCAGGTTCTCCGGCGTCACATCGACAGCGTGCGGTCCGCTGAAGACCTCTTTCATGGTGTATAGCGGGCTGGTCCCGATATCGCCATAGACCACGCCCATCGCCGCCAGAGACATGGCGGCCAGGCTCGACTGCTGCGCTTGTTGTTGAGGTCGGTCCATGCCAGTCCAGCCAGAGGATGAAGCTTCAGCTTGCCCAAGCCCGGCGCAATTGCTGCCGTGCACCATTGGGATTGGATTATACGGCCAATCCGCCGGGGCGCGGCGCGTTGGCTGACTTAGAGCCTATTTCAGTAGGGCGAGTGGTATGCGTTGCATCCCAATTTGTCATGGCGCATGCCGCTCTCCCTACTGAAATAGGCTCTTAGCTGCGCAAATTGAACGGGAGGTATCGCAGCCGGCAAAAGCCCATCTATAATTCCCGATCCAAAGGCATCAGTACCCCTTATTGACCTGCAATATGGCAGAACACCGAAAAGACCAACGACACTCCAAGCGCCTGCGCGCCGTCATCATCCTCGATGAGAACGGCAAGCAATCCAAGACGCCTGGCAAGACCCAGGACATCAGCAGCAGCGGGGCGTCGATCATTTCCGAGTACAACCTTGCATCGAAGCATCCGATCACCGTCTGCCTGTTGCTGCATCCCGGCGACGAGGTCAATCCTCCCATGGTTTTCGAGGCGAAATCCAAAATTGTCAGCACCGTGCTGTCGCGCCAGCAGGGAGGCTTCCGGATCGGCGTCGAATTCGTCAACATCGCCGGAGACGGCGCAAAGGTGTTGCAGAAACTGCTGTCGGCAAGCCTGGCAACGACTGGCTGAACTCCGCGACGACCGTCATTGACAAGGAAGGAATGCGCTTCGGCTGCCGGACGCAAGGTCCTGGCATGCAGATTGCTCTGATTCTCGGTGTCACACCCACCGACAAGGAGCAATAAACATGATTCCAATCGATCTGCTGCTGTTAATGGGAACAGGCGCTGTATTGCCCTACGTCGCCGAGGCTGCGCTGGATTGGGTGAAGAAGCACAAAGCGCCCTGAACACTGGTGTAGCAATTCAACTTGGTGCAGACGCACCAAATTGAGGCTGACCTATCTGCCATGTTCGTTCGGCTCAATCGCTCCAAAGCGCGCTGACGATAGCCCAGTTGCTGTTGCCCGCGCCTTCGTCGGCGGCAGGCGCGGTCGAGGCTGCGACATAGACGCGGTATTTCCCGTCCTTGGTTCGTACCATCACCGGGTCGTTGAGTGAATAGATGATGACCCCGACGCTGGCAAAATCGGCCGTCTTCAGGCGCACTCCAGGCTCGCGAGTGTAGCTGATGCCATCGTTGCTGATGAAGCTGTGAATCTCGCTGGCACGCATCGTCACCATCCGGCGCCGACCGTCTGCCAGCAGCAGGGTCTTGTTGTCGATGAAGGTATTTCCGCCGCCGCCGGCATCGTCGTCACCCAGGACATTTCCTTTGAGAAAGGTGAAAGTCAGCCCGTTGTCCGTCGAGCGTGCCATGCGCAGATTGTTCTTGCCCGCCAAGTCGCCGACGTAAATCAGAATCAACGACCCATCGCCGGCGACGTAGCTGTCATAAACGCCGGTGCTGCTATTGTCGGTGCTGGGGGGGGTATAGCGCGTCCCGGTGTCGGCGGTGAAGCTGTTGCCATCCGCTGAGCTGTAACTGGTCATGAGTTTGGTGGCGACATCGAACTGATACAAACGCCAGGTCTTGCCATCCGGCATCAGTGTTTTGCGGGAATCGACCGAACGATTCAAATAGGTCACAACCGTGGGATTGGCGAATGTCAGACCATCGCTGGCCGATTGATACTTGGTGTTATTGGAACTACCACGATCTTGATAGCCCAGATAGGCGACACCGTTGCTATCGACCGTGGCGAAGGGATTGCTCGCCTGCGTAAGGCGCTTGCCGGAGTCTGGAATCAAGCGTGGATTCTTGCTGCCGGCGACGATCGTAAATTGGTACGGAGCGCTCGAGCTGGTTAACTTCAGAATGCCGTTGTAAAAATCGCTACCCACACTCAAATCCGGAATGGAGAGTAGCGTTCCATCGAAACTGGTGGTGTCGTAACAAGCGCTGCTTGTTGCCGCGGCACTGTCCAGATTGAACACCAGCGCATTCGCGTTGGCCAATGCAAGCTTCGTCAGATACTTGGCGCTGCCCACCGACACGGCATCAATTGTGAGAATACCGGTCGTGGCATTGAAACCGGCGCTACAGGTAGCCCGCTGCGCCACGGCAGGACCACAGACAACCATTGCGACAAACAGAATGGGGCGGAGATGCTTCAGCATGATTGCCTCACTTCCGGGGCAGACGCCCCGACAAGGGATGTCGAGATGTCGATTTGGTGGATGACCTAACTGGTAGGTATTCCCGGCGCAAAGTTCGAAATGCACCGGTACGCCGGTTTGCGTCTTTGGATAGCGATAGATGTTAGGCGTACATGCCGCGTTAACGCAACAACTTTTCGCAGCCGTGACGTTTGGCCTTGCCCAGCGTTTCCTAGGATCGCCAGTCCCTCGGTTGCATGAGTTTTCATGCTGCGCACAGGTCGCCGTTGTTGTCGCCCCGGTACTGGGCGAAAAGGTCGATCAACAACATGCGGGCGTGCGCCCCGGCCTCGACATAGGCGCAGGAGTTGAGGACGGCTATGGGCAATCGGGCAAATGCCCCGGCGTCCATCTTCTCCCTTGAGGATTTCCAGCGTTTGGATTTCAACGCCATGACTCGCCGGCAACCCGCACCAAGAAGAGGTAGACGCCCTCCAGTTCGCACAAACTCATTGCCGCGATGTCAGGCCCCACCCCCAGCCAGGAAAAACGCTCAGAGAGGCTATAAACCCGTTCGCGCAGAAGTTCGGCCTTCATTGTCCGGCCTCCCTGCGAAGCACATACACTGCGATGCAATGCGGCCGGCCGACGTCGCTGCATTCTTGCAAGCGCAAGGTGTCGATTTCGTTCCCGGCTTCCCGCAACTCTTGAACACGTCCGGCCGGGTGAGGCACATCGAGATACTTCCGCGCCTCGAAGGTGGACAGCCGGTACAGTCTCAAGGCATCGAGGATGCGCCGCGCATGCGTTGCACCGGTTTCCCCGTTATACTTCTCGCGTATGGTTTTGAGTTGTTCTGCCTTCGCCTCGTTGGTTCCCGCCAGCGGGGCGATGTCTTTTGTGTCGATGGTTTCCATGATCGCTCCCTTAATTGCCATGAGAGGCGATGAGGTTGCGAATGTCCTCAGCTTTCCAGGCTGTAATTCGCGGGCCCAATTTTCGTCCTGCGGGCGCCTTGCCAGTCTTGACCCATGCCCACCAAGTAGAGAGAGATATGGGAATGTCTGAGAGGCTTACGGGGAGTCGGATAAATCCGGTTTGCGGAAGTGTATTTGCAGTCATAGTGTCTCCATCGTTGCGACGGTGACACCCGAATATTGCTTTGTCCGTAGCTGGCGTCTACCGTCTTTCAAAGGACGGTGACATCTTGCCAAGTGCCGTAGTGGTCATGCCGCAATTGCGATGGGACGATACGCAATTGCGGTTAACCGTCAGACTTTCCTCGCCTTTCCAAGGCATCGGGAATTTGCTTTAGATACTCTTCTACCGTGCGCTGCCCTAGCTGAATACCGGCTTTGTTAGCTAAGGTAACAATCAATTGAGCCGCCTTTGATGGCTTCCGCGAGTCAATCTTCGCTTCCTGAGCCAATAAAGCAATTATTGTCAGAAACGTTGTCCGTTCCTTGGTACTGACCGGCTTCTCGACTGATGTGCCATTCAGGTCTGCTTCGTAGAGCAATCCTGGAATCGATCCCATTCGACGCACGGTCTCACGAATCACAGCATCAGCCCCCATCTTCTTGTGGGCCAGATATTGCGGATTGGAAGTGGAGGAATTGTCATGCCACATTAACTTGTAAGCTTCCCAATTTTCTCGGGCCAGGAACAACTCTTTGGACCAAGTCGGTGGCTGTGTGAATCGCAGGTCTGACACGGAGCCTTCATTGTTTAGTCGACGAACAAAATCATATGACTCATCTCCCTTTCTAGCTACGCGAAATTTCCCGTCATCAGCCCGGACAAAGAACAGTAGGCCCTCGTCGCTTTCGTAGTAGATGTTCCTATTTACGCAATACGCCAGTTCCTGCTGTGCGTTTTGTTGCCATTTCTCGTCATCATAGCCATAAAAGTTGCCCGTCAGAATGAAATCCTCAATCCCCATTTGAGCCAAACTCTTGAACTCCCACGGCTCCAGGGCTTGTTTCGCGATCTGTTCGCTCGCAAGAATCAGTTCCGCTAGAGGGGCCAAATAGGAATTGCTCTTCGCTTCATAGAGTTCGTGCAGCGGAAATGTCTTTCTCTTGGTCAATCTTTCGAGAATTGTCGACCGATTTCTTTTCTCCATGATGATCGCGCCCCTTTCCGCCCCCTTGATTTGGAAGCCGCGCCAGCCCGCTAAGGATTGCGGGTATTCAGGGATCAACCTAGGCGCGGCAAACTCGCTTGCTGCCTACGCCCCCGCCGCGCTGGTCCGGTCTTGCTGCTGGAGGGCTTCTTCGGTGCCATCGTTGGCCGTGCCCGTGCCACTTTCACCGCGGCAATGGGCTTGATTGTCAGTCCCACGCGCATCCCGGCGCGAGTGGCCATATTCACCAGCGCATCAAGGCTGAATTCGCTGATCTTGCCCTTGAGCAATTGATTCAGGCGCGGCTGCGTGATGCCCAGAGATTGCGCCGCCTTCGCTTGGGTGAGCCCGCTGGCCTTGTACCACTGCTCCACCGCCATCATGGTTTGTGAGCGCAGCAGGAGGTTTTGCGCCTCCTCGGCATCGAAGCCCAAATCGGCGAAAACATTGCCGCTTCCTCGGCTCATGGCCAGTTTGCTCATTTCTTCTTCCTTTCGTTCAGTAGTTCACGATACCGCTTGTTGGCAAGGTCAATGTCGGCCTTCGGCGTGCGCCTGGTCTTCTTTTCGAAACCATGCAGCACATACACCGCCTCGGCGAACTTGGCGACGTAAAGCACGCGGTAGCTGGTCTCGGCGTAAATCCGAATCTCCTTGACACCGGCGCCTACCGTCTCGATCGGCTTCCAGTCGGCCGGCTCTTTGCCATCCTGCACAATACCCAACTGGTGGCCGGCCTCTCGTCGTGCTTCCGGCGAGAATGACTTGACCGCATCCAGGCTGTTACCGATCCAGACAAGTGGCTTCGGTTGGGTCTTCTGCATGAGCATATATTATTCTGGTTTCAGTATAAATACAAGGTAGAAAAGCCGCACTACGGACGAAGAAAAGGCCAGAAGCCTTGATTTCATTGGGCTTGCCGGCCTTGTCTGGACTGCTTTGGACTACTTGATGGTGCCGGAGCCGGAATCGAACAATCGGCTGATAACCGCATGTTTGCTTGCTCCACGGTTTTCGATTTATTGAGTTACCCCGAATTGTTACCCCTCACCAGTGAATGCTACCTCATAAGAGCAAGTCAATTGACGCTGTGGTTCCTCGGGGCAACGCAACCCGGCTCCCTTCCGCTTGAAGCAAGCTGAAGGGTTTCCGGCGCCGGGTTGCGTTGTTCGGTTCGGCACGGTCAGGCGTTCACCCAGCCGTCAATATTGGCCTGAGCGTGGGGTGTTGGCGCCGCTGGCGTTGGCTTCGCCATCTTCGCCTTAGCCCACGTTCGCAAGCATTCAGGAATTTCTTTGATTTCAAGAAAACCGTATTCGCACGCTTCGATCAGCCAGGCCGATATTCGCGAATTGGAATCCCTCGTTCTACCGAACCCAGGCAGCGGCATCCAGCGTACCTCGCTGGTAACAATGTCCCGCTGAAAGAGTTCCTCGCGAAAATTATATTCAACGGACAGGGCAGCATCCAGCGCAAGTGCACAGTTGGCGATCTCGCGCACCATTTCCCTATGTGCCGGCAACAGGTTCTCTATACACCCCTTAGAGACCTTACCCCGCAATTCAGCGAGGAACCCTTTCTGCATTGACACGGCCTCCAACAATATCCGCCAATTTTCAGTAACCTCGGAAAGTTCCTGTCTCAAGGATGCAGCACTGGCTGCCGGAGTGAATGCGCCGGACCTGCCTATGAGCTTCAGCGCGGCAGACACAATTAAAGAAGGCCGTGGAGTGGATTCACCCTCCCCATTGAGTTGGTTCAGAATAGTGTCGCGGCGCTTTTGAGCAGCGGCCAAGTTGGTTTGCAACTCAATGTACTTTGTCTGCGCCGCCATATATTCTGGGTCATCCATCAAACTTGGTAACTTCAGATTTTCGATTTTCATGCTTCAATTCCTTTCAAGGGTTGTTGCTGCCGATGATCGAGCGGCAGCGGCTCGTTTTGCTGAACCAGGCGGGCGCGTTGCTGTTTCAAGTCCAGCGCAATAGCGTCAATCTCTTTATCCTGCTCGAACCCTCTCACGCGCTCACTCATGGCCTCGTCAGCGCGCTCTTTCGCACGCTGCCCTCTGGTGCTGTCTGATCGCTCCAAAGACTCTGCAAGCAGCGCCTCACGGTCTGAGCGAGTGGGTTTTCTGCTCACCCTCAGATTCAGTTCGTCAGATGCTGCGTACTCTTTTCTTGGCATGATGTTTCCCTTCACGATTTGTTGAATGACCCGGAGTCGCCGGGGAACGGATTGATGTCATCAAACAGACAGCCCGTAGTAGCAGGCTCCCCCGTAGGCTGTGATGCTCCAGACAGTGCAGACGTGTGCACTTCCCAAAGATGAGGCAATATCTTCGGTCTCTCGCGCGCCACACAGGCGGCGGCTTCTTTAAAGGTATCGAAGCGCCCGAAGAAATAATTTCGCCCATCGTGCCGAACCGCCGCAACGAATTGGCCGCGCGTCTTGTCGTAATAGACGCCACGCGCGCCGGAGCGATTCGATTTCTTCAATGATGGATTCTGGTTTCTCTCGGCAGCAGCGATCACTCGCAAATTGTCGCGGCGGCAATCGAGCCGCGATCCGTTGAGGTGGCGCACGCTGAGCTCTGATGGAACTGGGTGCATGATCACCCGGGCCAACTTGATCGCGCGATCGCCGTGGCGATATACGAAACCCTTCTTGTGCAGTCTCCAGCGATACTTGCCAAGAAATGAAAAGTCGTCGTCTACCAGCGCCGGCCGATCGGACCCGATAACGTTCATTTCGACCATGATTCCTCCATTGATATATCAGAGGGGGTACCCCCCCGGGCATTACTCCCGCACGAAAAAATTTGGCTACCCGTCCGGTCCTGCTTAATGAAGCTCCAGAGATTTACACCCCCTACCCCTATGCCAACTGCGGGTATGCGAGAAGTGAGCTGAGGCCGGTCTTGCGGTTCAATGCCCCAAGGATCTACACCCCCTATCCCCCGACAGTGATTCACGGGTCTACTTCGCTTGGTTACATTCGATGCATTGGTCATGACGTCAGCCTCTTGCGGATCTCGCGTCCAGTTCTCTCCATGTGGTCAGCACACGCGATGGCATAGCCTCTGTCGGGGCATTGCTCCAGGAGTGCTTCGATTACCCAGAACAGGGCGCCAAGCACTATGGTGCTGTCTCGGTTTGCACATGTATCCAACACGCTGATAGTCAGGTGCGCCGTCTCATCATCGATCTGGCTGCTGTCATTTGCTTCGTTCGTTGCCCTCACCATGGCCGCTCACCCCTATCGAATAACTCGAATAACCGAATAACAGGAATTCCTGCTATTGGGATGCCTTCCGGGTAATTCGGTAATTCGAGTTTTTCGACGCCCCCAGATGGCTCTAGGCCATGCAATTGAATATAAATAAATACCTTTGAAAATAGCTTCATAGCGAATACCTCGAATCATCGAATAGCGCGGGATTGACCAGGTAAAGCGGCGTTGGCCGCGAGCCGGCATTGCGCTGCATGCGCACAGGCGACAGCGCGTTCCACTCTGCCAGGCGCGCCGCTGCATCCTCCAGGCGCTTGACCGTGCGGAACCTACCCTCAAGGGCTTTCTGTGCCTCGCTGCGCTTGAACTGCTCCAGGCGGTTCGCCTGTATCCATCTAAGCAGGGCGCGCGCGTCATCCTCGACCGCATCGGCGCCAAGCATGCGGAACGCTGCTTCGGCATGTGGGATCAGCAGCGAGGCCAGGCGCACAGCGCGGCGCATGCAGTCAGCACCAACAGCGCGCGCCTCGCCTCGGGTGTGTGCCAGTTCAAGCAAGGCAGCGATACGCGCCGCCGCGCCGGGCAACTTGGCGGACCAATCGGAGATTGCTTCAAGGCGGCCGCCGGCGCCCTGGTTGCGCTCCACCTTCTCGGCAAATGCCAGCCACAGTTCGCGGGCATCGTCGGATAGATCGAGAATAAGCGCCTGCCCTGGTGGCGCCGGATCGGTACGCGGTAGCAGTGCGAACAGCAGTTGTTCCCACTCTTCGCGCACGGCGGGCGGGATGCCGATGCGCGCGCGCACATCGCGCGCGCCCACCAGGCTTTCAGGGATGGCGAAGAGGAAGCGCGCCAGCAACCCGCTATCACGGAAGCGGCGCACGCCTGCCAGTTCAGCCAGTATGCCCGGCTGGATCATCAGTCCAAAGGATAGGGCAGGGCGGTCGACGTGTGCTTCTCGTCCGGCCCGATCCACCCGGAACGGTGCGCCGCTGTGACTTTGCAGGAAGGCGTCAATATTCGCGACACCGCCGCTGTATTGCCCGGCCAATACTTGGAAAATGCCCGGCTCATCAGACAACAACGTTATGCGTTCGCCATTCTCGGCAATCAGGCCTTGGCAGCGCTCCGGCGTCACGTCGCCAGTTGTCAGACGACGCGCCCGCAGCTCTGCAGGCATGGCGAGTTCTTCATCCTCGATCTGTTGCCGCAACTGTTCGCGTTCTTTAGGTTCGGCCTTCGCTGCCTGTTGCGTCAAGGCCTCGATGCGTTTCTTTGCCACCAGGCGCCGGCTATTGGTGCGCGCGATTTCAGCGCGTAGTCGGTCACGTTCCAGCTTCTCGTAATGATGAAGAGGCGCAGCCAGTGCCCCTATGATCGCCGTCTTGCGCGCGCCGCTCGGCAGCGCTACCAGCGTCCATAGGCTCAGGGTTTCGCGGTACTCGTCGCCATAGGGTGCCACCTCGAAGCGCCGCTGTAACGAGGCCGCAAGCACTGCCAGGGCGCACATGACGCTCGCCGCCTCAGGTGTCTGGGTGCTTCGCGCGGTTGCCGCTGCCATGTCCCCGATGATGCCGGGCAGCAGATCGGCAGAGATGGCCGGCGTCTTGATTGCACCTGGTAGGGACAATTCGCCCCATTGCTCGCTAGGTTCTTCACGCCAGCCGTTGCCCCGCGCGATGAAGACCAGGCTGGCCAGGGTTACGCGCTGGCCATCGGTGCGGGCGAAGCTCTGCCAGCGTTTGTGCTGTTCGTCAGCATTGAACTTGGCGCTTTGCTGTGCCCATGTGGTCCATAGCTCGAACCCTTGCCCACTCCCGCCTGTTTCGTGGTGTAGCGCCATGCCGGCGCGCACCCACGCATCGTGGTTATCAAAGTCGCCACAGTGGCGTAGCATCGCCCGTATGCGCTCGACTTCATGCCTTGGCAATGTCCTACCCTCGGACGTATCGCGTTCGGGGCTTGGCGCGGCTTCTATGCGCTCCAGCCATTGCGGCGCCTCGGGAATTGTCACGTCATCGCGCCAAGGATCTTCTTCATCCAACCAGGTGTAGTTCGGCGTCGGCTCCACGCAGATATAGCTATGCGGCCCATGCTTCAGGTCAATGTCGGTGCCGGCCGTGCCCGGATAGCTTGCACCTTCCCGCGCTCTCAGCAGGTAATGACGACCCCCGGACCTGGTGCGCTGTACCGGACCGTTCGGCAGCGGTCCATGCTTCGCCACCAGGGCGTCAAATGTTTCATCGCCGCGCTTGCCGTCGCGTACATCCACGTCCACCGCCAACAGCCCCCCCAGGGCCATGCCAATGCCAGCATGCGGTAAGCGTTGGAACCATTCGCGGATCATTGCTTCGTCGGTGGTCGCATCCTTGGCGCCGTGTTCGCAGAGCGGCGCCTTTGTACCCGGATGGCACGGTAGAACACGGAAACCTCGATGCACGTAGCGAAGGGCGAAGTCGACCAAATCAGCGCCGGCCGATTCTGATTCGTCGGTCACTGTGTCGCCTCCAATGAGGTGCCCATGTGATAAGCCTCGACAGCAGCCAGGAAAGCTTCGCGCTCATCATCGCCGCGCTGATACATTGCCAGGCACGAACCGCATACCCTATACGAAAAGGCGAACGGGATCGGCGCACTGTATGGATAGAGGCGTATAGCTTTGCGCGGCTTGCGCGCCACGGTGAAAGGTTTCCGACAGCTCGCGCAATCGCTGTTCGGCTCACCAACGTGAACCACTTGTTCCACGTTGGCAAATGCGGGCAGGATATCGCCCACAGTCTTGCCCTCGGGGATGGCATCCATGTAGTGCAGACGGGGTTTCATCAGTCCGTCGGCACGCAGCGCGATTTCGCGGCACATGCAGCAAGGTATGCATCAACCTCGTGCTCATAGAACACAGTGGTACGCCCGGCAATCTTGAACGGTTTGGGAAAGCCGGGATCGGTCTTAGCTTTGAGCCACAAGGTGCTGAGGCCGATAGACAGTTTCTTAGCTGTTTCAGCAGGCCGCAAGCCGCGGATTTGAACAGTCGCCATATAAATCCTTTCTCTGTTTGTCTAGCTGCATTTGTAAGCATGCAGGCGGTAACACGCAGAGAAAGTATTACGGAACGATTGGGTTATTACAAAGGCATTAACCTTCCGGCACTGAATGCCGGAATAGACAGCAATGGCGCGGGTTAGGCGCTAACCTTCCGTAGTAATTTGGCGACAATCGAGAGTGACGGGCAGGTTTCTGGTTCGATAATCTTCAGCAGTTCCGTTGCGAAGGTGACGAGAGGGGATCCCACTTCATTGGCCTCATATATGCCCATGTTGGTGCACCCTAGCTGTTGCCATAGGCGCGGCACTGCCTTCGCGAATACGATTCGATAGCCCTTTATTTTGGGCCCGGCTTTGCCAGTCGCGAGGGCGCATAGCGCCAGCTTGGCAGCGGCGCGTATCCTCTCGGGCGGGTGCCAGGTTGAAAACTCAATTTGCATTTGTTCGGCAATTGCATCTTGGATTAGAGACTCTGTCGTGTCGTCACAATCATTGAACGCCTGCTGAACTTCTGTGTCATCGGCCTTAGCGATGGCCGTAAGCGTCTCTTTGATTTCCTGATGTGTCACGGCATCGCCGGCCATTGCCTCTCTGACGCATTGTATGGTCGTCAGCGTGCGAGCAATCATCAAGCATTCGGCATCAGTGAGGTCTCTTCCCAGGGTGGCGCGCAAGTTTGACACATGCTCTGGACTGAGTGCTACGGGAGTTGCCCATCCGCCCTCGCGCGAGGGATGCGTACCTGCCTTGAAGGTTATCTTCCCTGCCATAATCGCGCCCCTTCCGCGCTGCCTTCTTTGTGATGCCGCACCAGGCCGGTGAAGGTATCCGGCTTTTCGGGGATCAGCCTAGGCGCGGCAAAACGGTTATACGAGGCTCGCTTCCCCCTCGGCAATTACCTCTTGCATATCCTCTCGACTGCATAGGGCAAGCATTAGATTGGTCTCCAGTTTCTTTAGTAGGTCTCCCAGGCTGTGGTATTTTTCACCCAAGCCATCCATCCCAACTTTCACGCTTGCAGCCATCACAGCAAACTCGCGGTCTTGTTCAATTTTCGTACAAAGGTCTGCCCCTGAAAACGTCATCATCACCAGCGCGGCCCGCCTCATTTGGCCACTGCCCTTTATCAATCCGTCCTCAACAATGTCCACCTCTTCGCGGGTGAGGATCGGCGGGGATGCTTCCAGAATCTGGAAAAGACGGTCGGCAAAAACATCATCGTTCATCGTGTTTGCCTCGATCTGCGCCCACTCTTCCGGCGTCCATTTCATTGGAGATGTTGCCGGCGCCTTGGTATCACGGGGTGTCTTGGAGCTGCGTGTAGAATTGTTTCTAGCCATGATGTGAATTTCCTTTTCACGTTGTGGTTAGGCGGGCTTGGTGTTGTTGTCACCTTGCCCGCCGCTTTGCCTGATTCCGTCAGGCGCGGTAAATCATGCCGCATTGCCGTGTAGTGGTATCACGTCAGCGCCGGCCTTGAGCTTGTCCAGGTGGTCCGCCCATTGCTGCATCATCTTCTTGCGTTCCGGCAGATACTTCGCAAAGTTGTATGCCGCAGATACCTTATTGCGCTCGCCATGGGCTAGTTGGCTTTCAATCACCGCATGAGGCAGGCCCAGCTCATGCAGCAGCGTTGACGCCATTGAACGGAAGCCGTGCCCAGTCATTTCCTCCTTGGCGTAACCCATGCGCCGCAAGGCTGCGTTGATGGTGTTCTCGCTCATCGGCCGGGACCTGGTGCGCTCGCCAGGGAACAGATAGCGCCCGGCGCCAGTTAATGCCTGTACCTCTCTGACGATTGCCATGGCTTGAGTCGATAGCGGGACTATGTGCTGTTCCTTCATCTTCATCTTGCCGGCGGGGATGCGCCATTCGGCCTTCTTGAAGTCGAACTCCGTCCACTCGGCTTTACGCAGTTCGCCGGGTCGCACGAATACCAGGGGGGCAAGGCGCAAGGCGCAGCGGGTAGTAAAGGTGCCGGTAAATCCTTCGATGGCCCGCAGCAATTCCGCCGCCGCTTTCGGGTCGGTCACTGACGCATGATGCTGAACGTCTGCCGGCGGCAGAATGTCCTTCAGTTCAATGTCGCGCGAAGGGTCGCGAGTCGCCAGGCCTTTACCCACGGCATAGCGGAAGATGCGCCCGCAAACGTTGTGCATCCGCCGCGCAACATCCACCGCTCCCCGGCCTTCGATCCGGTGTATCACTTTCAACAGATCAGGCGCGGCAAGATCGGCAATCGGTCGTTTGCCCAGGATTGGGAACACGTCGCCTTCCAGGTACTTCAGCAGTTTCCCCCTGGTGCTTTCAGCCAGGGTCGGTGCGGTCTTGGCGTACCACTCGCGCCCGATCACTTCGAAGGTGTTGGCCGCTAGGCCGGTCTGCATGGCCTTGGTAGCCTTCCGGTGTTCCCCAGGGTCTATGCCATCGGCCAACAGTCGCCGCGCGTCCTCGCGCCGCTCTCTGGCCTTGGCAAGCGGCACGTCAGGATAGATGCCCAATGAAAGTGTTTTGTGCTTGCCATCGAAGCGATAGCGAAAGCGCCACCATTTGCCGCCCGCCGGAACAACCTGCATGAACAGGCCGCGCTCATCGAATAGCTTGAATGGCTTGGTGGCGGGCTTGGCCTTCTTGATCGCGGGATCGGATAGCGACATTTGGGGTAACTCATTTCTGGCGTGGGGTAGTTACGCCATAAGTTACCCCTAAAGTGGGGTAGATTGCAATAGCCCTGTCTAGACAGTCTTTGACGAAGAAAAGGCCAGAAGCCTTGCTTTTACTTGGCTTTCTGGCCTTGTCTGGACTGCGTTGGACTACTTGATGGTGCCCGGAGCCGGAATCGAACCGGCACGCCTTGCGGCAACGGTGTTTGAGACCGTCGCGTCTACCAATTCCGCCACCCGGGCAGGGGTCCATGCAGTCGCACTTCGATTGATCGGCGTGCCCCGGCTCGCTTAGAATGGCGGCCGCGCATGCTGCATGGAAGGCGCATTATCCGCGAATCGCCGTCCCGCTACAACTCCCTAGCACTCCAATGCCACTGCAACCACCCACCCTGGCGGATTTCGATTACCACCTGCCGTCCCGGCTGATCGCCCAGACACCGCTGCCTCGACGCAGTGCCAGCCGTTTACTGGCAGTGGCGCGAGAAGCACTCGAAGACCGCTGTATTGCCGATCTCGCACTGATGCTGCGACCGGGCGATTTGCTGGTGATGAACGATACGCGAGTACTCCACGCCCGGCTGTTCGGCAGCAAGTCCAGCGGCGGTCGGGTCGAGGTGTTGGTGGAACGCCTGCTCGACGAACACGAGTTGCTGGCGCAAGTCCGCGCCAGCAAACCGCCCCGGCCCGGCACGGCGCTACGATTGGAGGAGGCCTTCGATGCGGAGGTGGTGGCGCGTGAAGGCGAGTTCTACCGCTTGCGCTTCCCGGCGCCGGCCATCGGTCTGCTGGAACGCCATGGGCGCCTGCCCTTGCCCCCGTATATCGAACGCGGCGCCGCGGAGGATGACGAGGCGCGCTACCAGACCATATTCGCCCGCGAGCATGGTTCGGTGGCGGCGCCGACCGCCGGCCTGCATTTCGACCGCGAACTCATCGACGCGCTCGCGGCCAACGGCTGCCGCATCGCCTATCTCACCCTGCATGTCGGCGCCGGCACGTTCCAGCCGGTGCGCAGCGACACGCTCTCCGAGCATCGCATGCACTGCGAACGCTACTTCCTGCCCGTGGCAACCGTTGACGCCATAGAGCAAACGCGGCGGCAGGGCGGCCGGATCGTGGCGGTGGGAACGACGACCTTGCGCACCCTCGAGTCCGCGGCACTTTCGGCACCCTCGGCACACGCCTCACACGCCTCACGCCCCGGCGAACTGCGGGCCGGCGCCGGCGAGACGGAGTTGTTCATCCTGCCCGGCTTCGATTTCAGGATCGTCGACCTACTGCTGACCAATTTCCATCTACCCAAGTCGACGTTGCTGATGCTGGTGTCGGCCTTTGCCGGCCAGGACCGGATCCGCCGTGCTTATGCGCATGCCATAATGCGGGAGTATCGTTTTTTCAGCTATGGCGACGCCATGTTGCTCAGCCGCACGCATGAACTTTGAGTTGCTCGCCACTGACGGCACCGCCCGGCGCGGCCGGCTGACGCTGGCCCACGGGGCCGTCGATACCCCCGCCTTCATGCCCGTCGGCACCTATGGCGCGGTCAAGGCGATGGCCCCGCACGAAGTCCGCGAGACCGGTGCTCAGATCGTCCTCGGCAACACTTTCCACCTGTGGCTGCGCCCTGGCCTCGAGGTGGTCGCCGCGCACGGCGGGCTGCATCGGCTGATGGGCTGGGACGGTCCGATCCTGACCGACTCGGGTGGTTTCCAGGTGTTCTCGCTCGGCGCACTGCGGAAGATTTCCGAGGAGGGCGTGGCCTTCCAGTCGCCGGTCAATGGCGACAAGCTGTTCCT
>Ga0163199_1001319_pt1 | contig 15545 bp, 14 predicted proteins | sample PL_2010_150m_FD_113537 | JGI IMG/M metagenome (GOLD analysis project Ga0163199, IMG submission 113537) | Freshwater microbial communities from Powell Lake, British Columbia, Canada to study Microbial Dark Matter (Phase II) - PL_2010_150m | ecosystem: Environmental > Aquatic > Freshwater > Lake ... | reverse complement strand
CTACCAAGTCCTGCATAATCAATGTAATAGACACCTAAGATTCCAAAAACTCTACTGCCTGTAGTTACCCCTAAATAAATGACAAAAAGACTATGTAAAAAAACTGCAACAATAAAAATGGAAAAGACAAACATCATTTTTTTCTTTGAAGAAAAGCCGAGAATTGTTACAAAAAAAACTATAATTAAGGAAATTAAATTAGATAAATCCCGCAAACTTAAAAGAGGAGCTGGTGTATTTACAAAAGAAGGTAGCGCCGAAACAAAATAAAATAGAAGTGGAAACCATAATTGGTTATTAACTTCTTTGATTAGATTGCCTTTAAAATTTATCAAGGCGCTAATCAATAAGAATATCGAAAAAACAACTGAGGGATGGACTCTTAAAATGTACACATATGGAACAAAAGCTAGAATCAAAAAAAAATAATATGTTAAATGGAAACTAAATAATGAAACGAAACAGATAATAATACCCAATAAAAGAAAAAATAATTCTAGCGGTAGCCCAAAGTAAAAAGAAAGTACAAGTACAATACTGAATCCTATACCAATGGAGAATAACTGAATATTATTCTTTACAGAATATTGGTTATCGTTAAAGTTTGTAATGATTTTCAATTTAGCAACGCTATTAGATCTTTTTCGTTCGGAATGAAAACAAATTATTCCTTACAAATTTTACTTTCGGATCATCGGAATTTCCTGCGACTTCGCGTAGAATGACTACAAAAATCATTATGAACATTATGATTGCAGTAATAACTATTGTAATAGTAAAACGTTTGGGATAAGCTTTTTTCTCGGGTGCTTTAGCATGATCAATGATTTGGAGAAAAGGAATATTTTTTTGTTCCTCAAAACGGGCTTGTTCGTAGAGAGGAATTATGAATTCCAGCATTGCCTGATTAATCTTGACATCTCTGTAACGGCGTAAGTAGTTCATCCCTTTTGATGGAAGATTTTTTATAGCAAGAAATAGATTGTTACCATCTGTACCAGCTTTAATTTTGTTCAGCTTATTCTCATACTCTGTAACTGAGATCTTTGTATTATATGCCTGCGGAGATTCTTGACCATAAAGTTTTTGTACAATAGCAAGTTCTGTCTGTTTTGCAGCTAAGTCGGCTTCCAGCTTGGTGTACGCTTCAATTGAAGCTTTAGTCTGGTCTTCTGCCATCAAGATTCCTGTTGCCTGTTGAAATCTGGTTAGAGAATCTTCAGAATTCTTCAAGTTGTCTTTGATTTCACTATACCGATTAGCAAGAAATTCTTTGTTCTCTTTCGATTTTCTAACATCCATTTCTATTATTGTACTGTTAAGTTGATCTACCAGAAAGTTGGACATTTCTTCTGCTTTTTTGGGAGAACTAGCACGGACCGTAATCTCATACGCGTTTTCTTTTGTTTCCTCAGCAAAGACGTTACTTCTTGCCTCATTGATAGTCTCATCCATCGTATGGTAACCATATTCTTTGTACAACCCGAATTTCTCGATCAATTTTTCCATTGATGTGCGACTATAAATAATTGTCTTGTAAATATCTGTACTGGTGGATTTTTTTAATCCCGGAATGTTAACAGGAAGATTTGAGAAACTTTTTAAGAGAGAAGTGATACCACCCATCTGATCTTGTTCGGAGGGAACAATAACCGCCGTAGCGTCATACCGCGGCGGAATTAAAAAGTAGATCCCGAGATACGATAAAACGGCTACCACTATAGCAAGTGAAATTAAAAACTTCTTCCACTTCATAAGAATTATGAAGTAATCAATAAACTCTAAACCTTTATTCTGCTCCATGTTATAATCTCTTTTGTGTTTTATTTTCCACTTTGAACTATGACAAGTATTATTGTTGCAATTGCAGCAATAATACTAGATAATGAACCGGCTTGACGAACATACCACTCAAGTTTTTTGGGAACATTTTTGGGAACATATATATAATCTCCCGGATCAATTTCAACACTTTCGTCGGCTGTAATCCAGCTTCTTGTTTTACCTTTAATAACTTTAACATCGCTTTCTGCATCTTCACCCAAACCGCCTGCAGCATTTAGATAATAGTTATAATCTTTTCCCTGATAGTATTTTGTAAAGCCGGGATTATTCACCTGACCAAAAACAAAAACAAGATCATCTTTTTGCGGAACTAATATTATATCGCCGTCTTTTACTATAAAATTTCCGTCATTAAAATCGTTCGAATGGATTTTTGTAAAATCTACAATTCCCCGGCTCTGAAATAACCGTAAGGAATTATCAACTAATAAATACAAGGAATCTTCATTTGAAATATCTGCCATTCTAAACATTTGAAGATCTTCCAATGTTTTTACATTAAACTCTTTCTGAAAATTATTGATATCTAAATTTGGATTTTTTTCATATTCTTTGCGAACTGCATCCAATTTGAGTAACTGGTTAGCATCAGTGCTACGAATTAATTCACTCATTCCAAGAGACGACCTAGAAGTAAATCCGCCGGCTTTTGTTATTAATTCTCTAATAGTTGTATTATTATTAGTTATGTAGATATAACCGGGTTTGCTCACTTCTCCAAGAACTAGTACTTTATAATCTTTACGATAAGTTGCATCGAAAGGAATTCTAATTCGATCCCCTCGCATTAATTGAATGTCACTCTTGAGATTAATAGCAATTATTTCTTCTTTTTCTCCAGATGAGTTTAAACGCGAAATTTCAGCTTTGGAAACATTTGCAAAAGCTGGATTAATGCCGCCTGCAAAGAGAATAGCATCCAAAAGGTTATCACCTTCCACAAACTGAAACTTAACTTCTTTATTTACGGCACCGCTTACATCAATAAAATTTGTATTCATATCAACTGCGGGGAATATGATTACATCATCATTTTTTAAATATGGATTGAATTTAAAATCTCCAGTCAATCTGTATTTTTCTAGATCAATCTTCACAGTTTCGCCGGAAAATCTTTTCAAAATTATATCACGTTTTGCAAAATTCTCTAATTCATTTTTGTACTTCATTAAAATACTGGATTCTTTAATGCCGCTAAGAGATTGAAGTTTATATTCAGAATAAATGCGTGTGATAAACTGATCTACTCGGTCAGTCATAACTGCAGGGAAAGTACCATTTACTATAAATGAACCGCCAATTGTTACACCTATTATTCCTGCCTTTGCAAGATCAAATTTATTTTGTGATAGATTATTGGTCTCTTGTGCATTAATCTGCAACTGAGATGTTGTAATTAAAATTAAAGTGATTAAAATTATTTTTTTCATATTGGTCTGAATTTAATTTTTATTTAGTCTATTGCCGTATTGTTGTTCATAATACTTTTGATATTCTCCGGAGATAATTCTTTCCCACCAATTTTTGTTTTGCAAATACCAATCGATTGTATCTCCAATAGCATTCTCAAAATTAAAAGTTGGTGTCCATCCTAATTCATTTTTAATTTTTGATGAATTAATCGCATACCTGCGGTCGTGTCCGGGTCGGTCCTTTACGTATTCAATTAGTTCTTCACCCTTACCTAGTTTCTGTAAAATCAATTTTATAATCTCAATATTTTTCATTTCACGACTTGCACCAATATTATATACTTCTCCTGTCTTTCCATTTTCAAAAACAAGTTCAACTGCTTTGTTATGATCAATAACATAGATCCAATCTCTAACATTTAATCCGTCACCATAGACCGGAAGTTTTTCCCCGTTAAGGGAATTAATAATCATCAATGGAATTAATTTTTCCGGAAATTGCATTGGTCCGTAATTATTTGAACATCTGGTAATAACAACAGGCAAACCATAAGTGTGATGAAATGACATAGCTGCCATATCTGCACTTGCTTTACTTGATGAATAAGGACTGTTTGGACAGAGCGGAGTTTCTTCGGTAAATAAACCTGTAAGACCTAAACTACCGTAAACTTCATCGGTAGAGATTTGTACAAATTTCTCAACTTGATATCTGCGAGCTGCCTCGAGCAAAACTGTTGTTCCTATTACATTTGTTCGGTAGAAAATTTCCGATCCGAGTATACTCCTATCAACGTGAGATTCTGCTGCGAAATTTATAACAAATTTTAGATTAAACCTCTTAAAAAGATAATCTACCAACTCATTATTTGCAATATCTCCTTTAACAAACCTATAATTCTTGTTTTTCTCAACAGTTTTAAGGTTTTCAAGATTACCAGCGTAAGTAAGTTTATCTAAATTGACAATAAAATAATCATCACGTTTAGGAAGAATATAATTGATAAAGTTACTTCCAATGAATCCGGCACCGCCGGTTACAAGTATGTTTTTAGTTGTCATCAATTTAGAATGCAATTAATCCGAAGTAGATTCCGGTTTGAATAAAGAACGAACTGCTGCTTAAATCCGATGGAACATTTCCAATATCTTGTTCATTGTCAACCTTCCATCCGTTAGCAAATGATGTAATATATCCTCCTCCAATTCTGAAAGCAATAAATCTGCTTAATGGAATATCAACATTAAGTGTTGGCGTTATTGTTAAGAAAGTATTGATAATTTTTCTGTATATGTTCTGAGTGGTTTTATTAGAAACATCATTCCAGATGCCGCTCCAAGAATAATTATTTTGATTCTGAAAAATCTCTATACTCGAAGAACCGACTCCGATAATAGCTCCAACCGAAACCGCAATATTTTTTATGAATGGTAAAGAATACTCAACAGTTACTCCGCCAAGTCCGTAATTATACTTTACTTCTTTATTAAATCCATCCTTAAACCCGCTTGAAGTTTGAGTTCCGCTTAAACCAATTCCACCGATTCTTAAATTATCAACAAGCATAATGTAAGCATAACCGCCGCCGCCATAAACCAACATTCCTTTACTGGAAAGATTTTCCAATCCCATATTTTTTATCTGCAAATTAACTGCATCAACATTAGGAAAAACCAATGTTGGAGAAAATCCGCCTGCTGCACCAAATCTTGCAACCCAGCCAACATCTTCACCTTCCTGAGCATTGGTTAATCGAAAAAAAATTAATATCAAAAAAAGGATTAGTAATTTTTTCATAGGATTTATTTGTGTGTCTTTTTGGTGGATAAAATTAGCAATTCCGCTGACAAAAGAAAAATGATAAATCGCTAACTCTTCTTTAATAAATAAAGGCCGCACTGATTTTCGTATCTGTTCACCACAACAAGGAGAAAACCAATTACGGCCTTTAATTTTGCCGAACTATTCGCTATCGGATTTTAAATGCTTAATAATCTTGATAGCTTTTGTTGTAAAGAGTGCTATAAAAAGTAGCATTGCACCTAATAATATTAGTCCGTCCATAGTACTCCTTTATTTTATTATTACCATAAAGGAAAAACTTTAATCCATAATCTTTCTTAAGAATGATGAACTGTCATCTTCATCTCTATTTTTATTACTGTAATAATCGTTCTCTTCATAATCATTTTTTTCAGCTTTAAATCCGGTTTCCAATCCGCTTGGATCAAACAAATCCGGACTTGTTTTCTTTACTCTTAGGATAGTAGGAACATTCAGATCATCACTATTTTCTAATTCCATCGAGCCGCGTTTGGTTGGAAAACCACCCATGCCTACAACTTTTTTCTCTTCGCGTTTTCTTTCAGCTTTTTCAGTTTTCAAATTGCTGATCGGATTTGAGCCTGCTTTAGATTCAAATCCGGTTGCGATAACTGTGTAAGAAACATATTCATTCATCTGATCTTTAATTACTGTTCCAAAGATTACATTTGCTTCTTCTCCGGCAGCTTCAAAGATCACATTATTACCGGCTTCTACTTCTGCCATCGTCATATTTGTTGGGCCGGTAACGTTTAGAAGAATATTCTTCGCACCTTTAATAGAAATACCTTCAAGCAGCGGTGATGAAATTGCTTTTTGTGCAGCTTCAACCGATCGATTTTCTCCACTCGCAATTCCGCATCCCATTAATGCTTGCCCGCTGTCTCTCATTACAGTTCTTACATCGGCAAAGTCAACATTAATAATTCCTTTCACTGTAATGATATCCGCAATACCGCGAGTTGCTTCAAAAAGAATTTCATTCGGTTTGTTGAATGCAGCTTTTGCTGCCGTAGCTGTATCTATAATACTTAGTATTCTGCTGTTTGGTACAACAATCAAACTATCTACCAATTGACGCAGTTCATTAATTCCTTCATCCGCATTTTTCATGCGCAATTTACCTTCCCATGTGAAAGGTTTGGTAACGATGCCGATTACAAGTGCACCAAGACTTTTAGCAATAGATGCAACAATCGGAGCTGCCCCTGTTCCAGTTCCGCCGCCCATTCCCGAAGTAACAAAAACCATATCGCTTCCTTCAAGCATGCGGGTGATCTTCTCCCGATCTTCTTCAGCAGCTTTTCTTCCTACATTAGGATCTGCACCTGCTCCAAGTCCGCGTGTTACGTTTGTTCCGATTTGAATTTTATGAGTAGCCAAACTCTCTTCGAGAACTTGAGCATCTGTATTTACAGCAATGAATTCAACGCCGGTTAAGCCGCGTTCGATCATACTGTCAATTGCGTTGCAACCGCCTCCGCCTACACCAACTACTTTTAATTGTGCTGACATTGGTCTTTGTGTTTCAAGAGTGAAGAATCTCGGTCTCTTTTCCATTGTGGACATAACTCCTCCTTGTTGTGGTATATTATTTATAGTTTATCAAAAAATTCTTGTAATCTTTTGAATAGTTTGATCACATTTAATTTATGTTCTGAGCCACTTGCTTTTACTGAAGTAAATTGTTCTGAAGATGATTTTCCCGGTATACCTCTAATTAATCCTGCGACAGTTGCGAATTCGGGACTTTCAACTTCATTTGATAATCCTGAACCAAGATCAAGAGGAACACCGATACGAGCAGGCATTCCAAAAACTTCTTCGGCTAATTCTGTACATCCTTTTAGTAAAGATCCTCCTCCGGTTAGTACAACACCTGCTTTAATTTTATTTTTGAACCCGGCTTGACGGAGTTCGTTATCAATTAAAGCGAATAATTCTTTCATACGAACACTGATTATTTGAGTAAGTAGTGATAAAGGAATTTTCACGTTTCCTCTTCCGCCAACACCTTTTATAAAAATATCTTCATCTTTAATGATTGCATGTTCGGTTGCGTAGCCGTATTCTTTTTTAAGTTTTTCTGCATCGGCAGTTACAATTCCTAAAGTCTCGCGAACATCATTTGTAACCTGATTACCGGCAACTCCAATTACTTTTGTGTGCTTAATTGCTTTACGGTGAAAGACTGCTATATCAGTTGTTCCGCCACCGATATCGATCAACAGTACACCTAAATCTTTTTCGTTTTCATCAAGCACAGCAAAACTTGATGCGATCGGTTGAAGTACATAATCTTTAACTGTAAAACCTGCACGCTCAACAGATTTTTTTATGTTTTGAATAGCAGGTATCGAAGCGAGAACTACATGATTCACAGCTTCTAATCGCGAACCACACATCCCGATCGGGTCATCAATTCCGCCTTGATGATCAACTGAATATTCTTCGGGAATTATGTGAAGTATCTGGCGGTCGGATGGAATTCGTATAGTCTGAACATCAGCCCGCAAACGATCTAAATCCTGCTCAGTTATTTCTCGTTCCGGATTATTAATTGTTACATAATTTCTATGACGTAAACTTGTTATGTGCTCACCCGCTACACCAACATTTAATTCTTTCACGGTAAGACCTGCTCTGTTGGATGCAATATGCATTGCTTCGGTAATCGCTTCAGCTGTCTTAGAAATATTTGCAACCAATCCCCGATTTAATCCTTCCGAAGGAGCGACGCCGAATCCAAGTATATTCAGATGATTGTCAACCTGTTCGGCAATTATCGCACAAACTTTTGTTGTTCCAAGATCAAGTCCTGCTATAATATTTTTTTTCATGATTTCTTTTGACCCTCCTGGCTATTCTGTTCTGTAATGCCGAGATATACGTGTCCGCCGTAACGCAAATCCACATACTCCATGTAATTATTTATTTCCTTCCCCTTCAAATAAGTCCAGAAATTATTGAAGTAGATTACTTTTCTAATTTCACTTCCACGGCCAATGATTACCGGATAATTCAAACTCGAGAAATAGAGAACGACATCATTCCCATTCTGCATATCAATTGATGATAAGCTGTCATACAATTCCGGATTTAGCAATTTTACTTCAGTAATTATTTTCGATGCTAATACGATGTCGCTAATATTTTTTAGAGAAGATAAGATTTTCACTCCGTTGCCAAGAACCGGATTGGAAATTATCGGGTAGTCAATTTTCTTTGTCTGAGGAAATACAGGAAGTATCTGAAGATTTTCTGTTATGATGTATTGATTAACACTGTCTACTAAAATTGAGTCAAATGTTTTTTCAATTATTTTTACCGAAACCTTACTGTTACCGTCATAACGTACTTCTGCTTGCTGAACGTAAGGATGCTTTTCAATCCTATCTTTTATGATTTGAAGTGTGAGCTTTTCATAATTATTCTTATCGAGCAGATTTGCATAACCTAAATATTGTTCTTTGGAAAGATGAATATTTCCGTCAAGTGAGATTAGATTTATCTTATAATCAATATCGTTTCTTAATCCAACCGATAAGTATATCATCAGCCCGATCGCAAGAATTAAAAACAGTGTGCTTAATATTTTTGCTGTTTTAGTCATTATTTTATTTTTGTTTCTCTTTTAAGAATGCAATAAACTTTTCACCGTATTTCCATATATCACCGGCTCCCATTGTAATAATGAGATCCCCTTGCTTATAAATTTTTTGGAGGAGTTCAGGAATTTTTGTTTTATCAGGTTCGTAGTAAACATTTCTATGACCAAAATCTTTTGCAGTATTTGCAATAAGTTCTCCGGTAATTCCTTCGATTGGTTTTTCTCTTGCCGGATAAACATCGGTGCAGATAAATACATCTGAGTTCAGGAATGAACGTCCGAACTCAGCATAAAAATCTTTTGTGCGTGAAAACAAATGCGGTTGGAATACTGCGATTAATCTTCTGTTCCATCCGCGACGAATTCCATCTAACGTTACATTAATTTCTGTCGGATGATGACCGTAATCATCAATAACCATTACCTCTTTGTTGTACTTTGTTTCGAATCGGCGATAAACTCCGTTGAACGATTCAAGTGCTTTTTTAATTACGCTGAACTCAACACCCATTTCTTTAGCAATCGTTACAGCTACAAGAGAATTTTTTATGTTGTGTAATCCGGGGATATTAATTCTAATTCTTCCTAGTTCCTTTCCAAGATAAATTACACTGAACTCAGAATGATTTTCCGAATGGGAAATATTTGTTGCACGAATATCTGCTTGCGGTGTTATTCCGTAAGTAAAGATTTTTTTATTGATCTGAGGAATGACATCTTGAAGAGCGGGTTCATCAAGACAAAGAACTACAAAACCGAAGAATGGAACCTTGTTTGCAAACTCTACGAATGCAGATTTTATATCATTCAAATCCTTATATGTATCGAGATGTTCTCTTTCAAGTGTAGTCAACGCTGCAATAACCGGAGTAAGTTTTAAAAATGTTCTATCAAATTCATCAGCTTCAACCACAATGTAATCGCCTTTACCTAAACGGGCATTTGTTCCGCCAAGTCCACTTAATTTTCCGCCGACAATAATTGTCGGATCTATTCCTGCTTCAGTTAATACCAATCCAACCATAGACGTTGTAGTAGTTTTACCATGTGTTCCGGCAATTCCGATTCCATATTTCATTCTCATACATTCAGCGAGCATCTCAGAACGTTTGATTACAGGAATTTTTCTCCTCATTGCTTCTTTTACTTCCGGATTTTCCAGATTAACAGCAGATGAATAAACCACTACATCGGCATCTTTCAAGTTTTCAGGAGAATGTCCTTCATAAACTTTGATGCCTAAACTTTCCAACCGTTCAGTTACTTCTGTTTTATTTAGATCGGAACCGGAAATCTTAAATCCTTGGTTTAATAATATTTCTGCGATACCGCTCATTCCTATTCCGCCGATACCGACAAAGTGAACATTTTTAATTGTCATCATCATCATAGTTTTATTCTCATATCATCTCGGCAAATTTGATCGCACTTTCGGCAATCGTTTTTGCTGCTAATGGTTTAGCAAATAATGAAATATTTTTTTTCATAATTTCCTGACGTGCTTCATTAAAGATTAATTCATTCACCACAGGAAAGAATTCGTCTTTCAAATTTTTATCTTCTATCAATTCTGCTGCGTTCACAACTTTCAATGCTTTGGCATTCATATACTGATGATTTGCAGCAACATTTGCCGAAGGAACGAATACAACAGGCAACGATAGAAATGATACTTCAGCTATTGTTGTAGCTCCTGAACGTGCAAGTACAATATCTGCTGCTGAGTATGCGGAAGACATATCACTGATGAATGGAAATATTTTCACTGATTCGTTCGAGAACTTTTTATAATGTTCATAATAAAATTGGCCTGTCTGCCAAATGACTTGAATATTGTTCGATACTAATTGATCTACATTATCAGCAACCGCTTGATTGATTGATCGTGCGCCGCCGCTTCCGCCAATTACCAGCAATACTTTTTTCAATTCATCCAATCCGAATTTTTTCTTTGCTTCGGATTTATCACTCAACCTCAAATTTATTCTTATCGGGTTACCGGTTAATTTTAATTTCGATTCGTCTCTGAAATATTTTTTTGATTCTTCAAACGCAATATGAATTTCGTGTGCTTTTTTTTCAAGGATTCTATTAGTAACCCCGGGATAACTATTCTGCTCAAGCAGCATTACTTTTACACCAAGTACTGATGCCGACCAAACGACGGGACCTGAAACATATGCACCGCATCCTATAGCTACACGCGGCTTGAATCCATAATTAATAACGAACGATTGAATCGCCGAAACAAATAATTTTACCGGAAACAGTAAATTCCTTAGGTCTAACTTTCGTGATAAACCGCTAATCCAAATTGCCTTGAAGGGGAAACCATATTCCGGTACGACACGTTCTTCAATTTTATTTTTTGCGCCAACAAATAAAATTTCAGATTCCGGTTTCATCAAACGAATCTGTTGGGCAACCGCAAGAGCCGGATATAAATGACCGCCGGTTCCGCCACCAACAAAAACAAAACGATATGGAGTTCTATTCTTCATTACACTTGAGCAATTTTTAATTCTGTTGTCTTAACCGTCTGTCTTCCCACATTTACAATAATTCCAATTGACACTGCAAAAAGAATAATTGATGTACCGCCGAAACTGATAAATGGGAAAGTTATTCCGGTTGTTGGAATTAATCCTGTAACAACACATGCATTTATAAATGCGCTGACTATTATGTTAAATCCTAAACCTAAAACGAGAAGCTGACCAAATCTATCTTGTGCTTTTTTGGCAATGACCAAACAAACTGCGAACAAGAAAAGAAATAAGAACAGAACAACTATTGCACCGACAAATCCAAGTTCTTCACCAAGAATTGAAAAAATAAAATCGCCGTAAGATTCCGGAAGAAATAAATCGCTCTGTCTGCTGTGTCCTAATCCAACACCCAAAAGTCCCCCGCTGCCTAATGCAATTTTTGCCTGCTTTACTTGAATATTTATGTCTCCGCCATTGATCAAACTTTCGATAAATGTTATAACTCTTTCACGTGAGTGCCTGAATATCATCATGACAGAACCCAGAGTTAAACTTACAGGGACAATAATGCCGAGTATATGTTTTATCCTAGCACCTGCAACAAATAAAATTACAATTGAAGTAATTACTATGATTAAACTTGTACTAACATTTGGTTGGATTAGAACCAATGCGCTAACAATCGCAACCCAGAATAACGGCAAAAGAAATCCTTTCTTAAAATCTTTTAGTTCGTCTCCCATTTTCTCCAGCATTACAGCCAAGTGAACAATTAAAATTACTTTAGCCGCTTCCGAAGGTTGGAATTGCATAAATCCAAGATCAATCCATCGTTGAGCGCCTTTAACTTTTGCCGCAAAGAGAAAAGTAAAAATCAATACGGTAATAATTAGTATTAATGCCCACTTACTGTACTCGCGGTATTTATCATAAGGGAAGTAGGAAAAAATTATCATCATCCCTACGGCAGCAAATACTTTCCATAAATGTGATTTGAATAAAAAGTAAAAGCTGTTAAATCTGGAAAAGCTGTAAGTACCGCTGGCAGTAAAAACCATAATTGCGCCAAGCATAATAAAACCCACAACTAATCCGATCAATATTTTAACCGATGTATTCATCAAACCAATTTGTTTACTTCTTCTTTGAAAACTTTTCCTCTATGTTCATAATTTTTGAACATATCAAAACTTGCACAAGCCGGTGAAAGCAAAACAACGCTACCCGGTTCTGCTTCTATCCTCGCTGTTTCTACACAAGCTTTAAGAGATTCTTTTATTTCTGTTAATATTACTGAATTGAAATAATCATAAACTTTCTGTGCAGATGAACCGATAGCATAAATTTTCTTAACATGCTGTTTAACTAATTCTTTAATTTGATCGTAGTTATTACCTTTATCTTTACCACCGAGTATTAGGTACAAAGGTTTATCAAAACTTTTTAGAGCTACGTAAACGGAATCTACATTTGTTGCTTTTGAATCGTTATAATATTCAACACCGTTAAGTTCACGTACAAATTCAATTCTATGCTCTACGCCCTTAAATGATGAAAATGCATTTCTAATTTTTTGATTCGGTACATTCAATAACTTTGCTATGATCAGAACAGGAAGTGCATTTGCAATATTATGTTCGCCCTTGATAAACAAATCGCTGGCAGAGCAGATCTCACTAATTTTTCCGAACCATGAAAAGAAGATCTTGCCTTCTTTATAAAAAGCGCCGGCTGGAACTTCGCTTAATAATGAGAAGGCAAGTTTCTGAACTTTTTTGTTCTTCAAATTATTTTTTATGTTTTGATCATCTGCGTTATAAATAAAAAAGTCTTCTTCGATTTGATTCTTGGCAATTCTAATTTTTGCAGAAATGTATTCAACAAAAATATTATTGTATCTATCAAGATGATCCGGAGTAATATTTAGTATCATTGAAAAGCGCGGCTTGAACTGATCTATAAAATCCAATTGGAAACTTGAAGTTTCCAAGGAAACAAATTCATCTTCTCTCACATCAAGTGTGATTTCGGAAAATGCTTCGCCGATATTTCCCGCTGAATAACATTTTATTCCTGCTTGATTCAAAGTATAATTCATTAAAGCCGTAGTTGTTGTTTTTCCATTCGTGCCGGTTATGGAAATAATACTGCCTTTACAAAACCATGATGCAAATTCAACTTCACTGACAACTTTTATATTTTTTTTCAGAGCATTAGTCAGTACAATAGAATTAGTCGGTACGCCGGGACTTGTTACGATTAGAGCGCAATCATAAACTTTCTCTGTGTGAGCGCCGCATTCATAAGCAATTGATTCAGACTTCAAAACAGAAATCGAATCAATTAAATCTTTTTCCGGACTGCTATCGCTTACAAACGGAACAGCACCAAGTTTCTTTGCAAGTTTGGCTGCACCTAATCCGCTGCGTACGGCGCCAATGATCGATATTTTTTTCCCGCTTATATCCATTATCTAATTTTGAATGAAGCTAAACTCATTAATGCTAAAATTATTGTGATGATATAAAATCGTATTACAATTTTCGGTTCTGCCCAATTCAGTTGTTCAAAGTGATGGTGAATCGGAGCCATCTTAAAAACTCTTCTTCCTTCACCGTATTTTTTCTTTGTGTATTTGAAATAAAGACGTTGAATGATCACGGATAATGTTTCAATAAAAAATATTCCGCCAAGAATTGGAATTAATAAATCTTTTTTAACAAGAATCATCATTACACCAAAAGCACCGCCGAGTGCAAGAGAACCTGTATCACCCATAAAAACTTGAGCCGGATAAAAATTGAACCAAAGAAATCCAAGTCCAGCACCGATCAACGCTGCAATGAAAACAGTTAATTCTCCACTGCCTGGTAAATAAATTATATTTAGATAATCTGAATAGATAACGTTGCCGGTTACATAAACTATTATTGCGAGCGCTAGCATTACAATAATTATCGTACCGATAGCAAGTCCGTCAAGTCCGTCTGTTAGATTTACAGCGTTCGAAAGTGCGGTAATAATGAAAACAACCCACGGTATATATAGATAGGAAAAATCCCAATTCAGATTTTTGAAGAATGGTAAAGTCGTTTGTGTATTGTATTGCGCAAATTCGGGTAAGTAATAAACCGCAAATCCAACAACTAGACCAACAAAAATTTGTCCCATTAATTTGTAACGGGCAATTAATCCTTGAGGAACTTTTTTGACTACTTTCAAATAATCATCTAAGAAACCAACACCGCCTAAAAACACAGTACCGAACAAAACCAAAATGATATATATACTTTTAATATCGCTCCACAATAGGACCGGAACAATGACCGATAAGAGAATTATTAAACCTCCCATTGTGGGGGTTCCTTGTTTCTTCTTGTGTGTTTGCGGTCCCTCTTCACGAATCGGTTGGTCAATTTGATTTTTCTTTAACCGTCGGATTATTTTAGGTCCGAAAATAAAAGAGATCAACAATGCTGTAATAGCTGCAACCGCTGAACGAAATGTTAAGAAGCGGAACACATCAAATCCGGGTGGATTATAAACTTTATTTATATACTCAAGCAAATAGTAGAACATTATTCAAACCTTTTCTCCAATGTGTTAACAAATTCTTCCATCTTCATTCCGCGGGAACCTTTTACAAGAATAACCGAGTTCTCAATTTCTTCGTACTGTAAATAGAGAGACAATGCTTCGCGAATGTGAAAGTGGATTGATTTTACTTTTTTCTTTCTGAGTGCTTTGTTCAAATGTTTCATCATATTACCGGTAGTAAGAACAAATAAGTTTTTATCCGACGAAAAAAGCTTTGCTAAATCTTTATGTAATTTTTCAGATTGTTTACCGAGTTCTAACATATCTCCGAGTACGATTATTTTCCTTTTATGTGTTTTAATCTTTTTAATTAGATCTACTGCCGATTCTACCGAAGCTGGGCTTGAATTATAAGTGTCATCAATAACAACAGCATCTTTAAATTTCTTTACTTCTAATCTTCCATGAACCGGTTTAATATTTTTTGTTCCGTTGATAATTTCGTTACCTGTCAATCCAAGTTTTAGCACCACAGCAGAAGCCGCTAAAAAATTCTTTGCATTCGATTCACCATAAACTGGAAGAATGGTTTCAATTTTTTTTCCTTTGTATGAAATTTTAATTTTTGTTCTGCCGTCATTTGTATAATCTAAAATCTTCCCTTTTACATTTACAGAACCATTAAATCCATAGGTAATTTTATTCCAATAATTTTTTGAATGTTTTCTAATGATCGGATCATCCATATTCAAGAAAACCGTGCCGCCATGCATCTCGGTAATATCAAGCAGAGCAGATTTTTCTTTATAAACTCCTTCTCTATTCTT
>Ga0163199_1001318_pt1 | contig 15546 bp, 12 predicted proteins | sample PL_2010_150m_FD_113537 | JGI IMG/M metagenome (GOLD analysis project Ga0163199, IMG submission 113537) | Freshwater microbial communities from Powell Lake, British Columbia, Canada to study Microbial Dark Matter (Phase II) - PL_2010_150m | ecosystem: Environmental > Aquatic > Freshwater > Lake ... | reverse complement strand
GCACACAGGGTGTGCGACACCAAGGACTATATACGGGAGACATCCTAGACCACGGACGGGCGGGAGTCAAGAAACGCTTGCCGGGGCAGCCCGGGCGCGCGCAGGCCAGCTTTTCCGCTCTCTTCGTTCTGGGGTCGCTTGACGCGACGTACGAAATCTCGTACGTTATCTATCATTCACTTGTTCACAATTGAAGGAGACGCCCATGACGACCCTCACAGCCAGCCAAGCCCGATCGAAAGAGACGCTCTACCTGCTCTCGATCCCCGGCATGAGGGAATCCATCCGGAAAGGGCTGAAGACGCCGGTCCGGAAATGTGCGAAGGTACTGAAGTGGTGAGGTTATAAGGCCGCAACCACCTGCATCTAATTTCCCCTCCCCCGCAGTAAAGCATCATCCTCCGTCAGAACCCGAATTTAACTTTTCCAGCGCCTTGAGTGTCTCATAGGTACGGAAAGGAGCCAGCCTATGGGGTCACGTCGTTCTGGTACCGAGCGGGAGCATTTGATTCCAGTCGAAAGGATTGAGCGGCGCATCCTGCTCATCCGAGGGCAGAAGATCATGCTCGACATCGATCTGGCGGAGCTATATGGCGTTCAGACGAAAGCCCTGAATCAAGCGGTGAAGCGTAACAAGGACCGTTTTCCACCGGATTTCATGTTTCGCCTTTCCAAGGAAGAGAAAGCGGAGGTGGTCACAATTTGTGACCACCTCTCGAACCTCAGATTTTCTCCTATGCTTCCACACGCATTCACCGAACACGGGATCCTTATGCTCTCTAGCGTTCTGCACAGCAAGCGCGCCGTTCAAGTAAACATCGCCATCATGCGAGCGTTCGTGAAACTTCGCGAGATGTTATTGGCTCATACGGAGTTCCGTCAGAAGCTGGCGGAGTTGGAGCGCAAACTGGAAAGCCATGACGGTCATATCCGGTCGCTGTTCGACGCCATCCGCCAACTCATGACCCCACCAGACCCCAAGCCCCACCGCATCGGCTTCCGCGCGCGGTAACAGCCGTTCAGCGAATATTGACACGTCCGCGAAAAGCGGGGAGAATCCCCACAATCGCAAGGGTCTTGGAAACCAAGATCCGGCCTTCACACTCACTAGTCCGATGAAATGAACGACGGCCACCTCAAGAATTTCGGCATTCGTTACCTGCATTACATGGTGCACATCGATAATGTTCCATCAATATTGACCAGAGGAATCCTCTCATACAATCTTATATCGCGTAAGCAAATCACGCACCGCAACATTGCTGCCGCTGGAGTCCAGCAGATTCGGAACAAGACCATCCCTTTGACCAAACGAAGTATTCACGAGTACGTTCCTCTCTATTTTGCCACTCAGACTCCGATGCAATACGTTATTACTCAGCCCGCAGAGACCAGGGGACGAGAATCGGTGGCTTGCCCTACCAAGCACTTAGTATTCCTTGATTTAGATGCTAGCCAGGTTTTTCGTCAACCTGGTGTGATTTTCAGTGATGGTAACGCCGCCCGATCATCTGAAACTTCATTCTATGCTGACCTTGCTGATTTAGATAAATTGGATTGGGCAACCATTAATTGCCCAGGAGATTACGAAGGATCATCGGGCAAGTATTATAACCGAGAATGGAAGCGAAAAAAGTCGAGCGAGGTATTGGTGCCTGAAAAGGTCCCACCGCAATACATCTGCAGGATTGTTGTGTATGACATGAATGCGGCAGAAGACCTTGCTAATAAAGTTCAAGCAGAAGGCATGCAACTCAATCATCCTCTCAAATACGACACCGAGACCATCCGCAAATACTACTTCTGAGCACCCGAACCGGCATGATTCAATACATAGAGAACAACGACCTCTTCCTAAGTAAAGCCGACGCCCTCGTCAATCCTGTGAACTGCCAAGGAGTGATGGGAAGAGGAATTGCCCTTGAGTTCAAGAAACGATTCCCCGAGTGCGTACAGCCCTACAAAACTGCTGTGGCTTCTGGAAACCTCGTTCCCGGTACTCTGCTATATGTCCATCTGATTGTGCAGCCCGACCTCTTTTCTATGAAGAGGCCAGCAATCATTCTGTTTCCGACAAAAGATCATTGGAGGGACAACTCCAAGATTGAATGGATCGATAAGGGACTACGCTTCCTTCGAGATCATTATCGCCAGTGGCAGATCAATTCCATAGCTCTCCCGCAAATTGGGTGTGGTTTAGGCGGTCTGCCTTGGATGGAAGTGAAACAACTAATCGAACAGTATCTATGTAATGAACCTGTTGACGTTGAAGTGTATGTGCAAGCGGAAAAGATGGTTCGATATTTTGCCTATGGGTCCAACATGGATAAAGATGATTTGGACAAATGGTGCGATAAGAAGTCAATTAACCGGGTCACTTTTCTAAGCGTGACACCAGCGAAACTAAAAGATCACAAGCTGAGTTTTAACTATTTTTCTACAGATCGAAATGCTGGTGCCGCCAATATCATGGCCTCGGACAGAGATTACGTCTATGGATTGCTGATAGACATAGGAGATGCTGATCTTAAGACGCTGCGCCGAAAAGAGGGGCATCCTAATTCATATAAAGAGATTCCCGTTGAAGTAGAAACATTCGGCGGTGCTTTGGTTCAGAACGTTAAGACGTATAAAGCCGTTAAAGAGCGCGAGCTATCAAGCCATCAACCACCGATGAGAGAGTATCTCGATCTCATCATTAAGAGTGCAGACAAATACAATTTCCCCTGCTCGTACGTCGACTTTCTAAAGTCGGTCGAAACCAAATAGCGGCATCCTCTAGGGCGGGTGACACCGCATGGGCGCCCAGATGCAGCACGGGGCGTACAGCCGGGTCTGCGGGGCCTCGACGGCGAAACGCCCAGCTGCGCTGGGCTATGCGGGGGCAGGACCCGCTCCTACCAAGCTTGCCGTGCCTCTTCGGCCGGTGCTACGATGGCGCTCCCATGCTGACAGTAGAAGAACAGACGCAGACCGCGCCGCCGGCGTGGACGGGCCGGCAGAAGGAGCAGGCCGTCCAGCGGATGTTCTCGTCGATCGCCCGCTACTATGACCTGAACAATTCGCTGCTGAGTCTCGGCCTGCATCATTTCTGGAAGCGCCAGGCGGTTTCCTTTCTCGCTCCCAACGATCGCATTGTATTGGATGTCGGCGCCGGAACTGCTGATCTGGCGCTGCTGACGGCATCGCGTCTCGGCGAGAAAGCCCGGATTGTCGCCGCGGACTTGAACGCCCCAATGCTGGCGATCGGCCTAGCCAAGGTACGAAAATCCTCCTTGCAGCACCAGATCGTGTGTGTCCAGGCCAATGCGGAGCACCTCTCGGCCCCAGCCGCATCCTTCGACGCCGTGACGACCGGCTTCTGCATGCGAAACGTGGGTGATCTCACGACCGCGCTCCGCGAGATTATCCGTGCCCTCAAGCCCGGCGGCCGCCTCATCTGCCTGGAATTCTCACGCCCCGTGGCCGGCTGGCTCCGCAGCCTTTACGACTGGTACTCGTTCACCCTCCTGCCATGGATCGGAACGAAGGTGTCCGGGGACAACACCGGCGTCTATGAATATCTCCCGGCCTCGATCCGCGCCTTTCCCGATCAGGAAGGCCTCGCGCGCCTGATGCGCGAAGTGGGATTCCGCCAGGTCGAATACCGCAACCTCAGCGGCGGCATCGTCGCCATTCACGTCGCCGTGAAATGAACAGCATCCTCTACATCTTTCTGCCCTGCAAGCAGATCTATCCGCTCGGCTGCACCTATCTGGCGGAGTACGTTCACCGACAACATCCGGAGGTTCGCCAGCGCATTTTGGACCTCTCGCAGGTCCCCCCACGCGAGCGCGCGCGGGCCGTCCGCGAGACCGCCGAGGCCGTGCGTCCCGACCTCGTCTGTTTCTCCTGGCGCGACATCCAGATCTTCTCGCCGCACGAAGGGGATTCCTCGCTGGAGCAGGCCTTCACGTTTTATTATTCGAACAATCCCATCAAGAAACTCGCCGCGTCGCTCTCAGGCGTCAAATCGCTCTATCAGTACTACTCGGGCATCCGGGCCAACCTCGCACATGCCTGGCTGATCCGCAAGACCTGCCCAGACGCACAGATCATGATCGGCGGCGGCGCCTTCGGCGCCTTCGCCGATCAGCTCATCGAGAAGCTGCCGGATGGGACGATCGGGATTCTCGGGGAAGGCGAGGAAGCCCTTTTGAAAATCGTCGAGGGCAAGCCGCTCGACGGCGAGCGGTTCATCACCCGCCGGGACGGCAAGACGATCAAAGGCCTGGGACAGAGCTACACGGACCTCAGCACCCTGTCCGTGGATCTGCCGTACATCGCGTCCATCTTTCCCCAATACCAGGCCTATGCCCGTGACTGCATCGGCGTGCAGAGCAAGCGCGGCTGCCCCTACGACTGCGCCTTCTGCCTCTACCCCTATCTCGAAGGCAAGTCCGTCCGGTACCGCCCGGCCGCGCTGGTCGCCCAGGACATCGCGCAGCACTACCACCAGTGGGGCACGCGCCGGTTCTGGTTCACCGACGCCCAGTTCATCACCGGCAAGGCCGCCTATCCCCAGTGCACCGAGATCATGGAGCGGATCATCGCCGGGAAGCTGGAGATCGAATGGTCCGGCTACATCCGCACATCGCTCATCACCGCCGACTTCGCCAGACTCATGGTCCGGTCCGGCGTGGGTGACCTGGAAGTCGCCATCACCTCCGGCTCCCAGGAGGTCCTGAACGGGCTGCACATGGGCTTCATGCTGGACCGCCTCTACGACGGCTGCCGCTACCTGGCCGAGGCCGGGTTCACAGGCAAGGTCATTCTCAACTACTCACTCAATGCGCCGGACGAGACGGAAGCGACCCTGAGGGACTCCATCGAGTCTTATAAGAAAGTCGCGGCCATCCTGGGCGAGAAGCGGGTCTTCCCAATGATGTTCTTTCTGGGCATCCAGCCGAACACCGACCTTGAGAACCGGCTGCTGGAGGAGGGGTATCTGACGTCGGGCTATAACCCGCTGATGCTCACCCCGACCAGCATCCGGAAGCTGCTGTATAACCCCGCCCCCCTCAACAAGCTGATCGGCAAGGCCTGTCTGGCCGCTTGGAATCGGAAACAGGGCCCCCGTACGGGCAGCCGCGACCCGCGCCCATGGTCCGGCGCGCTGGCGGGGTCTTCCCCAGCCCTGGATCAGAGCGGCAGCCAGTACGCCGACCAAAGTCTTTTGCGGGGGGTGGAACTGAACTCCGGAAGGGATGTCCTACTGACCCTGGATGAGATACTCAACTCCCGCAAGTCGGTGGGAAATCAGGTCCATTAACCCAGGAAAACTATTGCAATCGCTCAAATTTCGGTGTTAGGATACTCCCTCGCTTCACCCCATTTTCTACTGAGCGGCCAGGCTGGGTGTTTCGGTAAGGAGACGGTATGTATAAGACGATTTACGTCCCGGTCGATAACTCCGACTACTCCAACATGGCGCTGGACGTCGGAGTCTCGTTGGCCAAGACCTTCGGGGCCAAGCTCGTGGGCAGCCACGTGTACGCGGCCAAGATGCACGACAAGCGCTTCAAGCAGATGGAAGCGGGCCTCCCCGAGGAATACCATGACGAGAACGAACTGGAGCGGCAGCGGCAGATCCACGATTCGCTGATCACCCGCGGCCTCCAGATCATCACCGACTCCTACCTCGACATTGTCGACAAAAAGACCGCCGAGGCGAACATCCCGGTCGAACGGCGGTCCCTGGAAGGCCGCAACTTCAAGGTCCTCGTCGAGGACATCAACACCAACGCCTACGACCTTGTCATCATGGGCGCGCTGGGTGTGGGCGCCGTGAAGGAAAGCGTCATCGGCGGCGTCACCGAGCGCGTCGTCCGGCGCGTGCGCGCCTCGGACATGCTCATCATTAAGAACACCCATCCGATGAACGGCGGCTCCATCGTGGTCGCGCTGGACGGCAGCCACTACTCCTTCGGCGGGCTCAAAACCGCGCTGGCGCTCGGGAAGGCCCTGAACAAGCCGGTGGAGGCCATCTCGGCCTTCGATCCCTACTTCCATTACGCCGCCTTCCATAGCATCTCCAACGTGCTCAACGAGGAGGCCGGCAAGGTCTTCCGGTTCAAGGAGCAGGAGAAGCTGCACGAGGAGATTATCGACAGCGGCCTGGCCAAGATCTACCAGGCGCACCTCGACATCGCCCGCGAGATCGCCCAGACTGAAGGACAGGACATCAAGACGACGCTCCTCGACGGCAAGGCCTTCGAGAAGATCATCCAGTTCGTCCGCCGGGAAAAGCCCTGGATGCTCGTGATGGGCCGCCTCGGCGTGCACAGCGACGAGGACATGGACATCGGCTCGAACGCCGAAAACCTCATCCGCATGGCCGAGTGCCACGTGATGATCTCCAACAAGAAATACGTGCCGCCGATCGATCAGCAGGCCGAATACACCATCGCATGGACGGAGGAAGCCCTGCACCGCATGGAGCGGATTCCCGTGTTCGCCCGCGGGGTGGCCAAGACCGCCATCCACCGGTACGCGATCGAGAAGGGCCACACCATCATCAGCAACTCGGTGGTGGACGCGGCCGTCGGCCACATCCTCCCCAAAGGCGCCATGGAGGCCATGAAGCAGCTCGGCTCCACGCTGGACGAGCAGGGCATTGATCGCAACAAGATGAAAGCGGACGAGAGCGTGGCCCGCGACATGATCGGCTCCTCCTTGTCGGGCATGATGAGCGGCATCGTGGAAAAGAAGCCGGCCGTCAGCCCGGGCACGCAAGCCTACCTCGACCGGATGAAGCAAGACTACTACCTGTGCAACGGCTGCGGCTACACCGCCAAGGGCGATCAGCCGGTCGCGTGCCCGATCTGCAAAGCGACGGGCGACAAATTCAAGCTGATCGACAAGAGCATGTTCGAGGCGGCCGCAAAGACCGAAGGCATCCTCGAGACCGAGCTGGCCTATGATGACGTGCCCATGGCCTGGACCAAGGACGCCAAGGAGGCGATCCGGGCGGTTCCGGCCGGCTTCCAGCGGCGCCGCGCCAAGGCCAAGATCGAAAAGACGGCCCGCAAGATGGGCATGACCACGATCACCCTCGAGTACGCCAAACCGTTCATCGACGAGGCGGCCGGCGAGGAGTACACCCCGATCTTCGCCAACAAGGGCACCGGCGCGTTTCCGCCTGATGAGAAAAAGGCGGAGCCGGCCGACGCCAAACCGGTCTCCCGTTTCACCTGGACCGCCGACGCCGTGGCCCGCATGGAGCGCGCGCCGGCCGGCTACATGCGCGATTGCACGAAAGCCCTGATCGAGAAGCACGCCGAGAAGATTGCCGCGACGACGATTACCTGCGAGATCGCGGAGGAAGGGATTGAGCAGGCCAAGGGCTATATGGAAGAAGCCATGAAGACCGGCAACCTCAAGGACCTCATCGAGAGCTTGGTCGGCAACAAGCAGTCGTGAACGAGACTCTCCAGCTCATCAATCCGATTCCCCTGCGGTATGTGGACCGCCCCGGCCTCCTGCCGGCGGGCCGGAAGCCGACGCCGCAGAACGACTGGAAGCCGTACCTCATCGCCCTGAACCTCACCAAGCGCTGCAACCTGCGCTGCTCCCACTGCTACCTCGATGCGACCACGCGAGCGTCCGGCGCAAACGACGAACTGACAACGCAGGAAGTGTTCACGCTCCTGGACCAGATGGCGGTGGTGAACAGGCATGCGATCGTCGTGATCACCGGCGGCGAGCCGCTCACCCGCCCGGACATCCGGAACATCGCCCGGTACGCCGTCCAACTCGGCTTCATGGTGGTCTTCGGGACGAACGGGATGCTGATCGACGACCTGCTGGCCAGGGAACTCGCCGAGATCGGCGTGATGGGCATGGGCATCAGCATTGACTCAACCGATCCCGCGAAGCACGACGCGTTTCGAGGTCTTCCTGGCGCATGGGTTCGCACCATCGAGGGCATCGAGTCGTGCAAGCGGAACGGGCTCCAGTTCCAAATTCACTTCAGCGTCTCCCCGATGAATTACCGGGAACTGCCGGAGATGGTCGCCTTCGCCCATAATCTGGGCGCGCGCGTCCTGAATCTCTTCTTTCTGGTCTGCACCGGCCGGGGCGAAGAAATGACGGACATCACGCCGGAGCAATATGAAGAAGTGCTGGGCTACCTGGTGGACACGCAAGCCAAGTATCCGGACATGCTCGTGCGCGCCCGCTGCGCCCCGCACTTCAAGCGCGTCGCCTACGAGCGGGACCCCAACTCCCCCATCACGAAGGCCACCGGCTACATGGGCGGCGGCTGTCTCGCCGGCACGAACTACGCCCGCGTGACGCCGGAGGGGAACCTCACGCCCTGCCCCTACATGCCGCTGAGCGCGGGCAACATCCGGGAGATCAGCTTCGTGGACCTCTGGGAGCGCTCGGAAGTGTTCGACTCGTTTCGCGAGCCGAAGCTCAAGGGCAAATGCGCCGACTGCGAGTACAGCGACCTCTGCGGCGGCTGCCGCGCCCGCCCCTACGCGGATCACGGGGACTGGCTGGACGCCGACGAGTGGTGCCTCTACCAGCCGAAGGGCGGGCCCAAGATCAAAGTGAACGAGATCGGCGTGGACGCAGCGCCGGGAACCTTCGAGATTCGCTGGGATGACGAGGCCACGGCCCGGTTCACGCGCATTCCCTACTTCATGCAGGCGATGGTCAAGAAGAGCGTGGAGGCAAAGGCCCGCGAGCGCGGCCTGTCTGTGATCACGCCCGACTTCATGGAAGAGCTCCGCAAGGCGCGCTTCGGCAACGAGAAACCGGTCTTCAAATTCTGATGGACCGGCTCATCACCGCGTTCGTCGACCAGTGGATTCCCATCGTGAACCACTGGCTTCACCTGATGTCGGCCATCCTCTGGATCGGCGGGCTCGGCTTGCTGATGATGGCGGTCGTACCGGCGCTGCGGAAATCGGTCCCCGGCGAGCTCGTCAAGCCACTCGCCAACGCCATCTACCAGAAGTACCAGCGGATCATCGGCGCCCTCATGCTGGTCATCCTGGTCACGGGCGGGATCAACATCGCCTACGTCAACAAGCTGATGAAGGCGGCCAACGGCGCGGGATTCACCAACCCCTATTTGATCGCGCTCGGTATCAAGCTGTTCTTCGTCATGTGCATCATGACGCTGTTCCTCTACAACACCATCTTCCCGCCGGCGCCGGAGGAGAAGGGCCAGACCGAGGAGGAAGACACGGACCCGGAGGGCATTCCCTTCCTCCGCGCGGCCTTCTGGTTCGGCATCTTCATCGTCCTGATGGCCTCGACGCTCAAGCACCTGCATCACTGATATAATCAGCCTATGCCACTCACGGCACCGGCCCCGTTACTCTCCCGCTCCTCCCTCTCTCCGAAGCTAGTCCTCGGCGTCTTCCTGCTAACAGCCGGCGCGGCTCTCACGGCGTGCGGCGATACTCATGACCCCAAGATCGTACAAGCGGCGAAGCAACCGGCGGCGAAACAGTTCACGGCGACGGAAGAGAACCTCAAGTACATCAAAGTGGAAGCGGTCCAGCGCACATCCGGAGGCTCAACGATCGCGCTGAACGGCCGGGTCACCTTCGATGAGAGCCGAACAGCGCAAATCGGATCACCGGTCGAGGGCCGGGTGATCCGGGTGCTGGCGAAGCCGGGCGATCGGGTCCAGCATGGCCAAACGCTCCTGGTGATCCATAGCCAGAATTTCACGCTGGTGGAGTCGGCGGAGCAGAAGGCCCGCTCCGCCCTTCGCGTCGCGGAAAAGAATTTCGCGCGGGCGCAGCGGCTCTTCGCCGAGGGCGCCGCCTCCCAGCGGGAAGTCACGGAAGCGGAAGACACGCTGGTGCAGGCGCTCGCCGAGCACGAACGGGCGGCGGCCGATCTGGCAAGCCTGGGCGGGAACCAAGACCACGCGTCCTCCGAGTTCCATCTGCAATCCCCCATCAGCGGCGTCGTCATCGCCAGAACGGCCGCCGCATCCATCGGCGCGGAAGCCCAGCCCGGCAGCGGGACGCTGTTCATCGTCGCGGACCTGTCGAAGGTCTGGGTCCTCGCGGATCTTCCGGAACGGGAAATGCAGGGGGTGCATCCCGGCCTGCCGGTTGAGGTGGAGGCTCAAGCCTACCCCGGCATCCGGTTCCCCGGCACCCTCGAATACGTCAGCGAATTGCTGGATCAGTCCACGCGGACCGCCAAGCTCCGATGCCTGATCCCCAACGGCCAACTCCGGCTCAAGCCCGAGATGTTCGTGGACGTCACGCTGCACCGTCCCCAAGTCGATCTCCTCATCCCGACCGCCGCCGTCGTGACGAAAGGGGATCAATATTTTGTGTATGTCGAAGACGATAATAAACAGCGAACCTATACGCCCCGCGAGGTCACCCTGGGACCCGAAATGGGCAAGATGGTGCCTGTGGTCAAAGGCCTGAAGGGCGGCGAGCGCATCGTGGTCGAAGGCGCGATTCTTCTCGATTCAGCATTCCACAAGTTACTCTGAGACTTCCGACAGATGCTTGACCGACTCATAGACCTGGCGGTCCACCGCCGGCTTGCAACGCTCCTGTTCACCCTGGGCTTCATGGGGTACGGGCTCTTCGCCTACTTCAACCTGCCCATTGAGGCGTACCCGGACGTCACCAACCTCCAGGTCAACATCATCACCCTGTTCCCAGGGCAGGCCGCCGAGGAAGTGGAACGGCGGGTGACCGTCCAGTTGGAGCGTGGCCTGAGCGCCCTGCCCAAAGCGATTGATCTTCGGTCCGTGTCGGTCTTCGGCCTCTCATACATCATCGTCACCTTCGACGACGAAGTGGACATGTACTTCGCCCGACAGGTGGTGACCGAGCGGCTCCGGCAGGTGGATCTGCCGGACGGAGTGGTCCCGGTACTGGGTCCCCAGATCACGCCGCTGGGCGAAGTCTATCAATTCACGCTGGAGGGCGGGGGCAAGTCCCCCACCGAGCTGCGGACGCTTCTGGATTGGACGGTGGTCCCTCATCTCAAGCAGATTCCAGGCGTCGCCGACGTGGTCGCGCTCGGCGGGTTCCGCAAAGAGACGCACATCCTGGTGGACCCCGATCGACTGAAGGCGCACGGGCTCACACTGACGACCGTCTACGATGCCCTGTCCCGCTCCAACGCCAATATCGGGGCCGGATACATCCGGCACGGCCAGGAACAATACATCGTCCGCGGGCTCGGGCTGATCCGCTCGCCGGAGGATATCAAGGAAGTCGTGCTGTCGGCCGAGAAGGGCACCCCGATCCGCATCCGGGACGTGGCCGCCATCGTCGAAGCCCACACGCCACGCCAAGGAGCGGTCGGCCGAGGCCCCAATACGGAAGCCGTGGAAGGATTCGTCCTGATGCGTCGCGGAGAGAATCCGTCCGTGCTGTTGGACATGGTCCGTAAAAAGGTGGACAGCCTGAATCACGGTATCCTGCCGGAAGGGACGAAGATCGTGCCATTCATCGACCGCACGAGTTTCGTCCAGCGGACCCTGCACACCGTCCGCACCAATCTCCTGGAAGGCGCCCTGCTGGTGACAGGCGTGGTCTGGCTCTTCCTGCGCGCGTGGCGCGGGTCCGTCGCCGTCGCCATCGTGATCCCGTGCTCCCTCCTCATGGCTTTCCTGGGCCTCTACCTGATCAAAGTCCCGGCCAACCTGATCTCGATGGGGGTGATCGACTTCGGAATCATCGTGGACGGAGCCGTGATCCTGATCGAGAACATCTACCGGCGCCTGGGGGAACGGCGCCCGGCCCCGCACCGCGTGCCGATCGTCATCGCCCAGGCCGCGAAGGAAGTGGCGATTCCCACGCTCTTCTCCATCGCGATCATCATGGCGGCCTTGATCCCGATCTACTCGTTCCAGCGGGTCGAGGGCCGGATCTTCCGCCCGATGGCCTATACCTACGCCTTCTCCTTGACCGGCGCGCTCCTGTTCTCGTTCACGACGGTCCTGGCCCTGGCCGCACTGCTCATCAAGGCCGCCCCACACGAGGAGCGGGAACCCTGGTTCCTGACCTGGAGCCGTCGCACGATCGAGCCGCTCGTCGCCCAGGCCCTCCACCTCCGGTCGGCGGTGATCGCCGGCATGGTCGCCCTGTTGCTCCTGGCCGGCTTCTTGATGACGCGGTTGGGGACGGAGTTCCTCCCGGAGCTCAACGAGGGAGATCTCCACGTGTACGTGGAAATGCCGAACGCCATTTCGCTGCCGGAGGGCCAGCGTCTCCTGGCGGAGACCCGCAAATCCCTCATGCAATTCCCGGAGGTCTCGGGCATCCTCTCAGAACAGGGCCGCCCCGAGGACGGCACCGATACGATCGGCCCCAACCAGAGCGAGACGTTCATCCACCTGCATCCCGAGGAAGAGTGGACGACCGGGCGGACCAAGCCTCAGCTCGTCGAGGCCATGCGCCGGCAGGTCGCACAGATCCCCGGCGTGATGTTTAACTTCTCCCAGCCGATCGCGGACAACGTCGAAGAGGCCATCAGCGGCATCCGGGGCCAGATCGTCGTGAAGATCTACGGCGAAGACCAGCTCGTCCTTCAGGAAAAGGCGAACCAGGTGCTTGTCGCCCTGAAGACCGTCCGCGAGGTCGAGGACCCTGCGGTCTACCGCACAGGGAAAATCCCGCACCTTATCATCGAACTGGACCGGCCTCGAATCGCACGGTACGGCCTCACGATCGCCGACGTCGAGCGGGTCATCGAGACTGCCATCGGCGGCCGGGTGGCCACCGAGCTCTGGGAGGGAGAGAAGCGGTTCGGCGTCCGCGTGCTGCTGGCGGAGCCCAGCCGCGACACCGCTTCACGGATCGGGGAAATCACCATCGGCACGCCGGACGGCAGCCGCATCCGGCTGGACACGTTCGCGAAAATCCGCGTGGCCGAGGGGCAGACCCAAATCTGGCGGCAGAACAACAGCAAATTCATCGCGGTCAAGTGCAATATCGGGAACCGGGACATGGGCAGCTTCGTCGCCGAGGCGATGGAGAAGGTGGGGGCGTCGGTCAAACTGCCGGAGGGGTACTACCTGACCTGGGGCGGAGAATTCGAGAACCAGCAACGGGCCATGGCCCGCTTGCAAGTGGTGGTCCCCATGGCCATTCTGGCCGTGATGGCGCTTCTCTATCTCGCTTTCGGCTCATTCCGGGACTCGATATTGATCATTCTGGTGGCGCCCTGCGCGTTCGTCGGCGGCATCGTGACCCTGTGGCTGACCGGAACCGTCTTCTCGGTCTCGGCGGCCGTCGGCCTGATCGCCTTGATGGGGCAGACAGTGCTGAACGGCGTGCTGCTCGTCGCCACCTTTCGGCAATTGCAGCAGGAGGAGGAATCGATGACGATCAATGAACTCGTCCTCAAGGGCGTGAGCATCAGGCTGCGCGCCCTGCTCATGACGGCCCTTCTTGCCGGCCTCGGCCTGGTCCCCGCCGCCATGTCGCACGGCATGGGCGCGGAAACCCAGCGGCCCTTCGCGCTGGTGATCATCGGCGGAATCGTCACCTCCACGGCCCTGACCCTGTTCCTCATTCCGGTGCTGTTCAGCTTCCGGATCTTCTACAAGGTTGAACGCCCCGGCGTGGTGCCCCATCCGGCGCCCACCGCCATGCTGATTCTCCTGATCGTGGGCTTGTTGGCTCTCCCGGCGAGCGCCGCGGCCCAAAACCCTCAGCTTGCTCCGCCGGCGACCGCCACCGCAGCAGAATCGCTTCTGACTCTGGACCACGCGTTGAAGACCTACGCGGCGGGCAACCTGGAACTCAAAGCGGCACGTGCCCAAATGGAAGCCGCCCGCCAGCAGGTCCGCGCGGCCGGTTTGCTGGAGAACCCGACGGTGTCCCACTCGCAAGGACACAACAGCTCCGGCACGCCGACCAACGGGGATCACTATTACTCCAATACGCTCTCCCAGACCGTGCCGATCGCCGGACAGCTCGGCTACCGTCAGCAAGTTGCCGAAGCCAATCGCACCGCCGCGGAAGGGGTCTTTCAGCTGCGCGATGTGAGCCTGCAACTCGCCGTGCTGCGAGCCTATTCCCGCCTCCTTGCCGCCCGGTATCGGGTCTCTTTTACCCGCCAGGACCTGCTCTCGCTCGAGGAGGCGGTTGAGGTGCTCAGGAAACGCGTCAGTTCCGGCGCCACTGCCCAGTACGACCTGGTCCGCGGCGAACTGGAAGCAGAGCGGATTCGCACCGACCTGAGCGATGCCCTGGCCAACGAGAAATCGGCGAGAGAGGAGCTCCGCAAAGCCATCGGGCCGGCAGCGCCGGTCGGCTTGTTCACTGCAGCGCCTGTGGATCTGAGCCCGCCGTATAGCGAGACCGATGTCCTGATCACCTCCGCCCTCGTGACCCGCGGCGATCTAAAAACAGCCCGGGCGATCTCCTCCGGCGCGGAAACCTCCGTCGTCCTCGCGCGCCGAGAGGTGGTGCCGGACCTCACCTTCAGCCTCGGCATGCTCAACAGCGCTGGGCCAAGCAGCACTGACATCCTCGCGGGGGTATCCGTGCCCATCCCGGTCTTCCGACGCGGGCAGGGCACAATCCAGGCCACGCGTGCGACGGCCGACGCCGCCCAGTTCGACGTCCAGGCATTGGAAACCCGGATTCCCACCGAGGTCATCCGCGCGATCGCCGTCTACCAGCAACGGCGCGCCGAGCGAGACCGGTATCAGACCACCGTCAAGCAGAGGGCGGAAAAGTTGCTGCGGATCGCGCAGGCCTCGTACAAAGAAGGCGCCCGCGGCATTCTCGAGCTTGTGGATGCGTACCGGACCAGCCGCGAAGTCCGTCTCCGGGATTTGGAACTGAGAACCTCGGTGGAAGCGGCAGGGTTCGACGTCGCCGAGGCCGTCGGTGATGTGACGGCCTATACCGTGACCGCGTCAAGGTAGATTGCGAGAAGTAGGTCGCGCTATGACGCGGCGAGGAGGGATTGGCCAGATCACCCTCCCACTTGACCTTGCCTCGAAGCGAAAGAGTCTCTTTTTGCTTTTGCTTCTGCTTGCGCTCCCGCCCAGCGACTTCCCGCTCGACCTGTTCCAGAGACCGGCCGCCGCGTTGTGACAGACCACGCTCAACAAGCGCCTTAACTCGTGAAGGAAGTTTAGAAACCACTTGCTTGCTCATGCTGCTTATCGTAGCGCTTTGGGGCACTACAAGCTAGCTTACAGAACGGTTACGACGCCGTCAGCAGCGGCTTGAACGCAGGGTCGGCTTCGACGACGCCTTTGAGGGTATCGAACTGGAGCAGGTAGCGCCAGGACTCAGGCGACGAGCCCGGCACCTGCTGATACCACCGGCGCGCCTCGGTCAGCAGCTCCAGCATCTTCTTGTTGTCCCGGTTCGGCGTGAATGCCAGGCTGTATGCCATCGTGAAAGCGGCCGTGAACTTGTCGAGCGGCCGGTCCGCGAGCACGAGCGCATCCTGCGCCTCCTGATAGGCCGTCACGATGCCGGGGTCGTCGTACCGGCGGTTCCATTCCACTCTGGCGATCCGCGACCAGGCCAGCTCCAGCAG
>Ga0163199_1001316_pt1 | contig 15554 bp, 14 predicted proteins | sample PL_2010_150m_FD_113537 | JGI IMG/M metagenome (GOLD analysis project Ga0163199, IMG submission 113537) | Freshwater microbial communities from Powell Lake, British Columbia, Canada to study Microbial Dark Matter (Phase II) - PL_2010_150m | ecosystem: Environmental > Aquatic > Freshwater > Lake ... | reverse complement strand
GGGTTTACCTCACTGAATTACTACCTCGCCACCGAGACCAACTGGCGCGCCGGCAGCGTCAGCCTGCTGTCGCTCGAAGAAGCGCGACGCAATGCGAACATCGCCGAGCGCAAGCTCATAGCCCTGCAACGGATGCGCGTGCAGAACTGGATTTCCCTTTACAAAGCCCTGGGCGGCGGCTGGCAGGCCGACGCCGGAGACAATATATGAACCCGGTTGAACCGCCAAAACACATGGGATTAAGCGCGTGGAATTGAGAGCACAAATCCCCCCGAGCTTGCCATCTTTCTCCGTTCGTCCTGAGCCTGTCGAAGGACGAACGGAGAAAGATGGCAAATTCTCCCAAACGAAACTGAAGGGTTCACAAAAAGGACACGCAAAATGTTTTTTGTTTATATTCACCACGGAGCCGATGAAAGTAAATCCGTTCATCCTTCGACAGGCTCAGGACGAACGGATTTACTTTCATCGGGTATGGCGGTTTAACAAGAGGAATCCAGAATGAAACGTACTTTCCGACTTGCCGCCTATGCGCTTGCCACAGCGATAATCCTGAGCGGCGGTTTCCATCTTTACCTCCAACGCGCCCAAGCTGCTCAGGCTACCAACCCACCAAGCACCAGCGTTGCGCCGACAAAACCCGCAGCGCTCGCGGTGCGCACCGTACAGCCCGAACAGGCCGTGTGGTCGCGGCAGTTGAGCGTAAGCGGCGGCATCGCCCCGTGGCAGGAAGCCGTGATCGCCGCAGAAACGAGCGGGCTGCGCATCGTGAATGTCGCCGTCGATGTAGGCAGCAACGTGCGGCGCGGCCAAGTGCTCGCGGAACTGGCGCGCGACAGCGTCGAAGCCACGCTGGCGCAGCGGCAGGCGGACATCGCCAAGGCTCGAGCGGGACTCGCCGAAGCGAGCGCGAATGCCGAACGCGCCCGCAAGGTAAAAGACACGGGCGCCGTCTCGGAGCAGCAGATCAACCAGTACCTGATCGCCGAACAAAGTGCCACGGCCTCGCTGGCGGCAGCGGAGGCCGCGCTCAGGAGCGAGAACATCCGCCTGGAGCAGACCCGCATCCTGGCCCCCGACGACGGCGTGATCAGCAGCCGCAACGCGACGTTGGGCGGTGTGGTACAAGCCGGCACGGAATTGTTCCGCATGATACGCCGCAGCCGCCTGGAGTGGCGCGCCGAAGTCTCGGCGGAACAGTTGTCGCGCGTGTCGCCGGGGCAGACCGCTCCACTGCGCTTGGCCGACGGCACGAAAATCGACGGCAGGGTGCGCATGGTCGCCCCCACCCTCGACGCCGGCACGCGCAAAGCCCTGGTCTATGTGGATATTCCCAACGACAGCGGCGCCCGCTCCGGCATGTTCGCCAGCGGCGAGATACTCACCGGCACGGCTGCTGCAAGCGTGCTGCCCACCTCGGCGTTGATCCTGCGCGACGGCCACGGCTTTGTGTTTCAGGTCGGCAAGCAGAATACCGTCGTACAACACAAGGTGGAAACCGGCCGCCGCATGGGGAACCAGGTGGAGATACTCACCCCGCTGCCGCCGGATGCGCGGATAGTCGCCAGTGGCGGCGCATTCCTGAACGATGGCGATCTGGTGCGCGTCGAGACCGCCCCCGCCGAGGTGCCGGCAAAATGAATTTTTCCGCCTGGGCAATCCGCAATCCGGTTCCTTCGCTGCTGCTCTTCGCGTTGCTGACCTTTCTTGGCGTCAGCAGCTTCCGCTCGCTGGGCATCCAGAATTTCCCCGACATCGAACTGCCGGCCGTCATCGTCACCGCGAACTACGAGGGGGTCGCCCCCGCGCAACTGGAAACCGAAGTCGCGCGCAAAATCGAAGATCAAATCGCCTCGCTCGGCGGCATCGAGCACATCACCAGCACTCTCACCGATGGTTCGGCGGTAATCAAGGTCGATTTCAACATCGACAAAAATACCGAGGTCGCGCTCAACGAAGTGCGCAACGCGGTGGACACGATACGCGCCTCCCTTCCCGCCGACATGCGCGATCCGGTGATTTCCAAGGTCACGACTTCCGGCAGCCCGATCATCACCTATGCGGTGCAGTCCGGGCAGATGGACGAGGAGGCGCTGTCCTGGTTCGTGGATAACGAAATATCCAAGGCCATGCTCGCGGTCAAAGGAGTGGGCAAGGTGGCACGCGTCGGCGGCGTGAGCCGGGAGGTGCAGGTCGATCTGGATAGCGCCCGCATAGCGGCGCTGAAGTTGAATGCCGCCAATATTTCGACGCTGCTGCGCCAGGTGCAGCAGGATGCCTCGGGCGGGCGGGGCGATGTCGGCGGCGCGATACAAGCCGTGCGCACGCTGGGCGCGGTGGATACCGTGGGCGCCATCGCGGCGCTCGAAATCCCGCTGCCGGGCGGACGCAACGTGCGCCTGGGCGATGTGGCATCGGTTCGCGACGGCATTGCCGAGCGCAGCAAAACTACCCTGCTCGACGGCAAACCGGTAGTCAGCTTCGAGGTCACCCGCATCAAGGGCGCCAGTGAAGTAGCGGTGGCCGACAAAGTGCGCAAGGCAGTGGAGCAGCTTCAGAAAAAATACCCGCAAGTGAAGATCGAGGAAGCCTTCAATACCGTCGCGCGGGTGCAGGACAATTTCAACGGTTCCATGGAGTTGCTCTACGAAGGCGCCATCCTCGCGATACTGGTAGTGTGGTGGTTCCTGGGCGACTGGCGCGCCACGCTGGTATCGGCGACCGCGCTACCGCTGTCCATCATCCCCACTTTCGCCGCGATGTACTATCTCGATTTCAGCCTCAACACCCTGACGTTGCTGGCGCTGGCACTGGTGGTGGGCATTTTGGTGGACGATGCCATCGTCGAGATCGAGAACATCGTGCGCCACCTGCGCATGGGCAAAACGCCCATCCAGGCGGCTACCGAGGCCGCCGACGAAATCGGGCTGGCGGTGATCGCCACCACTTTCACGCTGGTGGCGGTGTTTTTGCCCACCGCCTTCATGGGCGGCGTACCGGGCAAATTCTTCAAGCAATTCGGCATCACCGCGGCGGTTGCCGTGCTCGCATCGCTGCTGGTGGCGCGCCTGCTCACCCCGATGATGGCGGCCTACTTCCTCAAGGCGCACGGGGCACAACCGCGCGACAGCCGCCTGATGACGCTCTACCTGTCCATGGCGGCCTGGTGCCAGCACCATCGCAAGACCACCGCGCTCGCCGCCACGCTGTTCTTCATCGGCTCGCTGTCGCTGATCCCGCTGTTGCCCACCGGCTTCGTGCCGGCCGCCGATCAGGCGCAGACGCGCGTGAGCATCGAACTGCAACCCGGCAGCACGCTGGACGAAACCTACGCGGTCGCCGAGCAGGCGCGCCTGCTGCTCAAGGCCATGCCCGAAGTAACGCGGGTATTCAGCGCGATAGGCAGCGCCACCAGCGGCGACGGCCCGTTCGCGGGCGGCAGCAACACCGACGTGCGCAAGGCCACGCTCACCGTGAACCTCGTTTCGCGTCACGAACGCGCGAAACAGCGCGAGGTGGAAGCCGAAATCCGCAAGCGCATGGTCGCGTTGCCCGGCGCCAGAGTATCGGTAGGCACCGGACAAACCGGCGAAACCCTCAAGGTGGTGCTGGCCGGCGAAGACGCCGATGCGCTGCAACTGGCCAGCCAGGCCGCCACGCTGGAGCTGCGCACGCTGGCAGGAATCGGCAACGTCACCTCGGGCGCCAGCCTGCAACGCCAGGAAATCCACATTACGCCCAATTATGCTCGCGCGGCGGATCTGGGCATCACCGCCGCCAACATGGCCGGCGTGATCCGCGTCGCCACTGCGGGGGATTACGACGCCAGCTTGCCCAAGCTCAACCTGGCGCAACGCCAGATCCCCATCCGGGTGCGCCTGGATGAAGGGCTGCGCCACGACTTGGACGCGGTACGCCAACTGCGCGTGCCGTCCAACAACGGCGACGTGCCGCTGGAAACCGTGGCCGACATCCGCATGGGCAGCGGCCCGGCGCAGATCGACCGGCTGGATCGGAGCCGCAACGTCACCATCAACGTGGAACTGGGCAGCCGGGTGCTCGGCGACGTAACCAGTGAGGCGGGCAAATTGCCGTCGCTGATGAGCCTTCCGCCTGGCATCAGCCGCCCGGCGTCGGGAGATGCGGAGCGCATGGCGGAACTGTTCGGCAGCTTCGGCTCGGCAATGCTCATCGGTGTGCTGTGCATCTACATCGTGCTGGTGCTGCTGTTTCACGACTTCCTGCAGCCCGCCACCATATTGGCCGCCCTGCCCCTGTCCGTGGGCGGCGCCTTCGTCGCGCTGCTGGTGACGCACAACAGCCTCTCCATGCCCTCGGTGATCGGTCTGCTGATGCTCATGGGCATCGTCACCAAAAACTCCATCCTGCTGGTGGAATATGCCGTAATGGCACGGCGCGAACACGGCCTCGCCCGCTTCGAGGCGCTCATCGACGCCTGCCACAAACGCGCCCGCCCGATACTGATGACGACCATCGCCATGGCCGCCGGCATGATGCCAATCGCGCTGGGGCTGGGCGCGGAGCCGAGTTTCCGCTCCCCCATGGCAATCGCCGTGATCGGCGGGCTGCTTGCCTCCACGTTCCTCAGCCTGCTCATCATCCCGGTGGTATTCACCTACGTGGACGACCTGCTGGAACTCATCAAGCGCATAGGTGCGCGGTTGCACCACGCAAACCACGGCAAGGGGGCGGCGAACCCGTGACATGGGCGCTAGCAACTCGCGTAGGGAGTAATGTAGGGTGCCAATAAGCGAAGCGCATTGCACCGGATGTTTTGCGAGTTGGGCGAATAGGTTCTAGCAGTGATGCGAAGCAACTCGCAAAAGCCGCCCATCCCTGCGAACCCCATTTTATTCGGCGCAATAACGATTGCGCCCTACGCGGGCTGCCGCGTTCTTGGATATTCCCGGAAATGCATACCGCCAATGTCAATTGAACATCAAGTCATTGCGCCCATGCGCAGGCGTTTCGAGTCGGTGGCCGGCGGCGTGCCGAACATCCGGCTGTACTCGCGGCTGAACTGGCTCGGGCTCTCGTAGCCTACGCGATGCCCCACCGTCGCCGCGTCGAGTGTTTCGCTCAATAGCAGTCGGCGCGCTTCTTGAAGCCGCAACTGCTTCTGGTACTGTAGCGGGCTCATCGCCGTGACCGCCTTGAAATGCTCGTGAAAGGACGACGGACTCATGCTCGCTTGGTCGGCGACGTCCTCGACGCGTAGCGGCTCCGCAAAGTGCGTCTTGATCCACTTGATCGCCTTGGCGATACGGCGTGCCTGGCTGTGCGCGGTCAACATCTGATGCAGCCGCCAGCCTTCCTCACTCTTGAGCAGCCGGTAGAGTATCTCGCATTCGGCGAGCGGTGCGAGCGCCGCGATGTCCTCAGGCGTATCGAGCAGGCGAAGCAGGCGCAACACCGCCTCCGCCATGCTGGCGCTCATCTTTGTCAGGTACAGGCCGCGTGTGGGAGCGGCTGCGGGCGGTGGCAGATCGGCCTGCAATAGCAACGAGGCGATCACCTTCAGATCGAGGCGGAGCATGACGCAGAGGTACGGGCGTTCAGCCGTCGCCTCAAGTACCTCACCGACCACGGGTAAGTCGACGGATGCAACCAGGTAGCACGAGGGGTCGTAGATGAACGCTTCATCGCCCAGGATCACACGCTTGCTGCCCTGCGCCATCACACACAGACACGGGTCGTATACGGTAGGCACTCGCTCATTCGGCCGGCTCGCCCGGAGCAATGAGAGGTGGCTGACCGCCGTTGGGTGAATGCCGTCGCCGTCGGTGTATCGGGTGATCCTTCCGGCCAACTCGCTGAGGTCGGCTTCAAGTATAGTATCTTGTTTCATAGTGGCTTTAGACTACTCCTGCACAGGCCGTTACGCCATTCCTTATCCGTGGGTTCGGAGGATCAGGCAAGAACTGGCTTGGATTCGGCTACCGGTCACCTGCCCTGAAAGCCCAGACTAGGTTGTGTCGCACAAACCACCCAACCTAGGAGAACAGCATGTCTGGAATAGAAGGAAAAGTTGTCGTCATCACCGGGGCGAGCAGTGGCATCGGCGAAGCCACCGCGAAGCTTCTGGCCCGTCGCGGCGCGAAGGTCGTGCTCGGTGCCCGCCGTACCGAACGGCTCGAAAAACTGGTCGCCGAACTACGCAGCGAAGGCTGCACGGCGGCGTTCGTGAAGGTCGATGTCACCCAGCTTGAGGAGGTGCAGGAGCTCGTGAAGTTCGCGCTGGATTCGCACGACCGCCTGGATGTTTTCATCAACAATGCGGGCATCATGCCACTATCACCCTTGGACCAGCTCAAGATCGATGAGTGGAACCAGATGATCGACGTGAACATCCGTGGTGTACTGCACGGTATCGCCTCCGCCCTGCCGCACTTCAAGAAGCAGAAGTCCGGCCAGTTCGTGAACGTGTCGTCCCTCGGTGCTCACAAGTCGATCGCAACGGCTGCCGTTTACTGCGGCACGAAGTCTGCGGTACACGCGATCTCGGAAGCGCTGCGTCAGGAAGTCGGTGGCGATATCCGCGTGACCATCATTTCCCCCGGCGTCGTCGAGTCTGATCTCGCGGAGACCATCACCGATCCGGCAACGAAGAAGTTTATTGATGTGTTTCGTCAGGTCTCGATCAAGCCGGAATCGATTGCTGGAGCCATCGCGTTCTCGGTCGAACAGCCTGACGACGTGGATGTAAACGAGATCATCGTTCGCCCGACCGCCAGCGAGTACTGAGATACCCATCGCCTTGACCACCGGCACCAGCAGTTCCTGTTCGCTGCCGGTGCCGTGTGCCTGCGCTTCGACGATGATCTGGTGTCGGCTAGGCGGCGGTTGCGTCGCAATATCCAACTCGCGTAAGGTGCAATGTAGGGTGCCAATAAGCGAAGCGCATTGCACCGGATGTTTTGCGAGTTGGGCGAATAGGTTCTAGCAGGGATGCGAAGCAACTCGCAAAAGCCGCCCATCCCTGCGAACCCCATTTCATTCGGCGCAATAATGATTGTGCGGGCTAGGACTGATCGACATTCAATATTCGCCGTGAATGTGTGAGTGGTGGAACAGCCGCCGGGTAAAAACGGACCTCCTATGTTGAAAATCGCAATAGTGGACTAATATTGTCTAATCCAGTCAATTACATTTGGATCGATCGTCACCCACTATGCCGTTCTATCGTCCCGAGGAAAACGAGCTCGATTTCGCCGATGGTGTCGATTTCGATACCGAGAATGTGCCCCGCGCCGTCGTCGCCGTCGGCGGCTACATGGTCACCAAGGGCATGGAGTTGCCCATTCACGAGCATCGGAAAGCGGAGCTTATTCTGACCTTGCGGGGCATCGTCAGGTGCGAAGCCGACCAAGGCGTCTGGATCGTGCCACCGCGCTGTGCGGTGTGGATTCCTGACAATGTTCCCCACAGCGTGACCTTCGCCGGGAATGTCGAGGTCTATGTTCTGTTCGTCGAGCCGGATGCGGCGCCGGCACTGCCCCGGCAATGCAGCACGCTGTCGATTTCACCGCTGCTGGAACGTCTGCTGCTGCACGCCACCCAGATGCCGGTCCTGTACGATGTCGATGGCGCCGACGGCAGGATCGCAACGGTATTGCTCGACCAACTGTCTATGGCGCCCGTCGAAAAGTTGAACTTCCCGATGCCGGTCGATGCCAAATTGCGCAAGATCGCCGCCGCGATGATGGCCGATCCCTCCGACCGCGCGACGATAGACGACTGGGGGCGACGCATGGCCGTCGCCCCGCGGACATTGACCCGCGCCCTGACACGCGAGACCGGCATGAGCTTCGGCCGCTGGCGCCAGCAGTTCCACATCCTCATTGCGCTGCAGCGTCTCGACCAAGGGGCGTCGGTACTGACCGTGGCGCTCGATCTCGGCTACGCGGATGCCAGCGCCTTCGTCACCATGTTCCGCAAGGCCCTGGGCAAGCCGCCCGCCCGGTATTTGGCGGAGCGCCGCACCACCACGTGATCTCTGTCCGCCTTCGGACAAATACCCTCGCGGGCCATGACCAAAAATCGCAATATATTGTCCTATTTGCGGAATGTGGTCAGACCGTAGATTTCGTATCCTGACTCCAACATTAAAACCCAAGCGCGCCGCCGGCCGCTGTTGGTTTCATTCATAAGGAGTCTGAAAAGTGGATTCACTCAGTAGCAGTCAGATTGCAGAGGTTCTCAAACAACTCCATCAGGAAGCAGAAGCGGTCGATGCACCGTTGATGCAGGCCTACGCGAGCGGGATAACCAATGTCGAGCAGGCGATGAATCAGGTTGTCGAGGCTGAGAACAAGGATCTGACAGGGCTGTATCACGGTTACGCCGATAATTTCCTGAGCGTCTCCCCAGAGTTTGGGCGCTTTCTCTACATGTGCGCCCGGAGCTGCAAGGCTCAGCGCATCGTCGAATTCGGCTCCTCAATGGGAATTTCGGCCATCTATTTGGCCGCAGCCCTGCGCGACAATGGCGGCGGCCGCCTGATCGGCACCGACCTTGAGCCCAGCAAGGCCGAGCGGGCGCAGGCGAACCTCACGGTCGCCGGGCTGGCCGACCTGGTCGAGTTTCGGGTCGGCGATGCGCGGGAAACCCTCAAACCCGGCGTCGGCGGCGACATCGACATGGTGATGCTCGATGGTGCCTTCACCCTCTATCTTCCGGTTCTAAAGCTGCTGGAACCTCACCTGAAACCAGGTGCGATCATCATCGGCGAGAACGCGTTCGCGGCGGCGGGCGGCTACATCGACTACGTCCGCGATCCTCAGAACGGTTATCTCTCACTGCCGCTGTCGTTCGATCCGGGGCGCGGTAACGAACTCACCGTCAGGACGACGTGATCCACCTAGACCCCGATGCTGAAACTTCGGTGAAAGGAGCAAACCTTTGACCCAACCCACTAACGGGCCGCAAAATTCTGCGCCGCCGTCCGACCTGCCCGACCGTGTCACGCGCACGTTGCTGCGGTGGTTCATGCGTCCTGCGCGCGTTGCCGCTGTCGAGACGCTCTCACCGCACTTTCGGCTGGTCGATCTGGAAGGCGAAGCGCTCAGGAATGTCGCCTGGACGGCTGGCCAAAAAGTCCAGGTATCGATGGGCTCGGGCCTGAGCTCGCGGACCTATACGCCGATGTCGTGGCACGCCGACAACCCGCGTAAGGCGTAATGCAGGGTGCAAATAAGCGAAGCGCATTGCACCGGATGTTTTGCGAGTTGGGCGACAAGTCACCCATCCCTGCGAACCCCATTTCATTCGGCGCAATAACGATTGCGCTCTACGCGGGCTGATCAAATGCGGCACGCGCTGACTCGATGGCTTCGAGATTTTGCTGTGCCCACACCCAAACCCCACAAAAGGCGGCTCCCAAGCCGAGGCCGAGATCCGTCAGGCGGTACTCCACCTTGGGTGGCACCACGGGATGCACGGTCCTGATCACAAGTCCTTCGCGCTCCATCTCGCGCAGGGTCTGCGTCAGCATCTTCTGGCTGATGCCGGTCACCAGCTTCGATAGTTGCGTGAAACGCAACTCGCCATGCTCAGCCAAGACGTCGAGGATGATCATCGTCCACTTGTCGGCGACCCGTGCGATCACCTCATTGACCAGCACCTCGATACGCGGGTCAAGCTTCTCGTCATGGGTAAGTTTTTTCTGGACTTCAATGTGTTTAACGAAATCAATGGACATTTTCTTACTCTCCTTTAGGTGAGTATAAATCTTTTGGGTGCCTACTTTCAATTCGATTGTATGAAACCTATGATCAAAGCCTGCCCATTTCCAACAAACCTTGTTCAACTCTCATCCTGACGGAGGTCTCGAATGCAAACGACAGGCAACACAATCCTCATCACCGGCGGCAGTTCGGGTATCGGCCGCGAATTCGCAGTTCGCTTCAGCGATCTCGGCAACACGGTCATCGTGACCGGTCGCCGGTTGCAGCCCTTGCAAGAAACGATCTCGGGCCGGAGGAACATGCACGCGATCGAACTGGACGTCGATGACCCAGTGGCGATCTGCGCTTTCGCACGACGGGTGCTGGCCGAACACCCGAACCTCAACATCCTGATCAACAACGCGGGCATCATGCGCTATGAGAACCTAACCGCGACGAGCGACCTGCGCGATACGGAGGCGCAGATCACGACCAATCTGCTCGGGCCCATCCGGCTCACCAATGCCTTGATCGACCATCTCAAGAATCGGCCGAATCCTGTGGTCGTCAATGTCTCGTCCGGTCTGGCATTTGTGCCGCGCGCCGACGCAGCGGCCTACAGCGCCACCAAGGCCGCCATCCACGTCTACACGATGTCGTTGCGCCATCAACTCGACGGCCAGGTGAAGGTCATCGAACTCGTTCCGCCGGCGCTCCAAACCGAGCTCACTCCCGGCCAGTCGACCCGCGAAGGCTACATGCCGCTCAATGACTTCATTGATGAGGTCATGACGCTGTTCCGTCAGCAGCCGACACCGGATGAGGTCGTCGTGGAGCGTGCGCGGCTCCAGCGCTTGGCGGAACGGGAAGGTCGATTTGATCAGGTGTTTGATCGGATCAATTCCCGCGCTGCCGAGCAGCGGCGCTGAACGTGCAAGGAATCACTTTTCGGGGTGCGGTGACGCAATCCACCGCGCCATCAAGACAGCAGTCGTTAACAACCAAGGAGTCCATCATGTCGAAGCAAGATTTCAACGATCCCGCCAGCCAATCCGGGACTGAACCCAATTTCTCCAGGCGTAGCATCCTGACAGCCGCCGCCATGGCGTCTGCTGCCCTGCTGGTTAGCACGGCCAGCAATGGGGCTACCGCTGCGGAACCCAAGCAGGCCAATGGCAAGGTGGCGCTGGTCACAGGTTCGTCACGAGGAATCGGAGCGGCCATTGCCAGGCGCTTGGCCCGTGACGGCTTCAACGTCACCGTCAACTGCGTGATCAACCGGGACTTGGCGGCCAGTGTGGTCCAGGGAATCAAAGAAGCAGGCGGCAACGCGATCTGGGAGCAGGCCGACGTCAGTGATCCTGTGGCCGTGCGGCGCCTATTCGACGCCAACGACCGTGCCTTCGGCGGCATCGACGTGGTGGTGAGTAATGCGGGCATCATGCGACTGGCACCGTTCAAGGACATGTCGGACACGGACTTCGATCATATGATCGCAGTGAACATAAAGGGGAGCTTCAATGTCTTGCGCGAGGCTGCCCGTCGAGTGCGCGATGGCGGAAGGGTCATCACGCTGTCGTCGAGCATCACACAGCTGCGAAGCCCTACCTACGGCCCGTATGCCGCGTCCAAAGGCGCGCAGGATATCTACGCCAACATCCTTGCTAAGGAGCTGGAGGGGCGCAAGATTTCCGTCAACGCGATCGCACCGGGCGTGGTCAACACGCCCCTCTTCACCGATGGCAAGACGCCGCAGCAGATCGCTGGCTTCGCCCAGCGTACACCGCACAAGCGACTTGGGGAACCAGAAGACATCGCCAACGTCGTCTCCACGCTTTGCTGCGACGACGGCTGGTGGGTGAACGGCCAGACGGTGTTCGCGAATGGCGGCATCGTCTGAGCCTACATATCGGCAGTGTGCTTCAGGGCGCTCGTGGCCGCTGCCAACATCCATTCGGCATGACGTTTAAGACACGAGATGAGCCAATCTACCGAAAATTGACATCGGATTTTTTGCGCCTGAAAGTCGGCGCTGGCGGGACGGCGCCGACTTTCAGGCGGCGTTCGCGAGCCGGGTTCAAGGCCGCTGAACCGGGGGAAGGCCCACCTTCGAAAACCAGGCATGGATCAAACCGGCCTGATAGAACCCGACCGGCGAGTCGAAGCCGCCGGACTCGATAATGGAGGCTACCCGGGCCGGCGGCAGTATCGCCACGTCGCTGGCGTAGGCCGCGCGCATGCGCTCCTGTCCTTCGGGCGGAATGCCGGCCGTCGCCATCACGTTCAGCCAGACTTCGAGGAGCGCTGCATATTCGCGCGAGCCGACGTCCGATGCCAGATCGGAACTCGCGAGGATTCCGCCGGGCCGAAGCCGCGCCGCGATGGCGCGAAAGAAGCCGGTGCGCGCTTCCGGTTCCAGAATGAATTGGGAGACGAAAAAGCAGGTGGCGACATCGAACTTGTCTTGGACAGGCAGAGAATCGAGGAAACCTTCGTGGAAATGGCAGCGGGACAGAAACCCTTCCCGGTCCGCCTTGCTGCGACATATCTCCAGCATGGCGCCGGAAGGTTCCACTGCGACGAAGCGCCATCGAGGAAAGCGCCGCGCCAGGAAAACTATTTCCTCGCCCGTTCCTGCGCCGACGCATAGAATCCGCGCATCGGCGGGGAGTCCGGCAAACACCGCCTCCAGCAGAAAATTCAACCCATCCCGAATGGGCGCCATTTTCGACCAGCGTTCGTCGTAGCCCGAAGCCTGTTGGTCGAAACTGGCTTTGATTTCATCGCTGCGCATTGTGGGTTTCTCCTGTTGTTGCTGCCCTACTTACTGTAGACGGATCGTCTGCCTAAATATTGTGGGCAACGGAAAATACATTGGGACGAGGAACATCCCGCCTATCGGCGACTTACCGAGTCAGGCACGAGCCGCAACAGCGTGATCTCGGATGGCGCGCCAAAGCGCTTGGGTGGCCCCCAATAGCCGGTTCCTCGGCTGGTGTAGACCCAGAGCCGGCCCAGCCGATGCAGTCCGGCCGTGAAGGGCTGCTGCAAGCCGACCAGCAGATTCCACGGCCAGAATTGCCCGCCGTGGGTATGACCGGACAGTTGCAGATCGAAGCCCACCGATGCCGCCGCAGGTGCGGTGCGCGGCTGGTGGGCCAGCAATATCCGGGGAATGCCTTCCGGGCTGCCGGCCAGCGCGGCAAGGGGGTCGCTTCGTTGCGCAAGGTCGAACGAGCCGGCGCTGTAATCGGTTACGCCCGCAACCACCAAGCGCGCGCCGTCGTGCTCGATGACGACGTGTTCGTTCATCAGGCCGCGCAGGCCCAGGAGCCTGAATTCCGCCATCCATTCCAGGGCGCCCGAGTAATACTCGTGGTTGCCGGTGACGACGTAGGTGCCATGCCGCGCCCTGAGTCTTGCCAAAGGGGCAGCATGGGACGAAAGCTGTAGAACACTGCCATCGACGACATCGCCGGTAATGGCGATAAGGTCGGCATCCAGGCCGTTGACGCGCTCGACGATGGCGGCAACATAGTCGCCTTTGATGGTCGGTCCGACATGGATGTCGCTGATCTGAACGATGGTGAAACCGGCTAGCGATGCCGACAAACCCGCCAGCGGAATGTCGATACGGACGACCTGCGCCACCCGGCGCGCGTTGACGAAGCCGATCAGGGTCAGCAATGCCGCCGCCAGGAGGACGGCAGTTGCCGTCGCGCCGGCAAGCGATGGCGTCCCCGCCACAAGCAACAACAGGTCGCGCAGCAGCGTCAGCACCAAAACCGAGGAGAACAGTCCCATAACCACTGAACCCACCCAACTGATCCGGTCGGCTAGCGCGGGCAGTGGTACGAAAAAGCGGGCAAACATACCCAAGGGTATCAGTAACGTGGACAAGCCCAGCACAATTCCGCCGACAACTATCCCCAGCGTGCCGATGGGCAGCGCCGGCAACAAACGCCACCCGATGTAGGCATGGAGTACAGCCAGAATTGGGATGACGGTCAGCGCAAAGCGGCGTAGCTGTTTTGGCAAATCGACCGGTGTCGGATGTTGCGCTGCTTCAGGATGCTGCGGCATGACGGAACCTTGTGCGTGAGTCGCCACAACTTCGTGGCTTGGTGGATGCGTGCAGGGGTTGGGCGATGGATTCGGATTCGCCCCGTTGTTCCAATGGGACTGCCCAGGATTGCCTGCCTCCCCACATATAGCGACGACTACGGTTTACGCGCCCAAGCACCAAATGCCATGTCGCTTACATAGACCGAATTGGCGGCGATGCGCTCGGCGGTCAGGCGTTGTTCGAGTGTTTCGATATCAATCTCTTTTTCGTCGGCGACACCATGCTGAATGATGCGAGGAAGCATCGCCCGGACGATGTACGCTAGCGGATAGTGTGTGTCCTGCCCTTGAATAGCCGCCTCGGCGCGAACATGCTCTACGACGAGTCCGGCCTGATCGAGGACAGACGGAAGATCAAAGCCCATATGAATGTTGGCGCCCTCACGCTCGACTGTCTGCCATATCCAACTAATCACCTGATCGTGCAGTGGCAGAGGTGCCAGACGCCCCGGCACCATCGTTGAGTCACTTTCCTCGAATATCACAACCCCACCTGACCGTAAGGCCGCGATGAGGCAACGGATGGTATCGACCGGATTCGGCAGGTACATGAGCACGCGCCTGCCGACGATTGCGTCGAATGGGGCTAAACCGGACATCGGCTCGGAAAGATCGCTTTGTAAGAAGCTGACGTTATGTCGATTCTGATCGTGCGCCCGCTCTCGGGCTGTGGTGAGCGACTGCGCGTCTCGATCTAAGCCAAGAACATGCCCGCCTTCGCCAACCAACCTTGCGAGGACTAGAGAAACCTCGCCGCTGCCGCAGCCGACGTCAATCACGCGCATTCCAGAGGTGATGCCTGCATCAACCAAGAGTCGTTCGGTCATCATGTTATGCGTCATTCGATGATTCCCTTCGTTTTAAGTGCCTCACACGTCAGTTCTTGGCGCAGTGGCAAGTCCTTTTTGTCAGAGACTGCAAAGTTCGTAGCAAAGAACCACACATCACTGGAAGTTTCTACGTAGCCTACATACCACCCGATTTGCTTTGGTTTCCCTGACCAACCAGTCTTGGCTCGCATCGTGAAAGCTGGTGTTTGCTCCACCATCATGACTTGTCGTAACGTTTCATAGGACGACGGACTGAATGGGAGAGAACGTTGAAAAACTTTCTTGAGAAATTCCACTTGTTCCATTGCGCTGATTTCAAGCGACCCATCAAGCCAGAATGTTGTTACTTCAAAAGGCTCGCGTAACTCGCCATAAGCTGATTTGCGTAGATAGCCACGATACTTTTCAATACCTACCCTGCGTGCAAGCTCCTGAAAACACCAGACACAAGAAACCTTGAACGCACTTTCCAGCGTCTGGTCACGATTCCAATCTGGAAAATCGTAAGTATGCCCATCCCACTTCAGTAAATCGCCTTTTCCAGAAATTGCCTTTTCCTCAAGGGAGATCAGCGTATTCGGTATCTTGAATGTCGATGCTGGCGTGAATCTGCGGTTTGCGCGGGGATCGTTGTGAATGAATGTTTGCCCGCTGTGTAACGACGAAATCACAATAGTTCCGTCAATGCCTCGCTGGGCAAAGAGCTTTGCGATTGCTTGATCTTCGGCAACGGCTTGAACCGAAAACAAGAAGACAAAAAAGGCGATGAAAAGCTTACTCATATGTTTACACCACTACTGTCCGACAGATTTTAAGTTCACTTGACTGAAACCCTTTATTGACGCTGGTTTTGACATGATTATCCATTCCGACGATTTGAAATCACCTGTTGCCGCAAAGCCGTATTGTTTCC
>Ga0163199_1001315_pt1 | contig 15558 bp, 10 predicted proteins | sample PL_2010_150m_FD_113537 | JGI IMG/M metagenome (GOLD analysis project Ga0163199, IMG submission 113537) | Freshwater microbial communities from Powell Lake, British Columbia, Canada to study Microbial Dark Matter (Phase II) - PL_2010_150m | ecosystem: Environmental > Aquatic > Freshwater > Lake ... | reverse complement strand
TCCGCCAAAGACATGGCGACAGACAGCGACCCCGAATTAAGGGAGCTTGCCAGAGAGGAAATCAGCGATGCGGAAGACCGGATTGACGCGCTCGATCATGAACTGCACATACTGCTGCTGCCCAAAGACCCTAACGATAACCGCAATATTTTTCTGGAAATACGCGCCGGAACAGGCGGAGACGAAGCGGCGATTTTCTCGGGCGATTTATCGCGCATGTATCAACGCTATGCGGAACGCAAAGGCTGGCAAACCGAAATTATCAGCGAAAGCGCCGGCGACCACGGCGGCTATAAAGAAGTCATACTGCGCGTTTCCGGGCGCGATGTGTATTCGCAACTAAAATTCGAGTCCGGCGCACACCGCGTCCAGCGCGTGCCGGAAACCGAATCGCAAGGGCGCATACACACCTCCGCCTGCACCGTCGCGATCATGCCTGAAGTCGACGAAGTCGACGCGATTGATATTAACCCGGCCGATTTGAAAGTGGACACCTACCGCGCTTCCGGTGCGGGCGGACAGCACATCAATAAAACCGAATCGGCTATCCGCATCACGCATATTCCCAGCGGCGTGGTCGTCGAATGCCAGGATGAACGCTCGCAGCACAAAAACCGCGCCCGAGCCATGTCACTGCTGGCATCGCGTTTATTATCGGCGGAACAGGAAAAGCACCATGCCGAACAGTCTGCGACACGCAAACTGCAAGTCGGCAGCGGCGACCGCTCCGAACGCATCCGCACTTACAACTACCCGCAAGGGCGCTTGACCGATCACCGCATTAACTTAACGCTGTATAAACTCGACGACATCATGCAGGGGGGGCTGGAACAGGTAATTCAGCCGCTGATCAGCGAACATCAAGCCGAACTGCTCACGCAGCTTGGTGAAGATTAAGCCAAATGCAACGCATACAATCCGTACTGACAACAGCCGCCGACACGCTTGCAGCAAGCTCGGAATCCCCTGTTCTGGATGCCGAAGTTTTATTATGCCGGGTACTGGGAAAACCGCGTTCCTACCTGCGTGCGTGGCCGGATAAGCGCCTGGAAACAGCGCAGATAACAGCTTTTGAAACGCTGATTACAAAACGGCAAAAAGGCCTACCGATAGCCTACATTACCGGCAGCCGCGAGTTTTGGTCGCGTGATTTTACCGTCACGCCGGACGTGCTGATCCCGCGCCCCGATACGGAATGCCTGATTGAGCTCAGTTTACAATTGATCCCGGTCCACAAACCGTTCAAGATTATCGACCTGGGCACAGGTTCAGGCATTATCGCCGTCACCCTGGCCTCTGAACGTCCACAGGCACAAGTCAGCGCTACGGACCTCAGTCCGGCCGCATTGCATATCGCACAACATAATGCCCGGAAACACCATGTCGATATTCGATTTTATCAAAGCGACTGGTTCACCGAGGTGCCTGATGCAAAATTCGACCTTGTCGTCAGCAATCCGCCTTATATTGCAGTTGACGACCACCATCTTCGCGCAGGCGATTTAAGGTTTGAGCCACAACAGGCGCTGGTCGCAACCGAACAAGGTCTGCGCGATATTAAAATCATCGCCGAATCAGCACGATATTATCTGGAAGCAGGCGGTCATTTACTGATCGAGCACGGCTACAACCAGCAACAACACGTACAAGCCATTTTCAATAACTGCGGTTACCATCATGTACGAACACATCAGGACTTATCAGGACAACCACGCGTAACTATTGGCTGCATTACTCATTAAACCCAATCCAACTGTAAGGCCGTACCCATGACCCCAAAAGAAATCCAGATCCCGCGCAAAATAACCACGCAACTCCTGCATCTTGCCCAAATCTCGCCTGAATTTGAGGTATGCGGCTTGATCGGCAGCCAAAACGGCTTGCCGACCACCTGTTATCCCATTGCCAACAGAGCCGAACAAGCGCAGCAACGCTATTTGCTCGATGCCGCGGAACAAATAGCCGCTATGGCCAGGATGCGCGAAGCCGGGGAAGAGCTGTTCGCCATCTACCATTCGCACCCGACCGCGCCCGCACAACCTTCACCTGTGGACTTGGAAATGGCCGCTTACCCGGATGCGCTTTACCTGATTATCTCGCTGAATACCAAAGGCATACTGGAGATGCGCGGATTTAAAATCGATTGTAAACATGCGCAGGAAATGCCGTTGATATTAAGCGACCATTGACGCCGGCGATCTGTTTATCGATCAGTCATTCCAGCGGCGGAGAAGGCGCAGCGTTGCGGCTAACGCGGAGCATTATTTCAGAACGCAGGCTGTACGGAAAATCAGGTAAAACCCAAACCATAACCTTGTAGGAGCGGGCCATGCCCGCGATCGGCCATGCCCGCGATCAGTGCTGACATCATCGCCTATCGCGGGCATGGCCCGCTCCTACCTTATTGTAATAATTTAACTATTCCTTAACTGTGGGCAGTGAACCATAACATACGAAAATGAAACATAAGCTACTGTTAACTTTAATAAATTATTTATTTTCGATCGCAGCCTCTGCGTCGCAGACAACGACAGAACTTGAGCCTGTTACTATTTTCAGCGAACGCTCAACATCGCCGTCTTTTAACACCGAGCCCGCAAGTAAAAACGAACTGCATCAACAGGAATTAACAGAACGCGGCATCAATGACATAACAGACATCAGCCGCCAGATCGCCAATTTTCATATCACTGATAACGGCATAGGCTCTTACGGCAAAGTTTTCAGCATGCGCGGCCTGACCAATACAGGAATTTTCAGCGAACCCGCCGTGGTGGTTTATGTTGATGATGTGCCTTACAGCAGCGCTATGGCAACAATGGGGCATTTGTTCGGCATTGATAGTTTGGCCGTTTATCGCAGTTCACAACCCGGACGTTTCGGTAAAAACGCATACACAGGCGCTGTAGATATTAAAACCCGACAACCGGAAAACCGGTTAAACACAGGCGTAGCGCTGGAATTGGGAAGCTTTGACCACCATCAAGTCACCGCAAACAGCTCGGGCGCCTTACTGAAAAACCAGCTCTATTTCAGTGTAGGCGGTGAATTTCAACAGCGCGATGCTTTTTTGTATAACAGTTATTTGAATAGCTCGCCTGACGAGCAGGAAAATTTCAGCGGCAGGGCTTCGTTAAAATGGACGCCCGACAAGACATGGGATATACGGTTAACATTGGCTAAAGAACATTTCGATTATGGCGCGAGCCGTTTTGTGCGTTTAGACTCGCCCGATTTTTTTACCGTGCGTTCTGAAATTGACGAAAAGCTCGAGCAACAGGCCGATAGCCAGGCCTTACGCATGGCTTATAACAATGAAGCTTATGAACTGCTGGCGGCCGGCAGTCACAGGTATTGGCAAATGGATCCGCGCCTGGTCGATTTGAATTTAACACCCGCACCCTATACCCGCAGCCAAAATGCAGCAGAAGAAGCCTGGACTCAGGAAGTGCGTCTACGCCCCAAAAACAGGCACAACGCGTGGGACTGGCAGGCGGGGTTGTTTTATTCCAATACCGACAAACACGGCGTTATGGACACCTTCTTTTTCAATACCGATACCCGCGTTGAATTGAAAAAACGCGATGTCGATAATTACGCCGTCTTCGGTCAATTGGCGTATCAAGGCTTTAACCGGGTAAGGCCTTACCTCGATTTACGCGTGGATGATGTCGAAAGTTTTGTTGATGCGGGCAATTTATTTCCAAACGGCGCCGCTATTGCATTACAGCAGCGCGACAGCGCTTTTTTTATCAGCCCCAAATTCGGCATGGATGTCCGCCTGTCCGATGACAGCCTTGTTTATGCAGCAAGCGGCTGGGCCTTTAAACCCTCCGGCTTTACCATTGCCAATATCAACGACAATTTGTCGCATTATGATAAGGAAACCGTTTGGCATAATGAACTGGGCATAAAAAGCCAATGGTTCGACCAACGCCTTCAGCTCAATCTGGCCGGTTTTTATTACGCTGTCGATAATTACCAGATCGAACGTTTTTTCACTCAATTCGATTACGGCATCGTCAACGCGCCTAAAGCGCATTCTTTCGGTTTTGAAGCCGAATCACAGATACAAGTCATTGAAAATCTGGCGCTGGAAACAAAACTGGGCTACACCGACACGCGATTTGACGAATACCGCGACCCGATTACACAAGTCAATTATGCCGGAAAAACCGCGCCGTTTATTCCCGATGTCACCGGCCTTGTCGCGTTGCAGTATAAACACCCGCAAGGCTATTTTGCCCGTAGCGAATGGCTGTTGACCGGCAGGACTTATTTTGATGAAAACAATACCGCGCTCATGCAGCAAAACAGCTATGACATCGCCAATATGCGCATAGGCTACGCACAAGACAGATACAGCATTTATGTGTTTGCCGATAACCTCGCCGATAACCGTTATTACACCTTCAAAATCGACGGTATTCGCGGCACACCGGGCAACCCCAGAATGGTAGGCGTGCGCCTGGCGGTTAATTTCTAAACCGGAACCGGTCAGCAAGGTGACAAATAATCGCCGGACATGATCTGTTGCAAGTCTTCAGTGTCGCGGTTGTAAATATATACCCAGGCCGACACGGAACCGCCGCCGCACAGATGTATCGGCAACAGTTTGCGCAGGTATTCATGCGGAGACGGGTATCTGTCGCTGCATTCCTCATAGTCGTCTAACCGGGCTAATACCGTATCATCGGGAATCCTGTACAGCTCACCGAATACCTTGTCCTCCCGCTGCTCCGATTCGATGGCCCCGGGGTAATCGGCGACGGCATATAATTTCCCGTGCATATAGCCGTCAGCAAAATAATCGCCGTCATAAGCCGGCAAGTCGCACCTGCCTGCGACGACCGCCTTGCGCAAGGTGCCGTAAACGAAAATAAATTCAGCCGCCATTCCAGCTCGCAATACCGTCAAAAAATGGCTAAGATGCCGAATAGCAGCGAGCCTGTCTATCAGCGTCGTTCACGCCGTGGGGATTAGTATGTCCGCCCAGTCGCACTTCGACCAATTCGCCAGGTTTGTAGGAGTCGATGAGGATTAAGCAGTTGGGTAAGTACATCTGATTGTTATGAGAAGTAATGTAATTCGGAGTTAAATGTAAGCCGACTTGAATGCTGAAAAACTAATTTATTCAACAACGCCTATTTTCAGCGCCTTATAAATCACAAGAATACAATATTGACCTGTTTTCCAAAAACATCTTGAACCGTTGGAACCAGGTGATCATGATGGCTAAGGAAGATGACTTGTGTCTGCTCGGATAATGCTCTAAGGGCTTCAAACCCGGCTTTAGACCGTACATCATCGTAATTAATGAAGAGGTCGTCGGCGATGAAGGGCAAAGGCATAGCCTGCTCAAGGTGCATTTCCAGAGCCGCCAGTCGTAGCGCCAAGTAAAGCTGATCTCGTGTGCCGTCGCTCAGTCCGGAAATACCAACCGGCTTTCCGTCCGATCTCAGCCCCTCCAAAACCATCGGCTCCCGCTCAAAATCAACAACCAGCTTGCGAAATGAGCCCGAAGTTAATGTCGAAAAAATCGAGCCTGCACGCTCTAATAGCGGCCCTTGTTTCTCTTCCCGATAGCGGTCTATCGACCAACGGAGCAATCGTTCAGCCGTTATTACCTTAACGTAACGTTCAGCCACATCCGACATTCTGGCAATCGCTTCTTGCCGCTGCGCTTCAGCCTGGGCTGCGGCATCAGAACCGCCGATGTCGGACAAAATCCGCGATGCGTTTGCCAGGTCAGCCGAAAGATCGGTTTGCCGCTGCACTGTGTCAGACAGTTCATCATTGATTTTCGCCAGCCCGGATACCAGCTGGGTTAGGTCAGCCGCATCAATCTCAGCCTCGATTTGCAACCGGGTGAGACCATCACCCCCATTGAGCAGAAAAGTCTTGGCCTCGGCCAACCCGGTATTCAGGCGGCGATGTTCGTCAGACCGGCCAATGGCTTCTGCCAACAAGGCCCTGGTGTCAACGCCGGCTTTCTCCATTAATGGCTTCAGGTTTGCCGTTGCCGTTTGTATCGATTCCCTGGCTTCAAGAACCTTGACATTGGCTGAGCGCAACGTCTCCCTCAACCGCTCCCGTTCCGCATGGGACTCGCGGGCCTGGGCCAGCCGATTTGCCAACTCTACCGCTATTTCGCCAGCTGACCCGGTAGTAAGCTCCGGCGCAATGATCTCCGCCAGCCGATTAGCGTCGACAGAGAATTCCTTAAGATCAGCATTCATGGTATCGATACGCTCAACCTGAATCTGGCGCATCTTTTCCAGCTTTTCCGCAATTTTGCCAATGAGTTCGAGCGCACCTTCAGCGCTTCCCGGATCGCTATCAGCGGATAACCCAGCCTTTGCAAGCGCATTTGACCATGCTTCAGTCCAGCGGCTTTCCTCAGCTTTCGCGTCATCGGTAGATTGCTTCAATGTGGTCGCAAGGGTCTGCGCGGCAAGCAATTGAGCAGACAAGGTTTCGCGGCGCACATTGGCACCGTCAATTCCCTGGATAAAACTTTCGGCTTGCACACTGAGCACAGAAAGGCTATCGGCTTCAGACGCGGGAAGCCCGGTTTCCCGTAACGCATTAATCAGGCCGGCTCTTGCTTCCGATACCCCTCGACAAGTTGAATCTGAGTCATCCTGTGCATCTTGATAAACAGCCGCCGCCGCAAGCGCCTTTTCCCGCTTGATTATCCAGGCTCCGATTTCCTCTAAAGGCATGTCAACCAAATTCAGGCTAGCCGCCTGTTCAGCCCACAAATCATCAAACATCTGGATTTCATTTTCCAGGTCTGAATACCGGCTTTTAATTGTCAACAGGATCTGCCTTTCCCGCTCAAGCTGATGAAGCAAACTTTGCAGTTCCGTCGCTTCCTCCACATCATCAAGCCGCCTATCGGCAACGCCGTCGGCATGGATCATCGCAGCCTCGAATTTTTGCGCAGCCTGTTGCAGCGTAGTCTCGCCGGTTTTGATCGCAAGCCATGAAGCGTCCCGTTCTTGCCGCGTTTGCAGGACGGCTTCGTATGTTGTGGGATGATGCCGCTCTTTAAACTGGGATATGTCCAATTCAATCCGGCCGACTTCTGCTTTTTGATTTTCCAGCCTTATTAATTCGGCTTTCCGGTCGAAAACAAGACCCAGGCGATCTTGCAGCAAACGCGATATTTTTTCTTGGCTGGGCGGCTGCATTGCCGGCAAATCAGCTAATGGCTTCTGCCATTGCCTCAATTCTCGCAATAAACCCTCCAATGCGGACTTGGCTTTGGTCAGTACTCGCTGTTGCTTCTGGAGTGTTGTCCCTGAATCACCGAAAGACTTGGCATTGGCTAATGCCGCACGCAGGGCAGGCTTGATTTCGCCCGATTGCACACCGGCCAGTTGCTTTGACAGTTGGTCAATTTCGGATAGCTTGTTACTTTCGGCTTTTTCAGCTGACCGCAGTGCCTGGATGACGCCACCGTGATCACGAACAAGCTGTCTGAGTTCACGTTGCACCAAAAGCTTGGGAATACGCAGGGCAACAGCGCTTTCAGATTCCGGCATCCAACCAAGCTGGGTGCATGCATGGCAAACATCTTGCCAATGAGCGGCTATTTCATTTTTTCGACGTTCGATATCCCGGTTATAGGCACTGTATTGAAGGCGAAGCTTATCGAGTGCACTGATGTCGGTCGCCATACCCAGTATGACCTCGTCCAGATGGATTTTTCCTAAGGCCGCCGTTGTTATTTCAACTTCACTATCTCGCAGTTCCAGGCGCTGACTGGCTATGGCGAGCTCTCGCTCTGACACTGATAAAATCGTTGCGGCGTCAATTGGCAAATCAATAACCTCGCCAAGTTCAGCCAACTTCATTTCGCTATCCCTGATGGCGATCAGAGATGGCGCCAGCCTTCTAATGCGTTCAAGGCTGCTACGCCGGCTTTGGAGTTGCCGGTGGCGGTCACGCTCGCCACTTAGCGATTCTTGCAGAGCCTCACCCCTATTATTTGCCTCTACCCATACCTTGGTTCGGACAGTAGCTTCCTTTAAAGCGGCTGTCGCTCTTTCGAGCTGGTCGGCAGCGATGTAATAGGCCCTGTCGGTCGATTTTCTCGGCGCCCAAAGTTTATCCGCTTCAGCAACCAGTGCATCACGAATTTTACCGAGGCTGGCAACACCGGCTGCTGATTGAAACAGTATCTGGCCAACGTCGTTCTCGGCATTCAGGATGTTGTTACCCCCGGCAACCAAGCCTGTGTGGTCAAGACCAAACATCTGATCGAAGAAATTTCTATCAGCCGTTCCAAGGAACGGTATCAGCGCGGACTCCGGCAATACCGCATCCGATGGCGAGCGCAGCGTTTGCTTTTGAGCCTTTGCCCGGTGAAATTCCAAAGCGCCTGATGGGTTACTGATGTGCGCCCCCAGCCGCAGTTCGTTGAGAGGGTGCAGGAAACTTAGCACTGAGCGCGTGGGTATGCCGAACAACAAATCAACAATCGCTGAGCGCAAAGTGGACTTACCCGCCTCATTGGGGCCGACCACCAGGTGAAAGTCCTGTTTGGCTGCTGGAAACTCGACTGAGCGATCAGAAAATTTGCCATATTTGATAAGGTCTAAACGGTGGAATCGCATGTAGCTCACTCCACCTTTGCCAAATGGGAAACAAGCCCCGGACGCACTTCGTGAACCAATCCAGCCAGGTCACCGGAACGGATATCCTTGAAGTAGGGAACAGCGGTTTGTAACTCCAGGGGGGCTTTGTTGACCAAGCCCAAAAGATCCTTTTGCAGGCTTTTGAGGAATTCCGGGTTACTTTCAGCGGCCTCAAGCAGCTCCTGCAGGTCTGAAAGCGCATCGACGCGTGCCCTGACCCGTTCGCCGTCATCCGCCGCTGAAGTATTCACCTTTACCTTTTCAATCCAAATTCGCTCCGTCCCAATGGCTGCAGCCAATGCTAAGACCTCGGCACGCAGCTGGGACTCAAGCCCGAAAAGGTCGCCGTGTGCAGGTGTCTTGCCGATAACGGTGACTCTTATGGCTGCCGGGATAGAAGAAGGACTGTTTTCTACAATACCGTCGAGTTCATTCCCTATGGCAACGACCACTTCAGATAGCGAATTACACTCGGCTACATTGACCTCAAGGCTGTACCAGCGAAGTACGTCGACGAAAAGCCGCTCGACTTCAGGAACACCCGATTCATCAACCGTAACGAGAACCGCTCCACGCGGGCCTGTCTCTCGTATATGACGCCCCTGAAGGTTGCCGGGAAAAACCACCGTCGAGGCACCCTGCCAAATTTGATGCTCGTGAACATGGCCTAACGCCCAATACCGGTAGCCCTTGGCGTGGAGTTCGTCGAGACTGCACGGGGCATAATTCGCGTGGGCCGTTGCGCCCTCAAGCGCGGTGTGAAGCACACCAATGTTGAACATCCCCGGCAGCGGGGCCGGATAGCCGGACGCAAGATTCTCGATCGTTTCCTTTTCCTTAAAACTGCGGCCATGCAGTGCAACCTTTAGGTGCTCCAGACGAAAAGTTGTGGGTTTCCGGGTCTCGAAGGCAAAAACGTTGTCAGGCAGTTGCAGTTTCTTGGTCATTTCACTCTCGGCATCGTGGTTACCGAACAACAGGTAAACAGGAATGCCGGCTTTTTTCAGGCGTCCCATCTCTTTACAGAAATAAATGCCTGTGTTGTGGTCTTTCCAAGTGCCGTCGTACAGGTCACCGGCAATTACCATAAAGTCAACCAATTGTTCAATCGCTTCGGTAACCAGGTTGGTGAAAGCATCGCGAGTAGCCGTGCGCAGCATTTCCACCGGGGCATCGGGGTAAGCACTCAATCCAGTTAGAGGGCTATCCAAGTGTATGTCGGCAGCATGGATGAATTTCACTAACTTATTCCTTTTGTTGTGTTATTAACATAACTCTTTGATAGGTAAGCCACTGGTTTAATCAGCGAGACTATCAAGGCTTTGCCTTTAGATTCAGTGTAAAAAGACATGCGGATTGCTCCTCGGCCTTGGCGGTCTGAACAATATTAAAGAAGATACCGTCACCTGTAATATGAAAGCTTAAGTCATTCGAAATAGGACTGCAAACATCACGTCGTATTTGTGGCAGAATAGGAAAAATCGAGGAAGAAAAGGGTGTAAAAAATCTGTGTAAACCGCCGTTAAATAAAATCAGGCATCCTAATCCTAAGATATAATCACAAACTGATTAATGGCCGGGCACGCAAGAAATTTTTAATGCAATTGCCCTGTGTGATGCTACTTATTATTGCCATCGCCAACTATTAAACCTTAAAATAGGCCCGATCTCCCCATCCTTTGATCTCTTGAGCAAAACATGATGTTGCTCCACGACCTTAAGGTGAACATCTCCTCCTCAATGACCCGTGATGAAAAGAAATTTACTCGGTAACTCGTCCCATAAAACAATACAAAATAAGACACTTGAACAACAAGCCTTATCCCAGTTCACAGCCGGTCGATATAAAGAAGCCGGCGACCTGTATAAAGACTTATTAAAAAGTGCTGACAACGGGCAATGGCACCAGCAGTTGGCACAATGTTATTTACTGAGAGCGCGGGCATTGGCTGGAAAATGGATGCTCAAAGAAGCGATCATTTTGTGGGAAAATTATGCCGAACAAGCTCCCAGCCCACTGGAAAGCCAGGACCATTACATCACTTGGCTGCTGGTCACAAAAAACGCAGCCAAAATAAAAACGTATCTTGCCCGATTATCCGCAGCAGATTTGGATGAGCGTTATCCCGAACTTGCAGCGCTGTTAGGCTTGCATATTATCACCGCGCATCCCGAATTTCAGGCATTTTTGCCGCAAGACTCTGTTTTCATGATGCACTTGGATTTTGTCCGGGAAGCGTTAACCGCCTACCGGGAAAATCAACCGGACAAGCTTGATGCGGCATTAAAAAAATTGCCGTTTCGCTCGGCTTTCCGGGATTTTCGCAGTTTAGTAAAAGCCGTCGTCCAGTTCCCTGCCTCGGCAGAACAGGCGCACGGTTTGCTGACTAAAATTTCGGCTGAATCACCGTATCATCCGACCGCCCAGGCCTTACTGGCCTATATGAGCGGCAAAGAAGCATTCGTTCCCTTGATCCTGCAACTTAATCACAATCAAAGGAGGATTATTGTCCAGGCAAAAGGCTTCAATAAAAAGCAGACAGAACTGCTTGAAACACTGCACAAGCAACATGATCGCCTAACCGACAAATTAAAATTCAATCTGGCTATACAATATCAATCGCTGTTCGGCGCCGAAGCGTCGCAACGTTTTTGTTACGCCAGCCTCGCAAGCTATCCGGCAGGACGCAAAGACTACGACAAACATTTCGGTCGTTTAAATCCGTTCGATACAAACCGCTTGAAAGCTTTGCAGGCTGAACAAGACAACAACAATTATGATGCTGAGGGTTATTGGCATCATTGCCTGATGTATTTAAAAAACCACGAACCTGAAAATACTGACAAAATCGCGTTACTTCAACGACATATAGCAAAGAAGGCTGAACCGGAAGAAGCGGTTGCGTTGCTTATCGACAGCCTCAATTACGATCCCGGCGACCGGGAAAGTTATTTGAAAATACTGAAATATTATGATCAGCATGAGCCCGACCCGTCCGAACACGCCACATCCGAATACAAACGGTGGCTGGAAAAAAGCCTCAAACAATTTCCGCAAGATGTCGAATTCCTGATCTTCGCGATCAAGGCGGCAAGGCGCAGCAAAGCCTTTAAGAAAGCCGCCCAGTATGCGGAGGCTTTACTAAAAATCGACCCGGTCAACACGCCGGCAAAACAGTTGTTGTTCAGCAGTCACTTGGCCCATGCCCGCCGCTTGATAAAGACTAAAAAGTTTCATTTAGTGGACAAGGAAATCCAGGCTGCGGAAAAGTTGAGCCTGCATAAACGTTTCCAAACGCAAGCCCAGCTCATGCGGGGCTTTTTCCAGTTTCTGTCCGAAGACAAAAAACAAGGCCTGATTGTCATCACTCAAGCGTTGCAAAAACTCAATGCCGATCCGGTCAATGCGCATTTTCAGGCGGCTATGGAAGCGCTTTTATTGGATTTGCCGGTTGCCGCCTTTTTGAAAGGACTGCCGGCGATCAAAGACCAGTTACTGTCGGAGCAGGGGCTGACGCATTTACTTCAACTCATCAAACACTACAACGAACAGGATGTTGACCGAAAAACGCTGCACAAGGCATTGGAAAAAATCAAACCCGTCATTAAAAAATCAGTGCAACAACAAGACTACAGCGAAGATTTGTCGTTATTGCTGTGCCAAACTTTAGACGATATCGAGCATTTCGAATTACTGCGTCATTGCGCTAAATTGGCTCAAGCAAAATGGCAGAAACCAATCTGGCTGTATTACCAGGTTTATTCCGAAGCAAATGGCGATCCGGATAAATTCAACTCGATGAGCCTCTTGCGCTTGCAACACAGTCTTGAACAAGCACGCAAGGAAAATGACCAGCGGGCCGTGTTTCTTATCGGACGGTTTATCGAGCGCTATTATGAAGCCCACCAGCCGTTCGGGATGGGCGGCATCTTCGACGACGCCTTTGACTTGGATGAAGATAATAGTGTTGAGGATATGGTGGAAGATTTATTCGGCCACCTGACCGAAGCGGTTTTAGAGAAAATTTCCGCACGATTAGCCGTGATCATGCAAAAATCCTCACCGGAACGGTTATTGCAAGACATCATTAAATTTTTGCCAAAAAGCACTAACCCGATGGAAATAATCTCCCTGTTACAAGAACCCGATTTTTTTACGGCTATGGCCATGATAAAAGCGGCGGACGATTTGGGCATCAAAACGGGCGTTAGCATGGAAGATATTTTGGAGTATTTCGATATGGATAACGGGCCAAAACAATTCCCTTTCCCATTTTTTTAAAAACATTGCTTATGAAAACACCCTATACACTACTGGGCGTTACCGAACAGGCAACGGATACACAAATCAAGCAGGCTTATTTACAGAAAGTCAGGGATAGTCCGCCGGACCGTGATCAGGCGCTTTTCCAACAGATACAGAAAGCCTTTGAGACGATCAAGGATGCGAAAAGCCGTCTGGCCTATGCTTTATTCACTATCCCGGCCGCCGATTTCAACGCGCTGTTAAGCCTGGCATTTCGCACTGAGGAACCCGGGAAACCGCTACGCGCTGATGATTTTATGTCGTTGTTAAGCGCCGGCCTTGATGATCAAACGATCCTGGCCGCCATCCCTTATAAAAAATCATGACCACCGATGCTCAAAAAAACCTGCTGCTCGAAGAATTCCAGCACTATCTGGAACACGCCGATCTTAACCCGATTACCGGTGACGAACAGCCCGACTTAGCGACGTTGTTCGGCGAACTGGCCGGATTAAAAAACGAGGTTAAAACCGAAGCGCGGCAATTTAAAAACACCCTGGATACGCTGAGCGATGCACTGGCAACGGTGCAACGTGACAACCAGGCCATGGCGGCGGAACTTGCAACTTACACGGAACGGCTTCAACGCCATCGCCATGAAGTCCTACGCCCAATACTCCTCGACATCGTCGACCTCTACGACCGCCTCAGCGCAGGTCTTGATGTGTTACAACATTACCGCCCGGTTTCCTCCTTGTTTAAGCATTCCAAACAGCAGGATGTGCGTTTTATCACCAGCTTTCATCAAGGCCAGGAACTGACGCTCAAACGCTTTGAACAACTATTGCAACGCCATCGTGTTTACCCGATAGCCTGCATCGGTAAAATGCTCGACCCGCGCACGATGAACACGGTTGAAATCGGTCGCAACACTACACTTGATAACGGCATCGTCCTTGAAGAACTGCGCAAGGGTTTTCTCTTCGAAGACCAGGTTCTGCGCCTTGCCGAAGTCAAAGTCAACAAACTGTAAACTGTCACTAAATATCTTTATGAACGAAATAATCATCGGCATCGATTTAGGAACCACTAACTCCGAAGTGGCTATTGTAGAAAACGGGCAAGTGCATATTATTGCCGACAACGGCAAAAAAATTCTGCCTTCTTTTGTCGGCATTGACGATAACGGCAATATTCTCGTCGGGGAAACCGCACACAACCAATATCTGGTTTACCCGGAACGCACCGTTAAATCAATCAAACGCTTAATGGGGCAAGATACCCAGGTCGTATTGGATGGTAAGGCCTATACGCCGCAGGAAATTTCAGCGATTATCCTGAAACGCCTTAAAGCCATTGCCGAGCAGCATATCGGACAAGTCATCAGTAAAGCCGTCATTACCGTGCCCGCTTATTTTTCCGACGCCCAACGCCAAGCCACTCGCGAAGCAGGGGAAATAGCAGGGTTGGACGTGGTCAGGATGATTAACGAACCGACCGCTGGAGCGCTGGCTTACGGCGCCGCCCAAAGCGAAGCCAAGCGCATGCTGGTTTACGATCTGGGCGGCGGCACCTTCGATGTTTCGGTTGTCAATATCGATAGCGGTGTCGTGGAAGTGTTATCCAGTCACGGCGATAACCACCTCGGCGGCGATGATTTCGACCAACAAATCATCGAATTTTTGTGCGACCACATTCAGGAACAATACGGCATCGACGTGTCCCTGCACAGCAAGGCCTTAGCCCGCATCACCCGCGCGGCGGAAAATGCCAAACTGCTGTTGTCCGACCAGCCTTATGCGCAAATCGATGAAGAATATTTGCTCGAGCACGAAGGCGCCGCCATCCACCTGTCGCTGGAACTGTCACGAGTCGATTATGAGGAGATGATCGAAGACTACATCAACGCCACGCTGGATGCGGTGCATATCGCATTAAAAGGCGCCAAATTAAAAGCGTCGGATATCGACGAAATCATCCTGGTGGGCGGCTCCACACGGACACCGTGTATCCGCGAACGCCTCTTCAGTGAATTCGGTTTCGAGCCGCACAGTGAAGTCGATCCGGATCTCTGCGTCGCCATGGGGGCAGCGATACAGGCCGCGATGATCAACGGCCAGAACGTTGACACCGTATTGGTTGATGTCACGCCCTATACTTACGGCACCAGTGCTGTGGGCTATCTGGACGGCGAACCCTATCCGTATCAATTTGTCCCGATTATTCACAAGAACAGCGTGTTGCCGACCCGAAAGACCGAAGCGTTCATGACTTATGCTGACGGGCAAGAAGCGGTTAATGTCACCATTTATCAGGGCGAAGATGCCGATGCGTTAAATAACATCAAGATTGGCGAGTTTTTGGTTGAAGATCTCCAGGATGTACCGCGAGGGAATATTATTACCTTAACGCTGGCCCTGGATCTTAACGGCCTGTTGCATGTGTCGGCGCAAGAAAAGGCGACAGGGCTGGAAAAGTCGATAGTCATAAATAATGCGATTTCCCGCTTTGATGACGATGCCTTAAGCAGCGCAAAACAGCGCATCCATCATCTTTTCGGGCAGAATGACGGCAGCGCGGAAATAAACTATAACACAGACACACCGGTTGAGGCGCTGGCCATCGGCGAAGCCCGTAAACTCATTGCCAAAGCCGAAGCCTTATTCG
>Ga0163199_1001314_pt1 | contig 15562 bp, 13 predicted proteins | sample PL_2010_150m_FD_113537 | JGI IMG/M metagenome (GOLD analysis project Ga0163199, IMG submission 113537) | Freshwater microbial communities from Powell Lake, British Columbia, Canada to study Microbial Dark Matter (Phase II) - PL_2010_150m | ecosystem: Environmental > Aquatic > Freshwater > Lake ... | reverse complement strand
GTGAACATCGTGGCCCACGACTGGTGGGCGTATCAGGTCGTGACGGGGTGCGGGGGTCGGCTTTTCTGGGATCCGTATCCCGGCGTTCGCTACCGGCAGCATGCGGGCAACCAGGTCGGCAGCAATGTGAGTTGGGCGGGAAGAGTTCTGCGGGTTGATGCTCTGCTGAAAGGCCGATATCGGGCCTGGAATGACCTCAACATCGACGCTCTACTACGCATCTTCCCGCGGCTGACCCCTGAGAACCAGGCGATCCTGAATGAATTCCGCACCGCCAGAAACCGCCCGCTGATCCCCCGGCTCATCGGGATCAAACGCTCCGGAATCAAACGCCAGTCGCTGCCGGGCAACGTGGCGTTGGCCATTGCTGCAATATTCCATTTGCTGTGACCTCGACAATCCAAGACCGGCCGGCCGGACGGGGTCGGCAAGTTCGTCGGCTGGGAACCCCTGGCGTACCTGGGAAAAATCGGTGCAGGCTCAAAGCTGGACGGCAATGATAAGATAGACGGATTTTCGCCGAATCGATGATGTCCATTGCGAATGAAATTGAACTCTTGTCATCAATAATGACCGGGTTTCCGCCAGCGAGGAACGCGCTGGTTATTGCCCCACATCCCGATGACGAAGTGTTCGGCTGCGGCGGAACCATGTCGTTGCTGCGTCGCGGAGGAACTACGGTGACGATAATCATCGTAACCAACGGCGCCCAGAATGGTGACAATACCGTCGGGAATCTGGTCGAAATCCGTGCCGAAGAATCGCGCTCTGCCGCCAAGGTACTGGGGCTTGACGCGCCAATATTCTGGGGATTGCCAGATCGTGAGGTCAAATATGGGGAGGTATTGATTGGCCGGTTGGTCGAGGCGATTCTCGAAACTACAGCTGATCTGGTGTTTATCCCCTCGCCCACCGAGTGGCATCCTGATCACCAGGCGATTGCTTTTGCGGGTGCTGAAGCAGTTCGTCGTCTTGGCGGCAAACGGCAGGCTGCATTCTACGAAGTGGGTGCGCCGCTACCCAGCCCCAACCTGATTCATGACATCACCTCTGCGGATGAGCTAAAACGTCAGGCAATGCGTTGTTTCCGCTCCCAATTGCAGGAACAACCATACGACACTCGCGTCTCAGGAATGAATAGTTTTCGCGCTCTTAACCTCGGCGCACAGGCGAAATGTGCCGAGGCGTTTACCTTGTTGGCGGCAACTGATCTTGACAAGGGTTTGCCCATTTTGCTTGACGGTCCGTTGGCGAGCCGGCGCAATCTCGGTTTTGCTGCCGCTGCCAGCGACATACCCTTGGTGAGTGTGATTATCCGCAGCATGGATCGCCCGACCTTGATGGACGCGCTCGATTCCCTTGCCTTGCAAACCTATTCCAATATCGAAGTGGTGCTGGTCAATGCAAGAGGTGCAGATCACCGAACAGTAGAAGAATGCTGCGGGCGTTTCCCTATCCGCATGATTGGTAATGGTGCGCCGATATCCAGGAGCCGGGCGGCAAACATGGGATTGGAGGCAGCGCATGGCGAATACCTGATGTTCCTCGACGACGATGACTGGTTCGATGCCGATCATATTCAAAAATTGACGGCCGCAATCCGGCAGCATCCTGAATTCAAGGTGGCCTACACAGGTGTCAAGTGTGTTGATGAAAGGAAGAATCCGCTTGCCAAGACATTCGAAGCACCGTTTGATGCGGGCCAGATGGTAGCTGCCAACTTCATACCCATCCACGCGGCACTATTTTCGCGAGACTTGCTTGCACTCGATTGTCGCCTGGATGAATCGCTTGATCTCTACGAGGATTGGGACTTTTGGATCCAATTGTCAAGGCACAGCGACTTTTTGCACGTTGATGGACTGAGCGCGATTTATCGAATTACCCAACAGACGGGCTTTGGCGTAAAGGCTGATCCCGTCGTCGCCGAGCGCGGCACTTGGCTGGTGCACAATAAATGGTTTGACCGATTGGATGATCGCCAAATTTCCGGTTTGGTGCAGGCGGTCCTGCATAGTCGGGCAAAGGACGACCAGATTTCCCGTCATCGCAAGGTCGCCGCCGAACAGGATCGGACGATCGTGGCGCTGGGGCAGACGGTTGAATCGTTGGTCATTGATCGAGATTCCCGGACGGCCGCGGTCGTGCAACTACAAGCGGCCCTGGAGATTCTTGCACGCGAGCGCCACGAACAGGTTGCGCAATTTAGTCGAACGGTTGAATCCCTGGTCATCGATCGGGAATCCCGCAATGCCGCAGTCAAGCAACTGCAAGACGCCCTTGAGTCGCTCGCACGCGAGCGCGACGAGCAGGCTGTGCAATTCGATCGGGCGATTGCAGAGCGTGACGAGAAGGCTTTGCAGCTCAATCGGACGATTGCTGAGCGTGACGAGCAGGCTTTGCGATTCACTCGGACGATTGCGGAGCGGGATGGGCAAGTTGGAAATCTCAGGAGCGATCTATCTGCGCTATATGGTTCGACGTCATGGCGCTTGACATCGCCGCTGCGCACCCTGGCTGGGGGCATAAAGAAAGGTATCCGTTATGTTTCTCGCCGCAACCGACACCCTTCACCGCCGGCATATCTGAGCCTTGATGGAGAATACGCAGGGACCGTCAAACCCCCTGTGGTCACAACGCACGAGCGTGGTGACGGGAGGTTCCGCATCTTGCTGGTGAGCCATTACTACCCCTCGCGCGCTCACGCCGGCGGACTGCGAATTTTGGATATTTACGCGCTCATCAGGCAGCACTGCCCGAATGTGCAACTCGACTTGCTGACGCATCACCGGCCGAACATTGACTGGTCACTCGATGACGCGCAGCGCATTTTCGACAATGTCTTTCTTTCACCCACGGAACACTTGACACCCGATGGCCTGGCCGCACTGCGTGGTTCGCCGCTGAGCTACGCTGTGATCGACCTGCAGTTCCATCAAACGGGATATCAAATCGACGCCTTCCGCCAAATCGGGGGAAAGATCATTTTCACTCCGATGGAGTCGCTGGCCAAGGTGCTCTTCATTGACATGCGCACCAAGTTCTTGATGAAGAACGGCCTGCAATTATTCAAGGCCGCCACCCCATTGCGCCTGGCTGCCGAGGAAATAGGCTTCGCGCTGAAGGTGGATGACGTAGTGTGCGTCTCGCGTGCCGATGCCGCATTCCTTCGCGCGGTTACTTCGTCGCGACGAATCCACGGGGTCGATACCGGTGTATCGCAGTTCGAATTTGCGGAAGCACTTGCACCGGGTTTCACCAGCATCAAGGCTGCCGACCGCCCATGCCGTGTGCTGTATGTGGCCTATTTTGGATCCGAAACGAACGTGGTTGCGCTGCTCTGGTATCTCGAACACGTGCATCCGCTGATAAAGGCCGAGGTGCCGGGCTATATGCTTACCGTTGTGGGGCGGGGTGACATGTCCCCTTTTGCCAAATACCACGACAAATCGATAGAGTTCGTCGGTGAAGTGCCCGCGCTTGCCCCGTATATTCAGCAAGCGCGCGTCGGCATTGCACCGGCGCTTGGCGGGTCCGGCTTGCGCGGCAAGATAAACCAGTATGCCGTAATGGGTGTGCCTTGCGTGGTATCGCCGATTGCTTTCCGGGGACTGTCGTATCAGGAGGGCACCAGCATTTTCATCGCTGAAACGCCAGAGATATTTGCCGACCGTTGCATCCGCCTGCTCACCGATCTGGATCTCAACGACCGAATGGGCCAGGCCGCCCGCACGCATTGTTTGGAGCACTACTCGTGGCAATCGAGGTGGCAAAGCATTCGGAAGATATATCAGCTCGAGCGGGTTGCATGAGTGCGCAGCGCCCTAGGGTCACCGCGCTGGTGCCTTCTTACAATCATGGCCGCTTCCTTCGGCAGCGTATCGAATCGATTCTTGGCCAGACCTACAAGAACGTGGAACTGATCGTCATTGACGACGCGTCCAGGGACAATTCACATGAGATCATTGCCAGCCTTCAGGCGAATTACGGGTTTCGTTATATTCGCAACGAAAGGAACTCCGGTACACCGTTCGCCGCTTGGGAAAGCGTGTTGCCGCTTGCAGCGGGTGACTATGTCTGGATATGCGAAAGCGACGATTTTGCAGAGCCTTCTTTCCTCGAAACCGCGGTTCATGCGCTGGAAGCAAACGAGGGATCTGTGCTTTTCTACTGCAATTCCTGGGTGATCGACGCGGCCGGGAAGCGCGTCGATCATACCGGGACTTTCTTCAGGGAAATATGGAAGGAGAGTCGTTGGGAGTCTGATTTTTCTGCTGACGGTTATCAGGAGCTTCTCGGCTTCCAGTTGAGGGGGCAGACAGTGCCGAACATGAGTTCGGCACTGATTTCCACACAGGCATTTCGCGCTGCGTATACCCCGTTTCTGAGGAAGCTGAAACTCACCGGCGATTGGTTGTTCATCGGCAATGTAATTCGCCAAGGTCGTGTTGTTTTTTCACGACAGGCACTAAACAACTTCCGGCGCCACGACGAGACTGCGCGTGTCAGGGTCAAGTCGGCGCTTTCGCAGGCCGAGTTCATTCTGACAAAATATATTCTGTTTAGAGGAACAGAACGTCCTATGCGCGAGTTTGCTCACATTATGAGCACAGACGTCGTCCGCTTCCTGTATGAACCGGCACGGCTTGGCGATGTGCTGATGGCGTTGCTGAAAGTCTCCTGGGTTTCCACCGGGCGATGCCTAGCCTTGTTTGCAGTTTCGACATTGATGAACCGCAGCTATATCCATAAATTCTTTGAGCGCTACAAACACGCGAAGGAACTTGCAAAATGAGCCCGGCCAGGAAGATGGACAGTTCTGCCCGCATTCTGGTCACAGGCGGCACCGGCCTGGTGGGTCATGCCTTGGCCAGGACGCTTGCAGATCGTGGATTCAGCAACGTGATTTCCGTCGGAAGCCGGAACTACGACCTGCGCGACGGCACGACGGTGGCCCGAATGATCACAGAGACATCTCCCGAATACGTGTTCCATCTCGCCGCACGGGTGCACGGCATCGGCGGAAACAGGAAATACAAGTCCGACGTTCTCTACGAAAACGTCATGATCAACACGAACGTGATCGAGCAATCGCGACGCGGCGGCGTCAAAAAGATCGTTGCCATGGGCTCCGGCTGCGTTTACCCGGAACTCAAGGGACAGGAGGAACTCTTCGAAAATCAGATATGGATCGGGCCGCCGCATCCCTCGGAAGACTCGTATGCACACTCTAAGCGGCTGATGCTGGCGCAGCTTGATGCGGCACGGGAGCAGTACGGATTGGCTTCTGCGTTTGCCATCAGCGGCAACCTGTATGGCCCGCACGACAATTTTGATGTTGAGGACGGCCATGTCACACCATCGCTGGTGGCCAAATTCTTCGAGGCGAAAACCACCGGTAGGCCCGTTCGCGTATGGGGCAGCGGTATCGCGATTCGGGATTTTTCATACTGCGACGATGCCGCGCGCGCGCTAGTGGAAATCATGCAAGAGCTTGAAGGACCGGTTAATCTGGGAAGCGGCCTCCGCCATCCGATCCGGGATATTGTGGCAGCGCTCCAGGATGCCTGTGGTGGCACGGTCGAAGTCGAATGGGATGCAAGCAAACCGGACGGCCAGCTTGAGCGCTATTACAGTCTCGACAAGCTTGCCGGTATTGGATACAGGGCAGAAGTCGGGCTGGCTGATGGGGTCCGTCGAACCTATGAATGGTATTCCGCCAATTGGCGGACCGCACGGAAATAGCTGTCCTTCCGGAGGCACCGGAACCTGCGCAAAGATGGCGGAGATGCTACGATGCAGCGCGGCCGCACGGGTTTATCGGCGCAGCCGATACGCTGGTCCGGTTCCCTTTCAAGAAGAGAAATATTGCAAACGCGAAGCGCAAGGCACAGGTGACAAGGACATGAGGATTTACAGGATCCGCTCCTATGAAGAATTTGTGGCGCATGCGGCAAGAAACAAGACAGCAAGCGATCAGCATCAGTCTTACCTACGGAAGATTACGCCGCTGGAACAGGTTCCGTTCACGGTTCCCGGTTACTCGTATACCGCCGGGAGGCAGGTAGACTTTCTTGTCGACTTCCAACATTCCGGCAACAGCGGACAGGTCAATTGGCGAGAACGCGTGTGCTGCCCGAAGACATACTTCAACAACCGGATGCGCGCCACGTTTCATCTGTTCGACCTTGAGATGGCGCCCTATCCGGATAGCAGGATATACCTGACCGAACAAGTTACCCCCATCTACTCCTATTTCGCTGACCGGTTTCCGGGCACGGTTGGGAGCGAATTTCTTGGCGACCATTTGCCGCTCGGCAGCGTCGACGAGAACGGCGTACGCAATGAAACTCTATGCGCCTTGAGCTTTCCCGACCGGACGTTCGACATACTGATTTCACTTGACGTTCTGGAACACATACCGGAGTACGAACTGGCGTTCGGGGAGTGCGCGAGGGTGCTAAGAGACGGCGGAAGGATGATGTGGTCCGTACCATTCATCCCAAGCTCCCGTTGCAATATAGTTCGCGCAAAGATCGAGAACGGGCAGATCGTTCACATTTTGCCGCCTGAGTATCACGGCGATCCGCTGTCCAGCGATGGGGTGTTGTGTTTCCAGCACTTCGGCTGGGAAATGCTTGGCCAGATGCGCAACGCCGGCTTCCGAGATGTCTATGCGCTATGCTATCAATCAAGCGAATTCGGCTATCTGGGCGGCGAACAATTCATATTCGTGGCAATCAAATAGACTTTTCCAGGGAATACAACATGGCAACGAAGGCTTTCATTACTGGCATCACCGGCATGGTCGGATCGCATCTAGCCGACTATTTGCTCGAACACACCGATTGGGAGATTTACGGGCTGTGCCGCTGGCGCAGCCCGCTGGATAACATTTCGCACTTGCTGCCGCGCATCAACGCGAATGACCGCGTGCAACTGCTCTACGGTGATTTGCGTGACTACCTGTCGATTCATGAAGCCGTGAAGAAGGCGGAACCGGATTATGTGTTTCACCTGGCTGCACAAAGCTACCCGAAGACCAGTTTCGACTCCCCGTTAGACACGCTTGAAACCAATGTGCAAGGCACGGCCAATGTGCTGGAAGCGTTACGGAAGAACAACCTCCAGGCCGTCACCCATGTTTGTGCGTCTTCCGAAGTATTTGGCCGCGTTCCTCGTGAAAAGCTGCCGATTGACGAAGAGTGCACCTTTCACCCCGCATCACCTTATGCCATTTCTAAAGTGGGTACCGATTTGCTCGGCCGTTATTATGCCGAGGCCTACAACATGACGGTGATGACGACGCGAATGTTCACTCATACAGGCCCGCGTCGCGGCGACGTGTTTGCCGAATCTACATTTGCCAAACAGATCGCAATGATTGAGGCAGGGTTGATTCCACCGGTTGTCAAGACCGGTAATCTGGATTCATTGCGTACGTTCGCAGATGTGCGCGATGCCGTTCGAGCATACTACATGTTGGTAACGATCAACCCGATACCCGCTGCCTACTACAACATAGGCGGCACCTACACGTGCAGCATTGCCGACATGCTACAGACGCTGCTGTCGAAGTCCAAGGTCAAGGATATTCGCGTGGAAACAGATCCGGAGCGCCTGCGCCCGATCGATGCGGATTTGCAAGTTCCCAATACGGCCAAATTCAAGGCTGTAACCGGTTGGGAGCCTCAAATTCCTTACGAACAAACCATGACCGACCTTCTTGAGTACTGGCGTGATCGCGTCAAGTCCGGACAAAGTTTCTTGACCCGATAAGAGGTAGACATGATCGTTCGCGCCCGCGCTCCCCTTCGCCTCGGCTTGTCCGGCGGCGGCACGGATGTTGCGCCCTACTGCGATATCTATGGAGGTTACGTTTTGAATGCCACGATAGACCGCTATGCCTATGCCGTGATCAAGACGTTAGAGGAACCGGTCGTCCGGTTTACGGCGACCGACCAGCAAACAACGAAGGTGAAGCCGATCGCCGAGCCGCTGACGCTGAATGGCAAACTTGATCTGCACAAGGCCGTATATCGAGAGATGATCCAGCGGTATAACGGCGGCGAACCAATTGCGCTGGAGTTGAGCACCTTCTGCGATGCTCCGGCGGGTTCTGGCCTGGGTTCCTCTTCTACCCTGGTGGTAGTGATGATTCGAGCTTTTGCCGAGTTGCTCAATCTACCTTTGGACGATTACACCATTGCCCATCTGGCATTCCAGATAGAGCGCGTGGACTGCGGCTTGCAAGGTGGCAGGCAGGATCAGTATTCCGCCACCTTTGGCGGCTTCAACTTCATGGAGTTCTACGCGAATGAGCGCGCGGTAATCAACCCGTTGCGCATCAAAAATTGGATCATTTGCGAACTGGAGGCTTCCTTGCTGCTGTTTTACACAGGAGTGTCGCGCGAGTCGGCCAGGATCATTGCGGATCAAAGCAGCAATGTGAAATCCGGCTCGGCAGACGCCATGGAGGCAATGCACGGCATCAAGCGAGAGGCCTTGGCGATGAAGGAATGCCTACTCAGGGGCGACTTCAACGGGATCGTCGAATCGATGCGCCAGGGTTGGGAAAACAAGAAACGTTCGGCCAAGACCGTATCCAACCCGCATATCGATGAGATCTACCATGCTGCGATTAGTGCAGGCGCGCTGTCCGGCAAGGTCTCTGGCGCCGGCGGCGGCGGATTCATGATGTTCTTTGTGCCGCCGGAAAAGCGCATGGACGTAATGAGGAAGTTGAGCCACTTCGAAGGCCAGATGAGCAACTGCCACTTTACCAAGCACGGAACACAGGCATGGAGAGTCTGACAAGGAACTATATTTCTGCGCAGATGACCGAGGCGGGACGGGTAATCTCGGCCATGCTGGCAGAGGAGGCTTTGCTTATTGCCGTGGGGGCTGCAGCCGTTGCATGCATCGACTGCCTGCGACGGGGCGGGAAGATTTTGCTGGCGGGAAACGGCGGCAGCGCCGCCGATGCTCAGCACATCGCCGCTGAGCTTGTGAGCCGTTTTGCGTTTGACCGACCGGGTCTGCCGGCAATTGCGCTCACCGTTGACACGTCCATCCTCACCGCCATCGGCAATGACTACGGCTTTGAGAAGCTCTTTGCACGGCAAGTGCAAGCGCTTGGCAATAGGGGGGATCTATTGATCGGCTATTCGACTTCCGGCAAGTCGCCAAACATTCTGCGTGCTCTTGAAGAGGCCCGCTCGCGTGGCTTGGTGTGCATAGGGTTGACGGGCAATCGCGGCGGGCCGATGCGGGAATTGTGCGATTTCCTGCTGGAAGTGCCCTCCGGCGTTACTCCAAAAATTCAGGAAGGCCACCTGGTACTCGGCCACATTCTTTGCGGATTGGTTGAAAACGCCATCTTCGGGACGTCCGACTGATGGAGGCAATTGTTCTGGCGGGTGGATTTGGCACTCGCCTGAAGCAGGTGGTTCCCGATTTGCCCAAACCGATGGCGCCTATCGCAGGGCGTCCATTTCTGGAGATATTGCTCGCCTCGCTGGCACACAAGGGTTTTCACCGCACGATACTGTCACTGGGGTATATGGCCGAGAAAGTGACCAGCCATTTTGGCGGCCAGTTTGCCGGGATGGAATTGGTATACGAGATTGAACAAACGCCTCTCGGGACGGGCGGGGCCGTTCGCCGGGCGTTAATGTGCTGCAAAGCAGATCATGTGTTCGTGTTCAATGGAGACACGTTCCTCGATCTTGAAGCAGAGGTTGTTGAGAAGCATTGGAGAACCCGTCACGCGCCGATCATCGTGGGGCGCGACGTCCCTGACACCGGGCGATATGGGCGCTTGAACACGGCCAATGGGCGCATTCTGGCTTTCGCTGAAAAAGGCGCGGATGGGCCTGGTTTGATCAATGCCGGCTGTTACGTGCTGCCCGCCGGCATTCTTGCTGGCTTCGAACCCGGCCGACCGTTCTCGCTGGAGACGGACTTCTTGGCCAAGGCAGTAGGCATACGGCGTTTCGATCTGTTTGTCACCGAAGGCCGCTTCATTGACATCGGCATACCGGAAGACTACGCCCGAGCCCAAACCGAGTTGGCGGATGTCGGCCACTGAGCCCTCGTCCTGCTGGCAAGCCATGTCACCCCGCGTCTGTGTTGTCATCGTCAATTGGAACTCTTGGCAACTGCTTGAGCAGTGCCTTCAAGCCCTCATGCTGCAAACATGGCAGGATTTCAAGGTCGTCGTCTTCGACAACGCCAGCGTGCGAGTGGCACCGGAGGGCTTTCGCGAGCGCCATGCCGGAATTGAGTTCATTTGGAGTGACCGCAACCTCGGCTTCGCGGCAGCCAACAACGTGGCCATCTACGACGTAAAAGACGTCGAATGGCTTGCGTTGCTTAATCCAGATGCAATCCCCGAACCGGACTGGCTTGCTCAATTGATGGAAGCAACGCATCAGCATCCAGACTATGCCGCATTTGGAAGTCGTCAATTAATAGCGGGCAGCGAACATCTACTCGATGGAGACGGCGATTCGTACCATATCAGCGGATTGGTTTGGAGAGAAGGACACGATACGCTCGTTGCGTCTGCCAAAAATGACGTCCGGGAAGTTTTTTCCCCCTGCGCCGCCGCCGCTATGTATCGCCGAGACGTGCTGGTTGCAGTGGGTGGATTTGATGCAGATTTCTTCTGCTATCTGGAAGACGTTGATCTGGGTTTGCGCTTGAGGCTGGCAGGACACCGCTGTCTGCTGGTGCCTGGCGCAGTGGTCCGCCACGTTGGGTCGGCAACCACTGGAGGACAACAAAGCGACTTCGCAGTGTATCACGGCCACCGCAATCTGGTTTGGTGTTACTTGAAGAATATGCCCGGCATACTGCTTTGGCTGAGTCTGCCTTTGCATATTGCGATGAATCTGGCAACGATTTGCGTTTTCATGATGCGCGGCCAAGGACTCATCATTCTCAAGGCCAAACGCGATGCGCTGCTGGGCCTGCCGAAAATGTGGCGCAAGCGCAAGGAAATTCAAAGTAAGCGGGTGGTTGCGGTTGGCAGGATCTGGCGCTTACTGGACAAGAGAATTTGGAAGTAAGCGGCAGCGACCGCGGCCACCCGATTGGACGACCGCAATCCAAGGGGACAGGTTAAGGGAAGGTGGAGTGAGGTACTCGTATAATGACTAGTGCCCGCAGTTGGGTCTGGGGTACTAGGTGAAATGCAACAAACATGCTCTAGGCGTGCTTAGCAGAGTTCAGACTGGGTCAACAATGACGATAGATTGTGTTGCTTGACGTGGCTCGTTGTTTTTGTGGTGGAAGACTACAGCCCGGAACTATTTCCCTGATTGCAGTCGACACCTGTGATCGCTGCGGCTACACCAAGACGGGTGTGGGTCTTGATGACGATACCGTTTCGCGGTTATATGGCGGCGAGCATCCAGCCGCGTATCAGGGCTGTGATGGTCGACGCTTTGGGCGGGTTGTGGGTGGTTTGCGGGCACGACTTGCTGCTACCCTACTGACACAAACCAACCTATCCCGGTTGCCGGCCGGTTCGCTTGTTCTCGATTTTGGCTGTGGCCAAGGCTACTTTCTAGACGCCCTCAGAGCAAACGGGTATAAGTCGATCGGATTGGAGATCAATGAAGCTTCGGCTCTTGTTGCGCGCGCCAAGGGCCACGATGTCCGACTCGGCTTCGAGGAACTTGCCGGAACTGTTTGCGGCGGGGCAGCGAGCATACACGTTTTGGAACATATTCCCGATGTGTCCACGGCACTGGTTCAAATCAAGGCCGTGCTAAGACCTGGCAGCCCATTTTGCTTCGAGGTGCCCAACTTCGCGAGTTGGCAGGCTCGCTCGTTCCGCTTTCGGTGGCTGCATGCGGAACCGAGCCTCCACGTTCATCATTTCTCGCTGAGGGCATTTCTGACTCTTCTGGCATCACATGGTTTTCGAACGGTGAATGTGAGCACTTTCTCATTCCAGCATGGACTCCTTGGCTGGATCCAGTCGATCTATAACCTCGTCTTTCCATACAATCGATTCTTTTACCTGATCGTGCTGAACAACCCGCTCTCCGCGCGTTTGCGCGCATGGAAGGAATTGCTCCTGCTTCCGGCTACGACAATGGTTGCGGCATTGTTGTTGTGTGCCGAGGCGCTGGCCGGTCAAGGCGCCGTAATCAGGGCCGAAGGCCTGGTGGAGTAGCTCTCCCTGAAATATCGTCAAACGTATGTCTCATCCCCCCATCTGAGGAATGCCTCATGGCATCTACCAGCGATAGATTGGAAAGCGCCCCATGGTTTGACGGTTGGCTACTGAACATTATCACAGCAGGAGCCTTGGGCTTCCTGCTCAGAGTCTATCGCCTGGATACGCAATTTCCCATCGGGGATGAGTGGCATGCCATCATGGTTGCAGTCAACCACGGATATTTCGAGATTCTCACCTCGTTCTTCGGTGGAGGGCATTCAATTCCCGATGCGCTATATTACCGCGCCCTGTCTAAAGTCACCGGGATTAGCGAGACTGGGATCTATGCTCCGTTGGTGCTCGTTGGCACAGCCGCAATAGGCGTTGTTCCGTTCATGGTTCGCGACGCAATGGGCAAGCGACCCTCAGCGTTTCTGGCCTGGGTCATTGCCCTGGCACCGATTTTGATTTTCTACAGCAGATACGCGCGCCCCTATGGGATCGTTGCGCTGCTTGCGATCGTGGCCATCTGGAGTTTCGTGAAATGGGACGACACGCGGTCATCGCGATACCTCGTTTGTTATGGGATTGCCGCCAGCTTTTCAGGATATTTCCACGCCATTGCGTTCCCCTTCGTAGTGACCCCGATTGCAGTGATTCTGTTTCGTGACGTGGTTCTTCAACATTCCGGCGTATTTGTGGCCCTTAGGAAGGCGGCATTTTCAGGCCTCGCCGTCGGGATTCCTGCAATTGTTCTGCTTGGCGCACCCGCATGGAACAGCTATGGTGTCTTTACCGAAAAGGTGGCGCAGGGGGACTTGACGATGCATTCCTTGTTCGATGCCTACCTGGTTCTGATCGGTAGCAGAGAATTGCCCATCGCACTGGTGTTCCTTGGGATGACTTCCATTGGCGCATGGGCGCTAATTCGCGACGAGAGGTCGCGCTTATTCGGAGCGCTCTTGTTGGCCTGCTCGGCAGCCCAAGTCGCCACTGTCGCTGTGTCGAAGCCGCTGGCCGTTGAAGGTCCGCACATATTTGCGCGTTATGTGATTCCGATCATATTCCCACTGCTCATCTTCACCGCCAATGGTTTCGGCTTTGCAACCAGGCGACTTCGACGATTCTCTACCGCTGCGATCGCGGTGGTCATGCTTGTTACATATTTCGTAAACACGTCATCGTGGATTTTGACCCGATACAACTCCGAAACAAGTTTGTATCTCCTTGGCTATCTGATCGCTGGAAAATCCTTCGAACAGTTTCCGGCAAACGGCGTCCGCCACAAAATTCCAGCATTTTACGAAATGCTTTCTAAAAAGCCGCCAGGCGAAATACTGATAGTCGAGGTGCCTTTTCACGTCGAGGATTACTTTCTCATTTCGTACCAACTTCTGCACCGGCAACGTGTGCTCATGGGCGTGACGGAAACTCTATGCGGTCCGTCAAACACCGAATGGCAGAAGGAAACATTCAATACGTTTAGCCGTACCAAGATTCGCAACATAGTGGATATTGCGGACCCCGCGGCCCTCGCAGCAAAGGGAGTCGCCTATGTGGTATTTCACCGCGGCATTCATGCTGAAACTGCAGCCCTCGAGGCTGGCTTTGTGGATATTGACGTGACACGTTGCGTAGATCATTACCTAAAATATTTTGGCCCAGCAGTATTTGACGATGGCGAGGTGATTGCGGTTGCAATCGATAAAGATATTCGGCTGATCGGTGAATGAGGCGCCTTCAAATGGCTTACGTCCAATAGCAGTTGATAGGGATAAAATGCTTTACGGAAAACGAGTGATCGTGGTGATGCCGGCCTACAACGCCGAGAAGACACTGGAACAGACATGGGCCGAAGTTCCGCGCGAGTATGTCGATAGTGTCATCGTGGTGGATGATGGCTCCCGGGACGAGACCGTGAAGCTGTCCAGGCAATTGGGCTTGCATACACTGGTCCATGACCGCAATCGAGGCTACGGCGGCAATCAGAAGACCTGCTATCGTGAGGCATTGCGTATGAATGCGGACATCGTTGTAATGGTGCATCCCGATTACCAGTATTCACCGAGGCTGATTGTGTCACTTGCGTCGATGGTAGCTTCTGGGCATTACGACGTTGCCCTGGGTTCGCGTATCCTCGGTGGAGGAACACTGGATGGTGGGATGCCGCGTTACAAGTACGTTGCCAATCGTTTTTTGACCTTGGTGCAAAATGTTTGCCTAGGCGCAAAATTGTCCGAATACCACACCGGGTTCCGAGCGTTTTCCGCAGATCTCCTGCGTGCACTCCCCCTAGATGAAAATTCGGACGATTTCGTGTTTGATAATGAAATGCTTGCTCAAACACTTTACTTCGGCTATCGCGTCGGCGAGATCAGTTGCCCGACGCGATACCTGGGTGACGGATCCAGTATCAGTTTTCTTCGCTCGTTAACCTACGGGTTTGGAGTGCTGGGCGTGACCTTGAAGTTTATTGCCAAACGTTGGGGCCTCGCCCGACCCTCGGTTTTTTCCGCCACCGGGCGTCGTCTTTTGGATTGTAGGACGCTCTTACCTTGACGCGATGTGAGAAGCGCCTGTGCAACGACTGACTCGAGTTGCCCTGTTTTTCTTCCACGATGTGCGCCTGTTTCTCCGCTACATCAGTGCTGGCGCGATTGCTTCCCTGATCGAATTCCTGCTTTTCACAAGCCTGTACCACGTGGTCGGTTGGCCGCTACTCGCAGCAAACGGGACGGCGTTCGCCGTCGCTGTCATAGCTTGTTTCGTAATGCAGAAGAATTGGACTTTCCGGGTTCAGGGCGAGTCCGGACGACAACTCCGGCTGTACCTGTTCATGCAGGTCATATCCGGAATACTCAACAACTTGCTGATGCTTGGCCTAGTTGAACAGCTTGGGTTCTTTCCGCCACTTGCCAAGATTCTCCAGATCGGTCTGGTCTTCGTCTGGAATTTTTCGATTTGCCGCCTCGTCATATTTTCCGCACACCGCCATTGAGACAATGGCCATCAAGAAGTGCGAAGGTGCAGCAAAGAGTGGCCCATCGAATTGCGAGGCGAAAACTCTGAGCAAGGACGGAAACCCCTGGCTGGTGCGGCCATGCCGTCTCACACGCCGCTGTCGGCCCTCAACGCCGCCGCCTTGTCGGTGTTTTCCCAGGTGAACTCCGGCTCGTCGCGCCCAAAGTGGCCGTATGCGGCGGACTTGGCGTAGATCGGGCGCAGCAGGTCGAGCGCCTGGATGATCCCCTTGGGACGCAGGTCGAAATGCTTGCCGATGAGTGCGATGATCTTCTCGTCGCTGACCTTGCCGGTGCCGAAGGTGGTGACCATCAGCGACACCGGCCTGGCGACGCCGATGGCATAGGCGATCTGAACTTCGCAGCGATC
>Ga0163199_1001313_pt1 | contig 15563 bp, 10 predicted proteins | sample PL_2010_150m_FD_113537 | JGI IMG/M metagenome (GOLD analysis project Ga0163199, IMG submission 113537) | Freshwater microbial communities from Powell Lake, British Columbia, Canada to study Microbial Dark Matter (Phase II) - PL_2010_150m | ecosystem: Environmental > Aquatic > Freshwater > Lake ... | reverse complement strand
GGTGATGGGCGACGCGTTGGCCGAGCCGGTGCTCCTCATCAAATGCGCGTGGGGCGGCAAGAGTCTCGCCGTTGATTTTCGTCCGCCCAGCGCGGGCCAGCCGCCGTATTCGCTCGGCGCAAAAAACGACGCGGCCGTCGCGCAGGACCCGGCCATCGTCGGCAAATTCTATCGCGAAACGCTCGCCCTGACGAAGGCCGCGCTCGCCAACGTAAAGGACCTCGTGCCGGGCAGCGACGGGCGCTTTGTGCTGGCCGGCTTCGGCTGGCACCAAGGCTGGAACGACCGCATCAACGACAAGTTCACGGCGGAATACGAATCGAACATGGCTCACTTCATCCGCGACGTGCGGAACGCCCTCGGCGCGCCAGCGCTGCCGTTCGTCATCGCCGAAACCGGCATGACCGGCCCCGGTGAGACACATCCCCGCGCCCTTGCACTGATGCGGGCGCAGGCCGCCGTGGCGGAGCGCGCCGAGTTCAAGGGCAATGTCGCCTTCGTAAGCACCAAGGTATTCTGGCGCCCCGCCGAGGAATCGCCCAACCAGCAGGGCTATCACTGGAATTCCAACGCCGAGACCTACTACCTCATCGGCGAAGCGATGGGCGGGGCGATGAAGCGGCTGTTCGAGGCCAGGTAATTTCCGGCGTGGCAAGCCGACGGGTCATGTGCGGGGGGCGTTGCTTGTCGGTCCGGGGCCTTGTGCCCAGGTGAAAGGTTGCGCCGGCCAAGAACTGGAAGCAGCCGGACTTTTTCCGTGCTGTGCGCCACGCTTCGTTGCAACCTGCGGGGATGAAGCTTCGCCCCTTCCTTCTTGCCGTGCTCATGGCCCTGTCACTCGGTCTCGCGCCGTCCGCCCATGCCGCCCCGGCCAAACGGCCCAACATCCTCTGGCTGATCGCCGAGGATCTTTCGCCCGACCTCGGTTGCTATGGCGCCAAGGAGGTGTGGTCGCCGAATCTCGACCGGCTGGCGGCACAGGGCATGCGCTTCACCCGGATGTTCACCACCGCGCCGGTGTGCAGCGCGTCGCGGTCGGCGTTCATGACCGGCATGTATCAGACCACGATCGGCGCGCACAACCACCGCTCGCACCGCGACGACGGCTACACCGTGCCCGCCGGCGTGCGCCCGATCACCGACTGGATGCGCGACGCCGGATATCTCACGGCGAATGTCCGCGAATTTCCGGCGGCGCTCGGCATCCGCGGTTCGGGCAAGACGGACTGGAACTTCACCTATCCCGCGCAGCCGTTCGACTCCGCCGACTGGAAGGACCTCAAGGGCAAGCAGCCGTTTCTGGCGCAGGTGAATTTCTCGGAGACGCACCGCGCTTTCCGCGGGCCGAAGAAGGCCGACCCGGCGAAGGTGGCGCTGCCGCCGATCTATCCCGATCACCCGGTGGCCCGCGCCGACTGGGCGGCTTACCTCGACGACGCCAGCGAGCTCGACCGCAAGGTCGGCCTCCTGCTCAAGCAACTCGAAGACGACGGCCTCGCCGACGACACCATCATCCTGTTCATGGGCGATCACGGTCAGTGCCACGTGCGCGGAAAACAGTTTGTCTATGACGACGGCCTGCGCGTGCCGTTCATCGTGCGCTGGGCGAAGAATTTTCCCGAGCCCAAGGGCTTCAAGGCCGGCACCGCGAGCGACCGCCTGATCGAGGCGATCGACATCGTGCCGACGCTGCTCGACGTCGCCGGGGCGGCCAAGCCCGCGAAGATGCAGGGACGAATCCTCTTCGGCGACCGGGCGGAACCGGCCCGGGAGTATGCCTTCGGCGCGCGCGACCGGTGCGACGAGACGGTCTTCCGCTTCCGCACTGCGCGTGATGCGCGCTACCGCTACATCAAGAATTTCCTGCCTGACCGGCCGTTCCTCCAAGCCAACGCCTACAAGGAGCGCCAGTATCCCGTGTGGAACCTGATCAAGGAACTCGGCGCGCAGGGCAAACTCACCGACTGGCAGAAAAACTTCTACCTGTCTCCGACGATGGCGCCCGAGGAACTCTACGACATGGACACTGATCCGTGGGCGATGAACAACCTCGTCGTCTCCAAGAACCCGGCACACCAAACGGCGCTCGCGCGCCTGCGGGGCGCGCTGGACCAATGGATCGTCGACTCCGATGATCAGGGCCGCGTCCTGGAGTCTCCCGCCGTCGCTGCCGCGCAAGGCGCGACCAAGCCGGCATCCGCCGAACCGGCGAAGAAGAAGCAGGGCAAGAAGAAGGCTGGCGAGTGATCGGAACGCGCGGTGTCAGCCGCCCTTTTTGCCGGTGGGCGGCGCCGGCAGCGCCGCTTTGACCAGCAGGTCGTGCCACTGGCTCCCCTCGATCTTTTCGAGGGTGCCGCCGAAGTGGATCGATTGATTGAGCGTGCGGAAGCCCTGTTGGTCTTTCGCGTCGGAAAGCAGGCGGGCCGTCGACGCCAACTCGGCCGTCTTGCCGCTCACCGCGATCTGCAACTCCATGCCGAACGGTCGTGCCTGGAGCGGCTGCCCGGGCACAAAATTGATCTGTCCACGTCCCGTCAGGCGAACGCGCGGCGCGCTCAGCGCAATCTCCGTGAGCGTGAGGTGGCGATCGGCGCCGCGCGCGGCGGTGACCGCGAATTCTTCGTAACCGATTTCCGCCATTTGACTGGCAAAATTCAGAACCGCGTCCGTTTCCTTGTTCAGGGATTTTTGCGCGGAGTTGATGGCGTTCGGCCGGAGCCCTAGGAGAAAGCCGACGGCGTCACCGACTTTGCCCAGCGCCTCCGCCATGGGCTTGGGCTCCTCGGACAGCGAGGCCGCCACCTCGGTTTTGAGCAGCCGCAGAATCCCCACGTTGCTTTTCAAACGGATTTCTTCCCGCCGCCGCTGGAGGAGATCGTCGAGGTTAATGCCCGTGCCGGCGAATGTGCACGCGGCGGAAAACCGACCTTCGAGCAGCGGGTCCCGGCCCGATTGGGGTGGGCCGAGCAACCGCGCCGCGTCGATCACGTCGACACTCGCGGTGGCGTTCAGCCGATACGGAGTTTCCACGGTGGCCTCAAAAGTCACGGAACCTTCCAAGCTCGCGTTGCAGGTCGGTTCCTCCTTTGGCGCCCGCGCGTCGTTTCGTTTGGCCGCGGGTTGGGCCGGAGGCACATGTTTTCCGCGACCACCCGTCAGCCGAATGGCCCCATGATCGAGGTCGAACGTTCCGGCCACTTCGTTCCAATCGAGATCGCCGGTGCGCAGTCGATAAATGCCCACGCGGGCCTGGCCGACCGATTCGCCCCAGAACGGCCGCTGGTCCCGCCCGTGCGACGAGACCGGTGTGCCGCCCGCCGCGGCCAGCCACGCAGCCAAGAGCCCGAGGTGTTCGAGCGAGGCATCGACGGAGTTGATGGCGAGATCGACCCGTGGCCCGGCTTTGCTCCTGGACGAGCTGGCGTCCAAGGAAAACTCCGACGCGCCCGTTCCCGCACCGATTGTGACCGGCCCGTGCCAGGCGACGCCGCCGTAGCGATCGAATTTGGCCTGGAGGTTCGCGGTCACCGATTGCGCCGGAGCGCCAACGAGCGCGGTCAATTTGGTGCTGAGGTCGAGCGACGTTCCCAATCTCGCGGAAAATTCACCCGATGCCGCCGTGGCGCTGGGATCGGCCTTCCACTGGCCCGTGATTTCGGCCGGCTGCCCGGCCGCGGCCCCGGGCCTGCAGATGGCTTCAATCGACGCGAGCCGCTGGCCGGCACTCTCCACGATCAGCGGTGCCGCCTGCATCCGCCAGCCCGGTGGGGAAAAATCGGCCGTCATCGCGAGCGAAAGATCCAGCGGTGGACCCTGTTTGCCGCCGGCCCTCTGCACCACGACGGCGCGAGCGACCAGCGGCCCATTTGAATTCAGGGCAAATCCACCGCCCGCGGTTTTGACGGTGATGTCGCCGCTTGCGTCTCCTTCGGCCAGCATGAAGCCACTGGCCATCGCCGGCAGCCAGGCGAGTGGGAATTTTTGCAGGGAAACCGCCAGCCATGCGGCATCGGGCGCGGCCGGCTTGATGCCGCCCGTCGTCTCGTGCAGCTCGAATGGCTGCTGCACGCGCACGAGCGCGATCGGTTGCGTGCCGCCCACGGTGGCGTTCAAACGATCGAACCGCAGGGATTGACCGCGATGGACGAAATCGAATTCGACGTTGACCGCGAAACTCCCGACTCGATCCCACTGGGGCAGGACGGCGGCGAGGCGACTGACCACGAGGCGGGCGTCACCCGCGAGCTGCGCCTGGCTGAAGGCCGGGTCGCACTCGAAGCGCCCTTCGCCTGACGCCGTGGCGACGGGCAGCGCGCGATCGGACTGGAAGCGCGCGAGATCGGACTCCAGGAAAATGATTTTCCAAGTGCCGGAGAGCTGGCGCGTTTCGGGCGGAAAACGGGCATCGACGGACACGACTGGACGACCTTCGCGGCTGAGCTTGAGCGTGTAGGTCTCGTTGCCGGTCGAGCCGGCGGCCGCCACGGCCGCCGATATGGTGAAATCCTCCGGCAGCAATCGGTCCGCCGACGACAGACTGCCGTCGAAGGCGAGCTGTTCAACGACGCGCGAAGACCGCATCGCTGCCGTGAGCCGGCCGCGGGGTGCGATTGCTGCTCGCACCACGCCGGGGGTCTTGAGGGCGCCGGTTGCATCGAAAACAAATTCGCCGGTGCGCCCCGCGGCCAGGCCGCCGCCCTTGAGCGAAACGTGCAGTCCGGCTGGGCGCCGCTCCGCGGAATCTTTCATCACGATCTCGCCCTCCAACTCGACCCCGTCCAGCGACAGTTCACAGGGCAGGCTTCGTCCACGGATGAACTCCCTCGCCAGATGAGCGAATCCACGCACGGCGAGCAGCTCCGCCCTGGCCGCCGATCCGCCGGACGATTTTTGCGGCGCCATGGAAGCGGAGGATTCTCCTCTAGCCACGCCCGGCGGTCCGCCCAGCTCCAACGTCCAGCCCGTGGCTACCAGCTTTTCGATCCGGATGTTGCGATCCCAGAGGGCGCTCTTGAGGGGAAGCGACGCTTCGACAATTGGGATTTTGAGAACCGCTTCCCCGTGTTCCAGCCGCACGTTGGTGGCGGAGAAGGATGAAAATCCAGCCACCACGGTGCCCACCGTCGCGTGCCAGCCGGTCAATTTTTCGATCTCGCGCTCGGCGAGCCAGGCCTGCGCGGGCGGCGTGAATGCCACAAGCACGCCGAGCACGAGGAGCGCCAGCACCCAAGCCAGAAAAATCAAAATGCGCCGGATAAATTTCACGCGGTGGACCTGCCGGTCAGACCATGCGGCGTGGCCGGCGTGCCATCAAAGTAGGTCGCGGCGAAAGCGCACGCCTGGAAATCTCCATCGAGGTTGACGCGCGACTGCAAACTCAGCGGCCGTAGCCCGCCCGCGTCGCCGCAGCCAACCACCCCGCCGCCACGCCGGTCGCAGACGGCGTGGCTGGCGGAATTCAAATGGGGCCCGACGACCTCGCGAGTTGCCTTTCGCCATTGGCTCCGAGCCAAACAAACATCGCGCGAGTCGCCGACGAAATCGCCTTCGTCCCGGTGCCTTTGCTTCCAGACTGATCGCCTCTGATTCGTTCCATTTGCAGACAGCGGTTTTCGCGGTGCAACGCGTCAGGATGTGCGCCCCTCGCACCGGGATGAAATGCAGAGAGTGGCACGCCTTCCCCGCAGCTCGTCAGGCCAGCACGCGAGGCGCCACGAATGCCGCCGACTCTACACTCGGAATGGGTAGAATGGCGACGCAATGTCGGAAAAGATTGTCGATGGCACCGTCGTTGAGGCGCATGAACTCGGAACCCTCATCGCCGAGGTTCGGGGACTGTTAGCCAAGGGATTCGAGCCCTTGGGCGCCGTTCAGATTGTCGCTCCCGCCTCGAACGGGGAGCAGGTTGCGCCCCTGTTAACCCGGTCGGTGATCCGGCGGGATTCTGTCGCATTCGAACGATGACTCGCTGTCGCCGACCGGACCGTCGTGCTTCGGCGCCCGGGGATCAACATCGCTGTCTGATATCGAGCGGCGGCAGCGTCGCCGTTGTGGGCAATTCAAAGACGAACGTATGCCACTTGATTTCGGCCCGCCCCATTTGATCGGACGTCGTCTGCTGATGGCGCAACCGGAACCCAACATGCTCGAACAGCAATTGGACTGCCCCTGGAGCGGGTTCGTGGAATAGGCGTCCCTCCGCGTCGCGATGGGTGACTGGATCAACCTGTCTTCCGGTTGAGACAAAGACGATGGCCCGGCCTGACGGCCTCAGCAGCCGCCGCAGAGCATGAACGGCATCGAACGATTGTTGGGCTGGCACGTGCATGAGCATGGCCGAGCAAAGCACCGCGGAAAAAACGCGATCGGCAGGCAGGTCGCGCGGCAACGAACCGCGAGTAATCCGTCCCTTCAATGACGGATAGGCGGCTTCGGCCTCTGCGATTAGCGCGGCGGCCGGCTCCAGCCCGTAGACCTCAAAACCCTCAAGCAAAAGCGCCGCCATGTCGCGACCACTCCCCGAGCCGACATCCAGAATCGTGCAGCCAGGCCGCAGCCATGTTTTGCAGATCGCGACGGCCGGAGAAGAAACGCCCCGGTGCTGGGAGGTCCAATCACGGGCGCGGGTCTCGTAAAATGAGACCGTTTGCGCATCCATGCATCAATCTTCCCGGTTTTTCATCGGGGCTGCAAGCGCGCGCGTTTGGCCCACATGCCGCGCGAGTTTATGGGTAAACCAAGGTCGGTTGCTGTGGGATGCGTTCGTCTGGGGTGCGGCGGGTGATCGTGCACGCTCCGCATACCTTGGTTTTGGGCACAGCAGAGAATCGGCAGCTGGAGACCCACTACCTGCGATCGGTAACGATCTCCGGTTTGTGACCCTGATTACGATCGAATGGTCCTCGATGCACGGCGAGTGACATCGAGTCCGTGCAAGTGTAATCGTCCGCAACCCATCTCGGCAAAAATTCCCTCATGCGAGCGGCGGCATCGGGATGTCGAGGGCGGCAGAGACGGCGCGGAGAAGTTCCGCCTCGGTCACGAGGATCTGGCCGTCGGCCCCGACAACATGGGCGGCCGCGACGAGCGCGCGCTGCTTGATGGGCAGGCTCGCGGCGGCGAGTCTGTCGAGCGCGGCGTCAAGCGCGGCGAAATCGCAGGCGGGCTTCCCGAGGAATGCGAGTTGCGAGGTGATGGGCCTGATTTGCGCCGCACCGGCGGCGAAGGCGGCGCGGGCGCCGAGGTCGACGTTGCTCGAAGTGTGGGCGAGCGCGGAGAGGACCACGGAGATTTCCGCCGTGACCGCAGGGAAGGCCTGAACCTGCACCGTGGCGGAACCCGGCTGGCGGCCGAGTTTGAGGGAGCGGATGAGCATTTTTTGCAGAGCGAACTCGAACGCGCTCACCTGGCTGTCGGCGTGGGCCAGTGTGTCCAGAGTGGTGACGAAACGATCGAGCGCGGCGGCGTCGAGCGTGCGGAGGGCAGGCAGGCAGAGCTGCAGCAATGGAAGGCGCGCGGCCGGATCGACCAGGCTGAGCGGGGGGCGGAGTTTCGGGAGCGCGGCGGCAGCCTCGGGGCCGGCGTGCGTTGCGACGAGTTGCTGCTGCTTCGCGCGGATCTCGGGCGGACCGTCGACGAGGAGCCCGTAGACCACGACGGGCGCGAGCGCGGGATCGCGGGCGGCGCTGCGCAGGCCGCTGGGGAGGGCATCGAGGAGCTGTTGCGCACGCCGGAAATGATTGTCGGTGAGCGCGCCGATGGCGGCGATGGCGGCGGCGGGTTGAAGATTGAGCTTGAGGCGTGGGCCCGGCGCGGAGGTGACCGGGGGAGTGGCAGAGGTAAATCGCGCGGCTTCGGCGAGCGGGCAACATGGGTCACGGGCAAGGCTGGTGACGGGCATGAATTCCTCGGGGAGGTCGACCGCCTCGGGAGGCGCGTTCATCTTGCCGTCGAACTGCGGCTCGATTGCGCGGATGCGCTCGACGAGCGGTGGGTGCGTTGCCCAGAGCGGGTTCAGTCTGGACCTGAAGCATTGGGCGAAAAAAAAGTGACCGATGGCGGCGGCTTGGTCGGCCTGCAGCGACGAGCCTGGGGGATGACCGCCGATTTTTTTCAACGCGCCGGCGATACCGGCGGGGTTGCGCGTGAACTGCACCGCCGAAGCGTCCGCGAGGAATTCGCGCTGGCGAGAGACACCGGCCAGGATCACGCGGCCGAAGAAATAACCGACGTAGCCGATGATGAGCAGCACGACACCGGCAGCGAACTCCTCCACTGACGGCAGACGGGAGTGCTTTCTAAAGGGATTCAGTTGCCGCCGCGACGGCCAGAGGCAGATGCGGGCGCACAGGCCGATGCAGAGGATGCCGTAGGTCAGCGCGGCGAGGCGGAGGTTGAGCCGCATGTCGCCGTTGAGGATGTGGCTGAACTCATGGCCGATGACGCCCTGCAACTCATCCCGGGTGAGTTTTGTCAAAGCACCGCTCGTGACGCATACCGCGGCGTCGCTCGTGGTGAGGCCGGCGGCAAAAGCGTTGATCGCAGGCTCGTCGTAGAGCACGTAGACCGCCGGCACGGGAATGCCGGAAGCGATGGCCATTTCCTCGACAACATTGCGCAGGCGGCGCTTGGCGCGATTAGATACATTGGGATCATCCCAGAGGCCCGGATCATCGGCATCATCCGAATCGATGCGGTGCGCACCGAGATCCTCGGCGACAGCACATCCGCCGGAAGCGTATTCGTTCCACTTGATGCGTGCGGCGATACCGACGACGGCGAGCGTGTAGGCCGTGACGATGAGGAAGACCCAGGGGTGCCAAAAAAACATGAGGACCGCTGGCACGTCGGCGTGGTAACGATAGCTGAACCAGTGCCCATCTCCCGAGGCAGCAAGCCAAATAATCGCGGCAAAATACGTGAGCGCAATGGTGCCGGCGACTGCGAGCACAAAGAGCCAGACAAGGCGCGCCGTGCGCTTTTTCGCGTGGGCTTGGATTTCGAAAAAGTCCATCGCGGATCGGGAGCCAAGTGTGGCAATATTCCGTCCGTCAACAAGCCGGTGGCGACGCGGGTTCGTTCAAGGGACCGTATCTGCATCAGGCCGCAGGTCTGAAACTCTGCGAGGCGGAGAGTTTGGTCCGAACCGCGGCGGGCCGATCAGTCCTGGTGAAACACCTCGTCCATGTCGGCCCACCACTCGTTGGCAGCGCGGCCGGCGAGCGGTTGCTGGCAGGGTTTGCAGACCGCCCACCATTTCTGCGTGGTGGGATCGGCGGCCATCCTGGCCATGTCGGCGGCGAAGTCCTTGCCGGTATACTCGAAATAGCTGAACAGGTAATGCCGCCCGTCGTCGAGTTGGCGCAGGTAGATGGAGTAGTTGGCGATGTGGCACTGCCGGATCATCGCCAGCACGTCGGGCCAGACGGCCGCGTGCAGCTGCTGGTATTCAGCGAGTTTCTCCGGGCGCAGGCCGATGACCGAACCGTAGCGTTTCATGGGCGACCTTTCATTTCGCGGCGAGTTCGCCGACATAGTTTCCGTAGGTGAGGAGCAGCACCGCGCCGGTGAGCACCAGCAGCGCAAAGCCGACGGTCGCGTGCGTCAGGCGGCGGCAGGCGCGCCATTCGCTGAGCGCCACGCCGACGAGGTTGCTGAAGAGCACGAGCATGATCATGTGAATCGCCCAGCTTGTGAACTTGTAATGGCCCATGCGGACGTGGCCGAGGTTGTAGAAGAAGAACTGCCCATACCAGAACACGCCGGTGACGATGGCCATGGCCCAGTTCAGTGGCAGGCTGGCTTTCTCCGGCCCGGCCGGCAACTCGACGAGTTCGCCCAGGGTCCGGTGCTTGCGGTGCAGGTAGAAGCAGTAGATCGCCGTGGTGATGAACGCCCCGGTGTTGGAGAAAATGTAGACGACGTTGCCGCGCCACATGCCCGCGCCGTGCGCGGACGCCACATCGGCGATCGGCTCGCCCGCCTCCAGCGCGAAGCCGTAAACCGCCGAGAGCACCCCCGCGAGCAGCGACAGCGCGAGGCCCGTCATCAGCGAGAATTCGCCCTGCGCGTCCTTGGCGGTGAGATCGCGCTCCTTGAACCGCCCGGCCAGACCCGCCAGCGCGATGCCGATCGTGCCGACGGCGATGCCGCCGACGATCCACGCGGCGCCCGGTTTGGCCAAAGTCGCGCCCAGCGTGCCCCGCACCAACGGCGGGATGAGCGTGCCCAGCACGCTCGAAAGCCCGACGGCGATGGCGTAGGTGAGCGAGAAGCCGATGTAGCGGATGGAAATTCCAAAGGCGGTTCCGCCGATGCCATAGGCCATGCCGAGCAGGAACGAATTCAGCATCGCGCCGCGCGGCGCCTCGCGGAGCACGGCCGCCAGATCCGGAATCGTAAGCATCGCGCCCGCAATCGGCAGCAGCAGCCAGCAGAACGAAGCCTGGGTGAGCCAGTAGGTCTGCCACGACCAGCGCTGCACTTTTTTCTGCGGCGTGTAGCACGTGGACGCGAAGAACGCGCCGACCGCGTGCAACAGGACGCCGAGCAGGGGATTTGGGGTGACGGGGTTCATGCGGTTGGCTGGTTTTCCTCAAACTCGGCTGGCAGGCGGATGGGGTAGGTTCCGAATTCGCGCACGAGCTTGACGATGTAGTCGTAGGTCGCGCCCGACACGCTGCTGCTCACCGAATGATCGGATTGGAAAATGTAGCCGCCACCTCTCGCGGCGTTCAGCTTGCGCAGGACTTCGCGGCGGATGGCCGCGCGGTCGCCGCTTTCCCAAGTCGGGACATCGCTGTTGCCGCAGAAGCCCATGCGCTGGCCATATTGGCGGCGCAACTCCACGACATCCATGCCGGCCTTCGCCTCGAGCGGATTGTAGGCGTCGACGCCAATCTCGATGTAGTCCTCGAAGATCGCCTTCACATTGCCGCAGCCGTGGTAGATCACGGGCAGGCCGTTGGCGTGGGCGTGCGCGGTGATTTGCGCGACCCATGGTTTGAAATACTCGCGCCAGTAGACTGGCGAGAAGAGCATGCTCTTCTTGTAGGCGACGTCGCCCCAGATCACGAAGCCGTCGAGCAGTCCCTGGCCCGCGGCGATCTCCGCCTTGGCCATCTCGAGGTAAAACGCGCCGATGCGGTTGATAACGGCGCCCATGCGTTCCGGCTCCTCACCCATCCAGAGCAGTGCGTTTTCCTGGCCGATGAGCCGCGTCAGGCATTCGCTGACCTCAATGATGCTGCCGTAAACCGGAAAGTCCGCCCGCAGCGATTTCACGGTGTCGATCCACGCGGGCGAGTTGCGCTCGAACCCGTCGCCGACGCCGGCGATCTGATTGTCGCCGGCGGCGAAGAACCGCCGCCGATCGTGCGGATCGTCGAACACCGCCTGTTCCAGCTTTTCAAACGTGTCGGTTTCCCAAGCGCGCATCTCCGGCATCGGAAAGGTGAAGTGCTTGTGCATGATCGCCCCGAAGCCCGTCTTCACCGTGACTTCCTCCGGCGATTCGCTGAGCGTCTCAAACGGGCGAATCCACGGATCCATGTTCGGCACCGTCACGATCCAGTCGAGGTCGTAGTAATAATAGGGGTTAGCGTCGGCTGGCAGGCCAAGTTCCGTGCGCCAGCGCCGCGTGAACGCGCCCCAGAAAAAATCGCTGACGGGCACGCGATCGGGCTCCTCGTGGCGGAGCGTCGCGTTCAGCCGGGCCAGTTTCTTGAGGGTATTTTCGGACCGGCCGGTGGGGTCGGTCGCCTTACCGAAGGTGTCAAACATGCTCATCGCATCGTCCTTTTTGGTTTGGAACTGAGATCCACCATAGTGGACCGGCGTCCCTCGTGTCGCTGCAGATCTTGTCTTTCGCCGCCGGGTTGCTGATCGGGATCGCGCGCGGAGGGAGCAAAGGTGGGCGGCTTGCCGCGCGAATCATGGCTGGTCCGCCTCATCGGGCTAGCTCCACACCCACCAAGGCGCGTGGGCGATGGCGCCATAAATCATGAGATCGAAGACCGCGTGGGCCAGCACCGCCGGGATGATATTCCCCGCCCTCTCCCGCAACGTGCCAAACACGACGCCGCCGGCAAAGGTCCAGAATCCAACGATCAGAAGATCGACATCCGCTGAACCGAGGGGCCAGGCAAAGAGCAGGGTTTTGTAGGTGGCATGGCTTGCCGCGGCCGCCGCGACGGCTGCCGGCCTGCCCAGCACATGAAGTCGCCCTTGCAGCCACCCGCGATACACGAGTTCCTCAGCGCTCCCAATCAGGCAGGCGAGGACGGCAAAAGCCTCCCATCGGCCGGAGGGCAATGGGGGCAATCCCAAGTTCCAGCGATGCAGGCAACCCAGGCCAACTCCGATCAGGCACCCGCCGGCTGCGAGAGGCAGGGTGCGTCGTGAAATCGCCGTCAGCCCCAGCAACGCAGCAGGGCTGGGGCCACGGAGCAGCGACCGCCCTAGGACGATCGCCGCGAGCAAGAGTCCGCCGGCACCGATCGCGCTCCACGGCAGACGCTGATGGCAGCACAGCGCGAACACCGCCATGCCGCCGGCCAACGCCAGCGCCTCGCCGACTGGACCACGGGACTCCGGCGCACTCGATCGCTCAGTCATGAGGCGGATGGCGGGGCGCGGAATGCCGGCGCCATGACCGGGCAAGCATCGCCCCGACCGCCACCGCTGGCAGCAGCAGGATCCAGCCTGAACCCAGGCAGAACGGTTTCACCGGAACCACGAGCGCATCGGGCAGCGCCTTCTGGATTTCCGCGACTTGGGCGGGCGACTTTTCGAACAGGTGGGTTGGCAGACCCACGAACCGCAGTGACTTGAGGCTCCGCAATACTTCGAGATTCTTGGGCAAGATTTCGGAGGCGGCGCCCTTTTCACCCAAAGAGGTGAAGATCAAACTCTCGAGGCCCCGGAGGTTTTTCAGCGGAGTGAAATCAGTGACGGCACTGCATGCCACCAACTCCAGAATCTTGAGCTTGGGATGCGCCGCAATGAATCCGGCAAACTGCTCTTGGGTGATGTCTCCCGACAGCCCGACCCATTGGAGCTGGTCCAAGCCGTCCAGCGCTGACAATCCACGGACGCGCCCTTCCGTCAGAATCAGAGTTTTGAGATTTGGGAATCTCGCCAGGCCGCTGAGGTCGATCTCCCCATTGTTCTTGTTCCCTTCCAGCACCAGTTCCTCGAGTGAGGCCGGCAACTGGCCAAGGGAGGCAAGGTCTCGAAACTCGGACCCTCTCACGTGCAACGACCGGAGGCTGGTCAGGCTTGATGGCAACGCCCCGAATTTCTCGAAATCGCAGTCCATGATTTCCAGCCGGCGCAGGCGGGGAAGGTTCCGTAGGAACTCGAAGCCGGCACCTGTTCTCTCTGCGGCTGGAGCCTTTTGTCCGACGGTGATGACCAATGTCTCCAGTTGCGTCTGAGCCGACAACAACTTGAAACCGGCGGCGTCACCTTCTTTAGCAAAGAGTGTGCGTGGTCGAAATAGCGGTGTGGCTTGGCGCAACGTGGCGGTTGAGGGAACCAGCAGATTCACTTGGGGATTGGCAGCCGCCAGCCGTCTGAGCGCTGGCAAGCACTCGTCGGTGAGCTTCTCAGGCCAGCCGATTATCCTGACGGCGGCCAGTTCCTGCGCGGTGGCTTGCTCCAGCCACTCGCGTCCGCCGTCGTCGAGCGATAGCCCGACTACAGTTTTCCCCAGCCGCGTCATTCCTTGTTCGATGGTGGGTCTGAGGATGTTTCCATCAGTCGCCCGGTAGACCAGGATCGAGTCTTTTCCCGCCAACCAATCGCCGTCGCGCACGAGCAGCCCCGCGGTGCCGTCAGTTGCCGTCCCCGCGTGCCATGCCATCCATGATGCGAACACGTTTTGCCATGCTTGCTTGCCTTCAATCCTGACCGACTTCGGCGGCTGCCATGCATCGGCGAGTGGTTGCGGCCGCGAGCAGGCCGTGACCGACGCCAACGCGACAGCCAGTGCGGCCCAACTCAGGAGGGCGGGGTTGCTGGTTTTCATAGGCACGATTCTCGGATTGTGACACGAGCGGTTGGGACAAGGCGAAACTGAGACGAGCGCGACTGGCTCGGCACCGGGGCTCTGAATGCGGGTTTTGGATTCTCACCCATGGGAGGCAGGTCGCCGGATGCTATCACTGGAAATGACAAACCGGCAGTCGATAATTACGATGCACGACATCACGTGCCCTGATATGGTTTACCGGTAGGATTTGTTCAGCGACCAGGCCGAAGTCATCTTTTCCGCGGCCCACGCGGGCATGCTGCTAATCGTGATCGCGCTCGCGGCGTGAGGGTGGGCGTCGGTGTCCCGCCGACGCCATATCGCCGATGGGGACATCGGCGACCACCGATCAGCGGACCGCGTCGAGCTTGAAGACGCGGCGGGCTTTCATCGTGCGATCGGCAACCCGCCGCTCATCCGATTAGCAACTGGACGCTTCTATAACAGGCAACTGGACGCTTGCCTAACCGGCAACTGGACGCTCATCTAACCGGCAAATGGACGCCAAGCCACGGCCCCGTATCTTGGAAGCGAGCTTGCGCGCCGCACTCGCGGACACACCGGTGGTCTGCCTGCTGGGGCCGCGCCAGTGCGGCAAGACCACTCTCGCCCGTGCCCTCGCCCCACGCTACGGATACGTGACCTTCGACGATGCCGACGCGCTCGCTCTCGCCCGGTCGGACCCGAACGGTTTTCTGGCCGCGCTGCCCGACCCCGTGATCCTCGACGAGATTCAACGTGTGCCCGAGCTGCTCCGCCCGCTCAAGCTCTCCGTGGACCGCGACCGTCGCCCCGGCCGTTTCCTCCTTACCGGCTCCGCCAATCTGCTACTCCTCCCCAAGCTGGGCGACTCGTTGGCTGGCCGCATGGCGATTCTCGAGCTGCATCCGCTCACTGCGGCCGAGCAGGACCGTGCGTCCGGCGGCTTTCTCGCGGATTGGCTCGCAGGCAAACTCAAACCGGAACTCGCCGCCACCCCGCAGCCGCCCGCCCCACTGGCCCTCGCCGCCCGCGTGGTCGCAGGCGGTTTCCCTGAGCCGCTGACGCGAACCCCGGCCCGCGCGCGCGGTTGGCACCGCGACTACGTGCGCGCCCTGTTGGAACGCGACGTGCAGGACGTGGCTCGCGTAAAGGAGCCGCGCGATCTCTCCCGCCTCCTCTCCTTGCTCGCCCTGCGCACCGCTGAGTTGTTGAATATTTCCACCCTGAGCAACGAGCTCGATCTACGGCGCGAGACCGTCGAGAACCACCTCGCGGCCTGCGAACGCCTCTACCTCGTGCGTCGGCTCCAGCCCTGGCACCGCCACGAGTCCAAGCGGCTCATCAAGACGCCCAAGCTGCACTTCATCGACAGCGGGCTTGCCGCCACGCTCGCCGACCTCACTCCCGAGGATTGGCACGTTCGCCGAGATCGCTTCGGTCACATGCTCGAAACCTTCGTCCTTCAGCAACTGGTCGCCCAAGCCGGCTGGACGGATCCCGACCTGCGTTTCTGGCATTACCGCGACAAGGATCAGGTCGAGGTAGACTT